>OLPX01001973.1_pt1 | contig 13072 bp, 8 predicted proteins | sample 1672491 | NCBI WGS metagenome assembly OLPX01 (sample SAMEA3136692, study PRJEB25190) | human gut metagenome | biome: human gut; feature: human-associated habitat; material: faeces | place: Austria | collected 2013 | reverse complement strand
GGCCGATCAGCCCGACGGCTCCGGCAGCCTGGACGGCCTAGGGCTGTTCTACGAGAAGCGCACCGTGGGAGGCGCCGCGTACCTCGCGTTCGCGGACATGAGCGCCGCAAGCGGCTGGCAGACCCTGGCCGTCACACTGGCGGGCGTGGGCGCGGCGGCGTTGGCTGCGTTCTTCGTGATCAGCATGTTCTTCTCGCGGTGGGCGCTGGCGCCAGTGGATCGCGCATGGCGCCAGCAGCGCCGGTTCGTAGCCGACGCTTCGCACGATTTGAAGACGCCCCTCACCGTGATCCTCGCGAACACGTCCATCCTGCTTGAGCATCCCGAGCGCAGCATCGCCAGCCAGAGCCAGTGGATCGAGAGCACCCAGCACGAAGCGCAGCAGATGCAGGGCCTGGTAGGCGACCTGTTGCTGCTCGCGCAGGTCGACGAGGGCGCCGCGCCGCCGCCCATGGAGCGGCTCGACCTCACCGACCTGGTGGAAGGCGAGCTGCTGCAGTTCGAGTCCGTGGCGTTCGAGCGCGCCGTCGATTTGCAATCGCAGCTGGACGAGAGCGTCATGGTGCGCGGCAATGCGATGAGGCTGCGCAAGTTGGTGGGCACGCTGCTGGACAACGCATGCAAGTACGCCGACGACGGCGGCAGCGTGAACGTATCGCTGCGCCAAAGCGTGCGCCGCATCGAGCTGGCGGTGCACAACACCGGCTTCGCCATCGCGCCCGAGGATCTCCCCCACGTGTTCGACCGCTTCTACCGCGCCGACAAGGCGCGCACGCGCGACGACAGCGGCTACGGCCTGGGGCTGGCCATCGCGCACGCCATCGCCGAGGAGCACGGCGGCAACCTCGCTGCCGCCAGCGACGACGAGCGCGGCACCACGTTCACCCTCACGCTGCCCACCTTGCCCGCCTGACGACGCTGGCGAAGTCTTCTATACTGGAAGCTCAACCTGAACGCATCTGCTTCGCAAGGAGATCTACGCACATGGCACTACACTCGTGGCTCGCACGGCCTCAACGGCGGTTGGGGCCGCTGGGGCTCATCGTGCTGCTGGTCATCACGTCGCTGGTCACGCCGCTTTCGCTGGACATGTACACGCCGGCCGTCCCGCACATGACCGAGCATTTCAACACGTCGGAGAGCATGGTGAACCTCACGCTGGTGGGCTACTTCCTGTTCTTCGCCGTCGGGCTGCTGGCGTTCGGGCCCGCAAGCGACCGCTACGGACGCAAACCCGTGCTGCTGGCAGGCATTCTCACGTATGCGCTGGCCAGCGCTTTATGCGCGCTGTCAGTGGACATCGTCATGCTCATCGCCACGCGCATCCTGCAAGCCTTGGGCGCCGGGGCGGTGAGCGCGGTGTCCACGGCGGTGGTGAAGGACGCCGTCGTCCCCGAACGGCGCGAGGCTCTGCTGTCCGTCGTGCAGGTGATGTTCGTGGTAGGGCCCGTGCTGGCGCCGGTGGCGGGCGCGCTCATCCTGCAGGTCGCCGACTGGCGCATGACGTTCTGGGTACTGGCGGGCATCGGCCTTCTATGCGCCGGGCTGGCGCTGCTGTTCGACGAGACGCTTCCCTCCGGCGAACGCTACGAGGGCACCGTGCTGGGAAGCGTGAAGCAGCTGGGCGCGGTGGCGCGCAACAAGGGGTTCTCGGCGTTCCTGGGCATCGTCGGGCTGTACAACCTGCCGTTCATGGCGTACATCGCCGTCGGTTCGTACGTGTACATCACGTTCTTCGGGCTGACCGAGCTGGAGTACAGCATGTACTTCGCGTTCGCCGCGCTGCTGACGGCTGCGGGGCCGTTCATCTGGCTTGCGGCCTCGCGGTTCATGTCCGCGCGGCGGTTCACCAGCATCCTGCTGGGCATCGCGCTGGCGTCCGGCGCGGCCATGCTGGCCGTGGGCCAAGCGAGCCCGCAGCTGTTCTGCATCACGTTCCTTGCCTTCGCGCTGACGGAGGCTGCCGTTCGGCCGTACAGCACCAACGTCCTGCTGTCGCAGCAGGAAGGCGATACCGGAGCTGCGTCGTCGCTGATCAACTTCGCGCACACCGCCATCGGCTGCGTCGGCATGCTTGCCGCCGTACTGCCGTGGCCGAACTACGTGGTGGGCGTGGGCGCCATCATCGTCGGTTCGATGGGCGTCGCCATCGCCGGCTGGGTGGCTCTGCTGCGCTCGAACGTGCCGCTCAGGGGCATCAAGGATGCAGGGAGCGAACCCGCCGCTGCCTCCGACAACGACCTTGCCCCGCAAGAGCGCTAGATAGCTGCGGCTTTCGCACGCTTCATGCAGCTTTAATCTTCTTTCATGATCTTGCGCCTTGCAAGAGGGGCCTGCTCCAACGAGACGCTTGGTTATCTGAGCTCCCTCACAATGGCATAGTCCGATGAGGAGCATAAGCCTAAGGGAACGCACGGCGTGCGCAGGCGGCAAATGCGGCACAAGCCGGAGAGGCTTGCGCCGCATAGGGAGCTGCATCTACTGGGAACCGATTCCTTTTACCTGCGCGCCGCGCAATGCTTCCCAGCCAGGTAACCGTGAACGATCGCAAAAGCGTTCGACATGCCCGGCAACGATGCTTCATAATGGTTGCCGAAGCGTCGTCCAACCACGTTGCCCGCAGCGTAGAGTCCGGGAATCGCCCCGTTCGAACCGCAAACCTCCAGATCAGGCGAGCAGAGCACGCCGCTCATCGTATGAATGAACGACTGCTGCGCCCTGATCGCGTAAAACGGCGCGGTCTCGATCGGATACAAGTAGCGACTAGGCTTGGCGAAGTCGGAATCGAACCCTTGGGCGACCATTTCGTTGTACCGGTCGATCGAGGCCTTCAGCACCTCTGGATCGACCTCCATCTCGGAAGCGAGCTCCTCGATCGTGTCCGCCTTTACGTTCGGGCTCTTCGACATCGTCTCCTCGTCCAGCCCGCTCTCCATGACGCCGAACATGCATATCGGCTTCATGTCCGCAGTCTGCTGAGCATAGTTCGCATCGACGATCTTCCAAAAATGAGCGCCCTTCTCTGCGGCGCACGGCTGATCGTATGCGATACGGCCGATTATCATGAACGCATTAGCCTCGTTGGCGAACCGCTCGCCGATGGAGTTCACGCCCATGTACGGCAGCAGCCCAGCCTCCGCTACGCTGGGCCACCCCATCGTAGCGACGGGATTGTCCTCCATGACACCGCCTGCCCAGATGCACATCTTATGGCCGTCTCCCGTATCCAAACGACCCTTCGGCTGCTCGTCTGATTCCATGTAGGAGGTGTATGCGTTGCAGTCGTACATATCCTTGGCGATCGTTTCAGGCAGCAACGCCGTGCACATGTCTTCGTTACCTGCAAAGTCCCCCGTACACACGATAACGCCCTTTGCCGCCTTGATCCGCAGATACGACCCGTCTTCGGCCTGCGCGACGGCTCCACCCACCGCGCCGTTATCCGTTTGCTCCAGGTACAAACCAGGCGTGTTGTACTTGACCTGCGCTCCAGACTTCACCGCTTCGGAAGTCAGCGCATCGAGAAGATACTTTTCGCGTTCCTTCCCCTCTTCGATGAAGTGATCCCATCCCGTGGTGAAGCTGCCGGGGATCGTGATGTAGGGCTCCTTGCTTGGATCGACGCCTTCGGGGTACTGCGTGAAGGGCATGCCTATAACAACCCCGTTCGCTTCGGCTTTCTCCAAAAGCCAATCCATGATCGCACCGCTTTCGTGCGCCCAGGTTGCCCAAAACGACGTGTCGCACAGCGGCCCGTATTTAACAAGCTCGTTGTTGAGCACCTCTTCCGGGTCGAGGGTCACTCCAGCCTCCACCTGCTTTTCGTAACCGATTGCAGAATGGAAGATGCCGCCGTAACGCGAGCAGCTGTGCTTTTCGATAAGGATGGCATTCGCGCCTTCCTCAACAGCCGCATTCAAGGCGCATAGCCCGGAAAGCCCGCCGCCGATTACAAGCACATCGCACTCCAACGTTTCGGCGATATCGCCTTCGTCGATCGTCTGAGGAGCGCCAAGCCAATCGACAGCCCCTCCATCGCCAGCGCTCTTGCCGTTTTTTTCGACGGCCGATTCGCTTTCCTTTTTCGGCGCGCAACCTCCAAGAAGCATGCCCGTAGAAGCGACAGCTCCTGCAAGCACAGACCCCTTCAGAAACGAGCGTCGATCCATCGTTGATTCCATACGTCCCTCCTTGGTCGTTCGCTTGCCCGACTGCAAGCAGGACCAAGGGTACGGATCCGACGGAAGGTTTACATCGGAGGAAGCGGGTGATCATCGCAATCGATGAGCTGAGCTGGATGCATGTCAAACAGATCACCGGAAAAGTACTACTGCCATCTCAACGCCCCGCATCCTGCGCCTTCGCTTAAAACTTCGAAACAAGCTCCTTGCGCGAAGACACGCCCGTCTTCTTGTATACGTTCCCCACATGCGTTTTGACGGTATTCGTGCTTATGAAGAGCCGCTCCGCTATTTCCTCGTACGTCAGCCGATTGAGCAGCAATAGAAGGACCTCTCGCTCTCTCATAGTGAGGTCGTACCGCTCGAACGCCGCATCGTCGAGCGAAAGCTCCGAAAGCCTGACGGAATCGTCGGCGATAGATTCAGCATGAAGCTTCGAGGGCGCGTCTCGTCTGCGCGAGAATAGGAATATGCAACATACTAATATAATGTAGATCATCACCGATGAAGCAGCGCTCGCAAACTCAGAAGGAAGCAGGGCCCCTACTAGCTGCCCCGAATTGTCAGCCAGCGTAAACACACCCAAGATGAACAACAGCTTCGACTGGGGCTTTTCGGATGGAGCGCTGAGCACCGCCGCGTAGTAGTACTGCAGCATAAGAAAAGACACGAAGCCCGCATTCCCCACAATCGCTGGAACTACCTGGTTCAACGATGCAAGGGGCAACAACGCCATGCTCGCCGCAGTCAACGGAGCCACCACAACCGCGAACTGCTTCACCAAACCCCAACGCTGTCGCGAGAAGTAAACCGCCAACAAGAGCGCCGCGGCGACGAAGGTGCCCGCCAGCACGAGCGGCAACGCCGCGCTTGCCCAACCTTCCCCGACTTGCGAGACCATGTTGCGCACAAGACCGTAAGGAAGCCCTATCAAGAAGGCCAAAAATGCAAGCTGCCCCACATTCGCATCGAGCGCAACGGACGGTTCGCGATTCTCGTCTGCACCCACGCGGCTCGAAGCATGCATTAACAGCAAAGACAACGTGCCGAACACCATGGCAACCGGAATCGCAGGAATCTCAAGAATGTTCACCGCCGCAAAAAGGAGCAGCGCGATACCTTGCTCCACGGCGCAAAGCAAAAGAATGTCTCGATGCCTGCAGCGGGCATGAAGGCATCCGTACAAGGCGAACACGATGCCGATACCCGTCCCCGAAAGAAGCGAGCCAGCGAACGCCAAAGCAGATTCTGTGGCGGCGAGAGGAAAGCACGCTAGACCGCCGATAACGCAGAAGAATGCCGCAATATAGGTTCGAGTCCCTCCGTATGCCCGACGAAGCCGAGGAGAGAACATAAGCACCACGAACACCACGAGAGTTGCAAGCACGCACGAAAGCCAAATAATGTCGGGAAAACCGACAATCGGATCCAAAGAGACGATATCGTTTTGGTACAGAGTGAGAAAATGGCAGCACCACCACAACGCGCCACCGATCACCAGAAAACGCCACTTCCGCAGAGAGGCAAGGGCTTCTTCGAAAAGCCGTCCCTCGGCTTTCATCAATACAACCTCCGTCAGACATCGAAGGATTCATCAGGCTTTGCACTCGTATGGCGCAACGAAAACGAGTATACACCCTCGCGAACTGCTTCCACCGATCCGTGACGCCGAAAACGCTTCCGCACGGTAAAAGCGAGGCGGTTTGGTAATCCTATGGCAAAGGTAGAATATCAGGCGATACTTTCCCACCTGGGGAAATAACGGACCTGCCTTACATTCGACTACATTTGCGCGAAGCAGAGCGCCTTCAAAGTTACCAGGCTTCGTTTTTGCCGTCAAACCTCGCTTTTGCCGGCAGGCCTCGATTCCAACCGCCCCCAACAACGCGAGCGGCCCCGGCATAGCCGGGGCCGCTGGAAGCGTTTCGCTTACACGTAGAACAGGATGTCGTTGTACGTGGGAACGGGCCAGTGGTCGCGATCGACGAGGACTTCGAGCCCGTCGACGGCGGCGCGCAGCCTGTCCATGACGGGGATGACCTCGTGCGCGTAGGTGTTCGCCTTCTCCTGCTCGCTCTCGATCTCCAGCGTCTCGTGGTGCAGCTTGCCCAGGGCGCGCAGCTGCGTGTCGATCTCCTTGATGCCCAGCAGCAAACGGCGCAGCAGCTCTTCCTGCTGGTCGGTGTCGGCACCGGCGCAAGCCGACCGGATGGCGTTGATGTGGCCGGCCACCTCGGCGGCGTAGCTGTTGATGGCGGGCAGGTAGGCGCGGCGCACCATGCGCTTCATCGTGCGCGCCTCGATGTTCAGCAGCTTGTTGTACTTCTCCAGCTTCACCTCGTAGCGGCTGCGCACTTCGGTTTCCGTGAGCACGCCGAACTCCTCGAACAGCGCGATGCTCTTCGGTTCGACGAAGCACGGCAGGGCGTCGGCCGTCGTAGGATGGTTCGCCAGGCCGCGGCGCTCCGCCTCCCGCGTCCATTCTTCCGAATAGCCGTTGCCGTTGAAGATGATGCGCTGGTGCGCCGTCAGCACGTCGCGGATGTAATCGATGGCGGCGGCTTCGAATTCCTCGCCGGCCTTGCCCTCCATCGCGTCGGCGAAGTCCTTGAGGCTCTTCGCCATGGCCGTGTTCAGGATCATGTTGCAATCCGACAGGTTCACGCCCGAGCCGGGCATGCGGAACTCGAACTTGTTGCCGGTGAACGCGAACGGCGAGGTGCGGTTGCGGTCGGTGTTGTCCTTGAGGAAGTTCGGCAGCACGGCCACGCCCAGGTCCATGGCCACTTTCTCGGCGTTCGTGTACTCGTGGTCGTCGATGAGCGCGTCCACGATAGCGTCTAGCTCGTCGCCCAGGAAGATGGAGATGATGGCCGGCGGCGCCTCGTCGGCACCGAGGCGATGGTCGTTGCCCGCGGACGCCACCGACATGCGCAGCAGCTCCTGATAGTCGTCCACCGCCTGGATGACGCCCGCGAGGAACACGAGGAAGCGCAGGTTGTCCATGGGGCTCTCGCCGGGGTCGAACAGGTTCTTCTTGCCGGCCGACAGCGACCAGTTGTTGTGCTTGCCCGAGCCGTTGATGCCCTCGAACGGCTTCTCGTGCTGCAGGCACACGAGACCGTGATGGCTGGCCAGCAGGCGCATCTTCTCCATGGTGAGAAGGTTCTCGTCCACGCCGCGATTCACGTTCGTGAAGATGGGAGCCAGCTCGTGCTGCGCCGGAGCCACCTCGTTGTGCTTCGTGCGAGCCGGCACGCCGAGCGCCCACAGCTCGTTGTCCAGTTCCTTCATGAACTCGTTGACGGTGGGACGGATGGCGCCGAAGTAATGCTCGTCGAGCTCTTGGCCCTTGCAGGGGGCGTAACCGAACAGGGTGCGGCCCGTCATGATGAGATCCTGGCGCTTGGCATAGGCCTTCTCGGACACGAGGAAGTATTCCTGCTCGGCGCCCAGCGTGGGCACGATGCGCTGACGCGGCTCGCCGAACAGGGCCAGCACGCGGTTGGCCTGCTCCTCCACCGCGCTCATCGAGCGCAAAAGCGGCGTCTTCTTGTCGAGGGCCTCGCCGGTGTAGGAGCAGAATGCCGTCGGGATGCACAGCACCTCGTCCTTGATGAAGGCGTAGGAGGTGGGGTCCCAGGCGGTGTAGCCGCGGGCCTCGAAGGTGGCGCGCAGGCCGCCGGACGGGAAGCTGGAGGCATCGGGCTCGCCCTGGATCAGCTCTTTTCCGGAGAAGCTCATGATGGCGCGGCCGTCGCTGCAGGGGTCGAGGAAGCTGTCGTGCTTCTCCGACGTGATGCCGGTCAGGGGCTGGAACCAATGCGTGAAGTGGGTGGCGCCCTTCTCGATGGCCCATTCCTTCATGGCGTGGGCCACGACGTTCGCTACCTCGATCTCGAGGGGCTTGCCCTCTTTCATGGTTTTGATCAGGCTCTTGTACGTGGCAGACGGCAGACGCTCCTGCATCGTATGCTCGTTGAATACCATCGAGCCGTAGATTTCCGAAACCTTCGCCATGAGAATGAGCTCCTTACTCGTTGCGTTCAAGGCGGTGCGCGGCCTCCCGCGACGCGCGCGGATGAACCACCCGCATACGATAGCACGGCCGCAGGTCAAACCGCATGATCAATACGCCGTAATCAAACTAACGGCGAAATGTTTCAAGAAGTTTTCGAACCCGAAGGGCAGTTTACAGCGCCTCCTCGGCAAGCTCGCCCTCCTCCTGCATGCCGAGCGCACGTTGTTCGGCCACCACAGCTGCCAGCAGATCCTGCTGAGAGTGAATGCCCATCTTGCGGTAGATGTTGCGCACATGCGTTTTCACCGTCTCCTTCGACAGCGTAAGCTCGTCGCAAATGGCCGCACGGCTGGATCCGCGCGCAAGGAGCGCGAACACCTCCTGCTCGCGCGCGGTCAGATCGTTGCGATGGCACACCAGCTCGCATCCGCGCTCGAAGCTATCAGGAAGCTCCTCCATGTCGCCGGGACGCACCATGCCCCAGCCGGTTTGCAGGTTCTTGCGGTCGCACATCACCAGCGAGCTTGCCAGCAGCACGAACACCATCACCGTAGCCAGATCGCTCGCCGTCTCGACCGACAGCGGAAGCACCCAGAGCGTCGCGCTCGCTACTAGGGCGCCGGCGATCTGGCCCAACAGCAAAAAGCACGTCGTAATGGCAAACACCCAGTTGGCGGGCAGTCCGCGCTTGCTGATGAGCAGCGCGCACAGCGCCCACATCATGATATCAACGAAGCGGTACCCCATCGCTTGCACGAACAATCCCGGCAGCGCATCGGGCCCCGCCAAGGCCAGGAACAAGAAGCCCAGCGACATGATGAGAAATCCCACCTGGTAGATCAGCTGGTTGAAGTCCATGCGGAAGAACAGCGCACACGTAAACAGCACGAGGGCAGACACCGCGAAGCTGGCTGCCGACAGGGCGACCACCGGCTCGTCGTGTCCGCCCATGAGCAGCACTGCCTGCACGATGCCGAACGACAGTCCTTGGACGAACGCCGTGGCCAGAAACTTGCGCGGCACATGAAGAGGAGCGTCCAAACCGTGCGCTAGCAGATCGGGTGTCACCGGAGCGTCGCGCATGAGCAACGCCATGCTTGCGGCGGGGATGACGAGCGCCGCTGCCCACACCGCCGCCTCAGGCAACAACGTGATGCACACGGTAAGAAGGGCAGCCACCACGGTTCCCACCACGCCGTGCAGAATGGTGGTGCGCGGTCCCAGATCGCCCAAGATGCGACCCCATTCCACATGAAGGCACGCCGTGCCCGCGCCCATGAGAAGACCGCCCAGGCACACCGCCGCGACGTTCACCAGCTCCACGGTCAAAGGCGAGAAGGAAAGGATGCCGCACGTAGTCACGCCGATCGACATGGAGGCCGGCACGGCAATGCGGTACCATCGCCCTTGCGGCACAATCCTCCTCGCCTTCAGCAGCACGCCCAACACCAAAAACGTACAGGCGTACGCCGACAGCGGCACGACCCATCCAGGCAGCGGAAAGTCGAGCGCCGCGAGAAACGGCGGGTTGAAAAACGTGGTTTGGAACACAAGCCACACCCATGTCCAGAACAGGCCGAAGCCCATCGACAGCCGCGGATGCGCGCGCATCTCGCGGCGAAACGAGCGCAGCATGCCATGACGCTCTTGCCACCCCGTTAAAGCGCAGCGCGATGCGGCCTCCCCGCCGCGGCCATCCTGTACATTCGGCACGGTCAACATCGCCCCTCCCCGAGCTGCTTGATTCCGTGGTTGCATGGTAGCACAGAGCAAGCATGCGTCAGTGTCTCGCCTCTACCCCTTCCGGGGGTAGATTCGGTTTCCGGCGATTTACCACGCAAGGGGGATGGCGGGACGCGTTGGAATTTCAGTATGGTCTACGCCAAGAGCTCGGTCGCTTCCATCTTGAGCGACCGACGACCATCAGGGAGAGAGGGAGTTCCATTATGTCGAAGAATGAACGCGCCGCACGCACTTCAACAGGGGTTTCTCGTCGCCAGTTCCTCATTGGAGCAGGACTTGCAAGCCTTGGCGCCGCAGGAGCCGGCCTCGCCGGCTGCGCCCCCAGCACGCAAGCCGCCGACGAAACAGCTACCGCAAGCGGCGCAATCGACTCCGCGAGCCTCGCCGGCAACCCCTTGGGAGCCAACGCGGCCGTCGAATGGTCGTTCATGACGCCGCCGGCCGACATCCCCGCCGACCAGATCACGGGAACCGAGGACGTGGACGTGCTCGTAGTGGGCTGCGGATTCGCCGGCGCCATCGCCTCGGTCGCCGCAGCGCAGGAGGGCGCGAAAACGCTGTGCATCGACAAGTGCAACACGTACTCCGGACGCGGCGGACACATCACGGCCTACGGATCGAAGCTCGTGAAGCAATACGTGAATGAGGGTTGGTTCAAAGAGGCCGACTACGCGCACATCGTGCGGCGCCTGATCGAGTGGGCTACCGGCCGCGTGAAAGAACCGCTGCTGTGGCAATTCGCCAAGAAATCGGGCGCGTGCATGGACTGGCTGGTCGACCTCGTGGCCGAATCGGGCTTGAAGCCCACACTGTGGGCCGGCTACTACAAGGGCCCCGACTACACCGAGGAGCCCATCACGCACTTCTTCTACGACGACACCACCGACTTCGTGTACCTCGACGGCGTGTCGAAGGGCCTGGGCATGGCCGTGCTCATCCCCGCCGTCATCGAGCAGGGCGAGAAGCTGGGCGTCGAGTACCGTTACGAAACGCCATGCGCTCGCCTGCTGCGCGAAGGCAACGGGCCCGTGACGGGCGCCATCGTGGGCGAGGAAGGGTCGTACAAGCAGATAAACGCGAAGTCCGTGATCATCGCCACCGGCGACTACCTGGACGACGACGAGATGCGCACGCGCTACCAGCCCTTCACTTGGCATGCCGACAGCCGCCTGTACATCCCCTTCGGCATTTCCACGGGCGATCTGCACAAGCAGGCCATGTGGATTGGCGGGGCCATGCAGGAGTCCGAGCCGCACTGCGCCACCATCCATCTGGAGTCCGGTGCGCAAAGCTACAACTTCCTGCACGTCAACAAGAACGGCCAGCGTTTCATGAACGAGGACGTGAACACGCAGTCGAAGTCGTGCGTGAAGTCGTACCAACCCGAGGGCAAGGCGTTCACCATCTACGATGCGAACTCGCTGGAATCGTTCGCCCAGTCGTGCAACGACGGCATCTCGGGCGGCATCTCGTCCGATCAGCAGTACCGCCGCTTCGGTGTGCCGTTCGACATGGACGTAGAGCTGAAGCTGCGCCAGGCGAAGATCGACCAGGGTCTGCTGTTCCAAGCCGACACGCTGGACGAGCTGGCTGAAAAAGCGGGGATCGACGCCGAGGGGCTCAAGGCCACCGTCGCACGCTACAACGAGCTGGCCGCGAAGGGCAACGACGACGACTTCGGCAAGCGCCCGGAAATCCTGTGGCCCATCGATACGCCGCCCTACTTCGCAGGCCAACTGGTGTCCACGCTGCTGGCAGCGTCGGGTGGGCTGCGCCAGGATACGGAATGCCACGTCCTCGACGAGGAGAACAACCCCATCGAAGGCCTGTACGTGTGCGGTGCCGCAGGCGGCGAATACTTCTCGAACGACTACCCCACCATCTGCCCCGGCACGAACCATGGTCGCTGCCTGACGTTCGGTCGCATCGCCGGCATCAACGCCGCCGGAGGAGATGCCGACAAGGAGATAGCCGATCTCGAGATCGTCAGCGGCATGATGCCCGAGGAAGACCGCGTCAACACCGTGACGGCCTCGGCGAAGTAGCCCTCCCTTTCGATGCTCGGGACGCCCTGCGCATCCCGAGCATCGAATCCCAAGCCCCGCCGGTTCCCTCCCACCGCGCGGGGCTTCTTTTCGAACGCGCTACCACTCCACTTCTTCGTAGTCCAAGCCCTGCTCGCGCAGACGGGCGAACAGCTCTTCAGGGGTGACGGCTTCGACAGGAGACGCTTTGAAGTCCTTGACGTTGCGCGTGACGATGTAGTCCGCTTTGATTTTCGCGGCGCATTGGGCGACAAGGCAATCCTCGAAATCCGCCCAGCGCAAGCCGAGGGCCCGCCTTGCATCCTCCGGCGATACCCCTACGATCTGAAGGAACGACAGATTATGCTCGATCATCTCCTGGGCAGCATCGCTGCCGTGGTCCTTGCGCAGCAGATAGTAGATGTCGGTCAGCATATTCACGCTAATGTAGGTGGACGCTTCCTGGACCACTCCCAGCAGGCATACGCGGCGCGACAGCTCATAAAACGGTTCGCGTCGACCGATATGGTCGAGAATGATGTTGGTATCAAGCATCAAATCCATAGCGATCCTTCAAACGCGCTTCCCGCAGCTCTTCGTCGGACATCGTCAAAGGACGCTTCGTGTGCACCTGATCGAACGCCTCGATGCGACGGCGCAACTCATCCCTATCGGGCTTCTCGCTCTTCTCGAAAGGAAGGCCGTCGTGTTTCACGGTGTATTCGAACAGGCGCCTGACGGCCGAGGACGGCGTGTAGCCTTCACGCCGCATGATCGCGGCAGCGCGCTCCTTCATATCGCCGTTCAACCGCACGGTCATAACCGACTCCATTGTGCCTCCCATCGACGTATTACGTGTACTACAGTATAGAGGGAAGCGTCGCAACCCGCAACCGGGTTCCTACTTGTGCGCGTGGGCGCAAAACGGCACCTATGACAATTTCGACAGAGGGATTAAAGCGGTTCAAGCTGGCAATGCGGAAAACGCCTCCGCATACAGCCAGGTCACGAATTCCACCACTCGCTAAAAACCAAGTTCTCCAAAACGAACTTTGTCATAGCTTGCCATTCGGGGACAACTCGGAGCGAGGGAGCGGTCGAAA
>OLPX01001966.1_pt1 | contig 13104 bp, 9 predicted proteins | sample 1672491 | NCBI WGS metagenome assembly OLPX01 (sample SAMEA3136692, study PRJEB25190) | human gut metagenome | biome: human gut; feature: human-associated habitat; material: faeces | place: Austria | collected 2013 | reverse complement strand
GAAGGCTCTCCGTTCCATTTGAAAATTAGTGGAAATGCAAAATGAATAATTAAGAAAAGGTTTGATGAAGTATTTGGGATATATTCAATTTATAGTCTTGGTGCTGTTTATTTGGCTAGGATGGCAAATAATAGATAGGATTACATTCAGAGAAGAAATGATAACTCCTCTCGGAGCTGCTTTGCAATCTGCTAAAAACAACAGGAAAGAATTGGAAAAAGTACTCCGTCATTATCAAAAGAATCCTGCTGATAGCCTAAAATACAAAGCTGCTTGTTTTCTAATTGAAAATATGCCTTTTTACTCTTATTCAACAAGCAAGCAGTTAGAAAACTATAAGTCTTATTATGCATGGCTGAAAAAGAGTAGAGGACAGACAGCGAAACAGGTTGCGGATTCAGTCAAGAAAGTATATGGTCCGTTAGGAGAACCTGAAAAGAAACATGATATAAGAGAAGTGGACTCCGCATATTTATGTAACAATATTGAATGGGCATTTAAAGTTTGGCGAGAACAACCATGGGGCAAAAATGTTTCTTTTGAAACTTTTTGTGAGTACATATTGCCATATCGCATTGAGGATGAAACACTCGAATATTGGCGTGAAATGTATTATGAAAAATATAATTCATTGCTGGATTCATTAAGGATGTCTGATGTTTTGGATAAAGAAGACCCTATTGTTGCTGCAAAATATTTGAGAGACAGATTATTGGATAAAGAACATTATTTTACTTCTACATCACCTGCGCTTATGGGACATATTGGTCCTAGATATGTACAATATATATCTGGAAGTTGCAGAGAGGCAACGGATTTTGGTATCTATTTGTTCCGATCCTTAGGGATACCCTGTGGTGTTGACTTTGTACCTATGCGTAGTGGCGTGAATGCCGGACATTTTTGGCTAGTTGCATGGGATAAGAATCAAGAAGCTTTTGCTGCTGATTTTCCAAAAGCCTTTGAACGACAATGTGAAAATATGTGGTATAAAGAGGAGAATACGGCCAAGGTATATAGGAATACTTTTTGCGTCAATAGAAAAATGTATGAAGAAATGAGAAAGTATGAAGAAGAACTATACCCATTTTGGCGTTTACCAAAGTTTGTAGATGTAACTCGTGAATATGCTTATTATTATAAAAAAGAATTAAAAATACCTCCATCAAAAATATATAGAGAAAAATGTAACGGGAAGATTGCTTATTTGTGTGCAAGTAAACGGGATAAATGGGTTCCGGTTGCTTGGACGGAATATGACGTCAACAACATGACATTCAGGAATATAAAAAAAGGAATGATTATGCGGATAGCAACTTATGAGGAAGGAGTGCTCCATCTTGTAACGGATCCTTTTTATGTAGATCCGCATACCAATGAACTTCATTTTTATTCAAAACATGAAGAAATTCAAGATGTAGTATTGTATTCTAAGTACAATATTTTTAAAGGAGAAATTCATCTTAGAAGAAGAATGTTGGGAGGGGTGTTCGAAGGGAGTAATCAGCCTGATTTTTCAGAGAAGGATACTTTGTTTATGGTGCAAAAGGTGCCCGGTCGTTTGAAAACGGTTGTACGGAGTTGGTCAGATAAGAAGTATCGTTATTTTAGATATTTTGGAGCCAAGAATACGTATTGTAATGTGGCTGAAGTTGAATTTTATGAATGTAATGACACTTCTGCTTTGAAGGGAAGCATTATAGGAACTCCTTTGGAGGATACCGATAAAGGATTGAATTATTACAATGTTTTTGATGGCAAAACTAAGACTTCTTTCAACTATTCCAGACCGTCCGGTGGTTGGAGCGGGTTAGATATGGGAAGGAAAGCACGGGTAGATAGAATAGTTTATACACCACGTAATAGAGATAACTATATTCGCCCTGGGGATACATTCGAGTTATTATATTGTGATAAGGAGTGGAAATCAATGGGAAAGAAACAAGCTCTTTCTGATTCATTGGTTTATTCGGGTGTTCCTAAAAATACACTTTTATTATTGCGAAATCATACTCGCGGGGTGGAAGAAAGAATTTTTGTTTATGAAAACGGGAGGCAGATATGCAAATAAATAACAAAATCGGGTGGGGGATAAGAATAATATTTTTATGGATGATCTTTTCTTTACATGCATGTTGCAATGATAAAGAGGAGAATGAAGTTATTCCTATATGTATTGCGTCCAATCATTCATTAATGGCATTGGTACCGGATTTTTCTATCCAAACTGTTGGAAATACATTGCATACAAAATATCCGAAGTTATCAAGAAATAAGGAGTTTCCGATGATCGGAATTTTAAAAGTAGATGGTAAATCTTATCGTTTTATGGGAGGTGATTCGTTGCGTCCTTTTCCACTAGTACCTCTTTCTACAATTAATTGTGGGTGGCCTGCTAGATACTCTTATTTGCATCCAAAGGATGATTGGATGCGGAAAGAATATGATGATAAGGAGTGGTATAACGGGTTAGGAGCTTGGGGAGCAGAGAATCGTCCTTATCCTATTCACTCAACATGGACCGTAGCCGATATTTATATTCGCAGACATTTTAACATAAATGATAAAAAGAAATTGGAAGGATATAAATTATATGTTTGTTCTAAATGTGATGACCATGCAGAAATCTATTGTAATGGAGAACCTATTTATCAGGTAGATTATTTTAGCAATAGAATTGAATGTAAACAACTCTCCGATGAAGTAGTTGCAAAGTTACATAATGGCGATAATGTGATAGCCGCACATGGGTGGAATACGAAAGAAAATGCTCTGTTGGATTTTGGATTGTACATGGAAAATAAAACCTATAACGATGTGGATATGGCAATATTGAAACAAATGAATGTACAAGCGACGCAAACTCATTACATTTATCAATGTGGAGATGTTGAGTTATACCTTGATTTTGTTTCTCCTTCTTTGTTACTAGAACAATGTTTAATGGGATGTCCGGTAGGTTTTATTTCTTATCAAATTCATTCTGGCAAATCAGAAATTCATGATGTAGAAATTTTATTTGATATAGATACAGAATGGATGTTTGGGAAAAATAGAGTAGAAAGCCTGTCTGAACAGGATTGGTGTATTGTCAAGTCTGATAGCTTGTATATGGGGATAGCTGCTGAAGAAACGGCTTATTCATATAATGAAGGGCATGTGCTGCTTTCGCAGAAACTGGGGAAAAACAAGAAAGATCAGGGTGTATTACTTTTTGGCTTTAATGAAGGGAAGGGTTTGCAATATGAGGGGGAAATTCTACATCCTTATTGGAATAAGGATGGAAAAAGAGAATTGAAGGATGCTTTGTTGTTTATCGGTGACAATTATAAGAAATTAATGAGGGAATGTGACAGGTTGGATGGGCAGTTGAACAGGCGAGCTTTTCAAACGAGAATCCCATCGTTTGCACGCCAGATGATTTTAGATTATCGAAAATTTATATCGGAGCATCGTTTTGTAATGTCTCAAAGTGGTGATTTGTTTTGTTTTGGAGATACTTTGGCCAATGTGAGAGAATCTTATAGTAACTTTCCGATTTTATTGTCTCTTAATCGTATGGATTGGATGAAAGGCCTTTTGGAACCGGTTTTTGAATATTGCGAGAATGATTATTGGAGGAAAAGTTATCCTCCTTATGATATAGGAATCTACCCAATTGCTAATCGTCAGGTGAAAGTTGATGATTATGCAGTGGAGATGGCTGCTGACATGTTAATAATGATAACTGCTATTGTAGAAGCAGAACAGGATTTCGGTTATGCTGATGCGCATTGGAATCTGTTGTGTTTATGGGCGGATTATTTGCGGGAGAAGATGAAGAAAGAAGTTTATCCCTGTGGAGGGTTGTTGAATGAGGATGATGAACGTGTGAAATGCGTGTTGGGGCTTATGGCTTATCGTAAACTAATTCAGCTGAAAGAAAGCGTATGAAGATTTCACTATTCATCGGATGCCCGGATGGGGAAATTTTAAGAGAAATGATATACTGGTTTTTAATTTTCCTTATCAGAAAAATCGTTGGGATAGAATTATGAAGAAAATCAAATGAAAAATGAAACATAAATTGATAAAAACCGATATAGCCTTCACCCTTCACAACTCCTTATTCATGAGGGATAGCGGGTGAAGGGCCACCTTTCACCCATCCTTTACGGATAAGTGTTGTTTTGTAAAATCTAAAGTTGTGCTTTAGGAGTTGCAAAGCATAGCTTTAACCTGCTTAAAGCGGTGCTTTACAAAAGTCTAAAAGTTTGTTTCAATCATCTAGCGTCTTTTTCACAAACATCCCGATGTTTGTTTCAAACCTTAGGAAGAAAAAACAAGATGCTATGAGCATAATTGAATTAGCTATAATGAAAATCGGATTAGCTATAAGAAGAAACTGGTGAAGAGGTGGTGAAGGAATCCCCTTCACCACCTATCCCCGATGAATAGGGAGAAGTGAAGGGTGCAGCTATAATCACTATAGATAGGATTTAAGCATGAAAAAAGTTGAAATTGATACGAATGACAAAAAAGAATATGGTAGATGTGATAACTCTTACAGGAGTTGAAGCCATCTTGAGCGTAGTATTTTTATTTCGATGATGGCTCTGTTTGGAACATATTATTGGAAAAATAATCAATATGGTGCTTGTAAGGAATGGTATCGTAATAAGATGTTATATAATATAGGTGCATATCAATATAAGAGAAAAATTAAAAGATTAAATAAGATAGATCGGAATAATAATTGTATGTAATAGAAAAGAATAACATTCTGTTTTTAGGAAAAATACTACTTGGAAAAGAGAAGGAACAAATAAAAACTATAATTTCCGATGAAATAGGCATTTTTTGAATGAAAGCCTTATCTCTATGATAGTGTATATAGCGGATAGATTCGGTTAGATAGAAATGGATAGATTAATTTATTGGCAGTTGCAATCCAATTGCTTACTTTCGTTTTCATTAATTAATCGATAAAACTATAGTATATATGAAGAAACTATTATTCTTTTCTATTCTGATAATGGCAGTTCTTTCTGTAAATTACTCATTAAAAGAACCTCGAGTAAATACATTATTATTAGATAATATTGAAGCTTTGGCGGCTGACGAGCAAGATGTGCCTACTAATTGTTGGGGCAGTGGCTCTGTGGATTGTCCGGTTACAAAAGTTAAAGTAGAATATGTTGCTACCGGATATAGTCTTGAAAAATAATGTAAGTCTCCTGTTTCTTTCTTTTTTCTTGTTTATCTCTTGTGACCATAAGCATAAAGAATATGCAAAGGGTGTATTATTCTATTCGGGATTTCCGCACGAGAGAGAATTAATAGGAGAAGTGATTGAGCTTGATACAGCCTTGCTTCGTTATCCGTTTAGGATACGAATCGAAGGAGATAGAGTCATTGTGATGGATTTACATGGTCTTGATCATTATGGACATTTATTCCAATATCCCAGTTTTCAGTATTTATCTTCTTTTGGCAAGCGTGGTGATTCACCTACGGAAATGTTATCATTGGAGAACTTTCGTTTACAGAATCATGTAGTCTGGACATTGGATGCCAATAAAAGTGAATTAACTAGGTTAGACTTTTCTTCATCCGGTGATTCACTGCTTCGTGACGAAGCGGTAACATTGGATGAAGATATACTTCGACCACTTGATTTTGCTATATATAATGATTCAATGTTTATTATTCCTGATTATTCCGGTGAAAATCGTTTATGTCGAGTTAACTGTAATGGGAAGCTTATAGATAAGATCGGAAGTATCCCAACAGTCAATAAAGAAGCATTGAAAAATGCTCGTCCGGCGTTAGCACAGGCATGGAGGAGTTTCCTTGACTACAATCCTAACAATGGAATATTGGCGGCAGTTACCCAATTGGGAGAAGTCGTTGAAGTTTATGATTTGAAAGATAGTACTCATGTTGTTCATATCGGTGAGCATGGTGAACCTGAATTCAAAATATCAGATGGATATGGTATGCCAACAGGTATTATGGGTTTTAGTGATGTACAAGTAACAGATAGTGCCATTTATACTGTATTTCATGGAACGTCTTTTAAGGAGATCGCAAGACAAAGCGGAAGGCTTCCTGATGGAGGAAAATATATTTATGTATTTAGTTTGGAAGGAGAACCGTTATGCAAATATGTGCTCGACCATTATATATATGGTATTTGGGTGGATGAAGATACTAAAACGATAATAGCGACAGATGTTAATGATGATCAGCCGATTGTAATGTTTAGTATTAAATAGGTAAAGTAGCAATTTTGCTGCAATATTATTATAAATGAGAAATTATGTTAGTTATAACTATTTTGTATTATGGTTAAGGGTGTAGTTCTAATATTGGGAGTAGTTTGTTTTACATTTTGTGGATGTAAAAATGATCAACTATCAACGGAAATTGAAAAGATAGTAAAAGAATGGACAGGAAAGAAAATTATATTTCCTCAAGATGTTTTTTGTAAATCGATTGATAGGGATACTTTGTGTATTTCTCCCAATTCTACGCCTTATAAAATACTAGTATACACAGATTCAATAGGATGCACTAGTTGTAAATTACATTTGTATAAATGGAATGCTATTATTAAGGAAGTTAATGACGAAATGGCAGGTTTTGTTAATTTTCAATTTTATTTTCATCCTAAAAATATCGAAGAAATATTCTTTTTATTTAGAAAGGACTCATTTAAATATCCTTGCTATATGGATATATGTAATCAACTTGATAAACTCAATACATTTCCCAAAGACAGTAGATATCAGACTTTTTTGTTGGATAAATATAATAAGGTCGTTTGCATTGGTAATCCTACAGAGAATCCTCAAATATGGAGTTTGTATAAGCAAATAATAAATGAAAATAAAAGAGTAGAAAAAACAGACTTATATGATAAGTCTTTGATAACATCATTGACAGTTGATACAACTATTTTGGAACTTAAAAATCTGGAAATAAATAAGACTACTACTGCAAAGTTTAGTCTTAAAAATATTGGACCTAACCCTTTGGTGGTGAATAATGTAACTACTACATGTGGTTGTACAGTACCTAACTGGTCAAAACAACCGGTTTTACCTAATAAAACAACCGATATTGTAGTGCAAGTTACTCCTAATAAAGAAGGATATTTTAAGAAAAATGTTACAATATATTGTAATATAGAAAGAAGATATGTTAAACTTGTAATACAAGGTAAGGTAAATAATCAAAGTAAATAAAAGCTATATATTAAGTAAGGAGGTGTTATTTATGTGAAAAACAAAGAAATGAATAATGATTTTTATATTAGGTTTTAATCTTAAAAAAAATAGATAATGAAGAAATTTTTGTTTAGTGGAATATGTGTTTTAGCCATAGTAACTGTGGCGGTATTGAATATCAAAATAGATTTAGGTTCTCAATCTTCAACGTTATCATTGTTTAGCTTGGCTAATATAGATGCACTAGCTGGAGGTGAAACTGATGTGTCAGGTAGTAGAACTCCTGACTATAGTTGGACTAGTGATGAAGAAACTCATTGGGAGGATGGGTGTCTTGTTACAACCTATAATAGCCATATCGGTTGTCTTAGTATTAATAGTGACAGATGTTATTCGGGTGTTACTACGATGAGGAATAGAGATTGTCCAAATTAACTAGGTTTTAAACATCAGATATCTATTACTAGGTATCTGATGTTTAATTAATATGTGGCGATTGGTCGTCTTGTTACTTTCTAATAATACGTTCTTTTTAATAAAAGAAACATAATTATAGCTCGTTTATGAAAAAAAAATTGTATATATTTTTTTATTATTGTTGGTTTCATGCAATAATCCTCGTAATAATTCTTTAAAAGAAATAGAAGATAGGAATCTTACTTTGTTGGAATATGACTATTGTAGTAAGAAGAATCATTTGCATGAATTTGATTCTGTAACTTTTGTTCCATTAGAAACAAATGAGAGATCATTAATATCTAGTATAACTAAGATATTGTATAAGAATGAGACATATTATATTTTTGATAAAGTCCAAGCTATGATCTTTTTATTTGACGATAATGGTTCATATATTACTAAAATTCATAATATAGGGAGTGGACCAGGAGAATATGCTGATATATCAGACTTTGATATAGATGCAGATTTAAATATATACATATCATCTATTGTAGGACGAAAAATAATAAAATATAAATATCCTGATTACAAGCTGTTTACAGAATATAAAACTAATGCAACTGTAATGGAAATAGCTGTTGAAAAACGGGAAAGATATGGGGAACCAATATATTTCAGACTGAAGACGGTATTTGTTTAGGATTTTATTCGAATGAGAAATTTGTTCCGGTAATAGCATCTAGAGGTATTGCAGATAATGCTAATACTCCATTTAAAGCCCAAAGTTTTTATAAATCAGGGAATCATTTATTTTTTAATCCTAGATATTCTCCATATATTTATATGATAGATAATGATGAAGTAAGCAAATATATGAAAATAATATCGGATGATTTTGTAGATAATTCAGATCTTGAATTAGAAAAGGACTTTAAAAAGGAAAGAGGGGTAAGAGAACAATATTCTACTAATGAGTGCCTAATTTCAGGTGTTAATTCATTCTATCAATGTAAGGGACATTTTCTGGCCGAAATATGGAGAAACCATGGAGCACCTTTACTTTTGGAATATGAAGCAAAAGAGAAAGAAGGTTATTTATTTTGCCCTCTTTTGGACCCTCAAATAAAAGCATTTACGAAGATTGCAGCAGTTTCTTCTGATTTTTATATAAGTTATATTAATGCTCAGTCTTTTTTGAATAATTATGAGGAGACTGTTACTCGTAAATATAATTTGGTTGATGATAGTAATCCGGTATTAATGAATATATATGTGAAATAAAAAAATACATTTTTTAGCGTTGTTTTGACCTATGATAAATGAGAAAGGTCAGTAGAGAACATGAACAGGAAATACTAAGTAAATGAGGATTAATTTATGCTTAAGAAGCTTTGTATATATATTCCATCTATCCTTGTTTTGTTATTTGTGTTAGAATGGCAATATGCAAGAAAGTATTTATTCTACGAAAAAAAAACTATGCTCCCTTTAGAAGTTGCTTTACAGGCGGCAGGTGGAAATAAAAAAGAACTTCAAAAAGTACTTCACTATTATAAGAAGAATCCTATTGATAGTCTAAAATATAAAGCAGCTTGTTTTTTAATAGAGAATATGCCTTTTTACATTTATTCTAGTGGAGAACAATTAGAGAATTATAAGTCTTATTATGCTTGGCTAAAAGTACGTAAGGGTAAAACTGCGCAACAAGTTTCGGATTCAGTCAAGAAAGTCTTTGGTGCAATGAAAGAACCTAAAAAGAAACGCGATATTATGGAAATGGATTCTGCATATTTGTGCCATAATATTGATTGGGCATTTAAAGTTTGGCAGGAGCAACCGTGGGGAAAGAATATTTCGTTTGAAACATTTTGTGAGTACTTATTGCCTTACCGAATAGGGGATGAACCGTTAACTTATTGGCGTGAGATATATTATAAGAAATACAATTCATTGTTAGATTCATTGCGGATGTCTGACACCTTGGATAAAGAAGATCCATTAGTGGCAGCCAGATATTTAATGGCGAGATTGCCGGATAAAAAGACATTCTTTACTTCTATAACTCCCTTTTCTTTCGGACATATCGGACCTGAATTTGTACAATATAAAGTCGGTAGTTGTAGAGAATTGGCAGATTTTGAGATTTACTTATTTCGTGCTTTAGGTATTCCTTGTGCAATCGACTACTTACCTGCACGTAATGATACGAATTTCGGGCATCTTTGGACAATAGTATGGGATAAAAACGGAGAAGGATATATGTCCGACTTTATGACATTTTTGACACGTGTTCGCAAATGTGCTTTGTATCGGCAGGGAGGAACTGCCAAGATATATAGATATACATTTAGTGTAAACAGAGAGTTACATGAACAGATGTCACAATATGGAGAGAAGGTACATCCATTTTGGCATATTCCTAAGTTTAAGGATGTAACTTTTGATTATGCGTATTCATACCAAAAGAATCTGGTCATTCCTTTGGAAAAGCAGTATAAAGAGAAAAGGAGTGGGAGGATTGCTTATTTATGTGCCAGTAATAGAGATCGTTGGATTCCGGTTGATTGGACAGAATACGATGCCGGTCATTTGGCTTTTCGATATGTTCGTAAAGGGGCAGTTTTAAGAGTTGCCACTTATGAAAAAGGATCATTACATTTCTTGACTGATCCTTTTTATCTGGATAAAGAAACTAATGCCCCTCACTATTATTCCGTCGGGAAAAAGACGCAAGATATGGTTTTGTATGCTAAGTTTAATCTTAAAGAAGAAAGTAGTTTTAGAAACAGAATGATAGGGGGTGTTTTTACCGGAAGCAATCATTCGGATTTTTCGGATGAAGATACACTGTTTATTATACAAAGTAAACCTGATCGTTTGAATACTACTGTAAAATGCTGGTCTGATAAAGAATACCGTTATCTTAGATATATCGGTCGACCTAAAGCTCATTGTAATGTTTCAGCAGTCGCCTTTTATGAGAAAAATGATACTGTTGCTTTAACGGGAAAGATAATAGGAACTCCCGAACACGAAAAACAGAATGGGGATCATGACTATACCAATGTCTTTGACGGGAAAACATGGACTTCTTTTGATTATTCCAAACCCACCGGTGGATGGGCGGGATTGGATTTAGGAAAAGAAGTAAAAGTCGATCGTATAGTTTATACTCCGCGGAACAGGGATAATTATGTTCGACCTGGTGATGTATATGAATTATTCTACTGTGAAAGAGACTGGCAATCTGCCGGGACAATCAAGGCGACTGCCGATTCACTGGTGTTTCGGAATATTCCGGAAAATGCATTATTACTTTTACGAAACCATACTCGTGGAAAGGATGAAAGAATTTTTGTTTATGAAAATGGAGAACAACAATGGAGGTAAGGTTTAATATCAGACAAGTTGTAATGTGGAGGATAGTTTTATTTTCAGGAATTATCTCCTTGATATGTGCTTGTTCTTATTCCGGTAAGAAGGTGTGTCCTCCTTTTGATATTTCTTTCTCCGGACATACGTTGTTGGCTATAGCTCCCGGTTTTACCATAAAGGCAACAGAAGATACTTTAAATAAAACCTATCCGTGCTTAAGATCGGGGAAAATGTTTCCGTTGACGGGTATTTTAAAGGTGGATGGTAAATCTTACCGTTTTTTAGGAGGAGATTCGTTACGTATATCCTCTCTAGCCCCTCTTTCAAACGAGAACCTGGGATGGCAGGGAAAATATTCTTATTTATTTCCGGGCAGAGGATGGGAACAAAGGGAGTATAATGATTCTTTGTGGAATAAGGGTAAAGGTGCCTTCGGTTCGGAAAATGGGAAGTTTCAAGCCCATACAGTATGGGGAGCGAAAAATATATATGTTCGCAGGCACATTACCATTGCTAACAAAGATACTTTAAAAGAACGCAAAGTCTATCTCCGTTATATTTATGATGATCAGATAAAGCTTTATTGTAATGGAGAATATTTGTTAGGAGAAGAAGCATTTCTTCCTCAAACGGGATGCTATCGTTTAACGGATGAAACAGTAGCTCAAATTATTAATGGTGATAATGTTATAGCAGCTTATGGGGGTAATGCGGAAGGTACTGCTTTTTTGGATTTTGGTTTATATGTGGAAAATAAGACTTATGTTGATGTGAAACCTGCAATATTGAAACAAATGAATATGCAGGCTACACAGACTCATTATGTTTTTCAATGTGGAGATGTGGAGCTTCTGATTGATTTTGTTTCACCTTCCTTGTCGGAGAAATGGGATATGACAGGATGGCCTGTAGGTTTTCTTTCTTATCAGATTCATGCAAAAGATGAAAAGGAGCATACAGTGGAAATTCTGTTTGATGTAGATATGGAGTGGTTATTGGGTAGGAGCAAGGTGGATAGTTGGTGTGAACAGAATTGGCGTTTTGCCAAGTCCGACAGTTTATATTTAGCTATGGAGGCGAATGAATCAACTTTCTCTAGTGAGGATGGTCATGTTATTTTATCTCAAAAGTTAAGCGCAAAGAATGAGGATAAAGGTGCATTGCTAATAGGGTATGAGGAAGGGCAGACTTTACAATATGGGGGTGAAAGTTTGTCCCCTCTTTGGAAGAAAAATAGAACAGGCGAAATAAAAGAATTAATGAAATCTGTTGGAGATAGATGGCAGGAACTTAAAGAAGAATGCGATAAACAGGATTGTCAGTGGAGTGCCAGAGCTTTTCAAGTAGGTGGTGAAACATTTGCAGGGCAGATGCTTCCTTCTTATCGTAATTTTATATCTTCCCATAGATTTGTGTTATCATCAGAGAATAAAATATTTTGCTTTGGAGATACTTTAGGTAATATCAGGGAGGCTTATGAGAGTTTTTCTACTTTGCTCTATTTTAATCGTATCGACTGGATGAAAAGCCTATTGGATCCTATATTTGAATATTGTGAAGATGAACATTGGAAAAGAAAATATCCGCCTTACGATATTGGATTATATCCGGTTGCAAGCAAACAAATAAAAGTGGATAATTGTGCTGAAGAGGCTGCTGCAAATATGTTGGTGATGACGGTTGCTATTGTGGAGGCAGAACAAGATTTCAGTTATGCTGAATTGCATTGGAGTCATTTGTGTTTGTGGGCAAATTATTTGGAAGAAAAGATGAAAGGTGAAGTTCTTCCTTCTATTGAGTTATTAGATGCAAATGACAAACGTGTGAAATGTGTGCTGGGATTGATGGCTTATCATAAATTGATTCAACTTAAGGATGCATATGAATAAAGTGAAGAAATTTCTAGCAATAATAGAGAATTTAATATTCATGATATTCTGCATGATAGTAATTTTGTTCTTGGTACAGTTATTCTGTTTCACATCGTTTAAAATTCCATCAGATTCTATGGGACCTGCACTTAAAGATGGAGATAGAATATTGGTTAATAAAATGATAAAAGGAGCCAGATTGTTTAATGTGTTTGCTGCTTTGGATAACAAAGATGTTACTATTT
>OLPX01001959.1_pt1 | contig 13124 bp, 7 predicted proteins | sample 1672491 | NCBI WGS metagenome assembly OLPX01 (sample SAMEA3136692, study PRJEB25190) | human gut metagenome | biome: human gut; feature: human-associated habitat; material: faeces | place: Austria | collected 2013 | reverse complement strand
GGCTTCTCGGGCTGCGGCGTGGGCGTCGCGGCCGGTGCGGGCGTGGCCTCTGGAGCCGGGGGCGGCGTTACGGCAGCCGTAGGCTCCGCAGTCGGTGCGGGGGTCGGCTCTGCCGTAGGCTCTGTGGTCGGTGCCGGTGTGGGCTCCGTGGTGGGGGACGGCGAGGGCTCCGTGCTCGGCTCCGGCTCCTCTGTCTCAACAGCATAGGCGAGAACAAACGGCGAGAAGCTTGCAGTTGTGAATTCAAAGTAATCTGTGCCGTTTACAGTTACAAGCTCCGGCTTTATCGTTATAAGCTCTTCTATCTGCGCGACTACATCGCCGTCATTGTAATCTCTGTCCACGCCGTCGAAATGGTAGATGCGTGCTTCCTTGCTGTTATCATAGTCTGCTGGAACTGGCCAGTATACCGTGACGGCACATCCGTCTCCGAGCGTCAGATATGCATCGCCGTTGTTTACATCCACCAAATCAAAATACCGCTGCTGGAACTTGACATTACCGTCAGGGAGCTCGTCCGCCCTTTCTTCCTGAATGTAATGCACAAGGATGTCCTGATCGATGAGCTCGTCTACCATCAGCCGCACGCCCGATGTGTCCTCCAGCTGCACGTCTTTGTCGTTGACAAAGTATGTCGTGCCTGCGTCTGCCACCGCCGCAAAATCACCGGGCTTTATCTCGTCCCGATTCTCTACAATCTCGGCGTGTTTCTCGTTGATGTTTGCCTTTACTGTAAGCGTAGCATCCTCTGACTGGGATACCGGATACGTGTATACCTTGTCACCGATCTTGATCTCGGCAGTCACATATTCCGCGCTCAGCGATCCCTGATACAGGTTCATGCTGAACTGCTTAAACTGCTCGTCCATTTTGACTTCAAAGTCATCGGATACAATGTAGCTGCCGTTTTCGTCCTGTATCTGCACGCGGACAGGGTCCTGACCTTCCATAACCGGAACGAATTTATACATGTATCCGACTTTGTCGGAGCTGTGTTCCGGCGTTCCGTAAGAATCGAGTTTCCATTCGCGCGTGGTGCCCTTACCGTCGTCATACTTGAGCGTCAGGATACTCTCGAGGTTGGTTATCTGACCCAGCTTGTCGTTGAGCTCTTGAGGAAGCGTGAAATAAAAGCCCGGCTCAGGGAATCCGTTTTCTGTGCTGGATTCACCCTCCTGACCGTCTACAACGCCTTCGTAGCTGCTGCCGCCGGTATAAATGGTGATGTCAGAAAGTGAAATTTCGATCGGCTTGATTTGCTCCAGCTCGATGATGTTGTAGTAGCTGAACGAGTAATTCTGATAGGAATCTCCCATGCCCGGACCGTCAATACCGAACCCTGACGGTATCTCCACGGTATCTCCAGTCTCAAATGAATCGGAGATCAGGCTCTCGAAATATTGGTTCGTCTCCTGATAAAGGCCCGTGTCCGGCAGATAATCACCCACGGCGTGGGCGCGCGAGAACTCGACGCCTGCTCCATTGGGGTTCAGCGCATTCACATTTTCTTCCCCGTATACTACGCTGAACAGCCCCATATAAAGGCTGTTGTAGCTGACTGCAGCAAGCTCCGGCTCCGGCCACTTAATCTGGATATTTAGATTATCTCCACTCTGCGTTGCATAAACAAAACTGTCGATCCACGGATATTTTTCAATATATCCAGTTAATTCATCTTCCGACATTGTCCAGATGCCGTTTTTAGTCACCAAGTCGCCATCAAGCCAGTTTGGATGATCCGCAAACAGATCGGTAAGATTATCGTAGCTTGTCCCTCTCTTATTGTTGTAATACGCAAGCATGTAATCTGTGATAGCCGTATTTCCTTCGTATCCGGCATCAGCAAGATAATCATAAATCTGGCACATCATCTCGAAAGTCACCTTGGAAGAGCTTGACACACCAAAAACATCTTCGTAAAAATAATAGGGGAGCGCCGCACCAGCCATTCTGATCGGCATAAGCTGCCCGTCATAAGTTAAAACGGGAAGCATGCTTCCTTCACTCAAACTCCCATATTCTTCTGTATCTCCGGGAGCAAGAACAAAGCTGTTATTCTTGTAACGATATGTATTTCCGGATTCATTCTGCAGTATGATCTGGAATTTATAGGCATCTCCGGGCATTATCGATTCATTTTCAAAGAAAGCCAGCATGCCTTTAGACAGCTCGATAACCGGGCTATCTCCCGCGTCTTCGTGAATCGTGTAGTAAACCTTGCAGACATCTCCGTCTATCTTATACCCGTCATAGGTAACACCATCGGACTGCCTCTTGCTGTAGTCAACCGTACAGGTTTCTTCCGGAAAGTCAATTCCGGCCAGCGGCGCCGCTTTTGCCGTTTTCCTTGCTGCCGCAGCGCCGGCTTCGGCATCCGTGCTTACTTCTTCGCTGCTGTTTTCCCCGGAAGCCTCCGGTGCAGGGCTTGCCGAAGGAGAAGCCTCAGGCGCTGCGGAAGGCGCGGGCGTGCCGTCCGCTTCCGGCGAGGCAGAAGGAGCCGGCGTGCCGTCCGTTTCCGGCGTGGCCTCTGCTTCCGGCGTTTCTGCGCTTTCCGGTTCGGAGGTTTCCGGTGCAGGCGTGCCATCCGGCGACTGTGTGCCGTCGTTTTCCGTCGTTTCCGCGGCGGAGGTTCCACTGGAAAGCCCGGGGGCTTCGTCTGCGAAAACCGTCGTCCCTAAGGAAAACAGCAGAAGCACGGCCAGAAAGACCGCAGCCACTTTTGAAATTTTTTGCGTTTTCATTTACCTTAGTTCCTTTCCTGAATATTTACAGGCCGGCATAGGAAATTTGAGGAACCGAAGGCTGAACGAAAAAGCAGACTTTTTCGAGCGCATATGTTATACTAGAAAAAAGTCAGGTTGCATTGGAAAAAGTGCAAAAAACATGTGAGGATGCACAAAAAGCAGGATTTTCTTTTGGACAATTTATGAAAGGAAATCTTGCACGAAATTTCCTATATTTTCCTTCAATTTTTCCGCCGTAAATTAAGAAAAATGGGGCTTTATTCGGAAAAAAGACGCGGGATGCGGCGCGGTTTCTGCACGAAAATCCCGATTTTAGAATACTTTCACATAAAAACTGTGCGGGGAAATGTGCGGACGGCAAAAAAGCGCCCGGAGACAAGCCGATGTCTCCGGGCGCTTTTATTGCTTCCGTACTGCGGTTCAGCGCATCATAATCGCCGAAATCGCATCGAGAATTTTATTGTGACATTTGCCGCAGCCGGTCGAGCAGTGCGTGATCTTCTGCACGTCGTCGAAGGCCTGAAGCACGTCGTCGAAATGCGGAAGCTGCTGCAGTGCATCCTCGACGTCGCCGAAAGTGACCTTCTTGCAGTGGCAGATTTCATAGCCGGGTTCCATGATCTGGGTCATTTGTTTTTCCTCCTTTCGTGGGCAGAAAAGCACCTATGTATACTGCGATTTTATCACGCCGGGAGGTGAAAATCAAGTGTGCGCGCAGATTTTATTCCAGCTCGAACGCACCGGTATACAGGCGGTAGTAGGTGCCCTTCTGCGCGATCAGATCCTGATGGCTGCCGCGCTCGATGATGCGGCCGTGGTCGAGCACCATGATGACGTTTGAATTTTTGACCGTGGAGAGCCGGTGCGCGATGACAAAGACCGTGCGGCCGTGCATCAGCGCGTCCATGCCGCTCTGCACGATGGATTCGGTGCGCGTGTCGATCGAGCTGGTGGCCTCGTCGAGAATCATAACGGGCGGGTCGGCGACCGCCGCGCGGGCGATGGAGATGAGCTGGCGCTGGCCCTGCGAAAGGCCGCTGCCGTCGCCGGAAAGCACGGTGTCGTAGCCGTTGGGCAGCATGCGGATGAAGCTGTCGGCGTTCGCGAGCTTCGCCGCGGCGATGCACTCCTCGTCGGTGGCGCTCAGCTTGCCGTATCGGATATTCTCCATCACGGTGCCGGTGAAGAGGTTGACGTCCTGCAAAACCACGCCGAGCGAGCGGCGCAGATCGGGCTTTTTGATCTTATTGATATTGATGCCGTCGTAGCGGATCTTGCCGTCGGCGATGTCGTAGAAGCGGTTGATCAGGTTCGTGATCGTCGTCTTGCCCGCGCCGGTGGAGCCGACAAAGGCCACCTTCTGGCCCGGCTTCGCGTAGAGCGAGACATCGTGCAGCACGACCTTTTCCGGCGTGTAGCCGAAATCCACATCGAACATGCGCACGTCGCCGGCAAGGCGCGTGTATGTCACGCTGCCGTCGTTGTGCGGGTGCTTCCACGCCCAGATGTTGGTGCGCTCCGCACATTCTTCCAGCGTGCCGTCCGCCTTTTCCTTCGCGTTGACGAGCGTCACGTAGCCTTCGTCCACCTCGGGCTGTTCGTCGAGCAGGGCGAAAATGCGCTGTGTGCCGGCAAGGCCCATGATTACCGAATTGAGTTGGTTCGAAACCTGACTGATGTTGCCGGAGAACTGCTTCGTCATGTTGAGGAACGGCACGACGAGGCTGATGCTGAACGCAAGGCCGGAAATACTGACGTTCGGCGTGTTGTTGAGCAGGAAAATGCCGCCTATGATCGCGACGATGACGTAAAGCACGTTGCCGATATTGTTGAGGATCGGCATGAGCATGTTCGCATAGCGGTTTGCCTTTTCGGCGTCGGCGAACAGCGCGTCGTTGATCTCGTCAAAATTTGCTTTCGTCTCCTCCTCGTGGCAGAAAACCTTGACGACCTTCTGGCCGTTCATCAGCTCCTCCACGAAGCCCTCGGTGCGGCCGAGCGCCTGCTGCTGGCGGATGAAGTAGCGCGCCGAGTTGCCGCCGATCTTCCGCACAACGAGGAACATGAACACGACGCCGAGCAGGATGACGAGCGTCATCCACAGGCTGTAGTACAGCATAATGCAGAGGATCGTGATCACGGTGACCGTGGAAATGATGAGCTGCGGCATGCTCTGGGAAATCATCTGGCGCAGCGTGTCGATGTCGTTCGTGTAGTAGCTCATGACATCGCCGTGGTTGTGCGTGTCGAAATAGCGGATCGGCAGGTCCTGCATGCCGTTGAACATTTTTTCACGCATCTTGGCGAGCGAGCCTTGCGTGATCACAGCCATGAGCTGCGTATAAACGACGCCGGCTACAAGGCTCAGCCCGTAGAAAACAGCCAAAATGGCGACGAGGCCGAGAATATTGCCGGAAACGCTCGCCCAGTCGCCGGTCTGCCAGCTCTGCTCGACCGCGGCGATGACGTTCTGCATGAAGATCGAGGGGATAGAGCTGATGACGGCATTCAGGAGAATGCACAGCAGCGTGACGGGGAGAAGAACAGGATAAAAGCTGAAAAGCATGCGGATCAGGCGGAGCAGAACGGTTTTGCGGCCGCCCTTTTTGACATTATTCTTCATCGCTGTTTTCACCTGCCTTATTCTGAGAAGTATAGACCTCGCGGTAAATATCGCTCGACTGCATGAGCTCGTCGTGCGAGCCTACGGCGCGGATCCGGCCGCTGTCCATGACGATGATGCGGTCGGCGTCCTGCACGGAGGCGATGCGCTGCGCGATGATGATCTTTGTCGTTTCGGGGATGAATTCGCGGAACGCCTGACGGATCAGCGCGTCGGTGCGCGTGTCGACGGCGCTCGTCGAGTCGTCGAGAATCAGGATCTTCGGCTTTTTCAGCAGGGCGCGCGCGATGCACAGGCGCTGCTTCTGGCCGCCGGAGACGTTGCTGCCGCCCTGCTCGATGTGCGTGTCGTAGCCGTAGGGGAACTGCTGGATGAACTCGTCCGCCTGCGCCAAGCGGCAGGCTTCCTCGAGCTCCGCGTCGGTGGCGTCCTTATTGCCCCAGCGCAGGTTCTCCTTGATCGTGCCGGAAAACAGCTCGTTCTTTTGCAGAACGACGGCGACCTGATTGCGCAGCGCGGTGAGGTCGTAGTCGCGCACATCGACGCCGCCGACCTTGACACAGCCTTCCGTTGCGTCGTACAGGCGGGGGATGAGCTGGATCAGGCTCGATTTGGAGGAGCCCGTGCCGCCGATTACGCCGATGATCTCGCCCGAGCGGATGTGCAGGTCGACGTCCGAAAGCGCCATCTTGGAGGCGGCTTTCGAATACTTGAAGCTGACGTGGTCGAAGTCGATTGAGCCGTCGCGCACCTCGGTGACGGCGTTTTCGGGGCTGTGGAGCGTGCTCTCCTCGTTCAGCACCTCGACGATGCGCTCCGCCGATTCGGCGGCCATCGTGATCATGACGAACACCATCGAGAGCATCATCAGGCTCATCAAGATCTGGAAGCTGTAGGTGAGCAGGGAGGACATCTGGCCGACGTCGAGGTCAAGCCCGTGCGAGGTGATGACCGTGTAGGAGCCGTAGGAGAGGACGAACACCATGACGCCGTAGATGCAGAACTGCATCAGCGGGTTGTTGACCGCCAGAATGCGCTCGGCCTTGGTGAAATCCGCCTTGACGTCCTCGGCGGCAGCGTCGAACTTTTTCTTTTCGTAGTCCTCGCGCACGTAGGATTTGACGACGCGCATGCCGCGGATGTTCTCCTGAATCGAGCTGTTGAGCGCGTCGTACTTCTTGAATACGCGGCGGAAAAGCGGCATCGTCTTGCGGATGACGAAATACAGGCCGATGCCGAGGATCGGGATCGTTAAAAGGAAGATCAGCGCCATTTTGCCGCCCATAATGATGCCCATCGTGAAGGAGAAAATGAGCATCAGCGGGCAGCGGATCGCCGTGCGGATAATCATCATGTAGGCCATCTGCACGTTGGTGATGTCAGTCGTCAGGCGTGTGACGAGGCTTGAGACGGAGAAGCGGTCGATATTTTCGAACGCGTACCCTTGAATTTTGTAGAACATATCCTTGCGCAGGTTGCGCGCGAAGCCGCAGCTTGCCGTGGAGCAGGCCGAGCCTGCGAGAGCGCCGAAGGTCAGCGAGAGCGCCGCCATGACGATCAGCACGGCGCCGTAGCCGAGCAGCACGTTCATGGAGCATCCGGCCTTGATCTCGTTGACGAGGTTGGCGATGAGGAACGGAATGATACATTCCAAAATCACTTCGCCGGAAACGAATATTGGCGTGAGCAGGGAGGGCTTTTTGTATTCCCGTATGCTCTTTGCCAGCGTTTTGATCATAAGAACCTTTCCTTTCCAAAGTGTATTTCGGGAACCGGGCGTTCCCGCAGCCGGTCCGGCAGAAATACAGGGCGCAGCCTGAAACGGAAGCCGCTCCCCAAGCCGTGCGGATCTGCGGCTTGGGGAGCGGCTGCGCTGAGAGGTGGCGGGCTGCCGGCCGCACTCCCCTGTATTCTGCATGAGGACAAAGTAAATTTTACGACGAAATTTTTTAAAAATCAATAGGAAAGGTCCAAGGTTTTCTAATGAAAAACCAATTTCGTAGCATTCGCCAATGTGCGGCCGGATTTCTTGAAAAAGAAAAACAAATCACCCTAAATAGGTGAATGCAGGGAACAAAAATCAGCCGCTTGATTATCGCCGAAGGAAACTTTACTGCTGCACTTCGCGCCCGCGGCGGCTATTCGTCCGGCGGCGCGGCTTTTCGGGCCATCTGCCATGCGGCTTCCTTTAATTTCGCAAAGCTCGCCTCGCCGATGACGTGCTCCAGCCTGCAGGCGTCCTGCGCCGCAATATCGCAGGGGAGGCCGGCTTCTATGAGCTGCCTTGTGAAACACTGGTGCTTTTCGTAGACCTGCGCGGCGGTTTGCAGGCCCTGCTCCGTGAGGGAGAGCGCGCCGTCCGCCGCTTTCAACAGGTATTTCTGTTTGACCAGCACCTTGACGGCCCGGCTGACGGAGGGATTTTTCACGCCCAACTGCTCCGCCGCATCCACTTTCCCATATGGTCCAGAATCCGCATCCGCAGGGCGTGATTTTATCTTGCGGATTAGTTTGTGCTAACCGCAGCGATTATTATGCAGGATATTCCGGCAGCCGTCAACCGCCTGAAAGGCGTTTCAGGCAGGACGAAAGCGGCGCCGCGCGGCTTAATTTTTCAATGTTTATCTGGTATAATTTCCAATATTCATTAGTTAGAGCTAATCGAGGATTGTGCCAAAACAGATAGGCTTGTGCCAAATCCGCACAGGAGCGACGCCTGTGATTGCCATACGCAATTGTAGATGAGACCATCCGGCTGCTGCAGCCTATCCATTTTTTACCGCATCTTTCAGCAGAAATTTGGGGAGACGCCGCAGGCCGTATAAAGGCTGCTCAAAAAAAATAATTTTATGCGGCGCTTGTGTTTTCCGGCTGTGTACCGGCCGGAGCACTCAGCTTTTTTCGAGGCGGGCGGAGCGTGAAAATCGCTTCTTCCAAAAGGATAAGAGCCGCCCGGCTGTGGGGGCCGCGCAAATTCATTCGGAATCCGAGTTGTGGAGTGGGGCGAAATATGCTATAATAGCCCCATGGCGTGCGGAAAGGGCCTGAAACGGGGCTTTTCGCACGGTTTTCGGTGTGCGGGCCGCGCGCCGGAGCGAAACAGAGCTGAAAAACTACGGAAATACAATGGGGGAGATCCTATGGAACTGAGCCCGAAATTGGACAGGATCCTGCCGAAGGTGCAGAAGCCGGGGCGCTACGTCGGCGGCGAGCTCAATTCGGTCGTGAAAAATAAAGAGGAGGTGGACGTGCGCTTTGCGTTCTGCTTTCCGGATACGTACGAGATCGGCATGTCGCACCTCGGTATCAAGATCCTTTATTCGCTGATGAACCGCGTCGATTACATCTGGTGCGAGCGCGTCTTTGCGCCGTGGATCGACATGGAGCAGGCTATGCTGGAAAACGGCATCCCGCTCTACGGCCTCGAAAGCGGCGACCCGGTGAGCGAGTTCGACTTTATCGGCTTCACGCTGCAGTACGAGCTGAGCTACACGAATATTCTGAACATGCTGAAGCTCTCGGGCGTGCCGCTTCTGTGCCGCGACCGCACGGCACTGAAAAATATCGTCGTCGCGGGCGGGCCGTGCGCGTGCAACCCGGAGCCGCTGACCGACTTTATCGACATCTTTTTCCTCGGCGACGGCGAGGAGGTGGACCTCGAGGTAATCGAGCTGTTCCGCCGCTGCCGCGCCGAAAACAAGACGAAATACGAATTTTTGAAAGAGGCCGCGCAGATCGAAGGCGTCTACGTGCCGGCGCTCTACGACGTCGAGTACAATGACGACGGCACCGTGAAGCGCTATATCCCGAAAGACGGCGCGCCCGCAGCGGTGAAGAAGCGCGTCGTGAACGACGTGGACAACATGTATTTCCCCGAAACCTTCGTCGTGCCGTTCCTCGACATCGTCCACGACCGCGCGGTCGTGGAGGTGCTGCGCGGCTGCATCCGCGGCTGCCGCTTCTGTCAGGCGGGCTTTCTGTACCGCCCGTTCCGTGAAAAGAGCGTGGAGACGATCAACCGGCAGGCGAAAAGCCTGTGCGACACGACCGGTTACGACGAGATCTCGCTCTCCTCGCTCAGCACGAGCGACTACGGCTGTCTCTTTGAGCTCTTGGACACGCTGCACACATGGAGTGAAGACGACCGCGTCAGCGTTTCGCTGCCGTCCCTGCGCGTCGATAATTTCTCAACTGAGCTGACCGACAAGATCGCCTCGGTGCGAAAGAGCGGCCTCACCTTTGCGCCGGAAGCCGGCACGCAGCGCCTGCGCGATGTCATCAACAAGAACGTGCTGGAGGACGAGCTCAAGCGGACCGTTTCGATCGCCTTCAACAACGGCTGGACCAAGGTGAAGCTGTATTTCATGATCGGCCTGCCGACCGAGACCGACGAGGACGTCGCCGGCATCACGCAGCTCGGCCAGCAGGTGGTCGATTGGTATTATGAGGCCGAAAACCGCGAGAAGGGCAAGCGCCCGGCCGTCACGGTCAGCGCGGCGGCGTTTGTGCCGAAGCCCTTCACGCCGTTCCAGTGGTTCGGCCAGGACACGATCGAGACGCTCGAGAGAAAGCAGAAGCTGCTGAAATCCTCTGTGACCTCGCGCAAGCTGACCGTCAACTACCACGGCGCGGAGACGAGCTTCCTCGAGGCCGTGTTTGCGCGCGGCGACCGGAAGCTCAACGCGGTCCTGCTCGAGGCGCACCGCCGCGGCCTGCGCTTCGACGGCTGGGCGGACTGCTTTGACTTCGACGCGTGGATGCAGATCTTCGCCGACCTCGAAATCGACCCCGCGTTCTACGCAAACCGGCAGCGCAGCTTCGACGAGGTGCTGCCGTGGGACCACCTCGACTACGGAATCAAGAAGTCGTTCCTCATCGAGGAATGCAAGCGCGCCTACGCGGCGCAGACGACGCCGAACTGCCGCGAAAAATGTTCGAACTGCGGCGCGGCGTGCTTTAAGGGAGGGCTGTGCGTTGAGAAAAGATGTTAGGGTCTGGTTTTCCAAGACCGGCACGGCGCGGTACATTTCACATCTCGATTTGAACCGCTGCATGTCCCGCGCGTTTCACAAGGCGAAGCTGCCGCTGTGGTACACGGAGGGCTTTAATCCCCACGTGTTCCTGACCTTTGCGGCGCCGCTCTCGCTCGGCTTTGAGGGGCGGCGCGAGTCGATGGACATCCGCCTGATCGAGGAGATGCCGTATGCGGAGCTGATCGAAAAGCTGAACGCCGGCCTGCCGCGTGATATCCGCGTCTACGCGGTCACGGAGCCGAAGATGAAGGGGAACGACATCGCGAACGCCGAATATGTGCTGCGTGCCGAGACGGGCGACCCGGCGGCCTTGCAGGCGGCGCTCGAGGGCGTGCTCGCGCAGCCGGAACTGCTCGTGCAGAAGCACACGAAGAAGGGCGAGCGGACTGTGGATATCCGCCCGTATTTTGCGGACATGCGCTTTGAGCCGGAGGACGGCTGTCTCGCGATGACGGTCCGGCTGCCTGCGGGCAATCAGGGCGGCATCAATCCGACGCTGTTCATCGATGCGGCGGAAAAGCTGCTCGGCCGCGCCATTCCGACGCGCGTCGAGCGGACGGGGCTGTTCGACGGCAATTTCCGGGAATTCCAATAAACGGCAAAATAAATAGCAGACGAAAGAAGCCGCAGCAGGTGTCAAGCACATCTGCCGCGGCTTTTTTTGCGGCACAGAGCAGAGGGGGGCCGTGGGCGGCACGGCGGTAATGCCGCAGGAGAGAGCGGCGCGCTTTTTTCGGCGAAATGCGGGATGTGTGAATTCTGCCGCATAATACGCCCGCTTTTCCAATAAATATTTATAGATTTTACAGGGAGGAATGCACGATGACGAGCAACAAAGCCACAGCGGCCGTTCTGCCCCGGCGGCCCCTTGTGGGGCGCTTTCTCAAAAATCTGAGGAAGTATTGGCAGTATTACATCCTGCTGCTCCCGGCGCTGGCCTATTTTCTGATCTTCTGCTACGGGCCGATGTACGGGGCGCAGATCGCCTTTCGGAATTTCAACGCGCGGGACGGTATCACCGGCAGCGCTTGGGTGGGATTCGCCCACTTCGAGCGTTTTTTTCGCTCGCCGTATTTCGGCAGCCTGCTGCGCAACACCTTTGTGATCAGCATTTACGGGCTGCTCGCGGGCTTTCCGCTTCCGATTCTTCTGGCGCTTTCCCTGAACGAGCTGAAGGGAACGAAGGTGAAAAAGCTGGCGCAGACCGTCACCTATGCGCCCTATTTTATCTCGACGGTCGTCATGTGCGGCATGCTCATCGCGTTTTTGAACCCGAATACCGGCATCATTAACAAGCTGATTGCGGCGCTCGGCGGCGAGCCGGTCCCGTTTCTCAGCGAGGCCGCGCTGTTCCCTTCCATCTACGTGTGGAGCGGCGTGTGGCAGGGAACGGGCTGGGGCAGCGTCATCTATTTTGCGGCGCTTTCGGGCGTGGACCCGCAGCTTTTGGAAGCGGCCACGCTGGACGGCGCTACCCGCTGGCAGAAGATCTGGTACGTCAACCTGCCGGCTCTGATGCCGACCATTGTCATCATGCTGATCATGAACTGCGGCAGCCTGCTTTCCGTCGGCTACGAAAAGGTCTTTTTGCTGCAGAACGCCCTGAACCTTGAGACCTCGGAGGTCATCTCCACCTATGTGTATAAAACGGGGCTGGTCAGCGCGCAGTACAGTTTTTCCACGGCCATCGGCCTCTTTAATTCCGTTGTGAACTTGATTTTGCTCGTCACCGTAAACGCCGTGTCCCGCAGGATCGGCGAGAACTCGCTCTGGTAAGGCTTTCGGGCGGAAAGGAAGGTATGTGAAATGACAGGCATTGCGGTCCATCCTTCGAAAAGGCTGCGGCGCACGCGCGGCGACGCCGTGTTCGGCGCCGTCAACACGGTTTTCATCGCGCTGTCCGTGCTCGTCACGCTTTACCCGCTGCTCTATGTGCTCAGCGCCTCGATCAGCGACCCAAATAAGGTGAATTCCGGCGCGATGTGGCTGTGGCCGGTGGACGTTACGTTTCTGGGCTACCGGAAGGTGTTCAGCAACCCGGACATTTGGAGCGGCTACCGCAACACGATCTATTACACGGTGTTCGGCACGCTCATCAATCTGGCGCTGACGCTGCCCTGCGCCTACGCGCTCGCTAAAAAGCGGCTCCCGCTGAAAAAGCTCATCAACTTCATCATTTTGTTTACGATGTTTTTCAGCGGCGGCCTGATCCCGCTGTATATGCTCGTCAACGGCATGCAGCTTTTGGATACCGTGTGGGCGGTGGTGCTGCCCACGGCGGCCTCGGCCTATAACATCATCATCGCCCGCACCTTTATGGAGACGACGATTCCGGAGGGGCTGGAGGAGGCCGCGGAGATCGACGGATGCGACCCGTTCAGGACGTTTTTCCGCATCATTCTCCCGCTTTCCAGCCCGATCATCGCGGTGATGGCGCTGTTCTACGGCGTGGGGCACTGGAACAGCTATTTCAACGAGATGATTTTCCTGAGCACGCGAAGCAAATTTCCCCTGCAGGTGATCCTGCGCGAGATCATTATCATCACGCAGATGACGAGCAGCGGCACCGTCACGAATATGGAAGCGCAGACGCAGGCGCAGATGCAGCAGCTTGCCGGCGTGATCAAGTATTCCGTCATGATCGTATCGACGCTGCCGATCATCCTCGTGTACCCGTTTTTGCAGCGGTTTTTTGTGAAGGGCGTCATGATCGGTTCGATCAAG
>OLPX01001955.1_pt1 | contig 13149 bp, 13 predicted proteins | sample 1672491 | NCBI WGS metagenome assembly OLPX01 (sample SAMEA3136692, study PRJEB25190) | human gut metagenome | biome: human gut; feature: human-associated habitat; material: faeces | place: Austria | collected 2013 | reverse complement strand
AGCACAACATTCTTACTCCCGTGATTATAACTGATCACCGGAGCCACGCCCATGGAAAAGCCCATGTACATTGCGTTAAATAAAAATTGTCCATACAGTACGATCGTGATGGCAGCGACGCCTGCTTCACCGACATATTTTAACATCATAATATTGAACAGGTAGGTTACGATCGCGGTGGAGAGGTTTGTTACCATCTCGGAGGAACCGTTGGAGCAGCTTCCGAGCAGTACGCCCGGATGATGTTTCGGGCGGACAAGGTAAAGCTCCTTTCTTACAAAAAGGAAGTACAGTATCCCGAAAACGGCAGGGATCAACTGACCGATCCCGGTGGCAAGTGCAGCGCCTCGTACGCCCATTTCAAGCGGTCCCATAAACAGATAATCAAGGATCATATTGGCAACGCCGCCGCTGATCGTGAGGATCAGTCCGATGGTCGGTTTTCCGGCAGTGACAAAAAATGCCTGAAAGAGCAGTTGTAAGATACAGGCAGGCGCCAAAAAAAGGGATACGCTTAAATATCCGATGCAATGATCCAGGATCAGATCGGTTGCGCCGAGCAGTCGTACGAGCGGAGTTATAAATACGTTTCCGAGAAACATCACAAGGAATCCGAGGATGATTCCGATAACGATCAGGAAAGAGAAGTCTTCCCGCGCTTCCTGCGTCTTTCCCTCCCCCATCTTTTTCGCGATGATCGCACTTCCTCCGGTTGCGAGCATGACGCCGATGGCGATCACGAGGTTCAGCACCGGATATACAATATTGGTTGCGGAAAGTGCGTCGGTTCCTACAAGGCGGGAAATGAAGATTCCGTCCACGATCGTGTAGAGCGACATGAATACCATCATGATCATAGTCGGCAGTGCGAACCTCAGTAATGAAAAAAATCGAAAGTCTTTTGCTATGGAATATGACATTGTGAGTCTCCTGATTTGTTGCTATTTTTCTACATAACTGCTATCATAAAGTATAGGGTAACTCGATAGTCAAGAGGGAGTTGAAAAAAGTGAATCAGGAACGGTACATTACAACCGGAGAGTTTGCAAAATTGTCCGGAGTGACAAAACATACTTTATTTTATTATGATAAGATCGGATTGTTTTCCCGGGAGATCAAGAGGGAAAACGGATACCGGTTTTATTCGTTCGACCAGTTGGAAGTGTTTGAGGTGATCCAGATTTTGCGGGAATTGGACATGCCGCTGGAGGAGATACGCAGTTATATGAGTAAGAGAAGCCCCAAGCATTTGCTTCTGCTTTTCGGAGAGGAAGAAAAGCTGATCGATCAGCAGATGAAACGTCTGAAGCATATGAAAGAGTGGATCAAAAAGAAAAGCGGTATCATCCGGAGAACGCTTACGGAAGAGACGGGAGTAATCCGGGTGACCGAAGAGCCGGAGCGGTATATGGTCATGATCCGGGCGGAGAAATCCGATGAGCGGGGATGGGCGGAAGCCGTCGGAAAATTATGGGATTACTGTGAGGAACATAAGATCCGAAGCGCATATTCCATCGGATACCGTCAGGAGACGGCGAACATTTTAGAGGAAGAATATGAGCGGTATTCCGTCTGTTATCAATTGTTGGATCAGAAGCCGAGAAGTGGTGTGTATACAGTACGCCCGCAAGGAAAGTATCTGGCTGTGTGCCATAAAGGACATTGGAAAGATCTGGGGGAAACGTATCGTCAGCTCGTACAGTATGCATCAGCACAGGAAATCGTTCTGGGAGCGCATTGCTATGAAGATACGCTGTTTGACGGGTTGGTCGTACAGGAGGAGCGGGATGCCGTTACCAGACTGGTCTGCGAGATTGCATGAGCAGGGAATCCGCTTTCGGGCAAAGCAGCAAAATGGGATGACGGAACCGGAACCGACATCCCTTTGGCAAATAAGATTTTTAGCGTCAGCGTACAAAGCGCATTTCCTCTTGTACACTGACGCCGGTGATTGTTCTTTTGTGATTACAGATATTCCAGGATCCCGCGGATATCCCGGACAACCGCATCGGCTCCGGCATCCAGATATTTCTGTTCGGCATGTTTTCGGAGCGCATTTTTTTCGTCTTCACTCAATGCTTCAAATTCAGCCTCGGACAGACCGATGACCGAACTTCCGTCGAGAATACCGATCGTGAATACGCCGGCATTCTTTCCCTCCAGAATGTCTGCGACGGTATCTCCGGCTTTGATCACTTTCGATACGGAATCGATCTGAAGCGCTTCCATATTTTTAAAGATCATATACGGATAAGGTCTTCCTTTCTTATTGCAGGAGTCCGGGCTGAACCAGCAGTCCGGGGTATAACCGGCTTTGGCAGCCTGGGGAGCGACAATCTCCATCATAATGTCCGTATATCCGGTAGTGGATCCGATCTTGATGCCGAGAGCACGGAGCCTTTCGATGGTCTCGACTACATATGGTTTCGGATCGGCGTATCGTGTGAGGATATGTAAGAGCGCCGGTTCATAACCTGCATACAATTTGTCAGCGTCTGTGTCAGTGGGGGTCTGCCCGTAGAGACGGATCCATTCCCGTTTGATACGCGGCATTTCCAGCATCGTGCGGATGTGATCCCATTTCAGCATCCCCATCGGCGCGCCGCCATACAAGGTGCCGGAGGATTACTGCGCATTGTCCGCCGGTATTCCGGCGGAGGATGTGCAGGAGGAATTTTATAAAACAATAGAAGGTCTTGAGAATATAGAGATAGTACGTCCTGCTTATGCGATAGAGTATGATTGTATAGATCCTCTCGATCTGAAAATAAGCCTTGAGAACAAACACGTTGAAAATCTTTTTTGCGCCGGTCAGTTATGTTCAAACTGCGGGCGGTTTGTGTGGTTGTCAGTCGGCATTCATCTGCGCGAAGAAGTCTTTGAGGATCGCTGTCAGTTCCAGAATGTCCTCCTCGTAGATCTCTCCGATATTTCCGATCCGGAATGTATCGGCGTCTGTCACTTTTCCCGGATAGATCGCATAGCCGCGGTCTTTGATATACTCGTACATTTCCTGAAACGAGAACTGGTGATGTTCCGGATAGAAAAATGTCGTGATGATCGGTCCCTGATATTCGTTATCGATATACGGACGGATCCCCATTTTTTTCATTTCAGAGATCAAAAGACGGTTGTTGTCATAGTAGCGTTTGGAGCGCGCCGGGATCCCTCCCTCTTCGTCCAGTTCCTCCAGTGCTTTTGCAAATGCGAGTACGGTGTGGGTCGGGGAAGTGAATCTCCATTTGCCGTCTTTTTCCATTGTTTTCCACTGGTCGTAGAGATCCAGGGAGAGACTCCGTGCTTTCCCCTCACATGCAGCCAGACTGTCGTGCCGACAGATGATAAACGAGAAGCCGGGAACGCCTTGAATACATTTATTGGCGCTGCTCACGATGAAATCGATCCCAAGTTCGCCTACCGGGATGTCCACGCCGCCGAAACTGGACATAGCGTCTACGATCATTGTTTTTTCGGCAGATTTTACAACGTTTGTTACAGACGCAATATCATTTAAAATACCGGAAGTTGTTTCACTGTGTACCATCGCAACATGAGTGATCTCCGGGGGTTGGGAGAGGAGATGGGCAACTTCATCGGCGGATGGGATCCGGTCATACTTCACACGGTACATCAGATAGTTTAATTTTGCGTGCTCGGCGATATCAGCCATACGCTCTCCGTATGCGCCGTTGGCGATGATCAGCAGCGTGTCGTCTTCTCCGACGGCGCTGGTCAGAATGGATTCCACGCCGAAGCTTCCGCTGCCCTGCATCAAGACTACCGTGTAGTCTTTCTCTGATACATGGGCAAGTTCCAGCAGTTTTGCACGGATCTTCTGGGTGATCTGTTTGTAATCGTCATCCCATGTGCAGTGGTCAGCCATCATCTCTCTTTTTACAGCGCTCCGAAAATTCCTGATGTCCGGCAAGCAGATCTGCCGTCAATGGTTCCGGAAATTTGCTCGGATAGGCTGATTGGTTAGCTTCATTTACCGTCTCACCCTCGTAGAGTGGGTTCGGATAGGTCTCTTGTAATTCTTCCCGCACATATTTGACGATGCATTCTGCCATTTCCATGGCGAGCGGGTTGGTTTTCTCCTTTTTGTCAATCACGGCAACAGATTCGGTCAGCGCATAATTCCCTTCGACCGGATCGATCGCCAGGATCGGTATTCCGTCTTTTTGATCTGCCACAGCCTGATGGCGCAGACCGAAACCGACGGCGACTTCTCCGGAGCGTACTTTTTTGATCGGACCGGATCCGCAAGATCTTTGATCGATGTCGGGACCGGAAGTCCAAGACGATCCATTTCTTCTGTGTTGATAAAGATCGCGCCCTCCTGCGAAGTGAGCGGTCGATAATAGGACGGCATCGGTTCCAGTGTCGGCGCAGAAAAATCCAGCTCTGCAAACATTTCGTTGGCGCTCTGGGCGCTGTCGAGATAGAAAGAACTCATAGTGACAAGATCGGCTTCGATCGCAGTTCCCTCTGCCATCAGTTTTCCGCCCAGTTCGGATGTACTGAATGTCTGGAAGAGATATTGGTCTTTGTATCCGTTTTCGTCCAGTGCATGTTTGATCGCGGTGACAGCTTCGTCATCTGCATTGGAGTAGATCACGACCGGCTGCTCGGCTTCGGATTTTCCGGACAGCGCGTTTACGCCAAAAAAGCAGATGATCAGCGCCATGACCGCAAGTGCGGCGCGCCGTATAAAGACGAATGCAGAGCGACAACACGAAAATTTTATTGAATTCCGCAAAATGCTACAGTTCTTTGATCTTCGTTGTGATGACCATTGTCCTGGCTCCGGCAATAAAGATGACGGCGCTGACAGTCACCATTGCGTTGATAAAGTAGTAGCTGAACACTTCCAGAAGCGTTGGCAGGGCGTTGGGAGTTACGACCCGGAAGATCGTTTTCATCCAGTTGTCGCCCATCAGCATCGCAGTCGTCTCCCAGGAGGCGTTCATCTTTTCCAGCGAACTTTTCATCATCAGATATGGCGTGGAAAAATAATGCACCACGTTGCACAGGATCATCAGAAGAAACGTATTCTGCAGGGAAGTTCCGGAGAACGTCAGGAGAAATGCGATACCAATGACCATTCCGGGAACCGTATTTGTCACAAGCGCAATGCTCTCGAGTATATTCTTCATGTTTTGCGGCAGCTTGCTCCGCGCCGTGACAAGCGCAGCGCCGTATGCGGTCAGAGAGCCGGCACATGCGGTCAAAAATGCGACGAGAAGCGAGTTTTTAAAGACTTCTGCAAGAACCCGGTCCTGAAATACTTCCCGTACATGTTCCGTTGTAAATGTAAGCTGATAGGGCCATTCCTGCACAAAAGGCACAAGGAAAATGACGGCGAAGATCAGAAGCATCACAACGAGGAGTATGCCGCAGAAAATCCCGCAGAAGACGTCCCGTATCCGGTTTTTCTCATTTTCGACAGCGGAGATCTTGTTGTACCGCACATTGTACCGCTCCAGATAATGCAGGAGTAAAATACTGAGCACGGACGGTACGAGCATCACCATGGCGATCACGGCGCCTTTGTTGAAATCCGGAATGCTTCCAAGCATTTCATCATAAAGAAGAGATGCCAGCACTTCGTATTGCCCGCCGACGGATGCCGGAATACCGAAATCGGTAAAGGCGAGGAAAAACTCTGGATAAAGGAGGCGGCAAGCGTTCCGGTCAGCGGACGCAGGATCGTGATAAAAAAGGTTTCGCTTTTCTTGTCTCCCATCAGAGCAGATACGACCATAAATTTCTTGTCGATATACCCCATCGTGTTGTGGATCAGGAGAAATGCAGCCGGCAGTGTATAGATCACATAGCCGATCAGCAGTCCCGGAAGTCCGTAGATCGGAAACAATTGATGCCCGAGGATGCGGGTGAGCAGTCCCTGCTTTCCAAATGTGTAGATCAGAGCAAAACCGTATGTGATCGTCGGCAGCAGCATCGGGAGAACGGCTCCGGTGCGGATGATCTTCAGAAATCCGTGAGGGAGGTTCGTGTAATGGATCGTGTACGCAAGCAAAAATGCGAGGACTGTCGTGATCAGCGCGCTGCCTCCTGCAGCGAGAAAACTGTTTCCGACGGCGCTCCAAAATCCGCTGCGGGTAAATACTTCAATATAATGTGTCCAGAAAGCGCCGCCGGAACTTTGGAACGATTTTAAAAGCAGCATGGCGATCGGCGCCGCAAGAAAAAAGAGAAAGAGCGTCAGAACCGAAAAAAAAATCAGTTTCAGTTCTATATGCGATCTGATCATACGTTTGAGCTTTGGGAGGAGAGCTTCTTTCTTCATGCGCGGACCTCACTTTGAAATAAGGTGAAAATATTACTTCGTTTGATCTCAAGCTGGTTTAAAATAAATTCCCGGATAAACGGATTGTCCGGATGGTGGATGATCTCTTCCGGTCTGGCAAACTGTGAGATCTTTCCGTTGTTGATGATCAGGACACGGTCGGATAATGTGAGCGCTTCCTCCGGATCATGGGTGACGATGATTGTTGTCAGATGAAATTCTCTCGCGATCATTTTGATCCGTTCTTTGATGGACTCTTTGATCACGCCGTCCAAAGCGCTTAAAGGTTCGTCCATAAGAAGAACTTTCGGTTTCATGACCATGGTTCTGGCAAGGGCAACACGCTGCTTTTGCCCTCCGGAAAGCTGCTCGATCTTCTTGTCTAAATGTTCTTCCAGATTCAAAAGCCGTATCATTTCTCCAACTTCTTTTTTTGTGGAACGATCCGGGTTGTTTTTCAGCCCGTAAACGATATTTTCGTAAGCGTTTAAGTTCGGAAACAGCGCATAATCCTGAAAGACGATGTTGAATCCACGCTTTTCCATCGGGACATCGGTGAGATCTTTTCCATTGAAGATCAGTTTGCCGCTGTCGATCTCGGTGATGCCGAGAATCAGATTCAGCAATGTGGTCTTTCCGCTTCCGGATGGACCGAGAATGAAAATGATCTCTTCATCTTCAATTTGAAGATCGATACCGTTTAAAATAGTCTTTCCGCCAAATGATTTTCTGATTTTTTTCAGTTCAAGCATTTTATGTAAACTCCTTTCTTGAGATGCAGGATCGGTATCCTTATCGGATGCAGGAATCATTATAAAGATTTTCCGTTTTTTTTATGCAACCAAATCGGGGTGAAGTGTTTGTTAAGCCTGTGTAAAACATAACCGGTTTACCTCCGGGGCGTTGTATGATATAGTAGGTAAGAAAGAAAAATACAGGAGAAATGAGAGGAAGATTATGGAAAAAAGAATCATTCAGGTTGAGGAAAAGGTGCCGGCAAAGCTGCTGATCCCTTTGAGTATCCAGCATATGTTTGCGATGTTCGGGGCATCGGTTCTCGTTCCATTTGTGTTCGGGATCAATCCGGCGATCGTACTGTTTATGAATGGCGTCGGTACATTGCTGTTTATCCTGATCACGAAAGGAAAAGCTCCGGCATATCTGGGATCCAGTTTTGCGTTTTTAGCGCCTGCGGGAATTGTGATCACAAAATTTGGTTATGAATATGCGCTGGGAAGTTTTGTGGCAGTCGGTTTCTGCGGCTGTATTCTGGCGCTGCTTATTTACAAGTTCGGATCGGACTGGATCGACGTGGTACTGCCTCCGGCTGCAATGGGACCGGTCGTCGCTTTGATTGGACTGGAATTATCCGGTACGGCGGCAAGCAATGCGGGACTTCTGGAGGAAAAGATCCAGCCGGAAAATGCGATCGTATTTTTTGTGACGTTGGGAGTTGCGGTATTTGGTTCGATCATGTTTCGGAAGTTTCTGTCCGTTATCCCGATCCTGATCGCCGTGATCGCCGGATATGCGGCAGCGCTGGCGTGTGGAATTGTTGATTTTACGGAAGTAAAGGCGGCTTCGTTCTTTGCGCTTCCGAACTTCTCATCGCCGAAGTTCAGTATGGAGGCGATTCTGATCATGCTCCCGGTGATCCTGGTCATTGCTTCGGAACACATCGGACATCAGATCGTGACGAGCAAGATCGTCGGTCGGGATCTGATCAAAGATCCGGGACTTCACCGAACGTTGTTTGCGGATAACTTTTCCACGATGCTCTCGGGAATGATCGGATCGGTTCCGACAACGACATATGGAGAGAATATCGGTGTGATGGCAGTGACCGGCGTATACAGTGTGCGTGTCATTGCGGGCGCGGCGGTGCTTTCGATCATCTGCTCATTCGTGGGAAAATTGTCTACGCTGATCAGTACGATCCCGGGACCTGTGATCGGCGGAATTTCATTCCTGCTCTACGGAATGATCGGAACATCCGGAATCCGTATTCTTGTAGATTCTAAAGTCGAGTTAGGAAAATCCAAGAAACTTAGCTCTGACCTCGGTTATTTTTGTGACGGGACTTTCGGGAATTGCGGTAAAGTTCGGAGATATTGAACTGAAAGGTATGGTGCTTGCCAGTGTAGTCGGTATGGTCTTAAGTCTTGCATTTTATATATTGGACAAATTCCATTTGACAAATGATGCAGAATAAAAATGCAGAATCAACAAAAGAAAAGGAGGCGGTTCAGATGGAAAAAGCAAAAGTATATTACACCGATTTTCGTGCAAAGTTAGGGGAGGGGCTTCCGACGAAGCTTCAGCGCCTGATGAAAAAAGCGGGGATCTCAGAAATCGACATGGAGAATAAATTCGTGGCGATCAAGATGCATTTCGGGGAGCTTGGCAATTTGAGCTTCCTGCGTCCGAATTATGCGAAAGCGGTGGCGGACGTTGTGAAAGAACTTGGCGGAAAGCCGTTTCTGACAGATTGTAATACGCTGTATCCGGGAAGCCGGAAAAATGCGCTGGAACACTTGTATTGTGCATGGGAAAACGGATTTACCCCGATGACGGTTGGGTGTCCGATCCTGATCGGCGACGGTCTGAAAGGAACCGATGATATTGAAGTTCCGGTGCAGGGCGGCGAGTATATCGAAAAAGCGAAAATCGGACGTGCAGTGATGGACGCGGATATTTTCATCAGCCTGACCCATTTCAAAGGACATGAGGCGACCGGATTCGGCGGTGCGATCAAGAACATCGGAATGGGATGTGGTTCCCGTGCGGGAAAGAAAGATCAGCATGCCAACGGAAAGCCGACGATCGACGCAGAAGCATGCCGTGGCTGTAAGCAGTGTCTGAGAGAATGTGCAAATGATGGATTATCTTTCGATGAAGCGAGCCGAAAAATGACAGTGAACGCTGAGAATTGTGTCGGGTGCGGACGTTGTATCGGAGCATGTAACTTCGATGCGATCAGTTTTGAGGACAGTGCGGCGACGAAAGTACTGAACAGCAGAATGGCAGAGTACACAAAAGCGGTGCTCGACGGAAGACCGAACTTCCATATTTCACTTGTGGTGGACGTGTCTCCGAACTGCGACTGTCATCCGGAAAATGATGCGCCGATCCTCCCGAATATCGGAATGTTTGCATCGTTTGACCCGCTCGCGCTGGATCAGGCCTGTGTGGATGCCTGTCTGAAAATGACTCCGCTTCCGAACAGTCAGCTTTCGGATCGGATGGCGGCGGAACATTTCTGTGATCACCACGATCATTTTGAAAATACAACGCCAAATTCCGAATATAAGACGTGTCTGGCTCATGCGGAGAAAATCGGTCTTGGAACAAGAGAGTATGAATTGATCTTTATGAAATAAAAATTGAAGCGGCAGTTTTTGAGCTGCCGCATATTTCACAGATAAAAAATAAGCAGCAGAAAAAGTAAAATGAAATTCTGCTGCTTATCTTTTTTTATTTGTCTTTTTTCTTTTGTCAGTTTCCATGGTCGGTATGAACCTCCGGTCTTATTTGCGGAGTGCTGAGAAATTACCGCTCATAGCCAGAAGTCCGTTGATCACCATTTCACCATTTTCATTCCAGTATTTTTTGAATGCGTTGATGATAGCTTCACCTAATTTTTCCTGTGCTTCCATGAAATATTTTGCATCCTCCGGTCTGATTGTTAATGTATACATATCGATCTCTCCTTTTCGTTTTCTTTATGTTTTATGTTTTCCTTGCTACGTGTATTATAATAGCACGTAGTTTTACGAGAGTTTAGATATGTATTTGACAAATAATTAGGTCAATATTGACATCTAAAGAAGATGAATACCATGTTCGCGCGCGTAGGTCAAAATATCTTCCGGCCAGAGAGAAGACTGGACTTCTCCGATGTGAGCCTTGCGTAAATAATACATACAGATACGGGACTGGCCGATTCCGCCGCCGACTGTGTAAGGCAGTTCACAGTTCAGGAGAGCTTTCTGGAAATCCAGTTCGGCACGATCTTCGCATCCGGCAAGTTTTAACTGACGGCGGAGAGCATCTTCGTCTACACGGATTCCCATGGAGGATAGTTCCAGAGAAATATCGAGAACCGGATAGTAGACGATGATATCACCGTTCAATTCCCAGTCATCGTAGTCTGGGGCACGTCCGTCATGCGGTTTGCCGGAGGCGAGTGTCTTGCCGATCTGGGAAATGAATACCGCGCCTTTGGATTTGGCGATACGATACTCTCGCTCTTTCGGTGTGCATTCCGGAAAGAGCTCTTCCAGTTCCTGGGAAGTAATGAAGAAAATATCATCCGGCAGAAGCGGTTCGATGTAGTTGTATCTTCTGGAGATGAAATCTTCGGTCTCTTTCAGCGCACTGAATACTTTGCGGACTGTGTATTCCAATGTTTCCATATTCCGTTCTTCTTTGGAGATTACTTTTTCCCAATCCCATTGATCGACATAAATAGAATGGATATTATCGGTATCTTCATCCCGGCGGATCGCGCTCATATCGGTATAAAGTCCCTCGCCGGAGTGGAAGCCGTAGTGTTTCAGAGCGTATCGTTTCCATTTGGCGAGAGAGTGTACGATCTCGGCAGGTGCGTCCTCCTGTTCTTTGATACCAAAAGAAACAGGGCGTTCCACACCATTTAAGTTGTCGTTGAGACCGGACTTCGGGGTGACAAATAATGGAGCGGATACACGGGTAAGGTGCAGTGATTTTGCAAGTGACCGCTCAAAATGATCTTTGATCTCCTTGATCGCAACTTCTGTCTCGCGGATCGTCAGCGGAGAGGCGTAGCCGTCTGGGATGATTAAATGTTCCATAGTAAGACTCCTTTTTGATTTGATAGTTATGTCTATACGTCCGTCTATGTATTGATCCATAGATATTCCTATTTTAAAGAGAAGCATTCAAAAAGTCAAATGCTTTTACGGTGATAGCAGAAACGATGGAAGGAACACTGGCAGAAACGTCATTCACAAAGCGGTGAAAAACTTGTATGTACGGTGTAAAATTGGTATAATAAGATTGTCCGAGGGGAGAAGACCGGACAAATTCAAAAGAGGGAACAGGTAAATAAATATGGAGTTTTTATTAGAAGCGGATCAGATCATGGATCAGGCGGAGCGATTACAGACACAGCTTGCACAAGGCAATGAAACCGTAACATTCCTTTTTCTTTTGACGGGAGTGATCGGATTTCTGTGGTGTTTTTTTGGATTGAAACTGGTGCGGCTATGGGCGGCACTGCTCGGATTTTTTATGGGATTTGTGTTGGGATGTGGTGCGGCGATGGCGTTGAACCTTACGATGACAGTCAGTCTGGTGATCGGCGGTGTGGTCGGTATCCTGCTGGCGGTTTTGTCGGCGTGGCTTTACCATGTCGGTGTATTTCTCGTCGTGTGGGCAGCAGGGATTTCGGTCAGTCTGACGGTTGTCCGACCGGAGAATTTCCTATATGCGGTGCTTTGCGGCGTAGTCGGGCTTGTGATCGGCGTGATAGCTGTCCGGTTTGCGGAACCGGTGACGATGGTGATGACCGGACTGTATGGTGCGATTGTGCTGGCAGATGTGGTTTCATTTTTTGCTTCACTTGAAGCTGCATGGATGGCTCCGGCGCTGACTGCCGTATTTGCAGTACTTGGAATTGTCGCACAGTTTTTACTGGAATCAAGAAAAAGGAAAAGAATACATTTAAAGAAAGCGGAGGAGATCCGACAGAAGTATTCCACCGAGAATGAAGTGGAAAAAGCAAGAGCAATGATGGAAGCGCTGGAACAAGAATCAAAAGAAGAAATCGAAGAATGACAGCGAGTCTGTAAAGGAAGAAATGCTTGGAGCGGAAAGGAGCCTGCATATGAAGATAGATATGCATTGCCATGTAAAGGAAGGGTCGATCGACAGCAGGGTCAGTGTGGATGAGTACATTACCCTTTTGAAGAAAAAAGGTTTTCAGGGAATGGTGATCACAGACCACAATACTTATAATGGGTATCGGTATTGGAAAGATCATATCAAAGGGAAGCGGCATACGGATTTTGTCGTTCTGAAAGGAATCGAGTACGATACAAGAGATGCGGGGCATATGCTTGTGATCATGCCGGAGGGAGTGAAGATGCGGCTGTTGGAGCTGCGGGGAATGCGCGCGTCGGTGTTGATCGATCTTGTGCACCGGAACGGCGGTGTGATCGGACCGGCACATCCTTACGGGGAGAAATACCAGAGTTTTGCCAACACAAAGAGGTTTTATAAGTCTCCGGAATTGATCAAACGGTTTGATTTTGTGGAGGCATATAACTGCTGTGAGCCTGCTGCGGCTAATGAAAAAGCACTGCGGCTCGCAAAGAAGTATGGGAAAGTGACAGTGGGAGGCAGTGATTCGCATAAGACGAATTGTGTCGGAAAAGCATATACGATCCTGCCGGAACCGGTAACCTGTGAGACGGAACTTATTTCTATGATCCATAAGAAAACGGTGTTTGAGACCGGCGGAACTTATTACGACAAGACGACGAAAGAACGGATGGGAAAAGTGAACAAGATCCTTGTCTATTCTTTCTGGCTCTATAATAAAGGAGGAGAATTGCTGAGGCGGCACGGCCGCAATGCGAAAATGGATCTGGAAAATCCGGTGGATCCGATCGACCCGATCGAATTGTATTATACAGGACATGGCGATTTATGAGAAGCAGACGCAAAAATGAAAACAGCGGATGGATCTGCATCGGTATAGGAGGGCAGATCTCATCCGTTGTTTTTTATTTGTATAGGGTGCGTCCAGCGAAGCTGGACCACACTTGCCGGTGCAAGTCCGGGCTTGCCCGAGACCT
>OLPX01001933.1_pt1 | contig 13259 bp, 10 predicted proteins | sample 1672491 | NCBI WGS metagenome assembly OLPX01 (sample SAMEA3136692, study PRJEB25190) | human gut metagenome | biome: human gut; feature: human-associated habitat; material: faeces | place: Austria | collected 2013 | reverse complement strand
ATCCAGTAGCGGACCTCCACGGCGCTGTATTTGAGCACGCCTAAAAATCCGGTCTTCTCTCTGTACAGGTTATAGTCAAACCCGCTGCTGACCACAGTCCGCATCTGAGGTTTTGCCGTAACATCCCGCTCCTTGCCGTTACGCTCCACAGTCAGAGTGATCTCATCCCCTGTGAGCGGATGCGCCTCCATATAATCCTGAAGCTCTTTTCCGTCTGTGATCTTCGTGCCCGCAATGCCTGTGATCACATCCCCGGCCTGCAGACCGGCTTTCATCATGGGACTGTCAATATAGATTTCCATGATCTGCGCAGGGCCTTCACTGCTGTAGGTAAATCCCAGCATCTTCTTCTCTATGCTGTCAGCAGTAAAGGAAATGTCCTCTGTCTTCCCGTCCCGCTTCACTTTCATATCAATGGTTTTATCCTGATACCCGTGCAGTGTCTGGTAAAGACTCAAATCCCTGCCTATGGAAATATGCTTTCCGTTGAATTCCGTGATCAGGTCGCCTTCCTTAAGTCCCGCCGCCTCCGCCGCGGACCCTTCCTGCACAACAGTCACTCTGGCCGGGTCATAACCCACCACGCTGGTGATGATCATGGCGCAGACAAAGGCCATGATAAAGTTAAACACAGGACCTGCCGCCACCACGGAGATTCTGGCCCACACAGAGGCGTTGTTGAAGGAACCTGCGCTGTCGTCATCGTCATCCTCTCCTACCATCAGGCAGGAACCGCCGATGGGAAACAGCTTCAGGGAATACCTGGTGCCGCCCTTCTCTGTGGAAATCAGCCTCGGCCCCATACCCAGTGAAAATTCCGTCACTGCAATGCCGTTCCTCTTTGCCAGCAGAAAATGTCCCAGCTCATGAAAAATAACGATCAGGGAAAAGATAATAACTGCAATCAAAATATTTATAATACCGGAAAAACTCAATCTACCACCTGCCTTCAATCCATCTGTAAGTCTCCTGTTCGATGCCTGTAATTTCATCTACGTCCGGATTCTCAATCACTTTATGTCTTTCCATAGCTTCTTCAATTATTGAATAAATATCCAGGAAACCGATTTTTCTGTTCAAAAACATACCTACTGCCTTTTCATTTGCAGCGTTGAATACCGTGGGCATGGAACCACCCTTTTTGGATGCCTCCATAGCCAGCGGCAGCCCTTTAAAGGTGTCCATATCCGGCTCCTCAAAAGTGATAGATCCAAGTGCCGCAAAATCCAGACGCTCTCCGGGAAGAAAACGTCTCTCGCCCCCATACAGGGCATACTGAATGGGAAGCCGCATATCCGGAGTTCCAAGCTGGGCAATGATGCCCCCGTCCACAAACTCCACCATGGAGTGAATGACACTCTGAGGCTGCACCACAACCTGTATCCGGTCCAGATCCATATGGAACAGCCACTTTGCCTCCATAACCTCCAGTCCCTTGTTCACCAGGGTAACGGAGTCAATGGTAATCTTCTGCCCCATAGCCCAGTTGGGATGCTTCAGAGCGTCCTCCACACGGATATTCGTAAGCTCCTCCCGCTTCTTTCCCCGGAAAGGCCCGCCGGAGCCGGAAAACCGAACAGGCCCTTGCGGCGAATTGAAAAAGAAAGGCTTTAAATAAAATCCTGCGAACGCAGGTCTCCACCCGGAAGGCACAGACGAAAGTATGATCAGTGAGTGTCCTGCAGGGCGGCCACGCCCTCCTCACCGGTGCGCACCTTCACAACATTTTCCACATTGTAGACAAAGATTTTACCGTCGCCGATGTGTCCGGTATACAGCACCCGCTTCGTGACGTCGATGACGCTGCGCACGGGCACCCTGCTCACGACGACCTCCACTTTCACCTTGGGCAGCAGTGTCACGTCCATGGGCACGCCGCGGTAGAATTCGCTCTGTCCCTTCTGCACGCCGCAGCCCAGCACCTGCGTCACGGTCAGGCCCGTCACACCGATGGAGGAAAGCGCCTCTTTCAGTGCATCAAAGCGGCTCTGCCGCAGCAGGATGACCACTTTGCTGATACGCGGCCCGGATGCGGGAGCGGCGGTGACGGTGGTGGTTTCCACCACAGGAACCGCTTCGTCGGCGCTTTTTGCCGGGACAGCGCCCTCAACAGTCTCCTGCACTTCAGGGCTTACCATGCCCAGCGACATGGGCGCAAAGTCCGCGTAGGCCGAGATGAGCCCGTGCTCGTGGATGTCCAGGCCGTCGATCTCCTCCTCGCGGGAAACGCGCAGGCCGATGGTCTTTTTCAGCAGGAAGAACACCAGTGTGATGGCAACGCCGACCCAAGCGCATACAGCCAGCACGCCCAACATCTGTACGCCCAGGAAGCCGAAGCCCCCGCCGTAAAACAGGCCGCCGTCCGTGGCGAACAGGCCCGTGAGCACAGTGCCCAGCGCGCCGTTGACAAAATGCACGCCGATGGCACCCACAGGGTCGTCAATTTTGAGCTTCTGGTCGATGAACTCAACGCCGAACACCACTGCGAAGCCCGCGATCAGCCCGATAATGGCCGCGCCGAACGGGTCCACTGCGTCGCAGCCGGCCGTGATGGCCACAAGTCCGGCCAGAGAACCGTTCAGCGTCATCGAGACGTCTGGCTTTTTGTAACGGCTCCAGGTAATGATCATCACCACACAGGTTGCCACAGCTGCGGCCAGGTTGGTATTGACGAAGATGAGGCTGGCGTTCACCAATGTCTCGTCCCCCGTCATCGAAACGGTGGAGCAGCCGTTGAAGCCGAACCAGCAGAACCACAGGATAAAGCAGCCCAGCGCGGCCAATGTAAGGCTGTGGCCCGGGATGGCGTTCGCCTTGCCGTCCTTCGTATATTTGCCGATGCGCGGCCCCACCATCTTTGCGCCGATGAGCGCGCACAGGCCGCCCACCATATGCACTGCCGTGCTGCCCGCAAAGTCGTGGAAGCCCAGCTGGCTCAGCCAGCCGCCGCCCCAGACCCAATGCCCGCCGACAGGGTAAACGATCAGGCTTATGGCTACGCTGTAAATGCAATAAGAAAGGAACTTGGTGCGCTCCGCCATCGCGCCGGAGACGATGGTGGCCGCCGTGGCGCAGAACACCGTTTGAAAAATGACGAACGCCCAGGACGGGAACGTGCTGCTGTAATCGCCCAGGATGAACGGGTCGAACCCGCCGATCAACGCGCCGTCCCCCGCGAACATGATGCCGAAGCCTGCCAGCCAAAAGGCAACGGTGCCGAGGGCAAAATCCATCAGGTTTTTCATGATGATGTTGCCCGCATTTTTGGCGCGTGTCAGGCCGGTCTCCACCATCGCAAAGCCCGCCTGCATGAAGAATACCAGCGCCGCGCCCAGCAGCACCCAAATGGTGTCTACGGATGAATACATAATGACCCCTCCTCAATTTTTTACGCTTTTCAACCGTGGAAATACAACAAAAAAGGCGCCGCCGGATGTCCGGCAGCGCCTTCGCTGTTGTTGCATTCAGTTTACGCGCCGGGACGTGGCATGTCAAGCCCGCGGCGGCAAAATTGCGCCTTTGTACAAGGCGCATCCAAAATCAGACCGTAAAGTTTAGAATATATGCACAAGACCAAACAAACAAAAAACGCGGATGAAAATACAAATATTGGCGGGCCGTATAACAAAAAAGGAAAAAATACGATTTTTTTCCCGCTTGTTCACAACTCTGCCACTTTTTTTGTGTAAAATCGGGCTATACTAACAACAGAGCAGCACCGAGGCCATGCTGCGCGGCAAAACTGTTTGCGTATTCGCCCGGTTTGCGGTATCATAGAAAAAGTATGTAGGCCGCCGGACGCGGAAAGCCCGGCGCGGAAAAGGAATGATACCGGTATGGCAATATTGCGGACGATCGTGTGGTTTTTCTATTTCTTCGGCGCGCTCATCGTGCTTACATCGAAAATGAACGAGGCAAAGCGGCGCAAGGCCGCGGGGGATGAGAGCGGCTGCCGGGCCATCGTGGACAGATATGTGCCCATGTGGATGTCCACTCTGATGCGCATTGCCGGGTGTACCGTTACGGTGAACGGGCTGGAAAACATTCCGAAGGACCGGGCCGTGGTATTCACGCCCAACCACCAGAGCGATTATGATATCCCCATCACGCTGGTGCATCTGGACAGGCCCCACGCGCTGGTGGCGAAGGTGGAGACGCTGAAGATCCCACTGGTGCGCACCTGGATGAAGCTGTTCGACTGTGTGTTCATCGACCGCAAAAATCCCCGCCAGGCTGTCACGGCCATGAAGGAAGCAGGCGCGCTGCTGGCGCGGGGCGAAAGTGTCATCGTGTTCCCCGAAGGCACGCGCAGCAAGGGCGACGCCATGGGCGAGTTCAAGCACGGCGCGTTCAAAATGGCCTTTGCGGCGGGTGCGCCCGTGGTGCCCGTCGTCATCGACGGCAGCTATAAGATTATGGAGGCAAACCACAACCTGATGTGTCCCGGCCATGTGACCATGACCGTGCTGCCGCCCATCGAGACCGCCGGGCTGGACCGGGCGGCGCAGAAAGCGCTGCCGGACGAGGTGGCCCGGCGCATTGCCGCGCACAAGGATAAAACCACAGCGCACTGACGCCGCGCAGCGGCGTATGCATAAAAGCGTGCGGGCAGGCCCGCCGCGACACATATAACAGAAAGAGGGAAACACGTGTATGGCAAGCCCGCGCTACACACTGAACATCAAGCCCGAGGACCTGCAGCCCGAACAGCCGAAGCATGAGATGACCGGCAAGGAAAAACGGGAAAATTTCTGGTTCTATCACAAATGGCATGTGATCGTCGGCATCGTGGCCGCGCTGATGGTCTTTTCGTTCGTTTGGGAGATCGCCACCCAGGTGCATCCGGATTATACCATCGGCATCCTCACCACGACAGGTGTGCCCATGGGCACCGGCGAGGCACTGGCCGAGCAGCTCAAGCCGTATTTTGACGACCGCAACGGCGACGGAGAGGTCGTTGTGAGCGTGATGGAATACACCATCGGGAAAGACGCGGATTCCATCGCGGACCCCAACGTCCAGATGGCGAACATCACGAAGTTGTCCGGCGACATCGACGGCGGCGAGAGCATGCTGTTCCTTGTGGACGATATGGAGTATTTCCAGGAGCAGTATATGCTGTTCGCCTACAACGACGGCACATCTCCCGCAGAGGGCGAAAAGCCGGACTATGCGCGCATGGGCGTGCGCTGGGGAGACTGTCCGGCGCTCACGTCGCTGGAGCTGGGCGCGTCGGAGAACTTCGACGGTTCGCAGGGGTATGATTACCAGACATTTTTGCAGGACTACAAGCTGGTGCCCCGCGTTTATACGGGCACCAAGCTGGAAAAGGATGAGGACGCCGCCGCGTATTACGAAAAGGCGATGTCGGTGTTCCATACTCTGACGCAGCAGTGAACGAACGGAAAAGGAGGAAGGCGTATGCTTCCCTGGCAGTGGATCCTGATGGCTGCGGTGGCCGCGGCGCTGGTGATTCTGGGCGTGCTGGTGCTGGCGGCAGTGGCGGCCAGCCGTTCCAGGCCGCGCCCGGAGCAGCTTACGCCCACCCAGCGCACGCAGAACCCGTACCGCCGCTTTTACGGCGGTAGAAAGTAGGCGCGGCGCGCGCTGCTCTCTTGGAGCTGAGATAAAAGAGGCCGGAGCCCGGCGGGATTTCCCCGCCGGGCTCCGGCCTCTTTTTATCGGTTTGCAATGAAGCTCATTCGATGCTTGGCTGTTTTTTGCGTCAAACAGGCTGCGGAGAGTCGTGCCGCCCGATGGAAAGCACCCCCGCGCAGTGGGAAAGCCGCGCGAAGGAAAGGCGCAGGCTGGGCAGAGCACCGGCAAGCAGCTGCGCCACGGCATAATCCTCGCCGCAGTCCCAGGCCGTCCCGGCCGCGGCATGGCAGGCATCCAGCTCGGCCTGCGTTTCAAAAGCCACGTCTCCTATCAGACATTCGCCGCCGGGGCTGAGACGGCGGGACAATTCCAGCAGGAACGTGGGTTTCCCGGCGTCCGGCACATGGTGGAAAGCATAGGTGCTGATGATAAAATCGAACGTCCTGCCCTCCAGCGCGGGGGGCAGGCCCCGTGTGAAATCATACAGATACAATTCCGCGCAGGGCATCTTGGTGCGGGCGGCGTCCAGCATATTCTGGGAAAAATCCACTCCGGCTACCGGATGGCCGGCCGCGTACAGGCGTGCTGTCAGCATGCCTGTACCGAAGCCCAAGTCCAACACATCGGCGCCGGGACGGCTGTTCACACGGGCCTCGATAAGAGACAGCACCGCATCGTAGCCTGCGAAGGGATATTCCCCCGCATCGTGGGAATGGCGGACGCTGGCGTCATAACCGGCGGCCCATTCGTCGAAACCCTTGCTGTTGAGCATAAAAAACCTTCTTTCTGCCTGATAGAAAAAATGAAAGCCGCCCGCCACAAAAAGGGCAGGCGGCGAAAAGCTATGCGGCAGGGGCGTCGGCAGCCCCGGAGGCTTCCGGCGCAGCAGAAGAAGAGGGCACGGGAGGAGGCGTGGAGGATGAAGGTGCGGGCGGACCGGGGATCATATCGCCCTTTGCACCGCAGCGGGTGCACTTCTTCCAGACAGAACCGTCGCTTTCTGTCAGCTGTCCGCTGAAATCATGCCCCAGCGCATCGATTTTAGTACGGGAGGTCTCCTGTCCGCAGGAGGTACATTTGTATATCGTCACACCCTCTGAAGTACAGGTGGCCGGGGTCGTGGTGCCGGAATCCGGCGTATGTGTATGCTCCACAGTACGGCTTTCCAAAACCGCGCCGCATTTGGTGCAGTAGATATGCTCCTTGGTGGCGTCGCTGGGGTCTGCCGTCCAGTTGCCTTTGATATGGTTCTCCGTCTCGGTCTTGGGCGGGTTGGTGCAGCCGCTGGCCGTGCAGGTGCGCGTATGCGTGCCGTTGCCCGCGTCCGTCCAGCTGCCGAAACTGTGCGTGTGCTTATTTTTGAACGTCACCCACACACTGATGGATTCCAGCTTTGTATTTGCGGGCACGGTGAAGGTCAGCGTGCCGTTGTTCACATTTTCAATGCGTCCCTCGGTGCAGCCCCATTCCAGCGAATAGCCTTCCTTGGCGGTGGCCGTCACGGTGGAGCACGTTTCGCCGGGCTTCACCTTCTGCGTCAGCGTGCCAGACAGCGAGCCGCCGTCTTTGCCGTCCTTGATGGAGAACGTGACGGTCACGCCCTCGGCTTCGGAGCTGGACGAGCTGGAGCTGCTGGACGCCGCCTGCGGGTTGAAGGTCTCCTCCGGCGTGGCCGTGTGCGTGGGGATGGTGGTCAGCGCCGGGCGGCGGTCCTCGGTCTCGTAGGTGTGCGTGCGCACATAGTCGATCAGCGCTTTGGCGCCCTGCTCATTCAAATGCAGGCCGTCCTCGATCATATACGAAGCTCTGGCAAAGCCCGTGGCGGGGTCCTTCAGGGCCTCGCTGCTGTTCAGGAACCGGTAGCCGTCCTCCTTGGCAAGGTCCGCCAGAGCTTTGTTGAATTCGTCGATGGCCTTCTGCGCGGCGGCCGCGCCCGCGCGCGTCTGCGCCACGGGCGGTACGGCGTTGATGATGATGTCCGCGTAGGGCCATTCCTTTTTGATGGCCTCCAGAGCACTGCGGTACTGGTTTTTGAATGTGTCCGCAGTGGAATTGGTGTTGTTGGTGCCGTATGTGATGACGATGCGCCGGGGCTGCATCATGGAGACGGCCTTGGCGACATACACCGGGCTGGATGAACCCTTGAAGTACATGCACGGCGTGCTGGTGACATGCTGGATGCCCATGCCCACGGCGCTCAGGTTGTTCTGCCACGTTGTCAGGCCGTAGGCCACCAGACGGTAGGTGTTGGAATCGCCCAGAAACATCGTTTCGTCAATGTACGTCTGGCCGCCGTCCGCAGTCTCCGGCAGGATGGTGCCGTCGTAGGCCTGTTTGTCCAGCGCGTCCGCGTCCGGGTCATAGCTGCCGCTCTGGGAAGCGGAGACAGACGACGAAGACGGTGCGGACGAGGAGGCGTCCACGGGCGCGGCGTCGGGCAGCAGGGACATCACAAGAATAGCGAGCAGCGCGATGATGAGCGCGGCGGCGCATACCAGGATGGCGATGTCGATGGGGCTGCCTTTCTTTACGCGGCCGAAAAAGCGCGCCAGCGCTTTGCCGGCCTTGCGGAAATATCGTTGGATCTGTTGCACGGCGTTTCCTCCTAAGATGGCCCGTTCGTGTACAATACGGGCATTCTAACGTTTCCATTGTACACGATTGTAACGCGGAAAGCCACCGTTTTCTTTCAAAAAGAACGGTGGCTTTTCGGGGTTTTCTTCCTGTTTGTGCGTTTTTTGCCAAAAAACGTCCGGTTCGGGCCTGTGAGCCGGCCTCAGCGGGCGCGGGCCAGCGCGTTGTTTTGCTGGCGGCGAAGCTCGGCCAGATAGGCGGGCACCAGCATCACGGCTGCGCCCGTCCAGGCCACCGGGTTTGCCAGGCACACGCCGACATAGCCCAGGAAGCGGGAGAGGAGGATGGCGGCGGCCAGGCGCATGGCGAGCTCCACACCGCCGGAGATCAGCGGCATCACGGCGTTGCCCAGGCCTTGCAGCGCGTTGCGGTAAACGAACAGCACGCCCAGGGCCAGAATGAAAACCGCTTCGATATTTAAAAACTGTACCGACGCGGCGATGACAGCCGTCTCACCCGGGTCCACGAACCAGGTGGTGATGGGCGCGGCAAACAGCCATACCACCACGGCCGCGGCCAGCCCGGCAATGAGGTTGAGCACCGTGGCCTTGCGCACGCCGTCCTTCACGCGGTCCAGCTTGCCGGCACCCGCGTTCTGCGCGGTAAAAGTGGCTGCGGCCAGCCCGAAGGTGAACGTGGGCTGCGTCGTCAGCTGCTCCACCTTGGAGGCGGCGGTGTATGCCGCCACCACCGTGGAGCCGAAGCCGTTGATGGTCACCTGTAAAATCATGCAGCCGATGGCCGTTACGCTGTTGGACAGCGCCGTGGGAATGCCAATCCGGGCAAGGCGGCGCACCATCGGGCCGTGCCAGGCCCAGTCGGCCCGGCCTGTGCGCAGGATGGGGAATTTTTTCAGCATATAGACCAGGCACAGCAGCGCCGAAACGCCCTGAGAAAGGATGGTGGCCCAGGCGGCGCCCGCCACGCCCATGGAGAACGTCACAACGAACAGAAGGTCCAGCACGACGTTCAGCGCGCTGGAGAGGCACAGGAAATACAACGGCGTTTTGCTGTCGCCCACGGCGCGCAGCAGGCCGGAGAACAGATTGTAAAACAGGCTCGCGCCCAGCCCCAGAAAGATGATGCCGATGTATGCGGCGCTGTCGCTGAAGATGTTTTCCGGCGTGTTCATGGCGCGCAGCATCGGTTCTGTACCAAGAAAACTGGCCGCCGTAGCCACGGCGGTGACGATGAGGGACAGCAGCATCGTCATGGCCACGCACCGGCGCAGCCCGGCCTCGTCCCGCGCGCCGAAGCGCTGTGACACCACCACGCAGAACCCGTTGGCAAGCCCGATGACAAAGCCCAGCACCAGGAACGACATACCGCCCGTGGCGCCCACGGCGGCCAGCGCGTCCACGCCCACAAAGCGGCCCACGATCATGGCGTCCACCATGCTGTAAAACTGCTGGAAGATATTGCCCACCAGCATGGGCAGAGAAAACCGGAGCAGCAGCCGCATGGGGCTGCCCGAAGTCATATCCGTAACCAAAAAAGCACCTTTCCTTTCCCGAAAAGCGGCGCTTCGGAGCCGTGTGCCCCGCGCCGCGCGGAGCCGAAAACAGCCCTGCACAAAACGCTATTCTAGCCCATCCGGGCACCGATGAAAAGCCTTTTTTTGAAATTTGCGATATTTTTCCGAATTGGACAAAAAAGCACGGCCCGGAAGGCTCCGGGCCGTGCTTTTTGCCTGTCTGCAGAGGTTATTCGCTTAGAATGCCCGCCTTGCGCAGCGCGGGCCGCACGGCTTTTGCAAGCAGCACGGACACTACCACGGCCAGCACCGCGTTGATGAGGGACGTGACGCCCTTTGTCACGAGCTGCGTCTGCACCGCGCCCAGAGCCTGCCCCTCGATGTAAAACTTCATGATGAAGGACTTCAGCAGGTACAGCGCCACATACGTCACGCTGCCCACGGACGCGCCCAGCACGTCCCGTCCCAGCGAGATATTACCGCTCCGGTGGGCGATGAGCCCGGCCAGAAAGCCGATGAAAAATTTTGTGATGAATGTGATCCAGCTTTCCGCGATGTACAGCGGATTCGTAAAGTCGAACAGCATACTGCCGAAGCCGGAGGCAAGGCCGCCCGTCAGGGGCCCGAACAGCAGGCCGGACAGCGCGCAGAACACATTGCCCAGATGAATGCGCGCTACCTCCCCGATGGGGATCTGTATCCAGCTGAATACGAATACCAGAGCGCTCAGCAGGCCCGTGACGGCCAGCCTGCGCACGGTGAACCGGTTGGATGTTTTTTCCATGAATACCACTCCTCTTTGTTTTTGCCCTGCGCCGCGAATTTCCGGTTGACAGGGCCGCCGCTTTCGCTTATCCTCAATTATAGAAGATTGTGAACTGATTAAAATACTCAATTTATGAATATTTTATAAGGTCAGATTGGAGGACAGGCATGGAAAGCTTTACGCTGGGCCTGATGCGCGGGGACGGCGCGCCGCTGTACCGTCAGCTATACCGCCATATCGTGGAGGAGATCGCTTCCGGCGGGCTGGCGGCGGGGGAAAAGCTGCCCAGCAAGCGCCGCCTGGCAGCGGACCTGCGGGTGAGCGTTTCCACCGTGGAAACGGCCTACCAAATGCTGGTGGCGGAGGGCTACATAGCGGCCCGCGCGAAAAGCGGCTTCACGGTATGCCGCATTGAAAAGCTGGACGCACCCGTCCGTCCGGCTCCGGCCGCGCCGCCGGAACCGCCCGCAAAGCGCTGGGCCTATGATTTCGGCACGGGCAGTGTGGACACTGCCCTGTTTCCGTTCAAGACATGGGCGCGCATCCAGCGCGAGACAGTCACCGCCCATCCGGAGCTTCTGAACCATGGCTCCCGCCAGGGCGATGCATCCCTGCGCGCGGCCATTGCCAAATATCTGCATGCTTACCGGGGCGTGGTGTGCGCGCCCGAGCAGATCGTGGTGGGCGCGGGCATCGAATATCTGGTGGGCCTGCTGGCCCGGCTGTTCTGCGCCAGCACCTTTGCGGTGGAAAATCCGGGCTATCCCCGCACGGCGCAGGTGCTGCGCAACAACGGCGTGCGCACGGTGTTCGTGCCTGTGGACGGGGACGGCATGACGCTGGATGCTCTGCAGGCCGGCGGCGCGCAGCTTGCGTATGTCACGCCCAGCCACCAGTTCCCCACGGGCGCAACGATGCCCATTGCCCGGCGCACGGAACTGCTGCGCTGGGCGGGCGCGGCCCCGGGACGTTATGTGGTGGAGGATGACTACGACAGCGAATTCCGTTACGACACCCGGCCCATTCCATCGCTGCAGGGGCTGGACCAGGCGGGGCGGGTGATCTATGTGAGCACCTTTTCCAAGAGCATGGCGCCGTCCATGCGCATCGGCTATATGGTGCTGCCGGTGCCTGTGCTGGAGATGTACCGTGCCGAATACGGCGTGTATTCCTCCACGGTGTCGCGGTTCGAGCAGCAGACGCTGTGCCGCTTTATGGAGGAAGGGCATTTCGCGCGGCATCTGAACCGCCTGCGCAGCGCCTGCCGCGCCCGCCGGGACGCGCTGCTGGAGGCGCTGTACGCCGCTTTCGGCCGGGATGGCGTGGCGGTGCGGGGCAGCCACACCGGGCTGCACCTGCTGGCCGCGGTGCACAACGGCATGACGGAACGGGAGCTGGTGGAGGCGGCGGCGCGGGCCGGCGTGCATGTGAACGGCCTTTCCGCCTATTATATGGAGCACCCGGAGGACTGTCCGCCCGCCACCGTGGTGCTGGGCTATTCCGATATGGACGAGAGGGCGCTGCGGGCCGCTGTGGACGCGCTGCGCTGCGCGTGGGGCGCGCGGCCTTCGGAATAAAAAGCAAACCGCCGTTTCCACCGGACTTCGTGTCCGGGGAAACGGCGGCTTGTTCATTTGTATCCGTACGGTTCAGATGCCTGCGGGCAGAGCGCCGCCCGTCTGCGGGGCGCTTTGCGCGTCTGCGTCCGGCGCGGCGGGGAGCGGGAGTGTTTCCGGCTGCTCGGGCTGGTTCGTGTCGGGCAGCGTTACCGTGGCCTTGAACAGGTCGCCGTCCACTGTGATGGAGAACGTTCCGCCCTGCAGTTCGGCAAAGCTCTTGGCAATGGCAAGGCCCAGGCCGCTGCCCTCGGTGTTGCGGGAACGGTCGCCCCGCACAAAGCGGTCGGTGATCTCTTCCGCGCTGAAATCCAGCTCGGTGGCGGAAATGTTTTTGAACACCACCTGCGCGCCGTGCTCCTGCGGCATCAGCGTGATATAAGCCCGGGTGCCGGGCATGCCGTATTTGGTGATGTTCACCACCAGGTTCTCAAAGATGCGGCAGGTCTTTTGCCCGTCCAGCACCAGAGGCATGCGTTCCTCCGGGAGCTGCCAGCGGAAATCGATGCCGCTGGCTTCGGTTTTGTCGGCCAGCTCGTACTGGACCTGCTTGAGCAGTGCGGCCAGATCTACTTCAGCGTAATGCATGGCCACGTTCCGTGTGGCGGCCTTGCTCACCTCAAACAGGTCCTCGATCAGCCGCTTGAGCCGCTGGGATTTTTTGTCCAGCGTTTCAATGTATTTGGCCCGGTCTTCGGCAGAAAGGGCGGGGTCCTTGAGCAGGTCCACATAGGTGATGATGGCGGTCAGCGGCGTTTTCAGGTCGTGTGAGACGTTGGTGATCAGCTCGGTCTTCATGTTCTGGCTGCGCACTTCGGCGGCGACGGCCTTTTCAAAGCCCGCGCGCACCTGGTTCAATTCGTCCTTCAGCGGGTCGAACAGGCCCATGTCTCCCTCCACAGGCGTGGCCAGGTCTCCGCCGGCCATGCGCCGGGCGGCGGCCAGCAGGGCCGCGTAGTCCTGCTGGATGCGGTTGGCACGGCGGCGCAGCAGGAAGAACAGCACCACCGTGTAGATCACGGTTCCCGCAATGCCCAGGAACCAGAAGCAGCAGATGAACGTGACGATGGCGAAATTTACGGCCAGCAGGCGCAGCAGCGTTTTTTCAGCGGGGTCCCGCAGGTCGATGGCGGTGAGGGCGCGCCACATGCGCCCCAGCGTGCCGCTCACG
>OLPX01001932.1_pt1 | contig 13265 bp, 11 predicted proteins | sample 1672491 | NCBI WGS metagenome assembly OLPX01 (sample SAMEA3136692, study PRJEB25190) | human gut metagenome | biome: human gut; feature: human-associated habitat; material: faeces | place: Austria | collected 2013 | reverse complement strand
AATATTCTGGTTACCACTGGCAGCAAGGAATTGGCCGCTTTCTCACAACTTCCGGATTTCGCCACACGGGTTTACGCCCGGGTGCTGCCCACGCTGCCGTCCCTCAGCGCGTGTCTGGACCAGGGGCTGTCCGGCCGCCATATCATCGCGATGCAGGGACCGTTTTCCAGGGAGACCAACCGGTCCCAGCTGGCGGAATTCAACTGCCGTTTTCTCGTGACAAAGGACACGGGGGACAACGGCGGTTTTCGGGAAAAGGTGCGGGCCGCCGGGGAGGCGGGGGCGGTGGCTCTGGTAATCGACCGGCCGGAGACGGAGCGCGGCCTGAGCGATGCACAGGGTTTGAGCGCGGACCAGGTGATGGAGCGCTATGAACAGTGGAGGAGACAGCATGTGTGATAAGAGAATTTCGATTGTGGGCGCGGGAATGGGCACAGCGGACCAGCTCACGGGCCTGGGAAGCCGCCGCCTGCGGGATGCGCAGGTGGTTGTGGGCGCGCCCCGGCTGACAGAGGGACTTTCAGGGGAGCTTGCCGGCCATGCGGTCCTGGCCACCCACCGCACCGGTGAGATCGTGGAATTTTTGAAGAATGAAAAATGGACCCGGGCGGTATTTCTGGTGTCCGGGGACACAGGATTTTACAGCGCAGCCTCCGGGGCGGCCGCAGCGTTTGAAGAACAGGGCTGGGAGACTGAGCTGGTGCCCGGAATTTCCAGCATGTCCTGGTTTGCAGCCAGACTTGGGAAAAAATGGCAGAACATGGCGGTTCTCAGCTGCCACGGCAGGGATGTGGACCCGGCGGACTGGGTCCGCAGCCATGGGGAGAGCTTTTTACTTCTGGGCGGGAAAATCGGCGTGCGGGAGCTGTGTGCCGCCCTGTTGGAGGGCGGACTTTCGGACTGCCGTCTCTGGGTCGGGGAAAATCTCGCCGCAGCGGGGGAGCGGATCGAGGCGGGAAGCCCGGAGCAGATTTTATTGAGCGATACAAACCGGCCGTTCGGCAGCCTGTGCTGCGCGATGGCGGAGAATGCCCGGGCGGTAAACGCGGCATTCTGCTCCTTCGGCCTTCCCGACAGCGCGTTTGTCCGCGGAAAGGTTCCTATGACCAAGTCCGAAGTGCGGGCCCTCTCCCTGACAAAGCTGGGGCTGCGGCCGGGAGCGGTGTGTTTTGACGTGGGTTCCGGCACCGGCTCGGTGTCCGTTGAAATGGGTCTGGCCCTGAAATCCTGGGGCGCGGGCTCGGTCTATGCGGTGGAGAAAAAGGAGGAGGCCCTGGAGCTCACAAGAATTAACGGGCAGCGGTTTCTGGGAAGCTGGAAGGGATTTCATGTGGTGCCCGGTAGCGCGCCGGAGGCATTTGCCGGCTTGCCGGCTCCCACGCATGTGTTTGTGGGCGGAAGCGGGGGAGCGCTCCTTCCGGTGGTGGAGCAGGTACTGGAGAAAGCGCCCGGGGCCAGAATCGTGGTCAACGCCGTCACGCCGGAGACGGTGGCGGAGCTTTTGCAGTGCCGGAAACGTTTCCGGTTCGCGGTCTGGGAGATGGTTCAGGTCCGCGTGGATACGTTCCGCGCAGCCGGGAATTACCATATGCCCTGCGCGGGCAACCCGGTTTGCATCGCGCTGATGCAGAACCCCCAGCACGGGGAGGACGGGCTGTGAGAGGCGTGCTGATCGCCGCGCCCTCCAGCGGCAGCGGCAAGACGATGGCGGTCATGGGGCTTCTGGCGGTCCTGAAGCAGAAGGGCGTGGGCCTGGCGGCGTTTAAGTGCGGGCCGGATTACATCGATCCGCTGTTTCACCGGAAGGTGCTGGAGGTGGAGAGCTGCAATCTGGACAGCTTTTTTCTGCCCGCGGACCAGGTGAGAGCTCTGGCGGAGCGGACGCTGGCTGAGACCGCCGGGCCGGAGGGCTTCGGAGTGGTGGAAGGCGTGATGGGGTATTTCGACGGTCTTGGGGGCGTCTCGATCCGTGGGAGTTCCCGGGAGATGGCGCAGATTCTGGGGCTTCCGGCCATTCTGGTGGTGGACGGGCGGGGCGCCAGCTTATCCCTGGCGGCTCTGATCCAAGGCTTTTTGAACTACGCTCCGGCGGTTCAAATGGGCCGGGGAAACCGCATTGCCGGAGTGATTTTCAACCGCGTGGGCGGCGGGATGTATGACGTGTTAAAAAAGACCATTGAGGCGGAACTGCCGGTTAAATGCCTGGGATATATACCGAAAATGGATTGGCTGAACATTGAGAGCCGCCACCTGGGGCTGGTGCTGCCCGATGAGATTGCGGATCTGAAGGGGCTGGTGAAGCGCCTGGGGAAGGAGCTGGAGCGGACGCTGGACTGGGAAGGGATTCTGGCACTGGGAGCGGAGGAAAGGGCGGCTGATACAGGGGCCGGTTCCGGCTCTGAGAAGGCGGCTGAATCGCCGGAAGCGGTAAACTGCCGGAAAAATCCGTTCAATGCCTCACCCCGCGGAAATGGGGCCGCCCGGCCTTCATTCCGCCTGGCAGTGGCCATGGACGAGGCGTTCTGCTTTTATTATCGGGAAAATCTGCGGGCGCTGGAGGATGCCGGGGCGCAGCTGTGTTATTTCAGTCCCATCCATGACTGCAAGCTGCCTGAACAGACGGACGGTCTGTTGTTGGGCGGCGGTTACCCGGAGCTGCACGCGGGGGAGCTGGCCGCGAATCAGGAGATGCGCGAATGCATCCGCCGGGCGGCGGAGGACGGTATGCCGATTCTGGCCGAATGCGGCGGGTATCTGTATCTTCTGGACGAGCTGGAGGGGGCCGACGGAGCGGTTTATCCCATGGCCGGGGTATTTGAAGGGACCGGACAGCGGGAAGACAAGCTGAGGCAGTTCGGTTATATCACGGTTTCCTCCGGGCGGGACGGGCTTTATCTGAAGCAAGGGGAAACGGTCCGCGCCCACGAGTTCCACTACTGGCATTGCACCCGGGACAGTGAGCGTTCGGTGATGAGGGCGGTCAAGCCCACGGGCCGTAGGAGCTGGCCGGCCATGCGGGAGAAAAAGCGGGTGCTGGCGGGATTTCCCCATCTGTATTACCCCTCCTGCCCGGAGTTTGTCCGGCGTTTTGGGGAGCAGTGCAGGCAGTATGATAATGAAAAAAACGGAAAGCTGGTAGAGAGAAATGCTGACATTGCAGAATGTAATTGATTCCATAAAAGAACCGGATCAGGAGGCGGCGGACCTGGCGCGGCGGCGCTGGGACAGTGTGGCGAAGCCGTTAAACAGCCTGGGCGCGCTGGAGCGGGATCTGGTCCGCATTGCGGGGGTTCAGGGAACGCCCCGGATCTCCATCGGCAGCAAGGCCATTGTGGTCATGTGCGCGGACAATGGGATCGTGGAGGAAGGGGTGACTCAGACCGGGCAGGAGGTGACCGCCATCGTGGCGGAGCACATGGGGGACGGCACCTCCTGCGTCTGCCGGATGGCCGCGGTGGCCGGGGCAAAGGTGGTCCCTGTGGACATCGGCATCGCCGGGGAGACGTCCTCTCCCGGCATCCTGCGGATGAAGGTGGCCCGCGGAACCCGCAATTTCCTGAAGGAACCGGCCATGAGCCGCCGGGAAACGGTGCAGGCCCTGGAGACGGGGATCGCCGTGGCGGGGGAAATGAGCCGTCGGGGTTTTGCGCTTCTGGGATCCGGTGAGATGGGCATCGGAAACACCACAACCAGCAGCGCGGTGCTTTCGGTGCTTCTGGAGCAGCCACCCAGCCGGGTGACCGGCCGGGGAGCCGGGCTGGATACAACCTCCTACCGCAGGAAAATTTCAGTGATCGAGGAGGGAATCCGCCTCCGCCGCCCGGATAAGGGGGATGGGATCGATGTTCTGAGCAAGGTGGGAGGACTGGATCTGGCCGGGCTGGCAGGACTTTATCTGGGCTGCGCGTACTACGGGATTCCTGTGGTATTGGACGGGTTGATCTGCGCGGCGGCCGCGCTGGCGGCGGTGCGCATCTGTCCGGCTGTGGGCGGATACCTTCTGGCCTCCCACGTGTCCGCGGAACCGGCTGGGGCCATGGCTTTGGAGGCGCTGGGTCTGGAACCGGCCATCAACGCCGGTATGTGCCTGGGCGAGGGCACCGGCGCGGCGGCGCTGTTTCCGCTGCTGGACATGGCCTTTGCGGTTTATGACGGGATGAGCACCTTCGGGGAGATGCAGGTGGAACAGTACCAGCCACTGAAATGAAGAAATATCCCGCGAGGCGTTTTTGCCGTTTCTGTGCATCGCGTAGCGCGTTACTGGGAACGGAGTGAGCAATAACACAGAGAGGAACAGGAGTACATGATCACACTGGTGACTGGGGGCTGCGGAAGCGGAAAATCGGAGTATGCGGAGAATCTTTTGGCGGGCAGCGGCTGCCCCTGCAAATGGTATGTGGCCACCATGGAGGTCTGGGGGGATGAAGACCGGAGAAAGGTGGAGCGCCACCGGAAGCAGAGGGCCGGGAAGGGCTTTCGCACGATCGAGCGCACGAGAGGTCTGGAAGCGCTGCGGATTCCCGGCAGCCCGGAACAGACGGCGGTGCTTTTGGAATGCGTGTCCAATCTGGCTGCCAATGAGATGTTTGGCGGGGAAACGCTGCCGGACTGCGGACAGGAACCGGCGGTGACCGCCGGGGAGGCGGTGGTGGCCGGGGTCAGGAGCCTGGCCCGCCAGGCCGCAGAGCTGGTCGTCGTCACCAACGAGGTGGGACTTGACGGGATTTCCTATGAGGTAGAGACGATGGAGTATATCCGGCTGATGGGCAGGGTTAACCAACGCCTGGCAAAGCTTGCGGACCGGGTGGTGGAAGTGGTTTACGGCATTCCGGTGGTGCTTAAGGAAAACGGTACAGCCGGGCAGGGAGGTGGGATATGAACGGTTTGTATTCTCTTTTAATCGCTGTTTCCATGTACTCGAAATTCCCGGTTCCCACAGTCAACTGGACCAGGGAGCGCATGGGCTACGTGATGTGCTGGTTTCCGGTGGTGGGAGTGATCGAGGGGCTGGCGATGTGGTTCTGGCAATGGGCGGGCGGGCGGCTTGGATTTACGGACGCGGGCAACGCTCTGGTGGCTGCGGCCCTGCCTCTGATCGTCACCGGGGGAATCCACATGGATGGATTTCTGGACACTATGGATGCCATCCACTCGTATGGGGATCGGGAGAAGAAGCTGGAGATTCTCAAGGATCCCCATGTGGGAGCCTTTGCAGTGATCGGCTGCGGGGGATATCTGCTCCTGTATGCGGCCGCAGCGTATGAGGTCACGGTCCTGGGGCTCTGGCCGTTAGCGCTTCCGGTTTTTGTGATGGAGCGGGCGTTCAGCGGCTTGTCGGTGGTATTTTTTCCCTGCGCAAAAAAGAGCGGCCTGGCCGCAACCTTCTCGGATGGCGCCAAGCGCCGGGCGGCGGGAATCAGCCTGAGCCTTTGGCTGGCCGCGGCCCTGTGCCTTGGCGGCGCGGTGATTCCGGGCGGAAGCCCGGTTGCGGTGTTCGGTCTTTTGGCAGTGCAGCTATTGGTATTCGCCTATTACCGCCGGATGTCGGCCGGGCAGTTCGGAGGCATCACCGGGGATCTGGCCGGGTATTTTCTGCAGGTTTGCGAGCTGGCGGGGTTGTTTTGGCTGGCGGTGGCCGGACACATGGGCTTTGCCGGATAGGGGACGGAGGAAAATGAAGATAATGGAAAAGGCGGAGATAATATGATTCTGGTGACAGGCGGTACGGCCCAGGGAAAGCGGGAGTTTGTGGAACGGGACTTGATTGGTGAACTGGCTGGCGAGAGGACCGGCGGAATGGCCGGTGGGACGGCCGGCGGCCGGGCTGTGATATGGGTGGACGGTGCGGCCGCGGAGCCGGATTGTTTTTTGTCCGCGCCATTCTGCCATAACCTCCAGGCTTTTGTCCGCAGGATCGTGTCCGGGGAGATCGCGGTGGATCTGGTGGAGCTTGCGGAATTGATGCAAAAGGCCCGTCCGGACCGCGTGATCGTCACCGATGAGATCGGCGGAGGCATCGTTCCGACAGACCCGCTGGAGCGGACCTGGCGGGAGGAGACGGGGCGGGTCTGCTGCCGTCTGGCGGCAGCGGCGGGGCAGGTCTGGCGGGTAAACTGCGGGCTGGGTCAGAGAATCAAATAGCCGGACACCCGGCGGCGATACAGAACAGAGGACGGGAGAGATTGACTGCATGTTTGGACTGGAATCAGGTTGGTTTGGAATGTTTGTGTTTCACGGAGGCGCCCTGTTGGGGGGCTGCGCGCTGGACTGGCTGTTCGGCGATCCGCGCTGGCTGCCGCACCCGGTGCGGCTGATGGGGCGGATGATCGCCTGGCTGGAGGGACTGCTGCGGCCGCGGTTTTCGGGCCGGGAGCGGGCTGCGGGGCTGCTTCTTGCGGCCCTCATGTGCTGCTTCTGGACTGCGGTTCCCGGTCTGCTTCTTGCGGCCCTGGGCGGAGTTGCGCTGTATCTGCCGGGGCGGGCGGGCGCGTATTTTCTTCTGGCGGCGGAGAGTTTGATGTGTTACCAGCTTTTGGCTGCTAAGGACCTTTGCGGGGAGAGTATGAAGGTCTGCCGTTCCATGGAGAAGGGCGACGTGGAGGAGGCCAGGAGAAGCGTTTCCATGATTGTGGGCCGGGATACCGCGCCCCTGGACGGCAGCGGCATCCTGCGGGCAGCGGTGGAGACGGTGGCGGAAAACGCCTCCGACGGCGTGATCGCTCCCATGCTCTACATAGCCCTTCTGGGACCTGTGGGCGGCTATCTCTACAAAGCGGTGAACACGATGGATTCCATGGTAGGCTATAAAAACGATCGCTACCGGGAACTGGGACGGGCGGCGGCTAAATTGGACGATCTGGTCAACCTGGTCCCCTCCCGGCTCACCGGACTGCTGTTTTGCGCCTGCGCCGCGCTGCTTCCGGGATTTGACGGCCGGGGGGCATTGAAGGTGTTTTGCCGGGACCGGTTTAACCATGCCAGCCCCAATTCCGCGCAGTCCGAGGCGGCCTGCGCCGGAGCTTTGGGCCTGCGGCTTGCCGGGGATGCCTGGTATTTCGGCACGCTCTGTTCCAAGCCCTATATCGGGGATGACAGGAGAGCCATCGAGGCGGCGGACGTGCGCAGAATTAACCGGCTGATGTTTGGCGCGCAGCTGTTGTTCCTGGCGTTGTGGGCGGTAGTTCTGGCGCTGTGGGCGGCAGCGCTGACATTGTGAGCCGTAATCTTGGCGCTGTGGGCGGTAGTGCAGCCGCAGTTGGCGGAAATTCCCGCGCTGCGGGCAGTTTTGTGAAGGAGGATAGGACCATGGAATATCAGCACGGAGGAGATATCTACAGCCAGGAGGTGGATCTGGATTTTTCGGCCAATTTAAACCCGTTTGGCCTGCCGGAGGCGGTGCGGCGGGCGGCGGCGGACAGCCTGGGGAACTGCACGGTCTATCCGGACAGCAGCAGCCGGAAGCTGACGGCTGCCCTGGCTGCGTATCACGGCGTGCCGCAGGAGCAGGTGATCTGTGGAAACGGGGCCGCGGACCTGATTTTCGGGCTGGCGCTGGCGCTTAAGCCGGAGCGCGCCCTGGTCACGGCCCCGGCCTTTTCCGAATACGAGCAGGCGTTGGCTAGCGTGGACTGCCGGGTGTCCTGGCTGGACCTGCGGGAGAAGGACGGGTTCCGGCTTACCCCCCGGGAGCTTTTGGAAAAGCTGTCCAGTGAGCCGCAGCTTCTGTTTCTCTGCAATCCCAACAATCCCACCGGCGTGTCCATCCCGCGGGAGGATATGGAGTGGGTGGCCGGGGTCTGCCGTAAACAGGGCGTCCGTCTGGTGGTGGACGAGTGTTTTTGTGATTTTCTGGACGCCCCGGGGTCCTGTTCTCTGATCCCACTTTTGGAAAAATATCCCAATATATTTGTGCTCAAGGCATTCACCAAGCTTTACGCTATGGCGGGGCTGCGCCTGGGTTACGGCCTCTGTGCCGACGGGGAACTGATGGAGCGGTTAAAGCAGGTGCGCCAGCCCTGGAGCGTTTCCAGCGTGGCCCAGGCGGCCGGGCTGGCGGCTCTTGGCGAGACCGGATATGTGCGCGCGTCCACAGAAGCCATTGCGCGGGAGCGCAGGTGGCTGACCGGGGAGCTGACCCGCCTTGGACTTACGGTGTACGGCTCGCAGGCCAACTACATTTTTTTTCGCGATCCGGCCGGGGCGGACGGGTCCGCGCGGGGCAGGCTGTATGAAGCGCTTTTGGAGCGGCGCATTCTGATCCGCTCCTGCGCCAATTACCGGGGGCTGGATCACACCTATTACCGCGTCTGCGTCAGGCTGCATGAGGACAATGAAATTCTCATCCGGGAACTTAAGCGGATTCTGGCGGGCAGAGATCATTTGGAAAGGCAGGAATAGAACGATGGCAAAAGCGATAATGGTGCAGGGAACCATGTCCAATGTGGGCAAAAGTCTGATTGCGGCGGGACTCTGCCGCATCTTCCGGGAGGACGGCTACCGCGTGGCTCCCTTCAAATCCCAGAATATGGCCCTCAACTCCTTTATCACCGGGGACGGCCTGGAAATGGGCCGGGCCCAGGTGGTTCAGGCGGAGGCGGCCGGAATCCGGCCCACTGTGGATATGAATCCCATTCTGCTCAAACCCACCACGGACGTGGGCAGCCAGGTGATCGTGCGCGGCGTGCCCCTGGGAAATATGAAGGCCCGGGATTATTTTGCGTACAAAAAGGAGTTGGTCCCGGTGGTGATGGAGTCCTACCGGAGGCTGGCAGAGGAGTACGACATCATCGTGATCGAGGGGGCCGGAAGCCCGGCGGAGATCAACTTAAACCATGAGGACATCGTGAATATGGGCATGGCGGCCATGGCGGACGCCCCGGTGCTGCTGGTGGGGGATATCGACCGGGGAGGCGTGTTCGCCCAGCTCTACGGCACTGTTTCCCTTCTGAAAGAGGAGGAGCGGGCCCGGGTGAAGGGCCTGGTGATCAACAAATTCCGGGGCGACAAGACGATTCTGGACCCGGGCGTTTCCATGCTGGAGGAGCTTTGTAAAATTCCGGTGGCCGGGGTAGTGCCCTACATGCAGGTGGAGCTGGAGGACGAGGACAGCTTGAGCGGCGCGCTGGACGGCAAAGCCGGGAACACGGCAGCGGCTCCGCTGGTAGATATCGCCGTCATCCGGTTCCCGCGGATCGCCAATTTCACCGATTTTAACGCCTTAAGCGCTATCCCCTGCGTGCGGGTCCGCTATGTGTCGCGGCCCCCGGAGCTTGGGGAGCCGGATTTGGTGGTGCTTCCGGGGACGAAAAACACCATAAGCGACCTTCTGTGGCTGCGCGGCAGCGGGCTGGAGGCGGCGGTGTTAAAGCTGGCCTCCCGCCGGGTTCCCATCTGGGGAATCTGCGGCGGTTTCCAGATGTTGGGAGAGGAAGTGATTGACGAGGCCGGAGCGGAGGGCGCGCCGGTCCATCGCGCGGCCGGTCTGGGCCTGCTGCCCCTGACTACATGGTTCGAGGCGGAGAAGGTCCGCACCCAGGTCACCGGCTCTCTCGGGGAGTTGGACGGGCCTCTGTCCGCCCTGTCGGGGAAATGCCTCAACGGCTATGAGATTCACATGGGCCGCACCGCAATCTCCGGAGGGCGGGGACCGGAGGATACGGGACGGCTGGTGGATTACCGGGCGGAGCCGGAGATCTGCCGCCCAATGGCCTATCTTCTGGAGACGCAGTCGGATTCCAGGCAGGTCAAAACCGACGGTTGGAACCGGGGAAATGTGTACGGCTCTTACGTTCACGGCGTATTCGACGACCCCGGCATCGCCAGGTCCCTGACGGATGCGCTGCTGGCGAAAAAAGGGCTTTGCGCGGACCTGGACGGTACGGTGGATTTCGACTATGGGGCGTTTAAGGAGATGCAGTTCGCGGCCCTGGCAAAAGGGCTGCGGGAGAGTCTGGACATGGATCGGATCTACGAGATCATGGGAATAAAGGGAGGAAACGGCCGTGAAAATTGAGTTGGAGCAGGTGCTGCCGTCGCAGATCGAGGCCAGAAGTTTTGAGATCATCGGCCGGGAACTGGAACAGATGGGAAAGGTCCTGGACCCGGAGCAGGAGCCGGTGATCAAGCGGTGTATCCACACCACCGCGGATTTTGAGTACGCGGACAGCCTGGTTTTCTCAGACCGGGCGGTGGAGCGGGGCCTTAAGGCCCTTAAGGCCGGGGCGCACATCGTGACGGACACCCGGATGGGGTTCTCGGGCGTGAACAAGGGGCGGCTGGAGAAACTGGGCGGGGAAGCGCTCTGTTTCATGGCGGACCCGGATGTGGCGGAGATTGCCGCCAGGGAGGGCTGCACCAGGGCCACGGCAAGCATGGACAAGGCGGCCGGTTTGTACGGAACGGGCGGCCCCCGGGAGCGGATTCCCTGCATCTTTGCGGTGGGAAACGCGCCAACGGCGTTGGCGCGGCTGTACGAACTGGTGACGGAGGGACGTTTGAAGCCCGCGCTGGTGATCGGGGTGCCGGTGGGATTTGTCAACGTGGTCCAGTCCAAGGAGCTGATTCTGACGCTGCCCGACACGCCTTATATCGTGGCCAGGGGCAGAAAAGGCGGAAGCAATGTGGCGGCCGCCATCTGCAACGCGCTGCTGTACCGCATATAAGGGAGGGGAGGAGCCTGACGCGCTCCCACGGGCCCCGGGGCGGCACTCCCGCGCTCCCGCCCATGAGCCCCCTCATTCCCCCACAACCGTGGAAACAGTTGCCGCAGCCGCCCAAATATTGTATACTTATCTGTAAATAAGCTGTAAATCAAATGGCGAATCATGATGGAGAAGAGGTTTTGGATATGGACTTATATCGGATTATCCTGGTGGACGACGAGGAAGAGGTGCGCAAGAGCATCATCAAGAAGATCGACTGGAACGCGGCCGGATTCCAGGTGGTGGGGGATGCGGAGAACGGCGAGGAGGCACTGGAGCGCATCGAGGCCCTGGAGCCGGACGTGGTTCTGACGGATATCCGCATGCCCTACATGGACGGGCTGACCCTGGCGGAGAAGGTCCGCCAGCGTTTCCCCTCCACCAAGATCGTCATTTTCTCCGGCTACGACGATTTTGAGTACGCCAAGCAGGCCATCAAGCTCAACGTCACCGAGTATATTTTAAAGCCGGTCAACGTGGAGGAGCTGACCGCCATTTTAAAGCGGATCAAAGCCAACCTGGACGAGGAGATCGAGCAGAAGCGCAACGTCAGCCTGCTGCGGGAGAATTACCGCAAGAGCCTGCCCATCCTGCGGGAGCAGTTCTTAAACGACCTGATCAACCGCAGGGTGAGCGGGGAGAATTTGGCGGGCCGCCTCTCAGAGTATGATATTCCCATCGCGGGAGCCCAGAAATGGGTGGCCGCGGTCATCGATATCGAACCGGCGGAGCAGAAGGAGGGCAAGGAACTTCCCCTGCACCAGGAGGCCGATTTGATCCCCATCTCCGTCATGCAGATCGTGGAAGAAAAGCTGAAGGACTACTGCCGTTTCACCCTGTTCACCTCCAATCTGGGGCCGGAGTCCGGCATGACGGTGATCGCCGCCATCGACCAGGAGAATACCCAGACCGGCCTTATCGACGTGCTGGGCGACATCTGCAAGGAGACGCGCAAGATTCTGGAGGTGCCCATCACCATCGGCATCGGCCACCGCTGCACGGACCTGGTCCACATCAGCGATTCCTACAAGGCGGCGGTGGACGCCCTGGGCTACAAGGCCATCGTGGGCATCGGCAGCACCATCTACATCAACGACGTGGAGCCGGGGGACGGGGGCAAGCTGGCATTTGACAGCCGGGACGAGGCCGATCTGATCGCGGCCGTGAAATTCGGCCCCCAGGAGAAGATCGAAGCCGCGGTCAGGCGGGTGGTGGACCGGATGAACGACGCCAAGGTGCATTTCCGGCAGCATCAGGCCTACATGCTGAGCGTGGCCAACTGCATCGTGCAGCTGATTCAGCAGTACGATCTGGATATGGCGGAAATGTTCGGCGAGGGCCGGGATTACGCGGACACCTTCACCGTGATCCCCAAGATGCAGAAGCAGGAGGAGTTCGGCCAGTGGCTGCTGCCCATCGCTCTGCGCATGAACCAGGCCATGAACCAGGAGCGCGACAACACCATGAAGCAGGTGATCAAGGAGGCCAAGCAGTACATTCAGGACAATTACCAGGACCCGGACCTGTCCGTGGAAAAAATCTGCCGTCACCTGCACATGAGCCCCGCCTATTTCTCCACCATGTTCAAGAAGGAGACGGGTCAGGCCTACATCGCCTACCTGACCGAGGTGCGCCTGGACAAGGCGGTGGAGCTTTTGGGAAAAACCGACGACAAGACCTATGTGATCGCGGCCAAGGTGGGCTATCAGGAGCAGAACTATTTCAGCTATGTGTTTAAAAAGCGTTTCGGCGTATCGCCCACCAAATTCCGGGGGGCCAAGTAAGCGAGGAGGGCGGCCATGCCTTTGAAAAAGCGCCGGTATCCGTTCCAGAATACCAGCATCCGCTACACCATATTTATCTATTTCACCGTGTCCGCCCTGGCGGCCAGCATCTTCATCGGTCTATCCATGTACAGCCGCATGTCCGGGCAGATGTCCGCGGCCATCCAGGAGGAGAACCAGATCCTGATCAACCAGCTCTCCCGGACCACGGACACCTACCTGCGCACCATCATGAAGCTGTCCGACTCCCTGTACTACGGGGCCGTCAAGAACGCGGACCTTTCCGACAGCTCCATCAACCGCGAGATCACGCTGCTCTACGACAACAACAAGGACAACGTGGAAAATATCGCCCTCTTGTCCAACGACGGCAGGCTTTTGGAGGCGGTTCCCGCCGCCCGCTTAAAGACCAATCTGGACGTCACGGCGGAACCCTGGTTTCAGAACACCCTGGAAAAGACGGAGAACCTTCATTTCTCCACGCCCCATGTGCAGACTATTTTTGATGCCAGCGAAAACCAGTACCGCTGGGTCATTTCCCTTTCCAGGGCAGTGGAGATCACCCAGGGGCCTTCCACGGACCAGGGGGTCCTGCTCATCGATATCCGATACAACAGCCTGGAGCAGCTTTTTGACGGGGTGAACCTGGGAAACGGGGGCTACGTGTATCTGATCAGCAGTGACGGGGAGATCATCTATCATCCCAGGGCCCAGCTCATAGACTCAGGTCTGGCCCAGGAAAACAACCTGGAGGCAGCCGGGCTGAGGGATGGGAATTATG
>OLPX01001924.1_pt1 | contig 13296 bp, 10 predicted proteins | sample 1672491 | NCBI WGS metagenome assembly OLPX01 (sample SAMEA3136692, study PRJEB25190) | human gut metagenome | biome: human gut; feature: human-associated habitat; material: faeces | place: Austria | collected 2013 | reverse complement strand
ACTGATCTGCCGGTGAAGAACTAAAAGAACAATAGGAACAAATACTCGGACAAAACGGGATTCCCACATAAAGACTGAATCCCTCCGGCGTGTGCAGACATTCCATCTGCCGCTTCTCGCGCTCTGCGATTTCAATCGCAAGTTTTGCCTTTTCGTCAGATACACTATATTCTTCTTTTAGAAACTCAACAATTTCCTCTTCGCTTTTTCCACTTTCCAATTTTTGCATGACAAGCTTTGTAGGGCGAACCCCTGTCAACATTCCCCAGGCTAGTTTCCTGCCTGTCCTCTCCGACAGATACCCGTACACTTTATGCATCACAAAACGTTTGCGCATCTGGCGGAACACTTCCGGCTGTACATCTTCCCCGATCTGAGGTTCTTCGGCAACGGAAAAGCAAGAGCCTCCGTCCACTGTCAGTTTCACCAGAGGTTCTTGCTCCCCGTCTACACACTGCCTGATTTCCTCCTCCGGAAAAAAAGCTTTCGTAATATGGTATAAATTGTAGGTGAATAACGTTTCTTTACTTATGATCTCAATCATACTTTACTCCTTATCAAAGAAACGGATTATATTTTTTCTCATGTCCGATCGTCGTCTCGCTCATATGTCCCGGACAGACAACCGTCTCTTCCGGCAGCCCGAGAAGTTTTTCCCGGATCGAACGTACAAGCTGACTCTGGCTTCCCGTCGGAAAATCCGTTCTTCCGACAGAATCATGGAACAATGTATCTCCGCTGAACAACACATGTTCCGATTCTATATAGTAGCAGCATCCGCCGATCGTATGTCCCGGCGTATGGATCGCACGGATCGTCATCCCCGCAAGTTCCAAAATCTGCCCGTCTTTTATATAAGACGCTCCGGAAAATGTGTAAGCCGGTCCGTAAGAAACCGATGCATTGTAAGACGCATCTTTCAAAAGGATCTCCTCCTCTTCCTGCGCATAAACCGGAATCGGAAACTCTCTCAAAACTCCATCCAGTCCCATGATATGATCAAAATGTCCATGGGTCAGCAGGATTGCCTGCGGTTTCAGCTCATGTTCCCGGATGTATGCGATCACCTTATCCGAATACGCTCCCGGATCGACAAGAAAACATTCCGAAGTCTCCTCATTGGATACCACATAACAATTTGTCCCTACCATTCCGACTATAAATCGTTCAATCTGCATCTTCTTCCTCCCTGCCTCTTTTTTATCCCGCAGTTCTTTCGATATCCATCACGCCCTCGATCTGACGCAGTTTCTCGATCAGGCGATTCAGTTCTTCCCTGCCGCGCACGATAAATCCCATCTCCAATGTTGCCGTTCCTTTTTTGCTCGTCCGCACGTTCATGGATTTCACATCAATCTTCGCTTCCGTAAATACTTTGGAAACATCCATCAAAAGTCCCTGACGGTCGCCGGAATAAATCTTTAATTCCGCCAGATACTGTCCGCCGCCGTCGCTTTCCTCCGTGCTCTCCCATTCCGCATCGATGAGACGTTCCCGCTCTGCCGCGGAAAGATGGAGCATATTGACACAGTCCGTCCGATGGATCGACATACCGCGCCCTCTCGTGACAAATCCGACGATCTCATCTCCCGGCACCGGTGAGCAGCATTTTGAAAAACGCACCGCCATATCGTCGATCCCTTTGACGACGATCCCGCTCTTGGATTTCCCGATATGGACTTTCTGATTGCCGTTCCCTGAAAGCTTTTCAAGGATCGTCTCATCAGTCACTTCTTTCTTGTGTTCTTTCTCGTACTCTTCCTGAAGCCGGTTGACAACCTGCCCCTCTTTGAGTCCGCCATGTCCGATCGCTGCCAGCACGGAATCCCAGTCGCGGAATCCGTATTTCTGCTGCACGATCTGCTGATATTTCGGCTTCATGACATTGGCAAGGTTCACCGATTTGGCACGGCAGCATGCCGCCACCATCTCACGCCCGCGGATGATATTTTCCTCTTTGAACTCTTTCTTAAACCAGGAATTGATCTTGGATTTCGCCTGCGTACTCTTTACGATATTCAGCCAGTCACGGCTCGGTCCTCTCGAATTCTGGGACGTCAATATCTCGATACGGTCACCGTTTTGGATCTTGTAATCGATATTGACCAATTTGCCGTTCACTCTTGCGCCGACCATCTTATTTCCGACGGCGCTGTGGATCGCATAGGCAAAATCAACCGGCGTCGAACCATTCGGCAGGTTCTTGACATCTCCGTTCGGTGTAAAACAGTAGACGTCCTCCGCAAACAGATCCAGATCTCCTTTTAAGAGACTTAAGAATTCCCGATTGTCGGACATATCCCGCTGCCATTCCAGGATCTGACGCAGCCAGTTTAATTTTTCTTCCTGCGCCTGCACCACTTTCGCCGCATCCCCGCCCTCTTTATATTTCCAATGGGCTGCAATACCGTACTCCGCAGTCTTATGCATCTCCTCTGTACGGATCTGGATCTCAAACGGCTGTCCGGACGGTCCCATCAACGTTGTGTGCAGGGACTGATACATATTCGGCTTCGGCATCGCGATATAATCTTTAAAACGTCCCGGGATCGGCGTATACATCTCATGGATCACACCAAGCGCCGCATAACAGTCTTTCACGGAATCCACAATGATCCGCACGGCAAACAGATCATACACCTGATCCAGTGTTTTATTCTGATTGACCATTTTCTTGTAGATGCTGAAAAAATGCTTCACTCTTCCATATACTTTCGCCTGAATATGCGCGTTCTTCATATGTGTCGATACTTCCGAGACGATCTGCTGGACAAATTCTTCCCGCTTCGTCTTGCGCTCGTTCAGATCGTGGACAAGCTGCCGGTACACTTCCGGCTGGGAGTATTTTAAAGACAGATCGTCCAGTTCGATCTTGATCTTGGAAATACCGAGCCGCTGTGCGATCGGCGCATAAATGTCCATCGTCTCTTTTGCTTTTTCTTTCTGCTTTTCCGGACGCATAAATTCAAGCGTCCGCATATTGTGCAGACGGTCCGCCAGTTTGATGATGATCACACGGATATCTTTTGCCATCGCAAGAAACATCTTGCGTAAATTTTCCGCCTGGATCTCCAGTTTATCCTGAGAATAAGATAACTGCCCCAGTTTCGTCACACCGTCTACAAGGAGAGCCACCTCTTCCCCAAACTCACGGCTCACATCATCCAAGGTCATATCGGTATCTTCCACGGCATCATGCAGCATTCCCGCCACGATCGTCTCTTTGTCCATCTCCAGATCCGCAAGGATGATCCCCACCCAGAGCGGATGGATGATATACGGCTCGCCCGATTTGCGCACCTGTCCGTTATGTGCTTCATTTGCTGTCTTATATGCTTTTTCGATCAGGGAAATATCTGCCGACGGATGATATTTCCTGACACGTTCGATCAATGCCTGATATAACTGTTCAGGATCCTGATAATCCTCCGGTGCTTTCACGGCATGCCCGTCAACCATCGCAAAATTCCGATTCAATAATTCATATTCCGGTGTTCCTGCCATATCAGTGTCCCCTTTTCTTCCTGTATTTGCTTTTTCTAGTATAGCATTATTTTCGCAATTTTCAAACGTTTTTATCTCCGGTAGTTTACCACGGTGATCTGCAGTGTCCGACGCCCCATATATTCATTGACCGACGGATAATATGTAAACGACATCTCACCGCCTTTTTCCATCTCTTCCAGACAGGTGTTCACATTTCCGAAATAAACGGCTTCCATGCGGTTTCCGCCCCGGTCTTCCACCTGAAACTTCAATACATTCCGGTTCTTGCCGATGATACGCGGTCGGATCACCCGGAGATTTTTCTCTGCAAAAAGCGGCTTCGTATTGCCTTTTCCAAAAGGTTCCAGCAGTTCCAGCTCTTCCACCAGATTTTCCGTAATATACGGAAGCGGAAGCTGCATGTCGATCGATACTTTCTCCATCAGGTCTTCCTCGCTCAAATCTGCCAGTTTGTTGATCACCTGCCGGAAACGCGGTACATTTTCTTCCGGAAGAGACAGCCCTGCCGCCAGCTTATGTCCTCCGAACTTCGTAAACAGTGCGCGGCACTTGCACATTTCTTCAAACATATTGTAACTTTCAATCGAACGCCCGGATCCTTTCACCCCGTCTTCCGCACGCGTCAGCACAAATACCGGTCGGTAATACCGCTCCCGAAGCCGCCCTGCAATAATGCCTGCAATACTTTCATGACAATCCGGCAGATAAACGACAAGCACCGGATCTTCCTGCATGGATGTCGATTCGATCTGTTCCACCGCCTGTTCCACACCTTTTTCCGTCATCTCTTTCCGGCTGTCATTCAACGCTTTCAGGTCTTCCGCCAGCATCACCGCATCTCTCCGGTTTTTCGCACAGAGCAGTTCCAGCGCACGCTTTGCGGTATCCAGCCGCCCCCCTGCATTGATACAAGGTCCGATGACAAATCCGATATGATACGCGTTCAGCCGGTCCACCGGCACATTGGTGCACTCCATCAACGCTTTCAGCCCCTCATTGCGGGTCCGTTTCAGCATCTCCAGTCCCTGTTTGACAAAAATCCGATTTTCTCCACACAGGTCCATAACATCCCCCACCGTCGCGATCGCCACATTTTCCATCAGATAATCCACGTCCTCCGCATCGCGCTGCATCACTTCATACAATGCTTCCACCAGTTTATATGCCACCGCCGCTCCGCAAAGACCTTTAAACGGATATTCACAATCCGGGCGGTGCGGGTCTACGACCGCATCTGCCTGTGGGAGCAGATATTCTTTCTCGCCTCCCGCATCCAAAAACGGAATCTCATGGTGATCTGTCACGATCACAGTCAGCCCCCGTTCTTTTCCGTAAAGAATTTCCTCTCCCGCCGCGATCCCATTGTCACAAGTAATGATCGTATCGATTCCATCCTCCAACGCACGATCGATCAGATTACGGTTCAGCCCGTATCCGTCCCGGATCCGGTCCGGAATATCCGTATCCACATCGGCGCCGAGTCTGGCAAGCCCCTCCTGTAAAATATACGTTGCATTGACCCCGTCTATATCATAATCCCCGATGATCCGGATCGCCGCCCTCTCCCGTATCTTCTCCGACAGGATTTCTACCGCCTTGTCCATATCTTTCATCAACATGCCGTCATACAGATCCGCGATCGTTCCATTCAGATAAAAATCAATCGCCTCCTCCCCGATGACCTCCCGATTCCGGATTAGACGTGCCAGGATCGGAGAAATGTGGTACTTCTCGGAAATAGACTGAAAATCGGCTTTTTTCATTGTAACGAACCATTTTTCCATCGCCGTTCCTCCTTTAGAAAAAGAGCAGGGATATCCCCTGCCCTTTTTATCGTAAATAAACAAAAAATTTTCTTACGCTTTCTTTGCCGCTTTTTTCTCAGATGCTTTTTTCATCACATACCAGAGCGCGCCTGTGATGCATACGGAAGAGTATGCTCCGCAGATGATACCTACCATCAACGGAAGTGCAAATTCTTTGATCGAACTTACGCCCATCACATAAAGAACGGCAACCATGATAAATGTTGTCAAAGAGGTATAAATACTCCTTGTCAATGTCTTGGTGATACATCCGTTTACCAGATCCTGAAGATCGGTTCCGCGCTTCCGTGTTTTCAGTTCCTCACGGATCCGATCAAAGATCACGATCGTCGCGTTGATCGAATATCCGACGATCGTCAGCATACACGCGATAAATGTATTTCCGACAGATACACGGGAAAGCACATAAAATCCAAGTACGATCAGCACGTCATGGAGCAGCGCCACAACCGCGCTTGTCGCAAAGCGGATGTCTTTAAATCGCAGCCAGATATACAAAAGCATAAAGACTGTCGCAATCGCAACCGCTACCACTGCGTCCTGACGCATCTCGGAACTTACCGTTGAGCTGATATTTTCACTTGTGATCTCTTTTTCGGAAGCGCCGAACTGCTCTGTCATCACTTTATTAAACGCTTCTCGTTTTTCCAGATCCAATGTCTGTGTCTTAAAGACAACCTGCTTGCTTCCCTCTACTTTTTGAACCTGTACATTTTTGTCGCCGGTCACGTCCTCGATCAACGGCACGATCTTATCATCAATCTCTTCCAATGTATACTCTTCTGCAAATGTCACATTGGTCGCCGTACCGCCTTTAAACTCCAGACTGTAATTCAGCGCTCCGACGCCGCGCGCGGAATTGACTCCCATCAGTACGAATCCCGCCAGGATCAATGCCGCAGAAACACCAAAGAACAGTTTCTTCTTTCCGAGGAAATTGATCGCTTTTCTTTCCTTTTTCGGACGTCCGTATAATTTTTCACTCCGAATTCCAACCGCATAGAATGAGTAGATGATCACCCGTGTGATCACAAGCGCCGTAAACATGGATACGACGATACCAAGCGCCAGTGTCTGCGCAAATCCCTTGACTGTGCCGCTTCCGCGAAGCCAAAGAACTGCCGCCGCGATCAGCGTCGTAATATTTCCGTCCAGAATTGCCGACATTGCCTTTTTAAATCCGGCATTCAGCGAACTGCGCACAGATTTGCCTGCCGCCAATTCTTCTCCCACACGGGCGAAAATAATCACGTTTGCATCCACCGCCATACCGATGCCGAGGATGATACCCGCAATTCCCGGAAGCGTCAGCGTAATGTCAAACGCATTCAGAGAAACCAGCACCAGTCCTGTATAGATCAAAAGCGCCAGTCCGGAAGCAAGTCCCGGAAGCAGATATACAACGCACATGAATACAAATACGATCGCCAGTCCGATCGCACCTGCGATCAAACTTGTCTTGATCGCATCCTGCCCCAGCTGTGCTCCGACCACATTGGATCGAAGTTCTTCCAGCTCCAGATTCAGCGCTCCGCTCCGGATCGTCGTTGCCAGCGCATTTGCTTTTGTGTAGTCCATCGCTCCGCTGATCTCCGCACGTCCGTCTTTGATCTCACTGTTGACATTCGGAACCGTTACAAATGCATCGTCGTAATAGATACCGATGCTCTCCTTGGATTCGAGCGCTTTTTTCGTCGCCTCGGCAAACTTAGCCGCGCCGTCTTTGTTCATCTCCAAAGCCACGGCATATTCCGCCGCATCGCTGACCTGATTCGATCTCGCAACCGCCTCCGCATTTTTCACATCCGTACCTGTCAGCACGATGGAGCCGTCTTTCTGCAGCTCCTCGATCGATTTTGTCAGTTTATAATCTTCCGGATTTCCCGTCTGCTTCTCATTTTTATAATTTAAGTTGCCCTCACTGTCTGTCTGGGCAATAAAATACAGACTTCCCGGTCGTCCGAGTTCATCCAGGATCGCATTCGCATCGCTGACGCCCGGGATCTCGATACTGATCCGGTCATCGCCCTCCTGATAAACCGTCGCTTCTGTACTGTATCCCTCGACACGTTTCTGCAGTTTGTAGATCGTGTCCGCCATATCTTCTTCCGACGGGGTATCGCCTTTTACCTGATAGGTGATGCTGACTCCACCCTCCAGATCCAAACCAAGGTTGATATTTTTTGCCGCGCCTGTTTCGCCCTTGCCCCAGCCATGAATGGTTGTAAACCCAAGCAGACCGGTCAGAACGGCGATCAGGATCAGGCTGATGACTCCTTTACTCTTCTTCACGTTCCTCATCCTTTCCATTATCTGCCAGAGCGGCTTTGATCATGATCGCACACTCCACACGTTTACGTTCCATTTCACAACTCACATCATACGTATCGTGGATGGTGTTGTGGAATTTATAAGAATTCGCCATACATCCGCCGCTGCAGTAGAATCTTGCAAAACAACTTCTGCATTTTTCTTTGGAGTACACGCTGCAGCTTCTGAAATCATCAGCGATCTCCGGTCTTACGATGCCATCATCCACATTTCCCATAAGGAATGTCTCATCTCCGACAAACTGATGACATGGATAAAGATCTCCCCATGGAGTCACTGCCAGATACTCCGTACCGGAACCACAGCCGGATAACCGCTTCGCCACACACGGACCGCCCTCCAGATCGATCATGAAATGGAAGAAATTAAATCCTCTGCCCTCCCGTTCACGTTCCACCATCATTTTCGCCAGCTTGTCGTATTCGGAGAATATCTGAGGAAGATCGCTTTCCCGGATCGCATACGGATCGGTATCCTCTCCCACGACCGGTTCGATGGAAATCTGCTCAAATCCCAATTCCGCAAAATGCTCTACATCTTTTGAGAAATCCAGATTCTCCCGCGTAAACGTTCCGCGGATATAATATTTCTCCTGATTCCGGCTCTCGGCAAGTTTCCGGAATTTCGGAACGATCAGGTCATAACTTCCTTTTCCGTTCCGGAACGGACGCATCCGGTCGTTGACCTCTTTTCTTCCGTCCAGGCTCAGAACAACGTTATCCATCTCACGATTCACAAATTCCTGTACTTCATCATTTAAAAGTACACCGTTTGTGGTCAATGTGAAACGGAAATGCTTATCATGAAGCTTTTCCTGTTCTCTTCCATATGCAACCAGATCTTTGACAACCTGCCAGTTCATCAGCGGTTCTCCACCGAAGAAATCCACTTCCAGATTGCGTCTGCTTCCGGAATTGGCGATCAGAAAGTCAAGTGCTTTCTTTCCGACTTCATAAGACATCAGCGCACGTCTTCCGTGATACTCCCCCTCCTCGGCAAAACAATAGCGACACGCCAGATTACAGTCATGGGCAATATGCAGACAGAGTGCTTTCACAACCGTCTTGCGCTGTTTGACTTCGTCTATGTAATCTTCATAAATATCTTCCGTAAAAAGCTGTCCTGCTTCTGTCAGCTCCGTTACCGCTTCCAGAATCTCCTTTACTTCTTCCGCATCCGCTTCTTTTCCGGAAGATTTGAGCTCCGAAAGCACCATCTCCAACGTCTCCGGTTTCTTTAATGATTCTGCCGCCTGGGATGGATTCTGCTTCTCCAAACATGCGATGATGTCATAGGCAAGCGGATCTACTACATGAACCGAACCACTGTTGACATCCAGCACGATGTTATATCCATTATTCTGGTACTGATGTATCACAACAGATACCTCTCTTTCTAATTAATATGTTTCTTTACTGAGTTCGTCTTTCTTTTACATATTTCCAGATAAACAAGGATAAGGCAGCGGCCGAGGTCGCTGCCCTTTTAATTTCCTTATTCATTTCCCTTTGCGCCTGCCGGCAGATCTGCCGCGCTTCCAACGTGCAAAAGGATTATTTTCTGTTCTCGCAAGTCTGATTTCCTACGGTACAAGATGTCTTGCATGCAGACTGACATGATGTCTGGCACTCGCCGCATCCGCCTTTTTTCACTGTATGATTTAATGTCTGAGTATTCAGTGTTTTAATGTGTTTCATCTTGATCTCCTCCTACTTTTCATACTCTTGTATTTCTACTTCGTTGTATTATATCATACTGTGCCATGATTTAAAAGAGTTTTTTCTCACGAAATCTGTCACTGAAATCTATCACGAAATCATTCCGCCGACCATTCCCCCGCCGGCACATACAAGAAACGTTGTCACCAGTTCCGATACGCTGCCCTGAATCGACCGATATAGTCCAAATGACACGAGTACAAGAAGCACCGCATAAAAAATCCCTACAAGCAGTCCCCAGAAAAATTTCTTTGTTCCGGTGATCTTTCCGATCACAAACCCGCCTGCAAAAGCTGACAGTACATAGATGATCAAAATCCCCGCCGTCACTTTCGCCTCATCTAAATTAAACTTATAAAGGATTCCTGCCAGGATCAACAGTAAAATCCCTGTAACCACGTACGAACAAAGCAATGATTTCAACATCCAAAATATCGTCTTATCTAATCCTGTCTTGTTTTTTATATTCTGTTCCATATCCACGCCCCCCTTTTCTTCTTCGGATCATCGTCTGATCTCCACAGCTTCTATATTATGTTTATGGTTCCATTGACATGGATATGCACAGAAATCAGAACTTCCCTTTACTGCTCCATCTGTTTTCCTAAAAATGCTGCCGCACATCGTGCTGCTTTTTGTTCTGACTCATCAAATTTCTTCTTTGCTTCCCGATTCAATAATATAACGCTGCCGATCACATCTCCCTCACACAAAATGGGGCAGATCACCTCTTCACACACGTTTTCATCCTCCTGCACAATAGGAATATAGAAAGAATCCTTTTCCTTACCGCTCTTCATTTCTCGTTTCTTTAGAAAGTTTTCCATTTCTTTACTTATATTTTTATTATTAAAGTCCTTTTTTCCATTCCCATTCACTGCTATCACTTGATCGCAGTCTGTTATACATACCGTACAATTTAGTGTCTGTGCCAGACTCTCGCAATACTGTGCAGCAAACATTCCCAATTCCCCGATCGGAGAATATTTTTTCAGGATGATCTCCCCCTCCCGGTCTGTGAAGATCTCAAGCGGATCGCCCTCCCGGATCCGCAGTGTCCGTCTGATTTCCTTTGGGATCACAACACGGCCAAGATCATCGATTCTTCTTACGATTCCTGTTGCTTTCATATAAAAACCTCCGCTTCCTGTACTTTTTTCCATTTCTGGAAATAGTATCTGTAAGCAGAGGTTTTTTATACCTTTACCGATGAATTTTTATTTTTGCGATCAGTCGGTTCACAAAAAATCAATGTGGCAGACAACAAATCATTTCCAACATTGAAAAACCGAGTGCGGTCTGTTAAAATATTTTTATATTTTGATGTAAAAAGCGATATGTTCATGGAAACGAGGTATGGTCGGATGAGTTTAAAAATCCCTATTGAAACATCTGCAAGGCACATTCACCTTTCAAAAGAAGATTTTGAGATACTTTTTGGCACAGGCTCTCACATGACCTATGTGAAAGAATTGAGTCAGCCCGGACAATATGCCTGTAAAGAACGACTTCGTGTTGTCGGTCCAAAAGGGCAATTGGAAAAAGTAGTTGTGCTGGGTCCATACCGAAAAGAGACACAGGTTGAAATTTCCGTAACTGACACAAGAAGACTCGGTATTCCGAGCGTGATCCGTCAGTCCGGTGATCTGGAGGGAACGCCCGGCTGTACGCTGATCGGTCCATACGGAACGATTACACTGGAGAGAGGTGTGATCGTTGCCAAACGGCATATCCATATGACACCCATTGACGCTCTGCGTGCTCATGTCAAAGACAATGACATTGTATTTGTCATCACAACCAGTTATGAACGTTCACTGATCTTTTCCGATGTAGTTGTCCGTGTCAGTCCGTCTTTTTCACTTGCCATGCATGTAGATACGGATGAAGCAAACGCATTTGCAAACGATGACCATCCGACCGGCGTCATACTAAAGCTCTTTGACGGACATACTTACAATCTCCAAACCTGGGCAGACGAGATCCAGGAGGGAATCCATCGATAGGAGTTTCTGTTTATGTTTACTTTAATCTTTAACCAACTGCTCAAAATGCTTTTCATCATGCTTCTTGCCTATTTTTGTTATAAAATCGGATTGATCACTCAGGAGGGAAACCGGACGCTGTCTAATCTTCTTTTGATGGTTGTCAATCCCTGCCTGATCATTACCGTTTACCAGACACCTTATGACCCGGCTCTGATCCGCGGACTTATGATCTCGTTTGCAGCTGCGGCTGCAGCCCATATCCTCGGGATCCTCATGGCACATTTTCTGATCCCTGCCGGCAAAAATCCGGAATATGCGATCGAACGGATCGCCGCAGTCTATTCCAACTGCGGATTTATCGGAATCCCTTTGATCAACAGTGTATTGGGAAGCGACGGCGTCTTTTATTTAACCGCTTATATGACTGTTTTTAATATCCTCACATGGACACACAGCCTGATTCTGCTCAATGGGAGTTTTTCTTTCAGACGTCTGCGTCAGGGACTACTCTCGCCCATGATGTTCGGTGTCGTGATCGAAGTTGTACTCTATTTTGCCCGGATCCAGCTTCCCTCTGTCCTGCTGGATTCGATGAACTACATTGCCGATATGAATACGCCTCTGGCTATGATCATCGCAGGAGTATCTGTCGCACAGACCGATCCGAAAAAGATTTTTACCAAACTGCATGTTTACTGGACCACGATTTTAAAGCTGATCCTCATTCCATTTGCGGTTCTTCTGCTTTTGGCTGCGTTCCGGACCGAACACGATATCGCATATACAACGCTGATCGCAGCGGCATGCCCGACCGGCGCAACTTTGACGATGATGGCGATCCAGTTTAACAAAAACTATCAATACGCTTCCGAAATTTTTGCGTTTACAACGGTTTGTTCTATTGCCACGATCCCATTCATGACATTTCTGGCAGGATTTTTCTTCTGAATTTACCGTTACAGAATCGCTGCAGTACAAAACACAAAACAATTTATCACGAAGCTCACGCTTCCAATATCGTTTCTTATCAATCACCGGAAGTGCCAAAAGGCACATTCCGGGATTGTAAGCAGTCGCCAAGGTCTCGGGCAAGCCCGGACTTTGGCTCGTTGCCTATACAAAAATGACCGGGAAATCATTCCCAGCCATTTTTCTATTCTCTTTCGTTCCATTTCCTGTAAATGCCCTCCAGGGCATCTACCACGCCATCGATCCCCATCAGACTTGCATTAAACAACATCTGATGCGCTTCAATACTTCCCCAATCCCGATCCGTATGTTCTTCATAATATGCTTTTCTCGTCTTATCTATCTTCTTGATCTTATCCCAAGCCTGCCGTTCCGTCAGATCGTACAGTTTCATGATCCGACGGATCCGGTCTTCTTTATATGCATATACAAATGCATTGATGCAGTTTGAATAATCTCCGAGGATATAATCCGCACATCTTCCGACAAAAATTCCCGGACCTTTCTCCGCAAGTTTCCTTATGATCGCCGACTGCCTGTTAAAGACGAGATCACTTAGAGGTTCTCCCGACTCGTCTCCGCTCATAAATGCAGTATAGTTTCCTGTACTGACTATATATGCCGTGAGAAATCTTCCGAGAATCGTCTCGTCTACCTGCGTCGCATCTTCACTGCTGATCCGAAGCTCCTGCGCCGCCATGCGGATCAGATTATGATCGTAAAGCGGAATGTCAAGCCGTTCTGCCAATCGATTTCCTACTTCATGCCCGCCGCTTCCGAATTGCCTTCCGATCGTGATAATCGTGTGTTTCATCATATGTGCCACTCCTCTCTGCGGATCGCTGTATTGATATACTCAAGTATAACATTGTTTCCCGGGTATGAATAGAAATTTATTGATTTTTTCTATTTTTCCTTACTGCTTATGATCGTATAATAGCTTTTTGACGTTACGAC
>OLPX01001921.1_pt1 | contig 13315 bp, 10 predicted proteins | sample 1672491 | NCBI WGS metagenome assembly OLPX01 (sample SAMEA3136692, study PRJEB25190) | human gut metagenome | biome: human gut; feature: human-associated habitat; material: faeces | place: Austria | collected 2013 | reverse complement strand
AAGCATTTCGTGGCCATGGTGCTGATTATGGAAAATGTCCTTCCAAAAAAGAAACCTATTATGGATATAAAGTACATGCATTAATTACATTAGAAGGATACATTGCATCATTTGAGATCACACCGGCATCTACAGATGATCGTGAAGGATTACGTGATCTGGCAGACCATTGGTCTAATGTTACAATTTTAGCGGATAAAGGCTATGTTGGAAAAAACATGAAACAGGAAATGCAGGAAAAAAATATCTGTCTTTTTGCTCTGAAACGTTCCAACAGTAAGGAAAATTGGCCGAAATCCGTACGTCAGTTAATATTCAAACTGAGAAGGCGGGTAGAAACCGTATTCTCTCAATTGAGTGGTCAGTTAAATGCAGAAAGAGTGTTAGCCAAAAGCTTTCAGGGGTTATGTACCCGTCTGGTTAATAAAGTACTGGCATACAATCTCTGTATTGCATTGAATAGTATTTTCGGTGAAACCTGTGAACTTGGAAAAATCAAAAAATTGATATTCTAAAAATTTTATTTTTTAATATCTGTAAGGATTCTTTGCGGTTTTACAGGTTTTCACATAATCTATTTGAAGTAGCACAATAGGTTAATTTAATTCTTTTCAATTCGGATAGAGTCATATCGTGTCGAAAGATACAAGAGCAGCACATCATACATGCCAGGCAATATATTCAACTTTTCGATGAATACATAACTCTCCTGTTGCTGTCATCACGAATGTCACTATCCGGTGATTGATTCAACGAGCGAGAACCCTGATGGGCTCTCCACCCCCCCCCTGTAAAAATCGCTTTTCCAGGAGGGAGGGAGTTATGTTTATAAACTCGTTATTCAGTTTTCATGTTATAATTTTGTTTCTCACTTCCAGTTCAGGAAAAACCTTCCCGCTATCAGGAATCCAGTCACTGCCAATACCAGCTCCGGGATGTAAATATATTTATCTACATCTGCAGGAGACTTAGTCATACTTGGCATTTGGGAATCTGCGTTATTCTGCGAAAAAACTCACTGTCTGAGCGAAGCGAGTTATGAGGTTTTCGCAGAATGCTTTTAGCAGATTTCCGAATGCCTAGTATGACTGACTCCGAAGCCGTAGATAAATATATTTACATTCCGGAGCGTCCACCTGACAGCATATTCCTTCAGACAATCTCAGCTTTTCTCTCACCGTATAATTAAATCACTAAAATCCCGCTTTTTCCACGCGCCCCCTTCCATATCTTACAAGAAAACACGACATTTCCATGATTTCTATGATGAACACAGCCCCTATGCAAGCTGTAATACATCCAATTTTGGTTATTTCAGCAACTTTTAACGCGGTTACCACTCGCAAATGATCCTTTGATTGCCCAATCAATCAGGTATCTAAGATAATTTAATTACTTTTTACCCATTTCAGGCTATAATCTATATGCACTGTATAATTAAATTTTCATTATAGATTATCTAGCCCATTATACATAGCCCCAATCGGTGAAACCACCGCGATTACCAGCGTACCAACCACCAGCGCCATAAACACAATGATCAGCGGCTCCATAGCCGCCAGTACACTCTGGGTAGTCATCTCCACCTCTTCATCATAGTAATCCGCCAACTTCTCCAGCATATCCTCAATATTACCAGTCTCCTCACCAATCCCAGTCATATGGCACACCATAGGCGGAAAAATTTTTGAGGCAGTCAATGGTTCTGACAGCGGAATACCTTTCATTACTTCCTCACGTGCTTTCAGCAACGCATTTGTATAATGGATGTTATTGACGATCTTGGACACTGTCTCCAGTGCATCAATAGTAGAGATACCCGACGACAACAGTGTACTCATTGTCCTTGCAAACTGTGCGCAGGCAGTCTTTACTGTCAGCTTTCCAAACAACGGCATCTTCATCTTGACCCTGTCGATGGCAAGTCTGCCCTGTTCTGTCCTGTAGATCATCTTATATGCCGCGATCACCAGAATGATCAGTCCCAGGATCATATACCAGTGTTCTGTCATCCACTCACTGGTATTCATAACCCACATGGTGATTCCCGGCATCTCCACATCCAGATCTGCAAACATATCAATAAAGATGGGAATAACAAACAGAAGCATAACAGCCACAACTCCAATCGCAGCAACGACCAGAATAATCGGGTAGATGGTTGCCTTTCTGATGGTTGCCTTCAGCTTGGCTTCCTTCTCAAACTGTACTGCCATTCGTGTGAAAGCCATCTCCAGGCTTCCGGAGTTCTCACCTGCCTCTACCATATTGATAAGCATTGGCGGGAAAATATCTGACTGGCCTCTCATGGAGTCTGCCAGTGTATTTCCTTTCTCCACACTGAGAAGTACCTCTGAGATGGCGCGTTTCAGCCATTTGTTTTCTGTCTGTTCTGAGAGCATCTGCAGGGCTTCCTTCATCGGGACACCTGCCTGAGTGATGCTGACAAACTGACGGCAGAATACACTCAGATCTCTTGGCTTTACTTTCTTTCCTATGGAAAAATCTATGTCTTTGTTCAGGGCGCCCTGTTCTTTTACAGAGACTGGGATCAGCCCGTCATTTTTCAGGATATCTATAACTTTCTCTTTGTTGTCAGCCTCAATACTTCCTCTTTTCTCTTTTCCTCTTTTATCTACTGCCACGTAGGTAAAACCCGGCATCTTATCACTTCTTTCTGTCAGTCAGGCTCAGGGTGTCTGCCAGATCGGGTTTCTGTCAGAAGTCAAAGCTGACTTTTTTGTTCATGCTGACCGGATCCTGGGCATATGTCACTGCATTGTCAGCATCGATCAGTTTTCTCATATATAAGTCATACAGTGCATCATCCATTGTCTGCATTCCTGCACGTTTGCTAGTCTGCATCACAGATGAGATCTGATAGGTCTTGCTCTCTCTGATCAGGTTTCGCACTGCATTATTTGCAAAAAGTATTTCAAGTGCAGCTACACGGCCGCTTCCGTCTGCTTTCTTGAGAAGCTGCTGGGATACAACGCACTCTAATACAGAGGCAAGCTGGATCCTTATCTGCTGCTGCTGATTTGGCGGGAATACATCGATGATTCTGTCGATAGTCTTGTCCGCACCGATAGTATGAAGGGTGGAAAATACCAGATGACCGGTTTCCGCCGCTGTGATGGCAGTGGAAATGGTTTCCAGGTCTCGCATCTCTCCTACCAGGATCACATCCGGGTCTTCTCGGAGCGCAGCCCTCAGTGCCTGTGCATAATTGGTTGAATCACTGCCGATTTCCCTCTGGTTTACCACAGATTTATCATGTCTGTGCAGATATTCGATGGGATCCTCCAATGTAATAATATGGTAAGGATAAGTCCTGTTGATCACATGAATCAATGAAGCCAGTGTAGTTGATTTCCCGCTTCCTGTCGGTCCTGTTACCAAAATGAGACCTCTTTTCCGCGTGGTCATCTCCACTACCTCTGCAGGAATACCAAGCTCCTCAGGTTCCGGGATATTGAAAGGAAGGCTTCGCATAACGGAAGCAAGTGTTCCTCTCTGTTTAAACACATTTACGCGAAAACGTCCCACACCTGAGATGGCATATGCGAAGTCCGTCTGTCCATTGTTCTGTAATTCTTCTCTGTGACGGACATCCATCAGGGGCATGAGAATGTCTTCAAGCATCTGCGGGGTAAGGCGTTCTCCCTCTATGGGGGTCAGTACGCCATCGATCCTGTAGCTTGGCGGCCGACCGGTTGTCAGATGGATATCGGAAGCCTTTACCTTCACTGACTGTATCAGTATTTCGTCTAAATTATACATATTTCCTAATCTGCCTCGTAACTCCCTGAGAATCTCCGGAGAACTCCGGTTCCGCAGGAATTCCTTCTATATTAATAGTCGTAAAATTAATAATCTATAAGTCTCAATCATTCATAAGATGCCTTAAGCATCTCTTCCACAGAGGTGGTACCGTTCAGCACATAGTTGATACCATTCTCTCTCAGTGTGCGCATACCGCTGTTTCTGGCTGCACGTTCCAGTTCCTCTGTTGTGCCATTCTCTGCAATCAGATCACGGATCTCGTCATTGACCTCCATGATCTCGAACACACCGATACGCCCGTAATATCCTGTATGGCTGCAGAAATCACAGCCACAGGGTTCATAGACATTTACATCCTCCTGTGTGTTCATCCTCAGCACTCTCTTCTCCTCAGAGGTGGCAGGACGCATTTTTTTACAGTGGCTGCACAGCTTACGCACAAGGCGCTGTGCGATAACTCCTACAACAGAATCTGCGATCAGATATCTCTCCACTCCCATGTCCGCCATACGGTTCAGAGTACCTACTGCGTTGTTGGTATGCAATGTAGAGACAACCAGATGTCCTGTTATGGATGCCTGTACTGCAATAGCAGCAGTCTCCCTGTCTCGAATCTCACCGATCATAATAATGTCCGGGTCCTGACGGAGAATGGAACGAAGGGCTGACGCAAAATTCAGGTCTACTTTGTTGTTGACCTGTACCTGATTGATGCCCTCAATATCTGCCTCCACAGGATCCTCTACTGTTACGATATTGACTGCTTCTTTATTTAATTCACTTAATGCGGTATACAGGGTAGTGGATTTACCGCTTCCTGTCGGTCCTGTTACAAGAATGATCCCGAAAGGACTAGCCAACATATGGTTGAAACGTTCCATCTCATCGGGTGGAAGGCCCAGTTCTTTTTTATTACGGGTAAGATTCAGTTTGGAAGAGATTCGCATTACGATCTTCTCTCCATGTACAGTCGGAAGGGAGGAAATTCGGATATCATAGTCCTGTCTGTCTACCATAATGGACATACGTCCGTCCTGAGGTTTCCTTTTCTCTGAGATATCCATGCCTCCAAGGATCTTGATACGGGTGGAAATCGCAGGGAGAAGGCTGTTGTCATATACCATACGCTCATAGAGTGCACCGTCGATCCTGTAACGGATGCGGACTTTGTTCTCCAGAGCTTCGATATGGATATCACTGGCCCTCTGGCGGATCGCCTGTTCAATAAGGGAACGCACCAGCTGTACAATAGGTGCATCACTTACATCCGTATCTGTATCGTCATCTGCTGCTCCTCCACGAAGCTGTGCTCTCTCCTGAGTAAATCGTCTGGCTGCATCCAGTGTCTCTGATGCGCCGTAGCATCTGTCGATTGCCGCAAGAATATCTCTGGTTGTAGCAATGTAAGGCTCTATCTGCAGGTTTGTCACGATAGAGATGTCATCGATTGCAGCCATATCCATCGGATCTGCCATTGCCAGATGAAGGATATTGGCGTTGTAGGGATCCAGTTCAAAAGGAATGCAGGTATATTTCTTAAGAATGTCCACACTGACCAGGTTTCGGACTTCTTTCGGGATCGTCACGCCTGTCAGCTGAACGACTTTAAGCCCCAGCTGCATCTGGAGGGCACGAACGATCATATCCTCAGTGATAAAGCCATTATCTACCAGAACTTCACCGATCTTCTTGCCGCTTCCCTTCTGCAATTCCAGGGCTTTCTTTAATTCATCTTCAGTCAGTACATTCTGCCTGATGAGCATGTCACCAAGCCTCATTCTCTCACGTCTTAATGCCATCTGTGTATCTCTTTTCCGAACACAACAGAGTGTTCACTGTTTGCAGAACAAATCATCTGTTGGTGTCTCATCTTCAGATTTTACTGTAATATCAGCAACAAAAAAGAAGGAATTTCTCCTTTTTTTATCTGACATTATATTATTGGTTTAAAGTTAACATATTTCGTACACTTTGTCAATTTTTGTTTCCATATTTTCGAATATTTTTTTCGTTTTTGAAGCATATTCCGCAGGCCAATAAGCAAATTCGTCAGTTTTTACTTGAGCGTTTAAGTTAACAGATAAAAAAGTTTACACACGAAAAAAGAAGGGAAAGCCAGAGTTTTTTGTATGACTTTCTCTTCTTTTGTCCATTTTATTTTGCCTTAAATACAGCGACTTTCTCTTTTGACAGATCGATTTTATCCGGAAGGATGGAAGTCTTCTCAGTGGATTCCGATGTTGTGAATCCTGTTGAGTCGGAAGTATTTGACTTCATCGCATCCTGCAGAGTATTGCTTACTGTCACATTTGAAGAAAAGATATCTATTCCTGTGGAAGCTGCTGCATCACCTGTTGTTGTGCTTACCGTACTGCTGCTCTGCATTTCCTGAACCTGTTCCTGTGTCGGATAGAAGGATGGCTGGCGGATATAACGGAAGCTTGCACTGTATGCTTCGCCTACTGTTACTCCATTCTTGCCGGAGGAGCAGTGTACTGCGATCCAGTCACCTGCGTCTGTTTTACCGCAGAGAATACCTACATGATTATCGCTTCCTGCTTCCGGTCCTTTCTGGAACACCAGATCTCCGGGCTGTGCATCTGCCTCAGTTACCACGTTTGCTTTCTCCCACTGATCGGAAGTTCCGTCGCCTACAGCTTCCTGCATTGCTTTATCCTGATATCCGTTGATCACTGCCCAGGTAACAAAACCACTGCAGTCCAGTCCGTATGCGCGGATGGTTCCGGTGCTCTTGCTTCCCTCGGCTGATACCTTCTCGCTGGTTCCCCAGCCTGGATCTTCACCGATCACTGTGGATTTGCCGCCCCAGAAGTAACCGACTTTACCAACCAGTGAATAGGCTGCGGAAATAACATTTACTCTTTCCTCAGAAACATCATCTCCTACGCTCTCGCGGACAAAACCGTTGGCAGCTGTTACTACCGCGCAGAGGAGTTTGCAGTCTGTCTCCACATATTTCTTAAGAATCGTACGATCCTTTTTTGCGATTTTATTTTTCTTAATATAGTAGTTGATTTTACGATTAGCGTATGTAACGTGAGTGATATCCTGCTTGTCCCTTACGATCGGGTTCATCTCTGCAAAGATTTTCGCAAGGTCTTTCTTGCAGGAAGAATCCAGGGTAAATTCTGTTTTTCCATCCTGGTTCTGCTGATATACATAGACTGCAAGGATATCCTGCCAGTTTCTTACCAGAAGACTGTCTGCAGATGTGGTGGTCTTGCTGCCGTTTACATCGCTGGCATCTGCTACTTTGTTCTTCTCTTTATATTCCTTCTCGATCTCATCCATAACAGAAACGAAATCATCTGAGAAGGTCAGATTGTAGTTATTCTTCAGGCTGTCCAGATAGAAATCCTTACCTGCGTGGATATTGGACGCATAATATACCGGAGTTCCGGTCTGTGCAGCACTGGTATTACTCGTAAATGGATTATTCGTATTCGCATTGTTCTTCTGCGCTTCCAGCTGAGCAATAGTCGCTTCTGCCTGAACCAGCAGATTATAATTAGAAACCTGTGCCTTCTCTGTATCAGACAGGGCATTATATGCAGTGCGGATGCTCTGAACAGTGGCTTTCTTCTCCAGCGTGATGGTCTGTGCGTTCAACTCTTTGATTCTGTCGATCACATCCTGGGCTGCCTTCGTAATCTGTGAAGACGGTGTTGGTGTAGGATTCGCAGGTGTCGGAGTCGGATCTGTTGGTGTCGGAGTCGGATCTGCCGGTGCAGGTGTTGGCTCTGCAGGTGTTGGTGTCGGATCTGTTGGTGTCGGATCTACCGGTGCAGGTGTCGGGTCTGCAGGTGTCGGATCTACCGGCGCAGGTGTTGGCTCTGCAGGTGTCGGATCTGCCGGCGCCGGATCCTCTGATCCTGAATCAAAATCACCGGAATCGCTGAAATCAGAACCATCTGCTGTATACGCAGCAGTATCCTCTGCTGCAAGTACGGACGCAGGACCGGATAATACCATTCCTGACATCAATGTCAGACATAAGAATCTGGTAAGATACTTGTTTTTCATATATCTAAATTGCTCCCTTCTTACTGTGAGCATGTCCTTACCCCCTGTTTATAAGGGCATACTGTCTAAATTACTTTTCACATTATTATGTTATTTCATAAGTGAATTATCCCGAAATATTAACCTGTTTTATTCTAGCATAATCATTTTTTGAAATCAACAGCTCAGGGCAGGTAAATTCCAGATTTGACCAAAATTCATTTTTTTGTCACATTTTAACCGAATCAAGTAAGTCCCCCTGCAGAAGTTGCGAAAAGCAACAAGCAGTGAGGAAGATATGTTTCAGAATGCAGGAAGGCTGTGCGGATATGATTTCCACACAGCCTTCCTGTATTCTTAGCGTATCTCTGTCAGGCTGCCTGAATGGCTCCTGCAAAGTTCTTATTACCAATGCAAATCTGTATCAGTCCCTGCACTACCTGAAAGCACATATTCAGGATAAAACGGATATCCTCTTCCACGCTGCGGAGCTTGTTGAGGTATTTCTCATGAGTAGCTTCGATATAATCGATCAGGGTGGAGAAATCTGCGAAGCGGATGGCCGGTTCCAGATATGCATATGCTTCTCCCTGCTGTATACATTCTTTCAGTCTGTTCTTAAGTACTTTCTCATAATGATTATGCTGGCTGAAGCTTCCTGTATATGTTTTATTATGAGGAAAGGTAAAATAATCCGCCATATAGTGGATCACTTCGCCGAACCGCCGCCAGTAAACTCTCTGGTTACTCTCATCCGGTCTGATGTCTGCCAGTTCTTTCATCCGGTTCTTGACATCTTCAAATGTTCCGTAGAACTCGTGTCTCCTGGTGATAAAGGACGGTTTGATATCCGGCAGAATGCTGCCCAGACAGAAAGCCTTTCTGTGAGACTGCAGGCTTGCTGTGGTCTGCATCTGATCCGCAAGGTATCTTGCTAATAAAATATGTGATTTTTTACGCAATTTTCTTCCTCTTCTTTCTTTTGAGAACCTATCATTCTTATATATGGGAACGAATAATAATCAACTTAACCAACATAGAATACTATAGCAGATTTATACCTGTTATTCAAATAAAATTTTTGTAAACTTTTTCACATTTTCAGGTCAGACAACTGTTTCAGTAATTCCAGGTCACTGTCCTTTACTTTCAGGTTTGTCTCAATCTTCTCTCCCTCAGGAGTGGTGATCGCAATTTCAATAATGCTTCCTTCTTTAAGTCCTTTGCGTGAAACTGCCTGACAGAATGCCGGGAACTTGGGATGATTGCTCTTAAAGGTGTTCCATGCGCCTGTGATCTTCATGATATTTCCTATATTGTTTCCTATGTTCATATGATTGTTGTGTCCTTTCTTATCTCAACTGATTATTCTACATTCTCAAACATCTCTGCAAATGTCATGGAGATTTTCGGAAAATCTTTCAGTGTCACTACTGTATCTGCATTGTACTGCTCAGTTTTGACACCATTTTCTCACATGTTTGACCTCATTTTTACTCCATTTTTGCGTGAAATCATGTAAAAATACGGTAAGATACGTAAAATTGTAAATTCCGCAAACCCTTTAGATCTCGCTGAAATCCGGTGTTCCATACAAGTCGAACGGAGTTGACTGGTAGACATAGTAATTCAGCCAGTTTGTATACAGGTTGTTCGCATGTGCTCTCCACATAAGGAGCGGTCTGTTTTCCGGGTTGTTGTTTTTGTAATAATTCTCCGGGATTTCGATGGGCAGGTTTTTGCTGACATCACGTTTGTACTCACCGTCAAGAGTCACACGATCATATTCAGGATGTCCCATTACAAAGATCTTGCGGCCGCCGTCTGCCATTGCAAGGAAAAGCCCTGCTTCATCGGATTCAGCAAGCACTGTCAGCTCTTTGCAGTTATGGATATCCTCGATGGGAACTTCCGTATGTCTGGAATGAGGTGCAAGGAACATATCGTCGAATCCGCGTACCAGCGGAATCTTACGGTTCATCACTTTATGCCAGAAAAGACCGAACATCTTCTTATCAAGTTTGCGTTTTTTCAGTCCATAGTGGTGGTAGAGTCCTGCCTGTGCAGCCCAGCACAGATAAATGGTGGAGGTAACATGGGTGTTTGTCCAGTCCATGATCTCTACCAGTTCCTTCCAGTAGTCTACCTCTTCGAATTCCATCTGCTCTACAGGAGCACCTGTGATGATCATTCCATCGTATTTGTTATTTTTCAGTTCCGGAAATGTCTGATAAAATTTATTCAGATGACTCACAGATGTATTCTTCGCTTCATGGCTCTGTACTGCCATAAAAGTGACATCTACCTGCAGCGGTGTGTTGGAAAGGGAACGCAGAAGCTGAAGCTCTGTCTCCTCTTTCAGAGGCATCAGGTTCAGAATGAGGATCTGAATGGGGCGGATATCCTGATGGGATGCACGTGACTCATCCATCACGAAAATATTTTCTTTTTCCAGAATCTCTTTTACGGGCAGATCGCTCTGTATTTTAATTGGCATTATCTTATCTCCTGTTCTTATTATTTTATTGTTGTGCCATCTTCAGGAAATCTTCTTCCGAAAGGATTGGAATTCCCAGTTCTTTGGCTTTTTTATTCTTTGAAGAATTGGAAGTTGTGTCATTATTGATCAAGTAGTTCGTCTTCGATGTTACTGATCCGGTCACCTTGCCTCCCAGAGACTCAATAAATTCCTTTGCCTGTGCTCTGTTTGCAAAGTGCTCCACACTTCCTGTGATAACGAAATTCATGTTCCGGAAAATCTGCTCACCTGTCTTTTCTTCTTTCTTAACAGTCAGATGGCTCATCAGATGATCCAGTTTTCTGTTATTATCCTCGTTTGAAAAATAATCAGTCAGACTTCCGGCAATTACCGGTCCGATGGTATCAATAGAGCTGATTTCCTCTTTATCTGCATGGCGGATCTTCTCCAGATCATCATCAAAATGCCTGCAGATCACTTTTGCATTGGCAAGACCGATATTGGCGATTCCAAGGCTGTAGATCACCTTCGCAAGAGTAGTCTCCTTAGCTTTATCAAGGCTGGTCATCAGGTTCTCAAAGGATTTCTCCCCGAATCCGTCCATCTCCACGATCTCATCACGATGCTTTCCAATCTCAAAAATATCTCCGAAATCATGAATAAAGCCTCTTGCAATGAATTTCTCCAGTGTTGCTTCTGACAGTCCGTCAATGTTCATGGCATCCCTGCTTGCAAAAAGTGCAAAGGATTTGATCTTCTTTGCGGCACAGTCAGAATTTGTACAGTAAAGTGCCTCCACATCATTTACCTTCTGTATCTGTGTTCCATGGCCACATGCAGGGCAGGTATCCGGAATTTCCAGTTTACTGCTGCGTGTGAGGTTTTCTGCAATCTGCGGAATGATCATATTTGCTTTATATACAGTGATCGTATCCCCGATACCAAGCTGCAATTCTTTTAGAATGCTCACATTGTGTACGCTGGCGCGGCTCACAGTGGTTCCCTCCAGCTCAACCGGTTCAAAAACAGCCACCGGATTAATCAGCCCTGTTCTTGACGGGCTCCATTCGATCTCAAGAAGATGGGTTTCTCTGATCTCATCTGCCCATTTGAATGCAAAAGCATTTCTGGGAAATTTCGCTGTTCTTCCAAGGGAATCTCCGTATGCAATATCATCATAAAGAGCAACCAGTCCGTCCGACGGAAAATCATTCTCAGTGATCGCAGTTGAAAAATATTCCATGGCTTCATCCAACGTTGAAGCTGTGACTGTCCTGTATTCCACTACATCAAATCCCTGTTCTTTCAGCCATTCAAACTGCCGGGCTCTTGAATTATGGAAATCAACCCCGTCGGCGCTTACCAGCGTAAATGCGTAGAAACGCACATTCCTGCGGGCTGTGATCTCATTGTTTAACTGGCGGACAGAACCGCTGCATAAGTTTCTCGGATTCTTGTATTTCGCATCAACGTCTTCTATGGATTCATTGATCCGTTCAAAGTCCGAATAGGTAATGATCGCTTCCCCACGCAACACCAGTCTTCCCTGATACGGGATTTTAAGAGGAACGTTCTTAAATACTCTGGCATTATTGGTGACAACCTCTCCTGTCACACCGTTTCCACGTGTAACTGCTTTGGCAAGTTCTCCATTCTCGTAGGTAAGAACGATCGTCAGTCCGTCCAGCTTCCATGACAGAAGCGTTTTGTGTTCCCCGATAAATTCCCTTAGAACTTCTCTGTCCTTAGTCTTGTCCAGAGACAGCATGGGGGATTCGTGTTCTTCTTTTGGAAGCTGGTCAACTGCCTCGTACCCTACGCTTACGGTTGGGCTGTTTGCCAGAACAGTGCCTGTCTCTTTCTCCAGAGCCTGAAGCTCGTCGTACATCTGATCGTACTCTCTGTTGCTTATGATCTCTGTATCCTGCTGGTAATACGCCTTTGCTGCCCTGTCCAGCTTTTGCACCAGCTCTTTCATTCGCATGATCGCTGCTGTTTCCATTCTGTTCTCCTGTTCTGATCACTGTTTCACTTGTGGAAGATTCCAGTAAATGGTTCAGTTCTTCCCACTCCTGTGCTGTAATCTCTCTGTATTCGCCTTCTCTGATCCCGTCCAAAGTCAGATTCATGATCCTGATCCTTTTCAGCTTCTGTACCTCATATCCCAGATACCGGCACATTCTGCGGATCTGTCGGTTCAGTCCCTGTGTCAGAATGATCCGAAAGCTGCATTCTCCTGTCTGCACCACTCTGCATGGTCTGGTCACCGTATCAAGAACAGGGACTCCCCTGCTCATCCTTCGGACAAATTCCCTGTCCACCGGCTTATTCACTGTCACAAAATATTCTTTCTCATGATAGTTTCCGGCGCGCATGATCTTATTGACCAGATCTCCTTCATTTGTCAGAAGGAGAAGGCCCTGTGATTCTTTATCCAGTCTGCCCACAGGATAAACACGCAGAGGATAATCCAGATAATCTGTTACCGTCGTCTCATCAAACTGCTGCTTTGTGCTGCACACGATCCCTCTGGGTTTGTTAAAAAGAAGCAGTACTTTTTTTTCATTTTTATGGACAGGTATATTGTCTGCACAGATCTCATCTTCTAGGCTGACTTTCTGACCGCTTTCTGCTTTTTTTCCGTTTACCGTAATCCTTCCCTCTTCGATCATCCGGTCGGCTTCCCGTCTGGAGCATATGCCTGCCTCGCTTAAATATTTGTTTATTCTGATTTTTTCGTCCATTGTTCTATTATATAATTTTTTGTACATCTTATCAACGGTGAAATTTTGATGGAATTTTTCTGGAAATGTTACTGCTCATACACCACTATCCCGAGACATACAAGCCAAAATAATGCATCTTTTGTAATAAAATAAAAAACTTTACTTTTTTCGGTAATTATGATAATATAGACCTTGTATTAAATAAATTATATAAATCCTTTGAAAATCAGATTTTCAAGATACGCGCCTGTAGCTCAGTGGATAGAGCAGTGGTTTCCGGTACCATGTGCGGGGGTTCGAT
>OLPX01001920.1_pt1 | contig 13321 bp, 10 predicted proteins | sample 1672491 | NCBI WGS metagenome assembly OLPX01 (sample SAMEA3136692, study PRJEB25190) | human gut metagenome | biome: human gut; feature: human-associated habitat; material: faeces | place: Austria | collected 2013 | reverse complement strand
ATGGTGAAACAGCAGCAGCTCGCAGGACGCAGCTTCCTGAGAATGAAGCGTGAAACTGACTCCTCCAGGTATTAGACGCGCGCCGAATTCTTCGTACAATCCTGGTCTTACGGAAAAACCGGATATGGTGTCAAGCGGCCTGAAATCATCGGTGTACTGTGGCATATCGGTGTCCTTTCTGACAGATTAAGGCTGAAACAACATCTCAATCCGTCCTTCAGCGGCTTTCTCATCTTTGCCGTCAAAGTAAAATAGTAAATTTCTGTTCCGCGTTACCAGTCCTTTTTTCATCTCATCATAGTCTTTTACATTTACTTTCGATTTGCCATTATCGATATAGATGTCGCAGTCAAAACAATTGGCCGCCGTAATTAAAACAGCTATGGGGATGGGGGTATAACGCTGATAAATGTCAACTTGTTTCGTTCGCATATCCCAGCCTCCTTTTTATGGCGGGCGGATAATCCGTACGTCGGGTGACAAAACATTAAGATACTCTTCCAGGAAATGGTTAGTGAACTGTGAAATATAGATAAATCATTCTATCTATATTCTACCATATATTTTAATGCGATACAAGACTAAAGCAGAAAAATAAACAGTTTAATGATGAAATTTTTGTAAAATATGTGTAAAAACAAGGGGGAGTCTTAATGTGTCCCGTAAAGCCGGTGATATGCGGAGACCTATCAGACAACAGAGCGGCAGACTTCCTGTAAAAGTGGCGGATCATACAGATATTGTATGACCGGTACGGATGAAAATTGATACGATGCGAAAGATAAGATAATAAAAACTGCCGCCCGCATGAAAAAAATCATGCGGGCGGCAGTTCTCTCTTTTTTATGCGTTTTCTGCAATCTCATAAAGCAGCCGCTCGGAATCCTCCCATCCGAGACAGGGATCGGTGATAGACTTTCCGTAGCAGTGTTCGCCCACCTTCTGGCTGCCGGGTTCGATGTAGCTCTCGATCATCAGGCCCTTGACCAGATCTTTGATGGGAGCCGCGTGTCTTCTGCTGTGAAGAACCTCTTTGGCAATGCGGATCTGTTCCATGTATTTCTTATTGGAATTGGAGTGGTTGGTATCCACGATACAGGCCGGATTGTCCAGGCTGCGTTTGGCGTAAAGCTCCTGAAGCAGAACCAGATCTTCAAAATGGTAGTTCGGAATGCACTGGCCGTGTTTGTTGACCGCACCGCGGAGAATGGTATGAGCCAGCGGATTGCCGCCGCTCTTTACCTCCCAGCCACGGTATGTAAAATCATGGCCCTGCTGTGCCGCAACGACGGAGTTCAGCATAACGGATAAGTCGCCGCTGGTCGGGTTCTTCATACCGACAGCTACGTCACAGCCGCTGGCGGTCAGACGGTGCTGCTGGTTCTCGACGGAACGGGCTCCGATGGCTACGTAGGACATGATATCGTCCAGATAGGTCATGTTTTCCGGATAGAGCATTTCATCGGCTGTGGGGAAGCCTGTCTCGGCAAATACACGCATGTGCATCTTGCGGATCGCGATGAGCCCCTCGTGCATATCCGGTTTCTTTTCCGGGTCCGGCTGATGAAGCATTCCCTTGTAGCCCTCGCCGGTGGTACGCGGCTTGTTGGTGTAAACACGCGGAATGATAATGAGGCGGTCCGCGGTCTTCTCCTGTACCTTAATTAAGCGTTCTGCATAGTCGCATACAGAATCCTCATTGTCCGCGGAGCAAGGACCTATGATCACAAGAAATTTATCACTTTTGCCGGTCAGGACATCGCTGACTTCCTGATCTCTCTTTGCTTTCCGTTCTTTTAATTCAGCGGGAAGAGGGAAGCGCTCTTTGATCTCATCCGGGGTCGGAAGGTTGTTAACATATTGAAATCCCATGGTATCCTCCTGAAGATTAGATTCTTCTCTTTTGTTGTTGCCCATTATATACCAGAATATCGGAAAAATCTATACCTGACCGAAATTTTAGGAAATGTGTTCAAACATGGGAATCCGGGTGTTCCTTTTTTTACAAAAATAGTGTATGATATGAGAAAATATTTGAGAAAAGGAAATGGTGTGAGAGTATGGAACGATTCTGGACCTGGGGCGGCAGATATGTGGGAGTCAGACAGAAGGAGTATCTGGTGGCCTGTGACGGCACGGTGCTGGGGAAGTTTTTCGGCAGAGATATTTATGATCAGGATGGATATTATATGGGTGAACTGGGGAGAAACGACCGGCTGATCAGGAACAGGACGAAGTCAGCCACGCGCAGGCCCGCGTTCAGCAGAAGTGTGAAGGGCACGATCCAGGCTCCCCTGCGGGACTGTGCACCTTATCCGTTAATCTATGGATTTGACGATTTTGAATGGTAACGCATCTGACACAGGACGCCGGGTTCGTAAGAGATCTGTCAGTATTTTGTAGGAGATATGCTATAGATAAATTACTGTTTTTATATTATAATGAATCCGCATAAGCAGAACAGAAAAAGGAGAAAATTATGAGAAAATCAGTATATGTAACTGCAATGGTTCTGACAGCCATAAGTCTTACAGCCTGCGGAGGCGGAAAGGGCCCGGATAACGGCAGTTCTGGAACCGTGGCTGAGAGCACACAGGCGGTAACGGTGGATTTAGAGAAGGTACACCAGGCTGTAAAAGAGGCATATGGAGAAAACTATATTCCGAGCGCGCCTTATGACGCCCAGGCATTAAACGATATATTCGGAGTTCCGGAGGATTTATACGAGGAATTCATCGCGGAAGGACCGATGATCAGTGTTCATGTGGACACCTTTGCCGCCATTAAGGCGAAGGAGGGAAAGGGCGAGGAGGTAGCGAAGCTTCTTGAGGCTTACCGTACCCGTCTTGTGGAAGATTCCGTGCAGTATCCTATGAACATCAGCAAGGTGGAGGCTTCCGAAGTCGTACGCCACGGAGATTACGTCTTCTTTGTGATGCTGGGGACTGCTTCAGACGAAGCGCAGGCCGAAGGCGAAGAGGCGGCTCTTCAATCTGCACAGGAAGAAAACAAGAAGGCTGTCGATGCAATTAACGCATTTTTTGAGGGATAAACATGGTATTTTCCAGCCTGTTATTCTTATTCCGGTTTCTGCCGGTTCTGTTGATTGTATATTTTGTCGCTCCCAGGAGGTACCGCAATGGGGTTCTGTTCCTTGGGAGCCTCATTTTTTATGGCTGGGGAGAACCGGTGTATATCTCTTTGCTGCTGTTTTCCACTCTGGTCGATTACATCCATGGGCGGCTGGTATGGCGTTTTATGGAGGAGGGAAAACCGCAGCGGGCCAGGCTCTGTGTGGCCTCCTCCGTCATCATCAATCTGGGACTTTTAGGAGTTTTTAAATACGCGGATTTCCTGATGGAGACCGTGGGGCGGCTTTTAGGGATTCCGCTTCCCCTGCCGGGGCTGGCGCTTCCGATCGGTATTTCCTTTTATACGTTTCAGACCATGTCGTATACTATCGATATATACCGGAAAGAGGCCGCTCCACAGAAGAATATCATTGATTTCGGAGCCTATGTCTCCATGTTTCCCCAGCTGATCGCCGGGCCGATCGTGAGGTATCACACCATCGCAGAGGAACTGCGGGAGCGGACTGAGAACTTCGCCGGATTTTCCAGGGGAGTGTTTCTGTTTACCGTGGGTCTGGGCAAGAAGGTGCTGATTGCTAATACCACGGGCGCTCTGTGGACACAGATTTCGGGCGTTCCGGATGCCGAGCGTACCGTTTTGATGATGTGGCTGGGGATTCTGGCGTTTGGCATGCAGATTTACTTTGATTTTTCCGGCTATTCGGATATGGCCATGGGACTGGGAGCGATGATGGGCTTTCATTTTCCGGAGAATTTCCGTTATCCCTACACAGCGAAAAGCATCACGGATTTCTGGCGCAGGTGGCATATTACCTTAAGCACATGGTTTAAGGAATACGTGTACATTCCGTTGGGCGGCAACCGGAAGGGCGCGGCGGTGCAGATACGGAACATTCTGATCGTCTGGCTGCTTACGGGAATCTGGCACGGAGCGGCGTGGAATTATCTCCTTTGGGGGCTTTACTTCGGCGTGCTTCTGCTGCTTGAGAAGCTGCTGTTAAAACCGTATCTGGAGAAACTGCCCTCCCCGGTCAGAAGCGCATACGCCATGATTTTTGTTTTTCTCGGATGGGTCCTGTTCGCGCATGAAGATATGGGCGGTGGGCTTCGGTATCTGATGCAGATGGCCGGTGCCGGAGGCATTGCCTTTACAAGCAGGAGAACGTGGTATTTGCTGGTGACCAGTCTGCCTCTTATCGCGGCGTCTGTTCTGGGCTCCACACCGCTGCCGGGCACTCTGTGCAGGAAGATGAAGGGACGGGTGAGGGAGACGGCGGAGCTTCTGTTTGTAGCTGTTGTTCTCGTGCTGTCTGTGGCATTTCTGGTAGATGCCAGCTATAATCCGTTCCTGTATTTCAGGTTTTAGAAGAAGGCGAAAGGCTGGTAATAAGGAGAATTATGGAGAAAGAAAAACACAGTGGCAGAGGCAGAGGAGTGACATTCCTGTTTCTGGGCTTTTTGGGAGTGCTGTCGCTGTTGAGTATCGTCACACCGCAGAAGGCTTTTTCCGATTCGGAGAACCGGTATTTACAGAAAAAACCGGAATTTTCGGTGAAATCCCTGCTGAATGGAAGCTATGGAGAGAAGTACGAGCAGTACTTGAGCGATCAGTTCCCGGGAAGAAACGTCTGGATCGGAATGAAGGTTACGACAGAACGTCTTGCCCTGCAGGAAGATGTGAACGGCGTCTATTTCGGAAAAGACGGATATCTGATTGAGAAGTTTGACACAGAGGACCTGGAAGGGGAGCAGCTGAATAAAAATATCGGAAAGCTGGCCGCATTTACGGGGGCCGCAGAGAAATCTCTGGGGAAGGATCATGTCAGGGTGATGCTGGTACCGTCTGCGTCTCAGATCATCACAGAACGCCTGCCGTTTCTCGCTGCACCCTACGATCAGGGCCGGGTGACCGAGATGCTGTGCAGAAGCTTAAAGGAAGCGGGAGGTTCCCGGGAGACGGTGCTTCCGGCAGAAGAATATTTAAAACGGTATCGGGAAGAAGCGCTGTATTACCGTACGGACCATCACTGGACAGCCAGAGGAGCATATCTGGGATACCGGCTGTGGGCGGAGTCCGTGGGGCTTACTCCGTGGACGGAAGAGATGTTTGATATTCAGACGGTAAACAGCGAGTTTCACGGGACGGTATATTCCAAACTCAATGTTCCGTGGCGGTACGACACCATTGAAGTGTGGCAGCCGAAGGAAGAAAAGGATTACCGGGTATCCTTCGATGGGGAGCCGAAAGAATACGATTCCCTTTACTTTCCCGGTGCGTTGGAGGGGAAGGACAAATACGCCGTGTACCTCGACGGCAATCATGCCATAACCAAAATCGAAAACAGGAGTATCACGGGAGATCAGAAGGAGAAGAAACTGCTCATGATCAAAGACTCCTATGCCCACAGCTTCGCGGTGTTTGCCGCCAATCATTTCGGAACCGTTTATATGGCGGATCTGCGGTATCTGAACCTGAATTTGAAGGAGTGGATGGAGGAACAGGAGATTACGGACGTTCTGGTGCTGTATCAGATTCCGGGATTCGCAAAAGAGAAATCGGTGTCAAAGCTGGTTTATGACAGATAGCGGGCCGGAAATAAAATTAGGCTCTTGACAAATAAATCGAAACCTCATATACTAATCAATAACTTCATAAGTTTAAACAGGCGTTGATAAGAACAAGTAATAATACGCAAAAGCACACAGAAAGCAGCCGGCCGATGAGAGGCGCGTGGAAAGCGGATTATGAATACATCTTTGAGCTTCACACTGAAAGCCGATGGAAAAAGGACTTAAGGTCCTGTGGACCGGTGAGTAGACTGTGACGGATTCCTGCACACGTTATCGTGCTAGAGTATGACGATCGTACTCGAAGAGGTAAGCGGCGCGAGCCGTTTATAAATTAAGGTGGTAACACGGGATTACAGTCTCGTCCTTTGAACAGGACGGGACTTTTTTTGTATCACAAAATAATTACAGGAAAAGGAGAAAACAATTATGACAGCATACGAAGAACTGAAAGCCCGCGGCCTCATTGCCCAGGTAACGAATGAAGAAGAGATCAGCAAAATGATCAACGAAGGGAAGGCTGTATTCTATATTGGCTTTGACCCAACCGCGGACAGCCTTCACGTAGGACATTTTATGGCGCTTTGCCTGATGAAGCGTTTACAGGAGGCTGGAAATAAACCGATCGCGCTGATCGGAGGCGGTACCGGAATGATCGGCGATCCGTCAGGGCGCAGTGATTTACGCCAGATGATGACTGTGGAGACGATTCAGCACAACTGTGACTGTTTCAAGAAGCAGATGAGCCGTTTTATCGATTTTTCTGAAGGAAAGGCCATGATGGTCAACAATGCAGACTGGCTGCTGGATTTGAACTACGTCGATTTTCTGCGTGAGGTGGGAACACATTTCTCCGTCAACAACATGCTGAGGGCGGAGTGCTATAAGCAGCGTATGGAGAAAGGCTTAAGCTTCCTGGAGTTCAACTACATGATCATGCAGAGCTACGATTTCTATGAGCTGTTTAAGCGTTACGGCTGTAATATGCAGTTCGGCGGCGACGATCAGTGGAGCAACATGCTGGGCGGCACAGAGCTGATCCGCCGGAAACTGGGAAAAGATGCCCACGCCATGACCATCACCCTGCTTCTCAACTCCGAGGGCAAGAAGATGGGCAAGACGCAGTCCGGTGCAGTATGGCTCGATCCAAACAAGACCACGCCGTTTGACTTCTATCAGTACTGGAGAAATGTAGGAGACGCAGATGTCTTAAAATGTCTCCGCATGCTGACCTTCCTGCCGATTGAGCAGATCAATGAGATGGATCAGTGGGAGGGAAGCCAGTTAAATCAGGCAAAGGAAATCCTGGCTTACGAGCTGACAAAACTGGTTCACGGCGAGGAAGAGGCGGAAAAATCTCAGAAGAGCGCCCGCGAGCTGTTTACCGGCGGGAATGCGGCTGATATGCCAACCTGTGAACTGACGGATGAGGATTTCAGAGACGGAACCATCGATATTCTGGATATTCTTCATAAATCCGGCCTTGCCGGTTCCCGTTCTGAGGCGAGACGCAATGTGGAACAGGGCGGCGTATCTGTTGACGGCAAAGCAGTCAATGATGTGAAGGCTGTATTTGCAAAAGAGAGTCTGCAGGGAGAAGGCGTCGTAGTGAAGCGCGGTAAGAAGAAATTTGTGAAGGTAATTGCAAAATAGAACCGGGAAATGGGACGCTTTATGGGGCTGCAGCTCCATAAGAATCTGTAAGATATGTAAGATACAGAGGGAAGAGGTAAATGCTTGTGGCGTTTACCGCTTCCCTCTGTTTTACGGTTTTCAGCTGTCTGTGCTGAGTGGTACGTATATCTTAATGAAGAACGCCGTCCGCATCCGGGGTGAAGGTCTTCGCCCTGGTCAGCATTTTTCCGTTTTCCTGTAAGTAGTAGGTTTTTCCGTCAAGCGTGAGGAAACCTGTCTGCATGACGCCGGTTTCCGGATTTAAGTAATACCAGTCGCCGCTGTCGTTTAACCAGCCTTTGTGGAGGCTTCCGGTACTGTCATAGTAATACCAGCTTCCGTCCCTGGAAGACCAGCCGCGAGGTAACAGCACGTCACCTGTGCCGTCTGTACCGGCTGAGCCGGCAAAGGCTACGATTTTATATGCAGTATTGGAACCGGACTGTGTCCAGACGAGACATTTCCTGCCTTTTACCAGGTCCTGCAGGGTGACGATATTTCTCGTGAGATAAGGGAGAATCTGTGTGTCGGACTGAACGGTATAGGTCGTTTGGTTATCCGCCTTGATGGTACCGGAAACGCCGTCGCCGGCAACCGTTAACGCATCGACTGTAATATAGTCCGGGACTTTGAAGTCGGCCGGGATGCTGCAGAGAATCATCTCTCCATGGGACATCGGCGGAAGACTTAACGTCATGGCCGGACTGATATAGGCGTAAATGGTTTCACCGCTTGTCAGTGCATCAAGTGAGACGGGATATCCGTTTACTGCGTCCAAAATTCTGGTTTCTTCTGATACATTGATGATAAACTCCTGTCCTGCAAAATCTCCGTCCTGGCGGGTAATGGACAGTCGGCCGTCGCTGGCCTGATTTACCGTTCCATAGATCCGGACGGAAGAAGGAGCCGTACCTGTGTCCGCCTTTGATCGGAACGCAAATCCAGAGGCGAAGACGGCTGTGACGCATAAAAGTGAGAGAAGCAGACTTCCGGTTAATTTTTTCATTGAAAACCTCCATTAAATTCGTTGTGTTTTTCGATTGCTGCCAATTAGATTATAGCAGGTTGGAAGAAAAATGAAAATTAAGAAAGGTTTACAAATACTTACAATGATAAAGGGGAGATGGAATGGTAAAAAAATCAAAGATTTTGCGATCGCAATCTTGTAATAAACTATATCTTGTGGTATTATCATTTGGTGAGCATTGATAACAGTTATTAATACTGATTGTTGAAAAAACGAAATAAAATGATAAAACTTTGGAGAATGGCGGGAAAAGAAATGGATATCAGAAAAAGAAACGGTCAGCCGGAAGCATACGAGTGCGGAAAGATAAAGAGTGCCATCCTGTGTGCATTTGCCAGTGTGAATCAGGAGCCTGGCAGGGAGCGGATGGACAGGATCATGAGCCTGGTGGAAGAGAAGGTGGATGGCGCGGTGAAGGATGGGAGTCCTCTCAGCGTAGAACAGATTCAGGACATGGTGGAGCAGTCTCTGATGGAAGCCGGATGCTACGAGGCGCTTAAGAGTTTCATCCTTTATCGGAATGAGCGGAGTAAGGAGCGCGGTGTGAGACAGGATCTGGTCCGGTATTTTCCTGATGTTCCCGATATGGAAGCCGTTTTAAAGGAGATTCAGAAAAAGTGGACCGGCACTGCATACCGGCTGGAGCACCTGTTTATGAAGTTTTCAGCCTTCTATAAACAGGGGATGACGGAGGCGGAGAAGCTGTCCGCCTTAATTCAGGCCGCCGTGGAACTGACCACTCAGGAAGCGCCGGACTGGGAGTATATTGCAGCCCGCCTTTTAATGGTCCGCTTCAGGAAGAAATTAAGATCCATGGAGGCGAAGTATCAGATCAGCAGCTTTTACGATAAGCTGTATTTTCTGACTGCCGGGCAGCTTTACGGCGACTATATTCTGGAGCATTATACCAGGGAAGAGATCGAGACGTGTGAGGGCTTTCTGGACGGCACACGGGATCAGCTGTTTACGTATTCCGGTCTGGAGCTGCTGCTCTCCCGATATGTGATCCGCAGCCGGGAGAACGTCCCGTTAGAATCCCCCCAGGAAATGTTTCTGGGCATCGCCCTGCATCTGGCCATGCTGGAAAAGAACGACCGTCTGGAATGGGTGAGACGTTTTTACGATATGCTGAGCACGCTTAAGGTTACCATGGCGACACCAACCCTTTCCAACGCGAGAAAGCCGTACCATCAGCTGTCCTCCTGCTTTATCGACACGGTTCCGGACAGTCTGGACGGGATTTACCGCAGTATTGACAGCTTTGCAAAGGTCAGCAAGTTCGGCGGCGGCATGGGGCTGTATTTCGGTAAAGTCAGAGCCGCGGGAAGTGCGATTCGGGGTTTCAAAGGCGCGGCCGGAGGTGTGATACGCTGGATCAAGCTGGCGAATGATACTGCGGTGGCGGTGGACCAGCTGGGCGTGCGCCAGGGTGCAGTGGCCGTATATCTGGATGCATGGCATAAGGATCTTCCGGAATTCCTGGCACTGCGCACCAACAATGGAGACGATCGTATGAAGGCGCATGACGTGTTTCCGGCAGTCTGCTATCCGAACCTGTTCTGGAAACTGGCAAAGGAGGACATCGATGCGGACTGGTACCTGATGTGTCCCCATGAGATCCTTACGGTAAAGGGTTATTCACTGGAAGATTCCTATGGAAGGGAATGGGAGGAACGATACTGGGAATGTGTTGCCGACCACAGGATTCATAAGCGCGTGATTCCGGTGAAAGAACTGGTCCGACTGATTTTAAAGAGTGCGGTGGAGACGGGAACCCCGTTTACCTTTAACAGGGATCTGGTCAATGAGGCGAATCCAAACAGCCATAAGGGAATCATTTACTGCAGCAATCTCTGCACGGAGATTGCACAGAATATGAGCCCGGTGGAGCAGGTGGAGCAGCGCATCGAAACCGTAGACGGCGAGACAGTGGTAGTGACTGTGACGAAACCGGGGGATTTTGTGGTATGTAATCTGGCCAGCCTTTCCCTGGGCAAGATCGACGTGACAAACCGGGAAGAGGTCACCAGACTGACACAGTATGCGGTGCGTGCGCTGGATAACGTAATCGATTTAAACTTTTTCCCTGTGCCGTATGCCAGGATTAACAACATGAAGTACCGGCCCATTGGCCTTGGCGTCAGCGGTTACCATCATATGCTGGCCAAAAACGGAATTTCCTGGGAATCCGAGGAACATCTGGCATTTACTGACCGGGTATTTGAGTGGATTAATTACGCGGCAATTGAGGCCAGCTGTGATAATGCACGGGAAAAGGGGTGCTACGAACTGTTTGAAGGGAGCGACTGGCAGACGGGCGCCTACTTCGAGAAGCGGAAGTATCATTCGGAAGAATGGCTCCGGCTGAAGGAGAAGACAGCGGCAAACGGTATGAGAAACGGCTGGCTGATCGCCATCGCGCCGACCAGCAGCACCAGCATGCTGGCGGGTACGACGGCAGGTCTGGATCCGATCATGAACCGCTATTATCTGGAAGAAAAGAAAAACGGGCTGGTGCCCAGAGTGGCTCCTGATTTGTCTCCCGAAACATTCTGGCAGTACAAGAACGCCCACTACATTGACCAGCAGTGGTCCGTCCGGGCGGGGGGAATCCGGCAGCGCCATGTGGACCAGGCGCAGAGCATGAACCTCTACATCACCAACGAATATACCTTAAGGCAGGTGCTGAATCTTTACATTCTGGCCTGGGAGTGCGGGGTAAAAACGATTTATTATATCCGCTCCAGAAGCCTGGAGGTAGAAGAGTGTGAGGTATGCTCCAGTTAAATACAGCAGACTGTAAAAGAGGAAAGGAAAGACCATGGAACAATTAACCAGAAAGCCGTTATTCAATCCGAACGGCGATACCGACGTCAGAAACCGCCGTATGATAGGCGGCAATACAACGAATCTCAACGATTTTAATAATATGAAATACACCTGGGTAAGCGACTGGTACCGGCAGGCCATGAACAATTTCTGGGTGCCGGAGGAGATCAACCTGGGGCCTGACGTGAAGGATTACCCCATGCTGGACGCTGGGGAACGGAGAGCCTACGACAAGATTCTGTCATTCCTCGTATTCCTGGACAGCATTCAGACCGCCAATTTACCGGCCATCGGCGAATATATTACGGCCAATGAAATTAACTTATGCCTGTCCATCCAGACCTTCCAGGAGGCCGTCCACAGCCAGAGCTACAGCTACATGCTGGACACGATCTGCGAGCCGCAGACCAGGAACGAGGTACTCTACCAGTGGAAAAATGATGAACACCTGCTTGCCAGAAATACCTTTATCGGGAATCTCTATAACGAATTCCAGAAGGACAAGAGTCCCTTCACATTCATGAAGACCGTGGTAGCCAATTTCATTCTGGAAGGAGTTTACTTCTACAGCGGGTTCATGTTCTTCTATAACCTTGGCAGGAACCATAAGATGCCGGGTTCCGCACAGGAGATCCGGTATATCAACCGGGATGAGAATACTCATTTATGGCTGTTCCGCAACATGATTCTGGAACTGAAAAATGAGGAGCCGGAGCTCTTTACCCCCGATCGGGTGGATGTTTACAGAGAGATGATTAAGGAGGGCTGCCGCCAGGAGATCGCCTGGGGCCATTACGCCATCGGAGACAAGGTATCGGGACTGACGAAAGACATGATAACGGATTATATTCAGTATCTTGGCAACCTGCGGTGTATGAGCCTTGGCTTTGAAACGATTTATGAGGGACATGAAAAGGAACCGGAAAGTATGGCCTGGGTATCCCAGTACAGCAATGCCAATATGATAAAGACGGATTTCTTTGAGGCCAGAAGTACGGCTTATGCGAAAAGCAGCGCTCTGGTAGATGATCTTTAAATCTGGCAGATGATCTTTAAAGAAGAAGCGGGCATGAGGGCAGTTTTAGAAAACTGCCTTCATGCCCGCGATGTCATCCACGGTCATGGCCTGGGAAATCCGGTCAAAATCCTTTTGTATGAGAACGTAGATATCGAGAATCGGCTGGCACTGAATTCGGGTCTCCTCCATGATCTCATCGTAGTCGGAAATCATGAGCTCCACAATAGCGGCATCGATCAGACCTGCGTCCTTCATTTCTGTGATAATCGTGCATATTTTGTCTTTGGAAAATGCGGTCTTGTAGCTTCTCGTGCCGGAAAGGGCGCTGATGATATCGGCGATGGCCACGACCCGTTCTCCGGTGCTTAAGTCGGCGGCGGCCAGGCCTCTCGGGTAACCGGAGCCGTCGAGCTTTTCATGGTGACGGAGGGCGAGCGATTTGACCGTATCCTCGATGACGTCTCCGAAAATTTTCTCAGTGATGTCCACGTGGGTGCGCATGATATTCATGGCCTGGGGGCTCAATTTGCCCGGATACTCCAGGATTTCCACCGGAATGCCGATCTTTCCCAAGTCATGAAGCATGGAACCGCAGATGATCTGGTTGCATTCCTCCTCGTTCATCCCCATGCGTTTTGCCAGTTCGGCGCTGATGGTCGTGGTGGTGATGGTATGGGTAACCGTGTGGCGGCTTCGGAAATCAATAGTGAAGATAAGCATCTTTAAGTAATCCGTGATTTCGTCCTGTGTGAGGGGAATCTCGGAAAACAACTGAAAAAATATAGATTCTGCGTCCGTGTCGCCTTCGAACGGTGTGTGGAAATCGCAGGCGAGGGCAAGATCGGCAATAAAGGGCGAGAATTTTGTGCCGCTTTCTTTCTTCAGGAGAACCGCGGTTTCTTCCCATGTCAGATGCTGCACCTCCATGGCGACGTCGATGCGGTCGGCCACATGAATGACCTGGGCAAGAAGCCGGATTCCTTCTGGAAATACCTCCGAATGCTCCAGAACCTGCCAGGTGGCGTGATGCAGAAGAATAGCACCGGAAAGCTTCTTGAGCGGAGAAAAGTATTTGATGAACAGATAGCCATAGACGGAGTGGGCGAGAACATC
>OLPX01001915.1_pt1 | contig 13355 bp, 12 predicted proteins | sample 1672491 | NCBI WGS metagenome assembly OLPX01 (sample SAMEA3136692, study PRJEB25190) | human gut metagenome | biome: human gut; feature: human-associated habitat; material: faeces | place: Austria | collected 2013 | reverse complement strand
ACGCGCCTCTATGTGAAGCCGGTTCTCGCGGCGATCGAGGCGGCGGACGTGAAGGCGATCTCCCACATCACGGGCGGCGGCTTCTACGAGAACATTCCGCGCATGATGAAGGCGGGCTTCACGGCGAAAATCGACCGCGCGGCCGTGCCGGTGCTGCCGATTTTCGACCTGATCGCAAAGGCCGGCAATGTGCCGGAGCACGATATGTTCAACACGTTTAACATGGGCGTCGGCCTGTGCATGGCGGTCTCGAAGGAGACGGCCGATGCGGCGATCCGCGCGCTGAACGAGGCGGGCGAAAAGGCGTTCGTGCTCGGCGAGGTCGTCGAGGGGGACGAGGGGGTCGTCCTGTGCTGAACATCGCGGTGCTCGTCTCCGGCGGCGGCACGAATTTGCAGGCGCTGATCGACGCGGAAAAGGCCGGGAAGATCGAAAACGGCCGCATCTCGGTCGTCGTCGCGAGCAAGCCGGGCGTCTATGCGCTCGAGCGCGCGAAAAACGCGGGCATCGAGGGCGTCGTGCTGGCCCGAAAGGATTTTGAAAGCGTCGATGATTACAGCGCGGCGCTCGAAAAGCTGCTCCGGGAGAAAAAAACCGACCTCATCGTGCTGGCCGGATTCATGACGATCACGAACGCGGCGTTTACAAAGGCGTTTGAAAACCGGATCATCAACGTCCACCCGGCGCTGATCCCCTCGTTCTGCGGCAAGGGCTACTACGGCCTGCATGTGCACGAGGCGGCGCTCGCGCGCGGCGTGAAGCTCTCCGGCGCGACCGTGCATTTCGTCAACGAGGTATGCGACGGCGGGCCGATCATCCTGCAAAAGGCGGTTCCGGTGGAGCCGGGCGACACGCCCGAAACGCTGCAGCGGCGCGTGATGGAGCAGGCGGAGTGGCAGCTTCTGCCCGAGGCGGTCTCGCTGTTCTGCGCCGGCCGGCTCTCGGTGAACGGGGCGGTCGTGACGATTTCAGAGTGAAAAACGACATCTGCACATATTTTCATATATCGATTTGATGCGGCGCGGCACGGAAAACGTGCGGCCGCGTCGAATTCTGAAAGCTAAGGAAGGGGAATGAAAATGGAAATTCTCGACATCAAAAAGGAGCTTGCGGGCAATTCCTATCCGGGCCGCGGCATCGTGATCGGCAAGAGCGCCGACGGCGTTCACGCCGTGATCGCCTATTTCATCATGGGCCGCAGCGTCAACTCGCGCAACCGCGTGTTCGTGGAGCAGGGCGACGGCATCCGCACGCAGGCGTTTGACCCGGCGAAGCTCTCCGACCCGTCGCTCGTGATCTACGCGCCGGTGCGCGTGCTCGCGAACAAGACGATCGTCACGAACGGCGACCAGACCGACACGATTTTTATGTATCTCAAAGAGGGGAAGAGCTTCAAAAAGGCGCTCAAAACCCGCGAGTTTGAGCCGGATGCGCCGAATTTCACGCCGAGAATTTCCGGCCTTGTCAAGCAGAAGGACGGCGGCTTCACCTACAAGCTCTCGATTCTCAAGAGCTTTGAGGGCAACCCGGATGCGCCGCAGAGCTTCTTCTTCGACTACACGCCGGTCGAGGGCCTCGGCCATTTCATCCACACCTATAAGTGCGACGGCGCGCCGCGCATCCCGTCCTTTGAGGGCGAGCCGAAGCCGGTGAAGATCGAGGGCGACATCGACGCGTTCACGAACGACCTCTGGCAAAACCTCAACGAGGACAACAAGGTTTCGCTGTTTACGCGCTTCATCAACCTCAAGACGGGCAAAGCCGAGACGCGCATCGTCAACAAGAACCAGTGATTTTGGGGAAAGGACTGTTACGGTTATGAAAGAACTCGAACTCAAATACGGCTGCAACCCGAACCAGAAGCCGTCTAAAATCTTCACGAACGACGGCCGCGATCTGCCCATTCAGGTGCTGAACGGCAAGCCGGGCTACATCAATTTTATGGATGCGTTCAACTCCTGGCAGCTCGTCAAGGAGCTGAAAGCGGCGACGGGCCTGCCGGCGGCGGCCTCCTTCAAGCATGTCAGCCCTGCGGGCGCGGCGGTTGCCAAGCCGATGAGCGACACGCTCAAGAAGATCTACTTCGTCGATGATCTCGCGCTTTCGCCGATCGCGACGGCCTATGCCCGGGCGCGCGGCGCGGACAGAATGTCCTCCTACGGCGACTGGGCGGCGCTCTCCGACGTCTGCGACAAGGAGACCGCGACGCTGCTGGCCCGCGAGGTTTCGGACGGCATCATCGCGCCCGGCTACACGGACGAGGCGCTCGAAATCCTCAAGACGAAGCGCAAGGGCACCTACAACGTCGTGCAGATCGACCCGGATTACACGCCGGCGCCGATCGAGCATAAGGACGTTTTCGGCATCACGTTTGAGCAGGGCCGCAACGAGCTGAAGATCGACGCGGAGATGCTGAACAATCTCGTCACCGAGAACAAGACGCTTTCGGAGGAAGCGAAGCTCGACCTCGTGCTTTCTCTGATTACGCTCAAATACACGCAGTCGAATTCCGTCTGCTATGCGAAGGACGGTCAGGCCATCGGCATCGGCGCGGGCCAGCAGAGCCGCATCCACTGCACGCGCCTTGCGGGCAACAAGGCGGATATCTGGTATCTCCGCCAGCACGAGAAGGTGCTGAATCTGCCCTTTAAGCCGGGCATCCGCCGCCCGGACCGCGACAACACGATCGACGTGTACATCAGCGAGGAGCACGACGATGTGCTGCGCGACGGCGTGTGGCAGCAGTTCTTCACCGAGCGGCCCGAGGTGTTCACCCGCGAGGAAAAGGCGGCGTGGCTCCAGACGTTCAAGGGCGTTTCCGTCGGCAGCGACGCGTTCTTCCCGTTCGGCGACAACATCGAGCGCGCGCACAAGAGCGGCGTGGAATTTATCGCGCAGCCGGGCGGCTCTATCCGCGACGACAACGTGATCGACACCTGCAACAAGTACGGCATCGCGATGGCGTTCACCGGCATCCGCCTGTTCCACCATTGATTTTTGGGGGTGGGGCATGAACAGAACTATAGCGCCGATGAGCGCAAAGGTGTTTGCGCTCATCTCCGTGATTCTGACAGTGCTGGCTTTAATCGCTTGTCTGGGGCTGATTTTCTTACAGGATGTGCTGAAGGGTGCTTTCTCTTCCGTATCGGAAATCCGCGATATATTTGTTTTTCCGATAATATCGTTTCTGGTACATTTCCTGCCCGCTTTGGTGATGGCCGCGCTTTGCGTTGCAGTGTTGGCAGATGGGCGCAAGCCAGTATGGACAAAAGGAAAGGCGATGGCCTTTGCGGCGGTTATGGCGATTGTTTATGTGTTATTCAGCCTGCTGGAGACGCCGGCGGCGACGCTTGAGGCGCAGCTTATGGCGCGGCAGGGCAGTTATACGGCAGTTACTTACAGCATCGTGTGTTCCATGCTGAATTGGGGCTATAGCCTGCTTCGGTACAGCTCCATTGCAGCGTTTGTGGGCATCTCTGTTTTAGCATATCAGGCGGCAGCCGACGCGAAAGCGCAGATGCCGCAGTACATGGGAGGCAATACATGAATATTTTGGTTATCGGCAGCGGCGGGCGCGAGCACGCGATCGTCCGCAAGCTGAAAGAGAGCCCGAAAACCGGCAGGCTTTGGTGCGCGCCGGGCAACGGCGGCATTGCGGCGGACGCGGAGTGCGTCAACATCGGCGCGATGGACATCGACGGCGTCGTGCGCTTCGCGCAGGAAAACCCGGTTGATCTCGTCTTTGTCGCGCCGGACGACCCGCTGGCGGCGGGCATGGTCGATGCGCTGGAGGCGGCGGGCATCCGCGCGTTCGGCCCCCGCGCGAACGCGGCGGTCATCGAGGGCAGCAAGGTGTTCTCGAAGAATCTGATGAAAAAATACGGCATCCCGACGGCGCGCTACGAGGTCTTTTCCGACCCGGCCGAGGCGGTAGCGTACATCGAAGCCGAGGGGAAATTCCCGGTCGTCGTCAAGGCGGACGGCCTCGCGCTCGGCAAGGGCGTCATCATTGCGGAGAGCCTGGAGGCCGCAAAGGACGCTGTGCGCACGATTATGGAGGACAAGGTGTTCGGCGCCTCCGGCAATCACATCGTCGTCGAGGAATTTCTCACCGGCCCGGAGGTTTCGGTGCTCGCGTTTACGGACGGCAAAACGCTGCACCCGATGGTTTCCTCGAAGGACCACAAGCGCGCGTTGGACGGCGACAGGGGCCTGAATACCGGCGGCATGGGCACGATCAGCCCGAACCCGTACTACACCGACGAAATCGCGCAGACCTGCATGGAGACGATTTTCCTGCCGACGATCCGCGCGATGCAGGCGGAGGGCCGCCCGTTCAAGGGCTGCCTGTATTTCGGCCTGATGCTCACGCCGGACGGCCCGAAGGTCATCGAGTACAACGCGCGCTTCGGCGACCCCGAGACCCAGGTCGTGCTGCCCCGTTTGGAAAGCGACCTGGTGGAGGTCATGCTCGCCGTGGCCGAGGGACGACCCGAGGATGTGCAGCTGGAGTGGTCCGACGACTGGGCCGTTTCCGTGGTGCTCGCCAGCGAGGGCTATCCGGGCTCCTACGAGAAGGGCAAGGTCATCTTGGGTATCGAAGAGGCCGAGGAGCTGCCCGGCGTGACCGTCTTCCATGCCGGCACCCGCCGCAACTATGACGGCGAACTGCTCACCAACGGCGGTCGCGTGCTGAATGTGGTGGCCAAAGGCGACAGCTTCGAGGAGGCCCGCGAACGCGCCTACGAGGCCTGCGACCTCATCAACTTCGAAGGCAAAATGTATCGCCACGATATCGGCAAGAAGGCCTTGCAGGGCCGCAGCGCGTGGGATCAATAGCCGCTGTCTAGAGGTTCAGCGCTTGGGATAGATTCCGTAGGGGCGGACCAAAGGTCCGCCCTTCTCAACCAAGGCAACCAGTCAAGAAAGAAGGAACGCGCGATATGCTTTCAGAACGAATGCTTTCCAAGGTAGTGGAGGCGTGCACGGCCAACTACCTGCAGCTTAAGCCCTGCGACGAGGCGTTCATGCCCTCGCCCAACCCGGGGCAGCCTTATATGCTGTACATGCATGTGCCGTTCTGCGAGCGTTTGTGCCCCTACTGCTCCTTCAACCGCTTCCCCTTCCGCGAGGATCGCGCGAAGCCCTATTTCCAGAACATGCGCCGCGAGATGCGCATGCTGAAGGATCTTGGCTACGACTTCGATTCCGTGTACATCGGCGGCGGCACGCCCACCATTATGATCGACGAGCTGTGTGAGACTATCGATATGGCCCGCGATCTGTTCTCTATCAAAGAGGTCTCCAGCGAGACGAATCCGAACCATCTCACCCATGAGTACTTGGAAAAGTTGAAGGGCCGTGTGCAGCGCCTGTCCGTGGGTGTGCAGTCCTTCGACGACGACTTGCTGCGCCAGATGAATCGCTACGAGAAGTACGGCAGCGGCCAGGAGATTCTCGAGCGCATTCAGGAGGCGTCGCCGTACTTCGTTTCCATGAATGCCGACATGATCTTTAATTTCCCCGCGCAGACCGAGGACACGCTTATTCACGACATCGAGATGGTGGTGGCTTCCGGTGCGAGCCAGACGACATTCTATCCGCTGATGGCCTCGCCGTCGGTGCAGCGGTCGCTGGCCGCCACGGTGGGCAAGGTGGACTACAACCGCGAGCGCCGCTTCTACGAGATCATCTGCGATTTGCTACTGGGGGATTTGCCTGGCGGGCAGCCGGGCTTGTTCGAGCTGGGAAGCGCCTGGACGTTCAACCGTCGCGGCACCGGTGCTGCCGGCGAGGACGCCATGATTGACGAGTACGTGGTCGATTACGAGGAGTACCCGGCTATCGGCTCGGGCGGCATCACCTATCTGGGCGAGAACCTGTACGTGAACACGTTCTCGGTGCGCGAGTACAACGAGGCCATCGAAGCGGGGCACATGTCCATGATGGGCAAGACCACGTTCTCGCTGCGCGACCGCATGCGCTACCGCTTCATGATGCAGTTGTTCGGCCTGCGTCTGGACAAGCGCCAGTTCGAGCGCGACTTCGGCATGTCGGTGGAACGCGGGCTTCCCGTGGAGATGGGCTTCATGCGCGCGTGCGGGGCTTTTGCCACCGACAACGCCGACGAGCTGACGCTGACCCCCAAGGGCCGCTACCTGGTGGTGGTCATGATGCGCCAGTTCTTCATCGGCGTGAACAACCTGCGCGACCAGGCCCGCGCGGCGCTCACGGGAGAGGAGCGCGAGCTTATCTTCGGCGACGGGAAAAGGTGTTAATGACCTACGTTTCCGTCATAACACTGGTTACTTACGCCCTGGTGCTGGGTCTGTTGGCCGTTGTGTCCGTCATCGACATACGGTCGCGCCGCGTGCCTAATGGGCTGGCGGCGGCTCTGGGCTTTCTGTGGGTTGCCTGGCGTGTGGTGCTCGGGTTTGCTGGGGCGCACATGGGCTTGGGCTTTCGCGCCGAGTTTCTTGGGCCGGCGCCCGACGTGCTGGTGCCTCCCGGTCTGGAAATCGGCGGCATCTCCTTTGCGAGTGGCCTTCTGGGCGCCGTGGTGCTCGGCGGCGGCTTGCTCGTGCTGACCACCTTGTACGAGCTTATCAGGCGCAAGGAGGCCTTCGGCGGCGGCGACATCAAGCTCATGGCCGTGCTCGGGCTGTTCCTCGGACTGGAGCGCGGGGTCGTTTGCTTGCTGACGGCTTGCCTTCTCAGCGTCGCCTATGTGCTCGGCCGCGAGTTCGGTCGGCGAGTGATGAAGAACCGCCGCGGTCGAAGCACGGGCGCTTTCGCGAGTGCCGACCTTGCTGGCACTGGAGCGCCTTCCCTCAGTGAGCCTTTCCTAAGCGGCGCCATTCGGGAAGTTTCCTCCGAGCACGACCGCGACTCTCTCCTCGCCGGCACGATGCCCTTCGCCCCTTTCATCGCCCTCGGCACCCTTGTCGCCTTCGTAGCCTAAGTCAGGGAGACGTTTCCCTGACTCATCACTCATTCCTTCTGCGTAGATGCTCGGCAAGGAAAGGCACATCGAAGGCGACCTTTCCTCGCCCGGCGCTTTTGATGACGCCGCCGTCGATGAGCCGGCGACGGTACTTTTGCGCATAATCCGCCGTTGCGCCCATGGCCTCGGCAACGGCGGCTACGGACGTGGGCTCTCCCAGCTCGGCCATGGCTTCAAGGAAGTCCACGTCGCGCTCGGAAAGCGCGGCGAGTGTGGTGGCGCACACATCGCTTTGGAAATCGTCGCCTGAGGTTCGCAGCGCCTCGGCAAGGCTCTCCTCGGACACCTTGCCGTCTTCTGCGTAGAGGCAGGTGTAGTGCCCCACAAGTTGGAGAAGATACGGGCTGCCGGCGGTGTACGCCGACGCGCTCCGGCGCAGACCGCTTTCTATAGCAATGCCGAGGGAGTCGAACGACCGCTTGAAGAAGGCGTCCACTTCCCCCTGCTCCAGGGGCGGAAGCGATACCTTTCGCGCACGGTTGAGGAAGGTGAGCACTTTATCGTTGAGCGTGGTAGAGACAGCTCCCGGCAGGCCGGCCATGACGAGGGACACATTCAACCCCTCGCCCACCATCTCCTGATAGGTGCCGATGAGGTGGCGGATCTCGGGGGACGAGGCCTGCAGCTCATCTATCAGGATGAGCGCCCCGCGGTCTTTGGCGGTGAGCTGGCGGCACAGCTGCACGAGCCGTTGCTGGGGGCTTTTGGCCGCTGCCGCCCCCCTCTCTAGTTGGATGCCCGCCGAGAAGCCGAGCGCGCCCACGCTGCCGCCTGCGAGGTGCAGTTTCCCGCCCGCGTACAGCTGGCAGTCGTCCTCGAGCTTCTCGAGAATGCGCTCCAGCATACCGTCTGCGACAATGGTCGGGGAGGCCACGGCGAAGCCCTGCTTTCGCATGCGGTCGGCGAGCTCCCATAGAAGCACCGTCTTCCCGCTGCCCCGCTGGCCCAGCACCACGACGGTCCTCTCTCGGCTGCCCGGCCGCGATTGAAGGCCCTGTTCCAGCTGGCTAAGCAACTGGCTGCGGCCCACGAGGAAAGAAGGGCGGTTGCCGAAGGAGGGAGAGAATACCTCGTCGTACATAGTTTTCCTTTCTTTCCTTTGTTTTCCTTTCTTTCCTATTATTTCCTTTTTTCCCTATTTGTCAAAGATCGAAGTCAAAGGAAAGAAGTTACAGTAACCAATCCCCCTTGACTCATTGACGCAGACTCAGGCTCAGATAAAAAAGTTCTTGCGTTGGAGGGCCATACCCGTTAGAATATATGCTCGCATCGAAACGGAAACCGTTTCCGCATATCCGGTCGGGTAGCTCAGTTGGTAGAGCAGCGGACTGAAAATCCGCGTGCCGAGGGTTCAAGTCCCCCTCCGACCACCATGAATTTGAAAAGACCCCCAGTCATGGGGGTCTTTTTGTATCTGGGCAAATCCTCTGGCGGGCCCACGGAAGCAACGGCGATCATTCGCGGTTGCTCCAAACCACAGGACTCAGGGGAATCTCAGAAAGAATCTCTGAATTCAGAGATTAATATCAGAATTCAGAGATTCTTCCGAGATCGCAGGCTGTATCTTAAAAGGCACGGCCTAGAGCTGATGCAGTTCTACGGTGCCGTGCTCGTAGATGGCGTAGCTGGCGGAGCCATCTTTGGGGTGGCCGATGCTGCCGGGATTGACGAAGGTGACCGCTGGCGCAGCGAAAGTCCCGGCTCCTTCTTCCTCGCTCGTGCCCCGCGCGGCCGCGATGCCTTTTGCGAACGCCGGCGCCGCTTCCGGCCCGATGCCTTTCACGTGGGTGTGGCCCGAGAGTACGAATGATCCTGCAGGAAGCCCCGCAACGGCGGCCGCCAAATCCAGATGCCCATGGGTGAGCAGCAGCGTCGTCCTCTCGTCCACTACCAGCGCATAATCGCCTAGGCAGGGGAAGTTCAGCACCATCTGATCCACCTCGGAGTCGCAGTTGCCCCGCACTGCCGTGATGCGATCGGCCAGCCCGTTCAGCAGCTTCGCCACCTGGGCCGGCGCGTAGCCCTCGGGCAGGGGGTTACGCGGCCCGTGATACAGCAGGTCGCCAAGCAGCAGCAGCCGGTCGGCGCCCTCTTCGCGAAAGCGCGCCACCAGCATTTCAGCGGCTGGCAGCGCGCCGTGAATATCGGAAGCAATGAGATAGCGCATAGGGCTCTCCTTCAAAACGGGTACGCTCCCATAGCGCCCCATCGATAGTGCCTCGCCAGTATAGCAGCGCTCTTCGAAACATCGGCATTCGTCATAGATTGGCAATAGATCGTGCCGTTGACCTCCGTGTCGCAACAAATAATTACATGCGAGGAAGGAGTTGTTGCAGCAACGGCTTCCGAATGCGTCAGCGGTGGTATGATCGTGGGGGAGAGAACGAGGCGCGAGGAACCGCAGCTGGCGGCTTTTCGTTTGGATGAAGCGCAAAGGGGCTGGTTATGACGATATTTCATCGGGTGACCGAGGGCAAGCTCGGCTCTCATGATGGGTGCGCGATCGAAGATGAGGTGTCCCAGGAATTTCTTGATCGCATTCCCGGAGGTCTGTTTCGCTATCGCGCCGACGATGAAGGCGGCACGATCGATTATGTGAGCCGCGACGTGCTGGAGCTGTTCGGCTGCGCTACCTACGAGGAATTCTGCGCCATTACGGACAACAGCTTTATCGGCATGGTCCACCCGGATGACCGCCGGCGCGTCACCGACGAGATAACCTCCCAGATCAAGTGCGGCAACACCTACGCGGTTACCTATCGGCTGAATCGTCCCGACGGCGCCGAAGTATGGGTGGACGACCGCGGCCGCTATGTGGTGGACGACGAGGGACAGGCGTGGTTCTATGTCACCATCATCGACATCACCGAGAAGATGAGCTACCAGCGCAAGCTGGAACGGGCCGAAGAGCGGGTGGAAATGCTCACAGTGCTCTCGCGCGACGTTATCTTCGATATCGACTGCCAGGCGCAGACCGGCGAGATCTTCGGCGATTTCGAGGCGCGCTTCAACCGTGAGCCGCAGTCGGACGACCTCATTTTGCAGAAGCGTTGCGACAAAGAATGCTCTATCGATCTGGAAGTGCACGACATCGAGCGCATTCGCGACATCGTTGCGCAAGGCGACTTCATCGATATGGAAACCTCGCTACCCAATGCGGAAGGCGACCCCATCTGGTGCCGCTACCAGTCTTTCGTGCTATTCAACGGCGTTGGTTGTCCCGTTCGCCATGTGGGTCGTCTTCTGGACACCCACGAGATGGTCATGCGCGAGGCCACCCTGCGGAAGAAGGCCGAGCTGGATGGCCTTACGGGCATCTTCAATCGCGAGGCCGCCATGACGCGCATCGAAAAGGCGCTGACGAGTGAGGATTGCGCCCAAGGTTGCAGTCTCTTTCTCGTGGACGTGGACAACTTCAAGCAGGTGAACGACGGTTTCGGCCACCCGGAAGGCGATCGGGTGCTGCAGGAGATTGCCGCGTTTCTCAGCCGGAACATGCGTAAGGATGACGTGGTGGCCCGCCTCGGTGGCGACGAGTTCGCCGTGTTTGCCGCCGGTCTCGTGCCTGGGCCGGCTTTAGACCGCGTGCTGTCCCAGCTGTCCGGCGGCATTTACGCCACAACGCCGCGCCCCGCCGATATGCCCGAGGGCTTACACCCCTCCATCACCATCGGCGCGGTGGCCTGCACCCGCACGCCCGTCACCTTCGACGACCTGTACCAGGTGGCTGACGAGGCGCTCTATGTGGCCAAGCGCGCCGGCAAAAGCCAGGCGGCGCTGCGGTACCTCGACTAACTCGACTAATCCTTGCTCCGATAAACGGCCGGCGTCCGTCTTCCTTCGAAGGAGCCGGGCGCTGGCCGTTTTGTGATGTTCGCGAAAGGCTAGCTCACCGTGTAGAAGGCGTACTCGGCCTCGCCCTGGGGGAAGGTGGCCTTTATTTCGTAGAGGTAGTTCGGCTCGATGCGCAGGGCCGTGGTGCCATCGTCGCCCAAGGTGTAGGGCACGTCCTCGCCATCGGCCTGCGGGTCAACTTTCGCCGTATCGCCTTTCACCAAGGGCTGGCGCTCGATTTCTACAGACGTCGGGTTCACGGAGAAGGCTGCGAAGGCGTCGACGCCGCTAGGGATGCGTGCGTCGATCACCGTCTCGTTCAGCGCACCGCTTCCGTCGGCGGCAAACCCATCAACCTGGGACGTGCTGGTTTGGCCGTCTTCTGTTTGCCACTGCCAGTCAAACTCGTAGGGATTCAAGACGACCGAGGTGTCGGCCTGATCCGTTTTGTAGCTGAGGCTGCCGACGGGTACTTGGCTCTGATCGGGGGCAGCGAATACGGTGTCCACGATGTCGGCGTACTGCTCGGCATCGGCAGGGCTGCCCGTTTCAACGACCTCGACCTTTGTGATGCCGGGGTACTGCCCCGGGTAGCTTTCCAGCATGATGCCGTTGCCCGTGACCTGCACGATATTGCCCGCGACCAAGGCCTCTTCGTCGGTCTGCTGCCCGTCGACGATGATGGTCGCGTCATCAATTTCCGTAGGAATGTAGGGAGTCTGCGTCTCCTGGTCGACGAAAAGCACCTGATCGCCGTTGGCGTAGGCAACCATAGCGGTGCTGACGATGTCGCCCTGGGTCGCCTCGCTTGCTCCGTCAGCAGAGCGATTTCCCACGGCATCGGGTTTGCCAGGCGAGTCGTTGGTGCCGCCGGTGCAGCCGGGCAACATGAGCATGAAGCTGGCGGCAGCAAGTGCCACCACGAGCAGAGCAAGGGAGGTGCGAATATGTTTCCTCATGGCGAGACCTTTCAACGAGGAGCAGAGGGGCGTTTTGAAGGAATGCCTTGCGCTGTTCCAGAACGTCGCCTCCTTAATGCGGTTGACTTTCCCATGATAATGCACAGAAAAGCGAGGAGGATTTGAGCGATTGCGAAACGTTCCTGGCTTGCTACGCAATTTCACCCATTCTGCACGGTTTTCCAGCGGAACGTGCCTGTGTGTGGATTTTGCGGCGCCTAAAGGGCCTTCGCCTTTTCTACGCAGGCGACGATGGCGTTCATGACCGACGCACGGAAGGCACCCTCTTCCAGGGCTTTCACGCCTTCGATCGTGGTGCCGCCCGGTGAGCAGACCATATCCTTCAGGTCGCCGGGATGCCGTCCTGTTTCCAGAACGAGCTGGGCCGAACCGGCCACGGCGGCGGCGGCGAACTCATAAGCTTGGGCGCGCGGCATCCCAGCGGCCACGGCCCCGTCGGCCAAAGCTTCGATGAACATGAAGACAAACGCGGGGGAGGAGCCAGCTGCGGCGCTGGCGGCGTCCATCAGGCGCTCGGGAATGACGATGGCCCGGCCGAAACTTTCCATGAGTCGTAGGCAGAGGGCTTCGTCGGCCTCCGTCGCCCCCGGCCCAGGCACGACGGCGGTGCACCCGGCGTTTACGAGGGCCGGGGTGTTCGGCATGCAGCGGATGAGCCGCATGGCGGTAACATCGCGATTGAAAAGGGCCGCGATGCGCTCGAGTGTGAGACCAGCGGCGATAGAGATAACCAGTGTGTTCTCGTTTACGACCTCGCGAATTTCGGCGATCACTTCGGGGAAGAACTGGGGCTTTACGGCGAGCACCAGCACATCGGCCGCTTCGGCAACTTCGCGGTTGCTGGCAGTGACGGCGATGCCGAATTGCTCGGCGCGCTTCTGTCGCGTGGCCTCGGTCTTGGCCGAGCCGATGATGTTGGCAGCGGTGATCACCGTCGCGTCGCCGTCTTCGCCGCTGAACGTTGTGCCCTCGCGCAGCAGGCCTCCGATAATGGCCGTGGCCATATTCCCCAGCCCAACGAAACCGATCTTCATGGGAATCCTCCCCTTTCCTTTCTGCAAGGACCCGCAAACTGATTCCATCATTTTCGCGCGTCCAGAGGTGTTGAGTTCTCTCGAAACTCCCATCTATTTCCGAAAAATGCCAAGCGGGCAGAAGGCGTCTCTGGTTTTTGAGGCTTGCGGTGGTTGAACTGCGGTGGTTGAGCTGCGGTGATTGAGCGAAGGGAGCGCTTGGATTAAGGATTGCCGATGCCGCCCCTTGCGCAACCCTTCGGCCGCGTTCGCCCCTCCCGCCGCTTCGTTGATGTTTCTTGTCGGCAAATCGGACGGCGCGGCGCAGGGCCGTGGTAGGCTTCCCCTATAATCCGAAACTTGATCTTTGACTAACCTGTGTATAAGGAGGTGTGAGTTCATGCCACGGCTTCAGATCATGGACACGACCATCCGCGACGGTCAGCAGAGCCTCTGGGCCACCCGTATGCAGATCGGCGACATGCTGCCGATCCTGCCGAAGATGGACCGCGTCGGCTACTGGGC
>OLPX01001907.1_pt1 | contig 13400 bp, 8 predicted proteins | sample 1672491 | NCBI WGS metagenome assembly OLPX01 (sample SAMEA3136692, study PRJEB25190) | human gut metagenome | biome: human gut; feature: human-associated habitat; material: faeces | place: Austria | collected 2013 | reverse complement strand
CATGAACTTCGAGACGTAAAAGAGCGGCAGGCCGGTGTTGCCGCTGAGCGAAAACCGGCCGCACGGCGCGCTCGCCTGAATCGCCCCGGTAAGCGCCGCCCACGCCGCGGCATCGCGCATCGGCACCGGCTCTGCAAAAGCTGCGCCGGCGGTTTCCACCGCCTTTGTATATTCGAGCTCTACCGCCCGGCGAAATCCGAATTTCGGGTAAAAATTCAGCACGCTGTCGTTGGCAAACAGGTAGACGCCGTCCGCCCGCCCCGCAAAATCCCGGTCGATCTCCGCCATCAGGCGGCGGATCAGCCCACGGTTCCGATACCGCTCGTCCGTCATCACGGTGCCAAGCTGGATAAAGTGCTTTGTCTCGCCGCCGAGGACGAAGTCCGTTCGGTTCACTGAGACGTTCGCCGCGACCGCGCCGTCGATCACGACCGAATACGGGATATAATCATCGCCCCAAAAGCCGTTTTGATACCAGTCCTCAAACGCGAGGTCAAAGGTCCGCCGCGCAAGACGGTCAAAGCTGCCGCGCAGCGCATCGTTGTTCCGATACCCCTTTACGATCTGTCCCTGCTCCACCGTTCCCCCTCCTTTTTCTTCATTATAACAACGGCCAGACGCATTGTAAAGAAAAACCGCCCGCATTTCGGAGAGCGGAGCCGTTTGGCCCCCGCTGTGCGCCGCGCCGCCAAAGCACCCTAAAGGTTCGAAGCCGGCCCGCCGGCACGTCCTTCCCGCATGGCCTTGCCCTAGCGCGTCCACAATCATTCTTTTTGACAAATTCGCCTCTATATGGTATACTATTTCTGTAAAAAGCGCAGCAGCCGCGCAGGAGTTGCTCCCCCGCACGGCCGGAAAATCAAAAGGAAGGAATGAGCATCACCATGAAATGCAGACAGATCACCACCTTTGCCGCAAACGGCATCGGTTATCCCGTGGAAAGGGATCTGCCCGTCACGCTGGAGGCCGACGAGCCACGCCATCTGGAATCCGGCGTCATCAACCTGTATCCGGAAATCACCTACCAAACCATAACGGGCTTCGGCGGCGCCATGACGGACACGAGCGCCTACCTGCTCTCCACGCTCACCCCGGAAAACCACAAGAAGGCGATGGAGCTGCTCTTTACCGAAAAGGGCAACAATCTCGCTTTGATCCGCGTGCCGCTGGACAGCTGCGATTACTCGCTCGAGGAGTATCAGGCTGTGGCCGACCCCATCGCGGACCCGGAATTCAAGACCTTTGACATGACCCGCAACTTCAAATACATTCTGCCCGCATTGAAAGAGGCGCTCGCCCTGTGCAAGCGGCCGGTCTCCGTTCTGCTCAGCCCGTGGTCCCCGCCCTGGCAGTGGAAAACCCCGCCCGCACCGCCGAAGAACGAGAAAAAGGTGTACGGCGCGCTGCCCGGCATGCCCGACAAGGTAGACTACACCAAGCCGCAGCGCTGCAACGGCGGCAGCCTTAAGCCCGAGCATTACAGCGACTGGGCCAGATACCTCGTCAAGCTGGCCGAGGCCTATCTGAATGAGGGCGTCCCCGTCACGATGATGACGCTGCAAAATGAATCGATCGCCGCGACCAACTGGGACAGCTGCGTCTGGACGGCGCAGGATCAGAAGATTTTCCTGCGCGACCACCTGTACCCCGCCATGAAAGCGGCCGGACTCATCGGGAAAATCGGCCTGTACATCTGGGATCACAACAAGGAGCGCGTTTTCGAGTGGACCCGCGACATGCTGGACGACACTACACGCGAGATGATCGAGGGCGTCGCTTTCCACTGGTATTCCGGCGACCACTTTGAGGCCGTGAAAATGACGGCGGAACAGTACCCCGGACTGAAAATGATGTTCTCCGAGTGCTGCCCCCTGCACCAGCCCGGCCGCGTCGGCTTTGCCGGCTTTGGCACGGATAAAACGCCGGAAACTGTCGAGCAGGACGACGCGGTGAACTACGCGCACGACATCATCGGCAATCTGAACGCCGGCATGGAGACGTGGTTCGACTGGAACTTCTGCGTGGATAAGGACGGCGGCCCGCGGCACGTGGACTTCGGCTTTGCCGCCGGCATGATCGTCAACGACGACGGCACCTTCCGCACCGACCTGATCTTCGACTACGCCGGCCATTTCTCCCGCTACATCCAGCCGGGCGCAAAGCGCGCCGGCTTCAGCCGGTGTGACGCCCACGCGGAGATCAACGCCGCCGTGAACCCCGACGGCTCGCTCGCCGTTGTCGCGCTCAACAAGGAGAATGAGGACCGCGCGTATGCGCTGCGCATCCGCGGCAAGGTCATCCGCGTCTCCTTCCCGGCGCGGACGCTTTCCACGCTGGTGATCGACGAGATCTGACCGGGCACGTGGGCGCTGTCCCGCATAAATCCCATATCCTTTACGAAAGAACCGAAACAAGGGCCGGTGCAGAAAGAAACTGCATCGGCCCTTTTATCGATACAAAGCGCCGCACCGCCGATTTGCAGACAGGCAGGGCGGCGCTTTCTGTTTTCAGTACGGCATGGGGCGGCTCAAAAGCGCCAAAAAAACCGCAGAAAGCGGCCGGAACATCCGCGGGGATGCTCCGGCCGTCTTCTTGCCGGGCTGTTGAAATTTTCCGGTGAGAAGATGCGCGGCGCTTTTACCCGCCGAGCCGCTCGACCTCGCCCGCCGTGATGCCGTTCTCATTGAACGCGTCCACGCGGAAGTAATACGTCTGGCCCGCCACCAGCGCGCCGATCCGTTTTTCCGAAACGCTGTCGCCCATCAGCATGTAGCTGTGGTAGAGCTTGTCCGGCCGGTGGCCCCAAAGCACGTTGAAGCCGGCGGCGCCGGGCACGCGCGGAACCGATACGGTGAAATCCATGGGGCCTATGCGCTTCGCCGCGGCCCTTGCCGCCTGCGGCCTCTCCCCGTTTCCCCTGCCAAAGACGCGCAGGCCGGAGACGCAGGGCGCCGCGCCGTAGGGCACCGCGAATACCGTGAGGCGCAGATGCCGGAGCCTGATGCCGTTTTCCCGCACGACAAGGTCGTGGCTCAAATCGGTGTCCGCATTGCGCTTATCCTCCACGGTCATCCACGTTTCGCCGTCGGCGGAGCCCTCGAGCAGCCACCGGGTGGCCTGCTGCTCGAGGTCGATCCAGCGCTCTGCGGCTGCCTCGGCCTGCGGCGGCCAAGCGATGCCGCTTTCCCTGTCGTCGGCAAAGTTGATCTGCACGGCGCGGACGTCCATCACCTCGCCCAGATCGAGCGAAAGCCACGCGCCGGATTCGGCGCTGCCGGCCTTCCACCACGTCTGCGCGTTTTCGTCCGCCGCGCGGGCGGAATCCATGCCCGGCGCACAGGAGGAAGCTGCCGTGCTTTTTCCATAGCTGAGCAGATACCACTCCGGCTCCGACCACGGGTCCGCCATTAGGCGCTCCATACTGACCGGCCAATCGCCGTAGCGCTGGTTGCAGAACAGCTCGCCGTCCCGGTCAAACCCGGCGCGCCACAGGCCGACGCGGCGCTCAAAGGAATGGTTCATGCTGATCTGCATCGTCGCCGCATGCCACCACGCGCCGTTCTTGTTCTCCACGGTGGAACCGTGGCCCGCCCCGCGCATAAAGCCGCCGGGCTTCATGGAAAACGGGTTGTTCTCTGCCGGGGCGAACGGCCCGAGCGGGCTTTCCGACACATAAACGCCGTCGGCATAGACGTTGAATTCCGTGCCGGGGCAGGCGTATTGCAGGTAGTACCGGCCGCCGTGCTTCGTCATCCACGCGCCCTCGATAAAGGGCATGCCGGAGAACATCCCGCGCAGCATTTTCCGGTACGAGGCCGGAATGTCATCCGCCGCAAGATTTTTTTCCTTCAGAAAGGCCGTGAACAGCGCCTCGACCTCCGCCTCCGTTTTCGGCTGCTCAGAGTTGTCCTCGCCGAACCGCTCGTACCCCTTGTGGAAGGGATCGCCTGAAATCAGCTCGATGCGCTCGGTTTTGGGCTTCATCGTCTCCCGATCCAGCTCCACGCCCCAGAGCGGGGAGATATTGGAGCAGCCCCAGTAGAAGTACAGGCGGCCATCGTCGTCCAGAAACAGGTTGGGGTCCCAGAAATCGAACGTGCCGGTGATCTCCTCATAAGGGCCGTTGACGGGGTCCTTCGTGCGGTAGAAATTGCAGATCTCCCCCCGCTTGGAGGCGGAGAAATACAGCCAGCCGCCGACGACGCGGACATCCGGGGCATAGTCGTAGATGGGCAGGTTTTCGGGCAGCCGGCGGCTCTCCCAGCGGGCGAGATCCTCCGACACCCAGACGGAGCCGTTCATCGAGGCGAAAAGATAGTATTTGCCCTGAAAGAGCACCACCGAGGGGTCGGCGGCCTCGCGGTTGACGAACTTCGCGCCGTCCGCCGCGCGGCGGTCCTTCAAAAACTGGTAGTGATACGGAACATTCAGCGGATTGCAGTAGTATTGCATGGCGTCACCTCCAAAAAATTGCATGCATAGACGTTGGCGCAAAGGGCCTGCATCGTACATTCTCTATAAGTATTATCACGCACAACAGGTTTTTTGTCCACCACTTATTCCAACCGTGTATGGAATAAGCGCTTTCTGCCGCTTCTCTCCTTGTGTCTCCTAACACAGATGCCCCCCACCGCGTGCGGTGGCATCTCGGAGCCGTCATCGGAAGCGCATCAGGCGGCAGTGCAGGACGGACGGCTTTTCACGGAACAGGATGCGGAGCTCGTCGCCGTTCAGCCGGCGGCCGGGGATCCATTCGTTGTTTTCATAGCGCCCCTCGGTGATTGAAATGTAGTCCACATGGCTCGGGTCGTCGTTCTTCGGCTGCGGCGTCACGCGGTAGTTCAGCCCGCAGAGCAGGAACTCATCCTCGGAAAGCTCGATAATGAGGCCGCCTCCCTTCGGAGATTCAGCCGAATTCATCATATAATCGATGCAGAAATCGTATTTTTCAAATTGGACCAGCGTGCCCGTTTGGTCCTTTCCGCGGGTAAAGCCCGTCATGTGCGGCGTGCAGCGGTACTTGCAGAGCAGCTCCGCCATCCCGCCGAGCAGCGCGTAGCTCTGAGCGAGATACTCCCCGGCGCGGTAGTGGTTGAACGCCTCCGCCATGATGTTCAGCCCGCCCAGAAGCGACGGATCGGGAGGCACGCCCTCCCGGCCGACGGTCTCGATCGCAAAGGGCGAGAAGCCCAGCGCGCCGAATTTTCCGATGGCGGCGAATACGTTCGAGGCGGTGTCCTGCGAGGGACGCGCCTCGGGAATGAACAGCGGGTTGCCCGGCGCCGCGTATTCCCGGCAGACAGTCTCAAAATCCGGCAGGTAGATGTCCGGAGACAGGAAATCGACGGCAGGCGCAAATTTCTTCCACCAGTCCATATGGCGGGCGATGGGGCCGCCGACCGGATACGTGCCCGGCGTCCATGGATGCTGCTCCAGCCACGCGTTGACATAGAGCGGAATGGGATAGGCCGCTTTGCCGGCCGTGGCGATCTGCTGTGTGGCTTTCGCGTAGTGGTACGTCATAAAAAGCTCCGGCGCTTCGCTGCCGAACACTTCGTCCCATGTGCCGCGCGCCCCGCAGAAATCCGCTGCGTCATCGGGCAGCGCCGCGGCATACGCCTGTTCGGCGGCGGGGCTGAAATCGCGGCAGTCGCCCAGAAGCCCGATCTCATTTTCCACCTGCACCATCAGCACCGTGCGGTTCACGTCGAAGTCTCGCAGGTGCGCCATCAGCGCCGCAAAGGCGGCCGCGTCGCGCTCAACACCGGCCCCACACAGCGGCGAGACCGCATTTACAGGCTTCCCGCTGCGGTTTCGCATGACGAAATAGGTTTTGCGGTCCTGCTTGACCCATTCGGGCACATAGGTGCTCATGCCGTTTTTCCACAGGCCGAACCACAGAAAAACCAGCTTCACCCCCTCTGCCTCGGCCTGCCGGATCAGCCCGTCCGGCAGGGAAAAGTCGAACCGGCCGGGCGCGGGCTCCAAAAGCTCCCACGTGACCGCGACGACGAGCGTATTCAGGTGCATGGGCCGCAGATAGGGCCACACGCTCTCCCGCATGTATTCGAGGCTGGAGCTGCTCGAATTGTGGGCTTCACCGGCAAGCACCAGAAACGGCTTGCCGTCCGAAAGCAAGGTCGCCTTATTCTCGGTTATCAATAGAGTTGGAATCTGCATCACAACGCCTCCTTTATTTTGGGTAGGAATCGAAAGCGGACGGCACCACGCCGAAACGCACCGCCGCCCGTTTTACGGAAAGCGCGGTACACCGCCTCAGCCCTTCACGGCGCCGATGGCAATGCCCTTTACAAAGAACCGCTGCAAAAACGGATAGACGATCATGATCGGCAGCACGCCCATGACCGTGATTGCCATGCGCACGGAATTTGAGGGCAGATCTGCCGTGCTGACGTTCACACTGCCGCCGGCCTGTGCGCTCTGCTTCAGCGCGTCGAGACTTCGCTGGATGTTTTGCAGCAGCACCTGAATGCTGAACAGCTTGTTGTCCGTTAGGTAATAAAGGCCGTTCTGCCAGTCGTTCCAGTAGGCCAGACCGACCAGCAGGCAGAGCGTCGCGAGAATCGGCGCCGCCATTGGAATTACGATGCCCGCCAGAATGCGGAACTCGCTGGCACCGTCGATGCGCGCCGCCTCGATCACGGCATCGGGAATATTCGCGGTGAAATACGTGCGCATCATAATAACGTTGAACGCGCCCATCAGCAGATTGGGCACCAACAGCGCGAAAATGCTGTTTCGGATATGGAAGGTCTGCGTCCACATGATGTAGGAGGGCACGAGACCGCCGGAAAACAGCATCGTGAAGAACAGGAAGAACGCGAAGAAGTTCCGTCCGGGCAGGTCTTTTCTGGAAAGCGGGTACGCATACAGCGTCGTCAAAATCAGGTTGCAGAGCGTGCCGCAGATCGTGACGGCGGCAGAGATGCCGTAGGCGTTTACAATCGCCGAGGAGCTCGTGAACAGGTAGCTGTACGCTTCAGTGCTGAATTCCGGCGGGAAAAAAGAATACCCGTAAACCGAAAGCGCCGCGTCATCCGTCAGTGAGGAGGACAGCAGCAAAATAAAGGGCGCAATGCTACAAGCCGAGATGAAGATCATCACCGCATGGGCGAATACCTGAAAGCCTTTGTTTTTTTCTACCATGGTTTCTCCCCCTTCCTCAGAACAGCGCGCTGGATTTATCCAGCCTGCGGACAATGAGATTCGCGGAAATCACAAGGACAAAGCCGACGACGGACTGATATACGCCGGCCGCCGAGGACATGCCGATGTTATTTGTCTGCATCAGGCCGCGGTACACGTATGTATCGATGGTGCTCGTCACGTTCTGCAAAGGGCCGGAATTCATCGGCACCTGATAGAACAGGCCGAAATCGGTGCGGAAAATGTTGCCGATATTCATCAGCGTCAAAATGATGATGGTGGATTTCAGGCACGGCAGCGTGATGTTCCAAATCTGCTGCCAGCGGTTGGCGCCGTCTACCACCGCGGCCTCGTACAGACTGTGGTCGATGCCGCAGATCGTCGCATAGTACAAGATGCAGCTGTAACCGACGCCCTTCCAAACATTGATGAGAACCAGAATGAACGGCCAATACTGCGGCGCATTGTACCAGCTTACGGGCTCCATGCCGAGAAGCGGCAGAACCGATTTATTCAAAAAACCGTTGCCGTCGCTCAAAAAGGCAAAGGCCAGATAGCTCACCACAACCATGGAAATCAGGTGCGGGATCAGGATCACCGTCTGGTAGGCCTGCTTCGCGGCATCGATGCGGATCTCGTTCAAAATGATCGCGACGGTGATCGCCAGCACAACGCCGAGCACGATGAACACGAGGTTGTACAAAATGGTGTTGCGCGTGATCAGCCAGGCGTCGTTCGTTTTAAAAAGGAACTCGAAGTTCTTGAGCCCGACATTCGGGCTGAAATACAAGCCGTCCCGCAGGTTATACTGCTTGAAAGCCACCACGATACCCGTCATCGGAATGTAATTGTTGATGACAAGGTACGCGGTGCCGGGCAGCAGCATCAGGTACAAGGGCCAGAAGCGGGCGAGTTTTTTAAATTTTGGGGCCATGCGGCGGTTCCTCCTCGCAAAAATTTTCAGAAAGAAGCGGGCCGTGGGAAACTCCCGGCCTTCCTCTGAAAGATCCGTTATTTAGATGCAAGATAAGCATCCAGCTGAGACTGGCACTCCTCGATGATGGCGTTGATGCCGGAGGCCTCGAGCTCTGCGTTAAAGGCAGGGATCGTCTCGTCGGGATCCAGCTCGCCCCAGCGCAGGCCGACGTTATACTTCGTGACCACGTTGTTGCAGGCCGTGACCTCGTTCATCACGGGCGTTGTATCAAAGACAAAGCCGTTCGCAGGGCTGATACGGGCTTCGTCGCAGAATGTCTGGAGCTTGTCCCACTGGTCGGGGTCGCCGCCGTCCCAAACCGCGGTGATGCGGCAGTTCGGCCACGCCCAATCCAGAGATTCATAGCCGGAGGAGCCGGTTGTGTCGATGCCCTCGGGTGCGACAATCACCTCATGGCTGTCGTCCTTCCACTCCCAGTGCGTGCCCTCCACGCCGTTGATCAGGATGTTGGAAAGCTCCTCGTTCGTCCACATCAGGTTCCAAAGCTGCATGGCGAGCTCCTTGTGCCGGCTGGATTCGGGAATGCACCAGCCGCCGCCCGCGTTCTGCATGTAGGGCGGCGTCAGCTCGATCAGAACGGCGTCGATGCCCCACGATTTCTTGATCTCAATCTCCTTGCCGGGCTTGATATTCTCGTAGTCCGCAAAGCCGACGGTCTGCATCAGCATGTTGTCGGTCGTGGTGGTCGCGTCCGGCATGATGAGGCCCTCTTGGTTCCACTGGTACATCCGCTCGCAGAACTCTCTGTAGGCATCGGTCGCATACAGGTTCACCACCTCGGTACTGTCGGTAAACACATCCTCCAGAACAGCGCCGCCCGCAAAATTGTGGTAGGGGATGACCTCCTGCATACCGCCGTTCGACCACGAGGGCACCAGCGGGTACAGGTCGGGCCGGGCTTCCTTCACCTGCACCAGCACGTCGTGCACATCGTCCCATGTCTTGATCGTCTCGGGATCGATGCCCAGCTCGTCGAGCACCGCCTTGTTCATTGCAAAACCGGCGGCACGGGCACTGTCCGCATTGTTCGGTATCGCGTACAAAACGCCGTCGATCATGGAGCCCGCGCGGATCTCCTCGGGCTGCAGCGCAAGAATGTCCTTGCCGTACTCGGCCAGCAGATCATTCAGGGGCGTGGCATAGCCGTTCGTCGCCAGCGCCTGAACGCCGCCGGAGAAGCTGTGGATGTTGAACAGATCCCACTCCTCGCCGGAGGCCATGGCGAGGTTCGCCTTTTCCGCGTCGAAGTTGCGGGTCATTTCGATCTCCACGCCGAGCTCCTCACGGGTGATTTCGCTGGCTGCGGCCGCCACCGCGTCGATCTGCTCGGTATTCGGCGCGGCGTTCGTAAAGCCCCAAACCTTCAGGGTGACGACTTCTCCGTCGCTGCCGCCGGTGCTCGAGGCGCCGGCGCTCTCTCCGGTGCTTGTGCCGGTGCTTCCGGCATCGGTGTCGGTTCCGCCGCAGGCGCCCAGTGTGAGCCCCAGCACGGCGGCGAGCAGAGCCACGCTCAGCCGTTTCATGGTGTGCTTCATGGAATTTTCTCCTCTCATTTCACCTTTTTACAAGGTATATTATCTACATTATATATAATCACGTTGAAAGTTTCTATCAAAAATCCGTGCAAAAATGTCAATAACGCGTGGCTTTAGTGATAATGACGGTCGAAAGTGTTGAAAATCCGACTTTCTTCTGTCAACTTTCCTACATCGACTATCTTTTTCCATAAACATTATGATATAATGCCACCACAACGGCTTTTCCTATTTCTTTTTTATAAGTTTTGCACAAAGGGTATCGCGTGCAGTACATACAAGAATACGATGCCCGGTGGTAATATATTGTGAACCGTGACAAAGGGGGCCTCGATTTGGAACGTGGAAAAAAGCCGGGGACGGCGTGGTCCATCCGCCGCCTTGCCCTGCTCTCCTTGTCCATTATTGTGCTTCCGCTGTTTTTCGCGGTGGTGCTGTTCGACTGGTATGCGGTGAAGCAGCAGCTCGACGTGCTGCAGACCGCCCGGGAGAACACGCTCTCCCTTTACCGGGACGCCTTTGACGAGGCTGTGAGCCAAGCGGAGTATTTCACAGCGACCATCACTACCGATCAGACGAATTTCGAGGAGATCGTCTTTGCCAAAAGCAAAACGGAGGCCTATCTGGTATCGCAGGCCATCGGCTATCAATGCGAGGCGTTTTTGCAGACGCAGGAGATGTTGAGCGCCTTTTTTATTTACTCGCAGCCATTCGATTACAACCGGCTCATCTACAGCGGCGATTACCTTCAGTCCGAGCTTTCCGTGCTGCGGGAAACGGTGAAATCCGCCGCCGCGGCAGGCGACCGCCCCGGCACATGGCAGGAGGTGCCCCTCGGCGACAGGCAGGTGCTGCTCTACCTGTACGTGCGGCGCGGCACGGTTTTCGCCGCCCTGATCGACCCGGCGCGGCAGAGCTATCCCGGCCTCTCCGAGCAGGAGCGCGTGTTCTATACCACGCCGGAAAACGAGCCCTACCTGCCCCAGCCCTTTTCGGCGCAGGTCTTTCCCCAGACGGAGGGGATCGCCATTTCCGCAGAGGACGGCCGGTATTACCAGCTTTTCTCCCTCCCTCTCAGCAGCATAGGCGGGCGGGTGTACTACGCGAGCCCGGCAGAGCTGTTTCTCCAAACGCTCACGCCCGTGCAGATCGTTCTGCTCTGCGTGACGGCCTGCCTGCTTCTGGCTATTCCCCTGTGCTGGCTGGCCCTGCGCCGCCTGCTTTTGGACCCCCTGACGAAAATGACCGGCGCCATGCAGGCCATTCAGGCGGGCCATACCGACGAGCGCATGCCGAAAGATTCACGCATCGAGGAGGTGCGCGAGACGTTTGAGACCGTCAACGCAATGCTGGACACCATCTCGGCACAGAAAATCAACTCCTATGAACAGGAGCTGGAAATACAGCGCACGCAGATGCAGTGCCTGCAATTACAGATCCGGCCTCATTTTTTCCTCAACTGCCTGAGCATGATCTATTCCCTTGCGGGCGAGCGGAAGTTCGCCCCCATTCAGGCGCTCACCTTGGATCTTTCGGCCTACTTCCGCAACATTTTCAAAGACGGCTCACAGCTCATCCCGCTCGAAACAGAGCTGAATTCGGTGGGAAGCTACATCCGCCTGCAGCAGATCGGCACCAAGCTGCCGCCGAAGCTGCGGGTTGATGTGGATACGGCCGCCTCCAAGGCGCTCGTACCGCCTCTGAGCATTCTGACCTTCGTGGAAAATGCCATCAAACATTCGAAACGCATCGATTCCCCGCTGGAGATCGTCATCCAGTGCACGGCGCTGCAGGGCGACGACAAGGGCTACCTGAACATCACGATCACCGATAACGGCGGCGGCTTCAGCGAGGAGCAGCTCCGGCAGCTGAACACCCCGGAAGAAGAGAAAAAAAGCAGCAAGCACATCGGCATCGCCAACGTGCGCCGGCGCCTGCGCCTTTTATACCGCGAGGAGGCCGCGCTGTGCTTTATGAACCTTTCGGACAGGGCAAGCGTAGAGCTGTTCCTGCCCCTGAAAAACGAAACGAAAGAAGGCAAACAAGGTTGACTGTACTTCTGGTGGACGACCAAATCAGCATTTTGAGCGGCCTGATCTCCGGCCTCGATTGGAATAATCTGGGCATCACCTCGATCAAAACGGCGGACAACGCCGCGCAGGCCAAGGAGATTTTGAGACAGGAGCCGGTGGACATCATGCTGTGCGACATCGAGATGCCCGGCGAAAACGGGCTCTCTCTGCTGCGGTGGGCCAGAAACCGGGGAATGGATTTCATCTGCGTGTTCCTGACCTCGCACGCGGATTTTCTCTACGCCAAGGAGGCCATACAGCTCAACTGCTTCGACTATATTTTACAGCCCGCCCGCTACGACGAAATTCAGGCCACCGTCTCGAAAGCCATCGCACGCGCCAAGACGAGCGGCATCGAAAAACAGCTCGAGCAGTTTGGCGCGGTGGCCAAGAACCACGCCGCCGGGCTGTTTCAAAACCTGTTCAGCGACTGGGTCAACGGCAAGCCGCTGGCTATCCCCACGCTGCAGTCCGTGCTGCGCCAGCTCGGGCAGGAGCTTTTCGAGGACAGCGAATGCTTCTTCATCTGGGGCCACCTCCTGCGCTGGCACGCCGAAATCTGGTCCACACACGACTGGGTCTATGCCCTGAACAACATGATGACGGAATTTTACGCGCCGCCGCAGTACGGCGCGCTGAGTTTCTCCATCGACCACGCCTCGCTGGGATGGTTCATCTACGCGCCGGGCGGGCACTTTCAAAACCCCGACCGCACGCTGACGCCCTTAAACGAGGTGTACGAGGCGATCACCGATCACCTGAGCTGCGATTTCGCCTTTTACGCCACGCCCGTCACCCCGCTGAATAAAACGGACGGACTCTCCTCGCTTTTGCAGGACGCCAAGCGCAACAATGTCCTGCTGGAAAGCGGTATTTTCCGCCCTGCCCGCCGGCTGGACCGCGTGTATATCGATAAATTTCTCGACGTCATGCAGCTTCGCCGATGGGAGTCCCTGCTCACGGATGGACAGGGGGAGTCTGCCAGCGACGAGGTCTGCGGTTATCTGGATCTCCTCGCGAAGCGCGGCGCCGTCAATCAGGAGGTGCTGCGCGGCTTTTGGATGCAATTCCAACAGTCGGTGCTCAACGCCGCGCGTGCGCTTTCGCTGAATCCGCACAAAATCGTGGGCCTGCTCGAGAAAGGGGCAGGCGCCCAGTCCCTGCAGGAGATGAAAACAGCCGTCAAGGCTCTGGCCGCATGCTTTCCCGCCGCCGACATGCCGGCGGGCCACGACAAGCGCATCGTGGAAAAGGTGAACAAGTACGTGGAGGACCATATGAACCAGCCCTTGAGCATCGCCGATATCGCCACCCACTTTTTCCTGAATCCGGACTATCTCTCCCGCATGTTTAAAAACGAGACGGGCACCGCCCTGAAGGAATACATCATCGGCCGGAAAATGCAGTCCGCCCGAATCCTGCTGCGGACCACCGCTTTGCCGGTGAACGTGATCGCCTCCAAGCTCGGCTACGACAATTACTCATACTTCTCGCAGGTATACCGCAAAACGATGGGCGTCTCCCCCAAAGACGAGCGCAAGGGCGAAGCGCCGTAGCCGCGCTGTACCGAAAAATTGAAGGAATGCTTTAAATACCAAACGAACGCAAAAATTGAAGCGGCCGGCTCAC
>OLPX01001906.1_pt1 | contig 13419 bp, 19 predicted proteins | sample 1672491 | NCBI WGS metagenome assembly OLPX01 (sample SAMEA3136692, study PRJEB25190) | human gut metagenome | biome: human gut; feature: human-associated habitat; material: faeces | place: Austria | collected 2013 | reverse complement strand
ATTGGAAAAGAGTCCGGCTGGAACTACCGCGTATCCGCAAATGATTGGGTAAAATATGGCAAGAACCGCACTTATGTCTCCGCTCGCATCTATACAAATGCGTGGAACCTAAAGCATGAGATTAAAGTGGGTTATGTAGATAACTTTTCCGGCGAATTTTTTGCAGCATAAGAAAGGAGAAACAAATATGGAGTTGAAAAAACGAATTATCGAGATAAAAGATCGCCTTGTTGCTTTACATGGAGCGGCGGAACTTTCGGCGCAGGAACAAGTCAAGATGGAAGATGAAGGGAAGGCATATGACATTTATAGCTATGTCAACATGGCAATAGACTATGAATACATTCTGGACGATTTATTCCGCTTTAAAGGGGCCCGTTTGACTCTTTCGGAAAAGCCTCTTATATTTATTGATACTTGTTATAAAATGATAATAGGTATTGACGGAAATGAAACAGAAAAAGAGATGTTGCCGAAGGACATTTGCGAAGAAATTAATGACATTTATAAATACTATTATAACGTGGAAAGAGGATGGGAATAACCTTTTCGCAGTCGCGTAAAATGCAAAAGGTCTGATTATCAGATAACCAGTGAGGATGCCGTGTATGATTTTAAAATCTCTTTGTGATCTCTATTGGCTGTTACTCTCTCAGGGGCATGTTGCCCCTGAAGGGTATCGCTTAACAAAAGTCTATCATGTTATATCCCTTAATATAGACGGGACAATTATTGATATTAGACCAATCTCTCCTAAAAAAATGGATTTTTTAAATGTTCCGGAGCAAAACGTCCGGACTAGTAATGTATCTCCACATTTTTTGTGTGATACCTTTAATTTCCTTTTGGCTTCCGGAAAACAGCGTGATGCGTCGGCTTTATTGCACAAAGAGCTTTTATCCGACATCGATTGCCCCGCCGCGAAAGCGGTATGTGCCTTTTTTAACCGTCCTGTTGAGATACCTCCTGTATTGCAAGACAGCACCAAGTATGTTTTTGAGTATGGGGGACACTTTGTGCATGATGAGCCAATGATCGTCCAAGCTTGGATGGATCGGAGACAAGTTGACGGCCCTATGGGGCGTTGCTGTATCACTGGGGAGATAGGTCCTTTAGCAGACACACATCCAAAAATCAAAGGTGTGCCCGGAGCCATCGCTTTAGGTGGGGCCGCAGTGTCTTATAATTTGAGCGCCGCCGAATCCTTTGGATTAGAGGGTAGTGCCAATGCCCCAATCGGAGATAAGTCGGCGTTTGCCTATAGCAGCGCCCTTAATTACTTACTTTCCAGCCAATCTCGCCATTGGCTATACAACAACTTTGCTTTGGTTTGTTGGGCCGAAAACGGCAACCCGGCATATCAAAACGCCTTCTTCACTATGCTTTTCCCTCCTAGAGACTTGGAGGGACCGGACATAGTATCTGCTATGGTTTCCGCAGGATATTTAACGACATCAGGCGGAGAGTTATTGAGCAGGGACATGCCTATGTTTGTTTTAGGCGTGTCCGGTAATGCTGGACGAGTGGCCTTCCCTCTGTTTTGCCGCGCCACATTTGGAGAGCTACTGGATCGGTTTTCCGCATACCATGCCTTGATGAGTGTCCCACATCCACCGTGGGAACCGGAATTTATCACACTCCTTGACATTCTCAATGAGATTGCCGGACCTGGACGTAATCAACACGCGCCTATGCCGCTAATTTATGCACTTATCCGTTGCATTATAGAGGGCGCGGATTATCCTAGGCTATTACATAACCTTGTGGTTTCCCGTCGCAATCCCGGGAGGATAAGCGCAAGCATAATTCAACTTTTTAAAGGGGGAGAAATATGACAAAATTACAAGAGGCTATAGACCAAAAAGGGGTAAGCCAAAAATCTTTAGCAAAAGCCGCTGGTATATCAACAGCATATGTGTGGAAACTCGCGTCAGGAGAAAAAGATTTTAGCCGGGTGTCTCTAGCACTCGCGCTTAAAATTGCTGATGCCTTGGAGATCACCGATCTCCGGGAGTTGGTAGAGTACGAGGGTGGGGAACTTGCGGCAAAAGCAAGCAAGCGCATCCGTGATACGTTTTTAAAACGTGTCCTAAGAGAGCGTATAATAGATACGGATTCGTACCGATACGCCGTATTTGAGAGAGAGGATTATGCTTTAATCCGTCGTATCCCGATAGACAAATTGGACACGGCGGACGCTAGTAATAGTTGGGAGACCGTCGCTGTAGTTGGGGACGGGGGGCAAATAACAAAGTGTTAACCCGATAAATAAAAAGGTGCAGCTATCCAGACAATTAGCTGCACCTTTTGTTTATTTTTATTTTTTCAAGTTATGCTTCACTCGATCATGCTCTTCCGCGCGCTTTGCATCGTTGAACCTTTCTACAGTGCCCACCAGATAACCGGTGATCCGGCGTATACGTTCAAAGGGTACGCCCTGGCCTATAATTTTGGATTTATCTGCTTTTGGTGTCATATCTGTGCCTCCTGTCCGGTGACGATGTTGTAGGCAGCGCGGTACACGTCCAGTTGTTCTATGGCTTCTTCATAGGTGTCGGGGAGAAGTGATTCCGGCTCTACAGGGGTGTCTACTTCTTTCCAATTCATTTCATTGTCATTTAGAGACAACCAAATTTCTGTACCTACCGTTTCACCACTTTGGAGCACTTTCCCTTTATCTGCATATAGGACAGTAACCCCGTACCTGATTTCTTTTTTCATAGCGTAAGTGTCCATCCTTTCCTTGTAGCAATAGCCTTATCTTCATCTGTAAGGTCGGGTACGCCTGGGTTCCCGGTAAGGGTAAGTTTAGCTGTCACATTATTTACAATTGGGAGAGAGTCAAATAAATCCAAAATCGCATTGCGTGACAATACTAAGCTTCCAAGATTAATTGTGGTCGTTCTTGTTATAGAGCCTTCATTTGCAAACGTTAATTTTGACAGCGAGTCACAATTGCTGAATGGTGTAGAAATACTTTTCGCTGAACTAATATTCAGACGCAAAATTTGAGATACCGAATGGCAATAATAAAAAATTTTTCCCATAGTTGTAACTTTGCTAGTATCCATATACGGGACATATTCTAATGATCGGCAATTAGAAAGCATATTGTCCATGCTAACTACCTTGCTTGTGTCCATTTCGGGAATTCTTTTGATCGAGTAACAGGCGCTAAACATACTAGCCATACTAGTTACTTGGCTGGTATTTAAACGTGGTATTGCTATTAGAGTATAACAACTGCTAAACATATTAGCCATACTAGTTACTTGGCTGGTATCCAACTTAGTGATCGCGATTAAATCATAACACGAACTAAACATATTACTCATGTCTATTATAGAGGATTTAGAAAGAGAAAAATATTTCGTACGCTTATTTGCCATTTTAACGCTGGTCGCTTCCGGTAAATTTCCGGAAAAATCTAAGACTGGATATTCTTTGTATCTAGAGTTGGATTTCAGGCTGTGGGTTGCAAAAGATAAATTGGTTATATTGTTTCCCGAAATTTTTATCAACACTTGCTTAAATCCATCCTTAGTTAGATTTTCACACGCATTCCAGTCAAATTCAGTTTCAAACGCCACGTCAGAGACTAATGAAATTGGCTCTGTATCGCCTAGCTGAATCGTTGCGCTACCGCTAAATACCACTTGCACCGCAAAAAGCGCCTGATCCGTAGGAGGGACCAAATAAAGCATATAGGCTTCTCCGGCATCTGGCTCCGGCATTGGAAGCCAGTCGCCAGGCCGAGTGGCTTTATATACACTCATAGGATCAGTAAGATCACAGTTTCCGCCACTTTCTTCCATCGTTCCCGTCACAAGCCCGTCTTTGGTAATCGCCTTTTTCCCCTCCGCAATATCACTAGCGGTTGCATCCGCCTGTGCCTGCGCGGTTTGCCAACCCTCTATGGCAGCATCCACTTCTGCACCCGTGTGCGTCAGTAGATATGTCCCTGTGCTCTCTTGTCCGCCGGGACCAGCCGCCCGTGTTATATTGTTTTCCAAGATAATAAACCTCCTATCGCTCGATCGATCTGCCCACCGGCATATGGGATTATATAGTCTCGTTTGTCCACCGTGTGGAGTTCTAAGCCGGCTTTATCACAAAGAGCCGCCCCGGAGGATTCTTTCAACATTCCATATTCTTCTAACTCGATTGCGATTAAATATCCCTGCCCGGTTGATACAGGATTTGGGGTGATCTGCGCAGACGTAATCTTAACGGACATCCAGTATCACCCTTACCTTCCGTGTCTCTGGCGGTATCTCATAGGTGATTTCTAAGGTATACATGCCGGTTTGCTGTGGCTCTACTAAAACGCTTATACGCCCTTTCTCTACCTCACAGGTCCCTTCCTGTTCAGGCTTTCCCTTCAAATTCTTTGTAAGCGTCCATTCTGCGTGCGGGATAACCACGGGTCCAGGCTGTCCGCTTCGGACTTCCAAGTCCACATACTTGTCCTCCCCCAATATCCAGTTGCGTTTATACACTGGTAGCACAACAACACCCCTTTTTGATCGTGACTAGATACCTTTCATCCATTAGTTCTGCCTGCACCCGTTCTGACAATAAAATTACCCTATAGGGGTCTTCTTCCAGACAGACGCACACTAAGCGGCTGTTCTGCATATACAGGACGCCGGACCAATAGGTTTGTTCCGCCGCGGCGTTTTCTGCCCAAAACTCACACGCGTATTGCCCGTCGGTCAGGTCGGCGGGAACCGACGCTTGCCAGTCCCCGCCCTCCACTTGCCTCAAGATCAGGTTGTATTGGTCGGCGTGTCCCCACACCTTTACTGCACTACTCATACAACCGTTACTCTGATTGTATACGTTGCACCTGCATCCACTGGATTCGGTGCAATTTCTACTTTGGTAATCTTCGGCGCGGTTGTGTTGAGTGTAACTGTCCGTGTAATCGCAGTTGTTTTTCCTGCACGATCGGTTGCCGTTACAACAATGGTATTCTCTCCCTCTTGTAGGGTAACCGCCTTGCTCCAGGTGCCGGAACTCTCAACCGTAACCGCTCCTTGGTCAACTTGATTGAGTTTAATCGTAATGATTACCGGCCCGCTGGTTACGCCGCTGGTCGTACCGGACACGGTAAGGGCCGTCTTGTTGGTGACAAGATTATCCTGCGGGCTGGTTACATCCAAAGTTGGCGGCGTAGTGTCAACCGTAATACTGCGAATAACCGTATTCGCCGCATTGCCGTCGTTATCCGACACATTGACTGTGATCGTATGCGCGCCATCTCCCAGGGCTTCCTGTGGCGTGTATGTTATATCGTAGCCGTTTTCCACCTCTTGTACGGACATGCCCGGCGAAGTATTTCCAACCGCTGTTTTGCTGTCAATTTTTAGTGACAGGGTTGTAATATTGATTCCACTGTCATCATCACGTAGCTGCACCTTGATTTCTGGCGTATTGTTGGTGATTAACGCATCCGCCCCCGGGGCAGTAATTGCAATTGTGGGCTTGTTATGTTCCTTTACAACCAGCCGCAATGCTTCGCCAATTTCCCCTTCGGTCGATGCACTTGCCTCCCCGGTATTTCCTGCGTCGTCCGTCGCTTTTACAGTCACGTCGTAATAGTGGCCGTCTTCGTTATACGATGATTTATCTGGCGCAACCAGCGAAGCGGTCCATTTCCCCGTATCGTCGTTATAGGTAAGCGTGTGCTCTTGCCCGTCCACAATGACCTTTACCGTCTGAATTGCCATATATATCCCCCTTATGCCGCGTACTTGCCGCCGCTGCTCTGCAATTTTCCGAGGATGTCAGACGCATAGTTTGCGCCGCGGCTTGCAAAAATCCCCGTCAAGACACATCCCACATACGGCACAGAGAACGTTACGCCCAAAGACGCATAAATGTCTGCCCCTGCCAATACACACAACACAACGGCGGCGATTAACGCGCATAACTGAATGACTGCTGCCCTACGTTCTCCTTCGATAATATTCTTCACATATTCCACAAGCCCTTCCACTGTCACGGCCAAAGTCAAAAACAGTACGATTGCTTCCATAATTCAGTCCTCCTTTTCCGGTTCGGTTGGTAGTTCCATAATTTCCTTATATGCCTGTTTTCCTGTCCCATTTCCACCTAAACGTTCATAGGGGCGGTATAGATATTCGATGTTTTTCTTGTCGTCCAATGAGCAATACCCTTGTGCTATGTAATGATGGTGTGCTTGATAAATGCGGTCATGTAGGATTGCTTTTACGCCTTCTTCTATTGCGTCTTGCTCTAATTTTTGTGCTTTAATCTTACGCCATACCCACACAGCAAAAGCGCCTGCAATGCCCGTCAAGGCCCAATATAGCAGTTGAGGGCCATAACTTTCCAGCCATTCCATTGGTATCGCCCCCTTACACAACCTGCGCGACAAACTGCTTAACCGGCTGCCCACCTGGCGCTGTGGTGTAGATACCTGTCATATCTCCAGATTTCCCAATCGGCACAATCGCTGCCAGCTTGTCCTCGCCGCGATTGATCGGCACGATGGTCACCACATTGCCCGTGCCCGCTGTCACAATGAGCTGGTTTGCATTCGTACCACTGAACTTCGCCGTGTAGTACCCTCCACGTTTGATTTTTACCGTTCCGCTGGTATCACTTGTAATAGCCACGTTTTGTAATCCCTCCAAAATTTTATTGTACGGAAAATCCTTGCCCGGGCAATTGGGTTTAGTCACCGGATTGATTTCACAGTGTCCTATAATATATTCTCGCGACACGGGAATGGTGACGCCGTAGAGGCGACGGACCTCGGCAATGATGTAGCGGTGCAGTTCAATGCTCGCTACAAGCTGTTCCGCAGTGAGTTCTCCGCCGCTCACGCAGACGTGTTCAATGCTGATGGTGTAATAATTGGCGTTAGTGCAGCGGTTTCGGACAGCTGCCAGTGTCGATCGGCCATAATAGCGGCTGTCCGACGGCGTTGTGCTGGTCCCATTGGCCCAGGCGGCGCGGTCAAGCGCCACCAGCTGATACACGGTGCCGTCCTTGTCCACAACAAAGTGGGCCGATACTTCCCGCGCAGGGTCGCAGAGCACAGCGAGTGCGCCCGCTGCCGAGCTGCCCGCGGTGATGTGGTTGACAATCCGATCCGGTTTCCAGCCGTACCGGCTCCCGTGATTGGGGCTTGGATGCTGTTGAATGGTCATGCATGTTCCTCCCTGTGTTTGATAACGTTTCGCCGCCCGCAGTGCTGCAAGCAGCTGAATGTATAGATCACTGCGCATTTGGCGCAGTTGTATGGTGCGGCGGTCCTCCTCCCTGCACGCCGCAAGACGGACATTCAGGGCGGCGATCTCCGCCTGATACTGTGTAATGCTCTCTTCGAAAATAGTCCTCACCTCCAAATCCGAACTTTAGTTCTTTAAAATCGCGCACGGCCGCGCGTTTTTGCGCCTCTGACAGCTGAACCTGGGCGAGTGCCTGTTCGTGTAACTGGATGGCCTCTTGCTGCGTGGTCTGCAAATATGCAGCGAGCTCCTTCCAGGTTTCTCCCAACAGATAACGCCTGCCCAAGACTATCTGAAGCCGTCTGTCCGGCACGGTCTTGATGGCGTCGACGGCCTCCTGTTTGACCGCAAGCAGCTCGTCAATCTGTCGGTTGATCTCCTCATCCATAGCGCGATAATGGCGTAGCGCCTGGCCGGTCATTCCCTGGATGCGTATGGCACAGGCGCGCCAAATGGACTGGATCTCACACAAGCGGTCGATCCTGCGGTCCACCCGGAGGTAATGCTCCAAAAAAATCCTCTTTTCCTGCATCTCCAATGGTGACTCCTCCCTTTTCTGTCGTTGTCCCACACATGATTCCACCGTTTTTTTCATACAATACCGTTAAAGGAGTTGATGCAATGAAAATCCGATGGAAAATGCTGATTCTTCAGCTGGTCATCAGCCTGGGCGTTGCCGGACTATCCGCCCTTTCCACCATGAATTCCATGGAACTCTATCAATCGCTCAACCAGCCGCCGCTTTCCCCGCCGGGATGGCTTTTCGGTGTGGTCTGGACCATCCTGTTCACACTGATGGGTATCTCCGCGTATCTGGTGTCGGCTTCAGACTCCAAGGATAAAACGCCCGCACTGCGAATCTATGGTATTCAGCTGGCGGTCAACTTTTTCTGGTCCATCCTGTTTTTCTGCTTACAAGCCTATTGGTTTGCATTTGTGTGGCTGATTCTTCTGTGGGTGCTGATTCTCGCCATGATCGTGTCGTTTGCAAAGGTGTCCTTCCCTGCTGCAATGTTACAGATCCCTTATCTGCTCTGGGTCACCTTCGCGGGGTATCTCAGCCTAGCGGTCGCTTTGCTCAATTGACGGCTGTTTTCCCTTTTCAAAAGGCTGCCCGCACTGGCAGGCTTTCGGAAAGGGCATTCCGCCGGCCGGCCGGATTTCATTCAACCGCCTGGCAAAGCCCGATCGGTTATTCGCAGGTATCCGCACTCGTTCCCGCCAGGAAGTCCGCCATGTGCTTTGCACAATAGGCGTGCCGGATCTCGCCGCAAAGCCTCTCCTCCAACCCGCCCTGATCGGTCAACATACTGCGTATCAATGCTGCGCGGTCCCGTCCGGAGAGCTGTTGCCAAAAAAACCGGGCAAAATCCTCCGCACGCGACCCGCTGCACGCATACGCCGTTTCCCATCTGGCCAGGCAATCCCCGCAGATCTCCTGCCCGCCCGTTTCTCGCAGGGAGTCCTCCGGCACAACGCGCCGGCATACGTCGCATCTCCCCCAGCCGATTGGCAGATAGCGCTCCGGTCCTTCGCACCGGTCGCGCTGCTGCTGGGCGGTTGCAAGCCCCCAGATCATGAATCCCTCCCGAGCAGCCAGTCCACAGATACATACAGCGCATCCGCCAGCGCCACCAGTTCAAAATCCAGAACCTGCCGCGTCTGCCGCTCCATATTGCACAGACATGTGGGATGCATCTCCACACCGCTCGCGTGGACACGCTCCAATACCTCCTGCCTGCGCATTCCCTGTGCAATCCGAGCCAGTTTGATTCGTTTTCCCGCTAGATTGTTGATCCGTTTCATCCCGAATCCCCCCCTGATCTTCCAATGTATTCGGCTGTGCATGGGCGGCGCCCTCCTGACCGGTCGAGTTTCGTTTTGCGGACAAAAGGCGCCTTTCGCACGGTCCAGTCATATTTTCTTTCTACGCATTGCTTTTGCGTAAAAGAAATCTTATTAGTACGCTACCAGTATAGTACGTTTGTTCGCAAATTGCAAGAGGAAATCGAAAATTTGTTCCTAATTTTTTGTGAAAAAAACTGGCCTGCTATATGCGGCCAGTTTCTTTCTTTTCTATTGTGGGAATGAGGCGCGGCTTCTTTGGCGATAGCCGCCCCTTTTTCTGAAGATCCGTGCAGGGCGATAGCGGGCGGATGTAGGCCGCAAGGTTGCGGCAAAAGGGGAAACGCACGGCTATTCCCCTCCTTTCAGACAGCACCTGCCCACCGGACATCGCCTGCCCCCTAACTTCCCAAAAGTCTGCTGCTGTAACGGAACGGGGACTTTCAACGGCTGTCGCTCTTGCGCGCCCCTATCCCCATCGGGTTCCAAAGCGCCAAACTCCCTATTAAAACGCCCGGCGTGTTGCCTTTTACCGCCTGCGCCCATCGGGTTCCACACACCGGAACCCAGCGCCATGGCCTTTCGCTTTACGTCTTTTCCAAAGCCTTGTCCATAGCGGCCTTGACCGTCAAAGTGCGGCGGTGACGGTTGTTTTCGGTCAATATCTCCCGAATCTGCCGGTTCGTAAAGCCGATCTCTTCCTGGAACGCCCGGGCAGAAACGCGCAGCGCCCCATGCCCCAAGATGATGAGCTGTTCCGCTGCATCGGAGGTAGCCACCCGGACGCGGTATTTCTTCGCAATCTCATAGGTAGCTTTTTCGATATAGGCGTCCGCGGTCTCGGCCTCTTTGGTATATACCACATAGATGTTGTGGTAGCGGCTGACTTCGCCCAAACCGCCCGGAACCTTGTAGGCGTCAAATACCAATATCACCTCGCATTTGTGAAAACCCTGGTAATTGCTGAGCAAGTCCATCAAGACCTGGCGGGCTGCATCGAGGTTATCCTTTGCGAGATCCTTGAGTTCGTCCCAGGCAAAGATGATGTTGTATCCATCCACCAGCAAAAACTCCGGCCGTTCATCCCGCGGGGGAACCGGCCAGAGCTCGGCTGCACCCGCTGCTTCACGTTCTGAGCGAGGGCGGATGGACCGCGGCTTGATGGCTCCATAGGTGCGTTCAAAGATGGTTTGCAGTTCTTTGTCCTGCTCCAAACCTCCTGAATACACCACCGCCTGTGGAATATGAGCGGCAGACGCCTGCGTCTGTCCCGGCGCGTTCCAATCGAACCCCTCCAGATGCATGTGCTCGCGCACCTGGTCCCACTTCACCACAAAGCCCGCGCCATGGCTGCAAAAGACCGAATCCGCGGGGTTGTCCAGATCCTGCTCGCTGTTGTAACCAATGGCCTCGATGACCTCGTCGGGGTTGTGGCACACTTCATAGCCTTTGAGCGTGCAGAAAAGCCGCCCCTGCCCGCGGGTGTATGCGGCGACCTCCGCCGCATAGTCGCGCATATTTGCCACCGGCGCCGAGCCGGTCAACACCACGTCACTCCCCGCCGTCTCCGGCGGAGAAACCGTCCCCGCCATGCGCTGTACATCCGACATCGCGCGGCCCACATAGGCAGCGGGCATTTCCAGCCGGAAATCATACCATGGTTCCAACAAAAGGCTTTTTGCACACATCAATCCCTGCCGCACCGCTCGATAGGTGGCCTGCCGGAAATCTCCGCCCTCCGTGTGCTTTTCATGGGCGCGGCCAGCTATGAGCGTGATCTTCATGTCTGTAATGGGGGAACCGGTCAGTACGCCCCGGTGCACCCGTTCCTCCAAATGGGTAAGAACCAGCCTCTGCCAGTTGCGGTCCAGCATGTCCTCGCTGCAATCCGTGCCGAATTGCAGGCCGCTGCCCCGCTCGCCGGGTTCCAGCAGCAGATGAACCTCTGCATAATGGCGCAGCGGCTCAAAATGGCCCACCCCTTCCACCGGCGCGGCGATCGTCTCGCGGTACACAATGTTCCCGGCGCCGAAGTTTACATCCAAGCCGAAGCGTTCCCGGATGATCCTCTGCAAGACCTCCATCTGCACGGCGCCCATGAGTTGAATATGGATTTCACGCAACTGTCCATTCCAGACGATATGCAGCTGAGGGTCCTCCTCCTCAAGCTGGCTCAACTTCTGCATAGCGGTGTGCGGGTCATATCCATAGGGCAGCAACACCTGATAAGTCAAAACCGGCTCCAAGATGGGCGAATCCGAGGAAAACTCTGTGCCCAAGCCTTCTCCGGGATAGGTCCGGCCGAGCCCCGTCACTGCACAGACCGTCCCTGCGGGGACCTCATCCACCGCCTGAAATTTTGCGCCGGAATAGATGCGAATTTGATTGACCTTTTCCTCCCAGATCTTTTCCTCCGGCAAACTCGCCCGGCGGTTGCTCAAAAGCGCCCGCACTTTTAGGCTTCCACCAGTCACCTTTAAATACGTCAGTCGGTTGCCCTGCGGGTCCCAGGCCACCTTATAAACTTTCGCGCCAAACGCCTCTGGATACGCAGGGCAGCGCGCATACCGCGCCAAGCCCTGCAAAAAGGCGTCTATGCCGTCCAGTTTGAGCGCCGAACCGAAAAAGCACGGAAACAGCCTGCGCCGCGCGATCAACCCGGCAATCTCCTCGTCTGCAATTCGCCCATTTTCCAGATATTGATTGAGCGCGTCCTCATCGCACATGGCGACGCTCTCCCAAAATCCTTCCCCGCATGCCCCGCTGAAGTCCACACAGCTGCTGTCCAGGCGCTCCTGCAACTCGGTCAACAGTGCGTTGCGGTCCGCTCCATCGAGGTCCATTTTGTTGACAAATAGGAACGTTGGAATCCGATACCGCTTGAGCAGATGCCAGAGCGTCAGGGTGTGCCCCTGCACGCCGTCAGTCCCACTGACGACCAGGATTGCATAGTCCAGCACCTGCAATGTCCGTTCCATCTCGCTGGAAAAGTCCACGTGCCCGGGTGTGTCAAGCAGTGTAATCTCCCAATCCTCCAACGGCAGGATTGCCTGCTTGGAAAAAATGGTAATTCCTCGCTCCCGTTCCAGGGTATCCGTGTCCAAAAAGGCGTCCTGATGGTCCACCCGCCCGAGCTTTTTCAAACATCCGCAGCGATAGAGCATCCCTTCCGAGAGGGTGGTTTTTCCTGCGTCCACATGTGCCAGAATCCCAACGGCCAATTTTCTCATGAATCCATTCTCCAATATGATTTGATCTTGCCGGCTATGCACAAGCGACGCCCTGCCGTATGCGCATAGCCGGGAAATTTCCGCGCGACCGCTATGGTGGGGAACACCCGCCAAGCTCCGTCTTACAGAGTTGCCATTCAAGGATGCAAACTTCTTGAGCCATCCAAAAAGCCCCCGCCTCAGCCCCAAAATCAGAACCGAAGGCGTTCTGTCCTCCTTCAAACGTAGAACCGCGCGGCTTTGCAGAGCATGTTGCCGCGCCCCATCCATTCTGCCGCCGGGAATGGCAGACTTTTGCCGTCCCGCTTTCGTTTCCAATGTAAAATGATTATAACACATTTCGTCTCCGGAGAAAATGCAGTAGAGCTCTGACGAAGAAAAATTGCTAATGGCGTTCTCCCGCGCCCGGTAAGACGCCGTCACCCCTCTGGAGCAACCGGATGCATAAGAAGGCCCCCTAAAAGCCCATTACCGGCAGGCGTTTCCAAACGCGTGGAACTGGGTTCCCTGGCATCCCTTGCCCCACAGCCCGTAAGCGGGCAACCGCCGTTCAAACGGCAACCTTCCATCATCGAAAGATGGTTGTGGGCAACTCGCTTCATTCGATGCTTGAAGCAAAAGCTTTTTTGCGGGATACCTCCACCGGCAGAACGGGTAAATTCCCTAACCAAAAACGCCATACAGAAGGCCGCAGAAAGGCTGCCTTCCGTATGGCGTCTCTTTGGGGATACCACCCGTTGAAGATCGGTTGTGATAGGAGGGGTTCGACATGCTTCACGCGGAATGGCTCCTTAAAATGTCGAATCACGGGAAACCCTTTCCTCAGCAACGGATGTTCTTCACACAGCCTTTAAAAGCCGTGCGCCTTTAAGAATTCCTGAGCTACTTCCCGTTCGGTTCTTTGCAGCTCGTCAATCTGATAATTCATCTCCTGCATGGCCTCTTCTGTGAGCAGGGGTCCGAGTTCGTCAAACACCGCCTTGAGTTCCGGATACATCTCATAGATTTCCTCCCGAATCACCGGCACCGGATAATACCGCGGGAAGAAGTCCTGGTCGTCCTCCAAAACCGTCAGGTCGAAC
>OLPX01001900.1_pt1 | contig 13456 bp, 10 predicted proteins | sample 1672491 | NCBI WGS metagenome assembly OLPX01 (sample SAMEA3136692, study PRJEB25190) | human gut metagenome | biome: human gut; feature: human-associated habitat; material: faeces | place: Austria | collected 2013 | reverse complement strand
CACCACCCCGTCCGCTGGCCGTACCGGCGGCGTCCTCACCTGCTTAACTAAATCTTCATAGTGTTAACTAAATGACATTGAAGGCGCAACTGTAACGATAAGGAGTGTATATCTATGTTACATATTGAAATTCCAAAACACAGGAGTTCCCTGCCCGGATATCTGTTTTCATTTCTCCTCCTCATTATTGTCCTGTATCTCTTCCTTTATTCCATGGGAGCCATGCAGAGCAGGACAAAAGAGGATCAGTTAAATATGCTGACGGATGCCATCCGCAGGGCCAGCGTCCAGTGCTATTCCATTGAAGGCCGTTATCCGCCCAGCGTTGAATATCTGGAAGATAATTACGGCATTGTAATTGACCGCGAACGCTATAATGTGTTCTACGACGGCTGGGCCGCCAACATTATGCCAGATATCACGGTTCTGCCCGTGACCGGGCAGGCAAAGCAGGGAGGGCAGCTATGAAAAAGACTGTATCGCGTCCCTCGGAAGGCATGGATTTTATCTTTTCCATGCTGCTGTTTCTTGTATTTATTCTATGCTCCGTCTTCACTATTCTGATTGGCAGCCGCGTATACGGCAATATCCGCGCCAGAAACGACGCAGCTTTTTACTCAGACACCGCATTGAGCTATATCACGAACAAAGTACGCCAGTCCGATCGGACCGGCAGCATCAGTGTCCGGACGGTTGAAGGGCAAAGCATCCTGGTGCTGGCCTCCGATTACGACGGCATCCTGTATGAAACCTGGGTTTACACAAAAGACGGCTCACTGCTGGAGCTGTTTTCCGAGCAGGGAAGCGGCCTCACCGTAGAAGACGGCCTTCCTATTATGGACTGTGAGCCCATTTCCTTCTCCATTGCCGATAAGAAGAACGGAGCGATGCTTGAGATTACCCTGGAGGAAACTCCTTCCCCCAGAACTGCCAGCCTCTTTCTTCGCAGCAGTTCGAAAGGAGGCCGCAGGAATGAATAAAAAACGGACATCTTATGCTTTTCTGATGGAAATGCTGTGGGTATGTGGTTTTTTCGCAGTGGCTGCCTGTATTTTCGTACTTGCGTTTGCAAAGGCCGACCGGCTCAGCCAGAATGCGGAAAACTTAAACCACGCCGTTCTCGCCGCCGAGAACGCAATTGAAACTGCTTTTGCCGAATATGACGAAGCGTCTGCCCCCAGTGAGACACATTCCGGTTTTGACAGATATTGGAAGATATGTGAACCGGCCGATCCGGAAGCTGCCTATTTTATGAAAATTAATTCATACGCGGCAGAAGGACTGCTTCACGTATCTGTGGAGATCAGCGATATCAGAGGAAAAGGAATGGAAACTATCTATACCTTGAGCGGCGCCCGAAGTCTGGCCGCTGAAAGGAGGCTTCCATGAAAAACAGAATCAATATAGGCACAGCCTCCATTATCCTTATTTTTATCATCCTCTGCCTCGCCGTTTTCTCTCTCCTGAGTCTGAGCGATGGGAATTCGGCCCTTGTACTGGCCAGACGCCGTGCAGATTCGGTAACCGCCTACTACCAGGCCGATGCCATGGGCCAGGAGTTCATCCAGGCTGCCGTCTCGGCTCTTGACGGTAACAAAAGCATGGAGGAGGCCCTTTCTGATGCAGCTTCACTGATGCCTGAAGGAACGGAGTCAGGAGTTGATGAGGCAGGCAGGCTCTACTGTGAAATACCGATGAATGCCGGCCAGGCTCTCCGAATTGAACTGGATGGCAGTAGCAGGGAGGTTCTGGCAAGCTATGTCTACAATCGGGAAGATTATGCGATAGACGACAGCCTTCCCGTATGGATCGCCCCTGATGAATAATGAAGAACAAGGTTTGAAAGGAGATATACCATGCTTAAGTTTTTGACTGACGCCGTGGAGAAAAATGCATCAGACATTTTTATAATCCCCGGCCTTCCTCTCTCCTATAAAATAAATGGTAAGATTATTCCAGTCGACGATAATAAACTGATGCCCGCCGATTCGGAGGCTCTGATCACTGCGCTTTATGAGCTCAGCAACCACAGAAGTATGGATAAGCTGCATACCTACGGGGATGACGATCTTTCCTGTTCTATTAAAGGAGTCGCCAGATTCCGCGTGAGTATCATGAAACAGAGAGGCTCCCTGGCCGCCGTCATCCGTGTTGTTCACTTTGAGATACCCAGACCGGAAGATATGAACATCCCTCCGGAAGTCATCCGGACGGCAAACCTGAAAAAAGGGCTTGTCCTTGTCACCGGAGCCGCAGGCAGCGGAAAATCCACCACTCTGGCATGTATTATCGATGAAATAAACAGGACGAGAAACAGCCACATTATTACTTTGGAGGATCCGATTGAATATCTGCACCGGCATAACCGTTCCGTTGTCACCCAGCGTGAGATTGGACTGGATACGGACAGTTATGTAAATGGACTGGTGGCTTCCCTCCGGCAGGCTCCCGATGTCATCCTGCTCGGCGAGATGAGGGATTTCGATACGATTAAAACCGCGATGACCGCCGCGGAAACAGGCCATTTGGTGATTTCAACCCTGCATACCATCGGGTCCGCCAATTCGATTGACCGTATCATCGATGTATTCCCTCCCGACGGGCAGCAGCAGATACGCGTCCAGCTGGCTATGGTTCTCCAGGCCGTCATCTCCCAGCAGCTCGTCCCTACCGTCACCGGAAGCATGGTGCCCGCCTTTGAGATCATGTTCCTGAATGATGCAATCCGCACAATGGTTCGGGAGGGCAAGATTCATCAGATAGATAATGTAATCGCCACCAGTATGGCCGAGGGCATGATCAGCATGAATAACAGCCTGCTGCGGCTTATGCGGGAAGGCAAAATATCCCGTGACACCTGTATCAGCTACAGCAGTGATCCGGAGCAGATGCAGATGCGCTTAATGTAAAGCCGGAATCACGTAAAAAACGGTGAGAAGTCCGCAACGCGGATTTCTCACCGTTTTTTACGTGCCACGACCAGCAGTCTGCCGTCTTTTAGTGTGTATTCACAGGTGGTCAGTGTGATAAGCTGCCGAGGCCATTCGGCCGTAATTCCCGTATCATAGGCAGCATGTTTTTTTATGTACTGTACAAAGCTTTCGTATTCTTCCCGTGTTCTGGCTGCCAGCACTGCCGCAAATCCGCTGCTCAGCTTCTCGGCCGGAAGTCTGACAACTCCCACTATCTCATATACCGATGACGAATCGGGTGTATCCAGACAAATTTCCGGATGTTCCTTATAATATTCCTCAGAACCGTATTTTTCCAGTGAGGCAAACATGGTTCCGTTTTTCATATGATGTCCGTAAATGACGCAGTTGGGACTTGCCTTCCCTTCCTCTGCCTCCGCTTCATAAAGCGCTTCATCCTCCCGTAGCCGGCAGGCCGCATCCATATAAATCATCCCATATGCGGAATATCTGCCGTCAAATCCCCTCCTGTAGTAATAATCCGGACTGTCCGGGGTTTGCATTACCGGGTAATCAATGGGTGTTCCCGCAATCGTGATCCATGCCGCCACATCCTGATTGATCTCCTTCAGAAGCCTGCAGCCTTCCCGGCGCTCCTGCGCCGACTCATATTCTGCCGCTCTCAGGGAGGCCTCATCCAGCCGGCTCTTCTCGTTTATTGTAAGAGCGGGCGATATTGCTCCGCGTATTTCCATTACCGCCGCAATATCTCTTTCACTGTGGCGGTACTCTTTTTGTGTTTTTACATACATTACTGTAAAAACCGCCATGGAGATGAGGCTGAGTGTAAATACGGCCGTACACAGCCGTCGTTTCGTCTTGTCGGTCATAAATCACTTTTTCCCTCCGGTATACTTTTTCCGGCGGATTAATGCGGTGCAGCCTGTCAGAATCGAAATCAGCATGCCTGCTGCATATGCCCCGGCTCCCATATCCCCCATTTTGGGAAGAGAGGGCAAAGCTGCCAGCGGCACCGGTTCATCCCCTATCTCCTCCAACTGCGGTTCTGCCTGCGGAAAACTGGACAGCGGCGTATTGCTGTCAATGATTACCGTAGTATTTCCCCTGTCCCGGTCATGGCCGCCCGATGAACCGCCTGAGCCGGTTGATGGAGGCTGCGACGGCTGTGAAGCGCTGCCGGTTTCCCCGGTTGATTCCTCCGCAGAAGATGTGGGCGGAGCTTCCGTCGAGGGTTTATCCGTCTCTTCCGTTGACGGCGCTTCCGTTGACGGCGCTTCTATTGACGGCGTCTCCGTTGACGGCGCCTCTGTTTCAGGCGGTTGTTCCACTTCCAGTTTCGGAGCAGCCGTCACCTCATATTTCATGACCATTTTTCCGCCTTCGTCCACCATCATGGGCAGTGCTGCAAAAAATGGCATCGACTTCACTATCCTGTCCGTCCCGGGTGTACCGGTCTGGCTTACAAGGTACAGGCCCCGTTCGAGACCGCCTATCTTTGCCCTCCCATTTTTATCGGTTACTTCGCTGCCAGCTGCTTTTATCTTATTCTCAGAGACAAAAGCAGCTGATTTTACCGCATTTTTCTGCATGGCTGATTGACTTGAATCATTCAGGCCGTCAATGTCCAGTCCGGAAGCCGCAAAGTCTCCTGTCAGGATAAATACTCCGTCCTGCGGCATTTCAGCCACCTGATAGACAGACCACTCTACACCTGCTATTCCCGTCCCATCTGAGGATGCCTGTATTGTAAGCGCGGCCTTCTCACTCTCCGCCGGCACAGCAGCCGCGGTCTGTACTGCAAATGCCGCCGCGAGTATTGCAGTGATGAGAAATGTGCCTGCCTTCTTTGCAATTCCTTTATGTTCCATCGCGTTTCCCTCTTTTCTCCTCTACCTTTTCTCCCCCTTCACCGGATGTGTATGGCGGCCATTGCTTCCTGCGAAGTCCCATCGGAGGTTACCTCATAAGGAATCCTTACCCCACGCACCAGAAGACGGTGGCTGTTAATCCCATACGGCGTGCAGGTAAACAGTGTCATATATTCCCTGCCCGGCACCGGATCGAGCAGTTCCAGCTGTGTCGGAAGAACCGTTTCTATCTGATCTATCTGATAAGCCATAATCCGGTCAAATATGTGGAAATAAAATATGTCCCCCTTCTCCATCTCTCCCAAATCCGTAAAAAGCCTGGCGGACGGCAGCCCCCTGTGTGCCGATATGACGCTGTGTGTCCCGCTCCCGCCTGTAGGAAGGGCTGAACCATATAAATGGCCCGCCCCTTTCTTCAATACCTCCGCCGATGTGCCGTGATAAACCGGCAGGTAAACATCAATCTTTGGAATATCTATATAGCCCATCACTCCGTTTATATTCAGCAGGGCATTATACTCCTCATCTTCTTCCGAAGGATCAGCGCCTCCCGTCCGGAAGGGATCCATCGAAAGTGCGCCGGATAACCGGCTGTTATATACCTCAGCCCTTGCAAGCATTTCCTCTTCCTGCGTTTTACTCAGCTCCCGGACCCCCTTTTGATACCCCTTGATATCGGACGCCGCCGCTGCCTGGTAATACATATTGCTGATGTCCGGATAAAAGTACATTCCGGCTCCGGCAAGCAGTACCAGGACGGCCAATATGATAATTCCTTTTCTCTTCATCCGTCTCTCCTTGTCACAGGAACCGGCTCTGTTTAACGTCTTCTTTTCTGCGCCTTCTCCCTGACAAACCTCCTGTAAAGCAGCCGATCAGAACGAACAGCGACGCAAGCATCATTCCGGCTCCCTTTCTGCGGAGATGGTCGGTTCCCGCACCTCCTGTTTCCGGCAGGAAAAAGCTGCTTCTTGTATTTGTGAAGGTACAGGAATAGCTCTTACCGTCCGAGGGATTTTTCAATACGGCAGACGGAGGATTCTCGGGATCGAAGAGGGTGTCCTCTCCGGCGCCGCCGCCGAATTCCCTGACAGACACATAATATCCGTCGCCGTCTCTCTCGGTAATCCGGTAATTCCGGCCGGCCAGAACCGTAAATTTCGCAGTCTGACCATTGGTCAGGGTAAATTCCCCATTCTCCGCAGTTTTCCCGTCTGATGCGGTTTCACCGGTTCCCGGCATAAGCTGATAGGGCTGCCCGCCTGCGCTCACCCATTTCCCGGTATTGGCCCCGTCTTCTTTCTCTAGACGGAAGGTAAATGCCTGAGCCTTATCTTCCTCAAACCGGCTTTCAATCTTTTTCGTTACCGCAAGGGACGCCGTTGGTATCCGGACGCCTACTTTGGCCGGCTCCACGGTGATAGTCGACTTATTTGTGGAGTTGACGGCCCTGTATGCGTATCCGAATGTGTTCCACGCAACCGGCTCATTGCTCAGATCCAGTTCTGATGCCTTCGGAAGCAATGCGCTGAAGGTTACTATAACCGTATCATTGTTCGTAAGATCTTTTAACGCGTCATTTTCCACCTCGATGCGGAAGGTGTCTCTGCCTGCGGCGGAGGACTCCCAATCGGACGCGCTGTCCGGTTCCCAATATCGTGCAGGCAATGCGGAGCCTTTGCCGAATTTCGTGTTCCAGTCCGCAAACGTGACATTATAATCTCCGTCTTTAAGTCTTACCATTTGTCCGGACGCTTTCCTGATCCGGACTTCGATTGCAGGCGAGTCGGGAAACGATACTTTGAAACCTGAATTTCGCTGCATGTTGTTTACAAGTCCGTTATCCTTCAATGCCGGAAGACGATCCACTATTACCAGGTTTTCAATCCCCTTTTCTACCTGATTCCTGATGTTGAGCGTATACGTAACTTCGCTTCCGGCATCGGCAATAATTGAATTGCGGGAGCTGTCGGTGCCGGTGCCGGTCCCCTCTGTTCCGTTGAAGGAGCCTCTGATTTCTTTCCACGCCTCCGTCTTTCCGTCACCGAAGAAAATATTGACCGATGCCTCCGCACGGACACAGACAGGCTGATTGCCCTCTTTGACCAGCGTGCCTTCACAGGCAGCCGTATAACTGTATTCCCGGGCCGGTATTAAATCAGCCTGGTTCACATAAGTTCCATATTTAGCCGTTCCGTCGCCGTCAGCCCTGGAACCTATTCTGACTGTAATTTTGCCTTTTACCGGAATGGCCAGGTTTTCATTCGTCTTCACGGTATGGCCGTCTGCACCCGTTATCAGGTATCCTTCAGACTGTTTCTCAATCTTCCAGGAGGCTGTCACATTCTTTCCCTCTTCGCGTCCGACAGCCGGTTCCGGAAGGGGTATCTTTTTCCCGCCCCAGGTGACAATATAGGTTCCGTCCGCATCGGCTTCGTTGTAAGTCAGGCCGGCCGGGAACACATCCCTGATTGTATAATTTTCAATCGGCCCTCTAGTCATATGGCCGTTGGTTCCATTATACAGGGTCACCTGCCAGCGCATCGGATTGTTCGGAAGGAAATTGTCATTTTTACCGTCCGGTTTATAATCATACCAATTATTCGAAGCATTGTACTGAGCCAGGCTCTTTCCGATACCGGGAGTATAAATTCCCGCCGCGGCGACATCAGCGGAAGCGGTTATAATCTTATATAAGTCATCGGAATAAGATTTTCCTCCCACTGCTCCGCTCAAATCAGAAACCGGCCTGTCGAATGCTTCATCCGTAATCGCCGTCTGGTCAACAATGACACCGGTAGTATTAGTAAGTTTCTTAATACCGTCAAGATCTCCCGTGACCTTTGCAATTATTCCGTATACCACACTTCCGCCCGGTTTAACCGATGGAACGGGGGACAAACCTGTCTTTATGGCATCCGTATCGTAAAGCCGGACACGGTAAGTTGTCTTACCGCTGTTCATCGATGCAAAATTTGCTCCATGGCTCACCGCCACCTCTGCATCCGTTCCCCATTTACCTGCGGCCGCGTCTTCATAATACAGCCAGTTTTTACCGGAAAACTTATTGCTTCTTTCTTTAATCCCCAGATCCAGCGTATCGCTGTCTCCTACTGCCCCAGGTATCTTCTTTCCCCGGTCCGCACCGTTGAATTCATAAAACCGTTCAAACTGCATTCCGGCGGGCAGCCAGTCTTCGATTTCATAGATGCGGAGAGGTTCTTCATCACTTTCGTTATTAATGGTGATCCGGTAGAAAACATAATCTCCTTTTCCGACAGTGAGAGTCGTTTCGTCTTCCGCCAGTCCTGTTCCGCTGCCAAGAACCGGATTATTCCATTTGGCGCCCTTCAGATAGACATGGCCCCCTTCTTCTTTCAGCTCCCTGGCGACCGCGTATACCTCTTTATCAATCGAGGCCTTCTGGACATCCTCGTTAATTGTAATTGAGGCGGACGCCCTGATCGCAAATTTCCGCTCCGGTTCCTTATCATAGGCCAGAGAAGCGCTGACCGTATTTTCGGGGAACAGAATCGATGCTCCCTCCGGTATCTCAAGATAGATACGGAAAACAATACTTTCCCCCTTTGCCAGTTCCACGTTCTCATCCAATGCCTTTGTCCCGCTCTGGCCGGGTGTCAGACTGAGCCAGCCCTTAGCTCCCGGTTTCTTCATAAATACAGATCCCGGTTCACCCAAATCCGCGTTTGCATAAATCGGGCGGATTCCGTCTCCGAACAGGTTTGATATGTCGTCCGAGACATTAGCCTTAAACCTGTCATTACCCGTATTTTTAAGCGTCATCTCATAACATACCACGTCTCCGGCCCGGAACGTAACGCTCTGATCGACAGGATGGCGCCTGCTGTTCTGCTCTGTAATACTGCCCTTTTCCGATGCTCCGATAAAATAAGCTTTCTTCTCAATCGATGCTCCGATTGCATAAAGAGTTGCGCTACCCGGCTTATCGAAGCCCTCTCCTTCTCCGCCTCCTGCATGAGCCTGGTTGGTAATCTCGCCTTCGGCCTCAATCCTCCCCTTTAATTTAATATTCTCCGTCACACCCGGTTTGAGATAGACTCTTGCTTCCACGGTAATTCCGGATTTCCCTGCAAGCGAGAACGCGCTCCAGGAAGCCGCGCTGTTTCCCTTATTCTCATAGCGTTTAATCTCCGTCCCATTCTCTTTTATGATGATAATTGCCTGTGAAGGAATATTGGAGATTTCCTTTAACGTTACGGAGCCGGGCCATTCGTCTTTTACCGTGATCCAGTGGGAATTGTGTACGCCTCCGGTTAATCCCGCCATGAGATTATATGTCACGTCGCTGCCCACTGCCGGCTGGCTGCCGCCTGTTCCGGCATTTACGATAGTCTTCCTGAATGTGACATCGCTCTCTTGTAAAGTATTCAGGTTCACGAATACCGTCGCATCATCCCTGCCAAGGCTTTTTTCTCTCTGCACATCTGAACTGCGGTACCATCCGGCTGAATTGGTCTGCGTCGTATTGATGTTATTACCGGAAAACTCTGTTTTCGATTTAAAGGCGGCTTCAAATATGACAACTGCTTCCCCGCCGGACGGAATCAGAATGTTTCCCCATACTTTGACGGCCGGGGAAACGGCCGTATTGGCAGGAAGATCCGTAAAAGCGTCTGCCGGAAGCTGTTTTCCTTCCACCATCACCTTTAATGTCTTAACCGACGCAGTGTCAAGACCCGCAGGAAGAGAGTCCACGATGTCAAACCGTTCTTCTGCATAACCATTATTTTTGACCCTGATTTTATAACGGACTTCCCGGCCTGGTTCGAATATCTTATTTTCCCCCTCTGCCTTAACCTTGCAGTCCCTGTCTGTATATGCCTCTTTCGTCAGAGGATAAGCGGAATTTGCAGTCATGTTATTTTCTGCTTCACTGTGATGATTTGTTTCTCCGTCGTTCTTTTCCAAGTCCGTGTTGTCTGCCGTCTCATCATACATGATGGAATAGGCGTCAAAATACGCTTTGCACGACACCGACGGATTCCGGCCGGAAACTGCTGCATTCCCGTCATATTTAATGATGCCAGCCGCCTTTTTGAGAACCGAACCGATTCCCAGGTAGACATTCATCTCATCACTTACGATGTCCGCCATATCTTTTGGCCCGTCTGTTGCCAAAGTTTTGTTTTCTGCCGTGTAGCGCACTTCAAAACCGGTTATGATATTCGTTGAAGAATCGTTGTTTTGGTAAACCGGTGTCACCTTTACTTCACCGGAATGATATCCTCCCGGAAGCTTCAGTCCAATCAGCTTTGCCACATTACGGCCATCTTTTGTCAGATACAGTTCCCCTTTTTTGACTGAGGCATCAACAGATAATCCATATCCGGAAATATCCAGGGCAAACCCGTCAAATGCAATAACGTCGAGGACTGAATAAGATTTTGTATAGAGGCGGCCCACGTCGCTTCTGTAATCTTTTCCTGCTGAAATTTTGTAAATAATTTCACCGTCAGCATTTCCCACATTTGTTCCTGCCGCCATATTGCCAAGACTGCCGGTATTGGACAGCTTTACATCATGCCACCAGTACCGGGCATTGCTTCTCATGGTGACTGCTTCCCCTTCGATCAGGGCAGCATCTCCGCTGTGAGCAGGGCCTGCGCTGCTCTCATATGCCTCTTTAAGCTCCTCCCTGTTCAGGATTCCCGGTGTAGCCGTAATTGCGGAACCAATCGGTGTAATATAGTTATCAAAGGTAAAGAATATTGGAAGATCCGTGATTGCGGTTCCGCCGTTCCTGATTCCGAATACCGCTAATCCGGCCCCGGCGGAATAAAAATAGGTGTTCGTTTCCGCCGTTATCATCTGCCAGTCATTACACTGCGCCGCGTCCGCATATTCGGAAGATTCCAACAGCAGTTCGTGGATGGCCTTCCATTCCCTTTGTTTTTCACTGTTCAGGGACGAAACCGGCCTGGCGCTCGGCTCACTTTCCGGGCCTTTTACATTCCCGTAGTCATTGCCCTTATCATCCTCTATCTTGAATCTCACCGTGAAATAAGCGTATTCCGGCAGTTTTTCGTCAACTACACTGTAATCGGCCGCAATATGAAAGGTTCCGATTGCGCCTGACATTACCTTTTCCTCACCATCGGCCAGAAAGGCCTGAACCTGTGCTATTTTTCCGTGCGCATTCGTACCGCTCTCCGCAAATGCGATACAAAATCCGCCTGCCGGTACCGTCATTCTGGGGCCTGCCGCATCTTTCGGGTCATCCGGACTGCCGGGTGAGGCTGCCTCTCCCGGAGTGGAAATGTCTCCGTTCTGCACCAAATCCGTCAGTTCATCCTCCCCCAGCTCTTCCCTGGCCCCTGCTTCGGCAAAGCCGTATCCCTGTATCTCAGAACCGGTTGCTGTGGAAGATGTGGCGGCGGACGGGCTTGCCGGTTCCGTACCATCCTCGGAGGGCGTTGCTTCCGAGCCGCTGGCCTCCGGCGGCGTGGCTGCTGCGCCGTCCTGTTTATACGTAATAATTGTCATAGAGCGTATTACAATATCGTTCGCATCGACTATCTGCAGCGTAAATACACAGTCACTGTCCTTATTTCCATTAAATCCGATAAATATTACGTTTTCTGCTGCGTATTCGGCTTCACTGCCCGATGCCGGAAGCTCCTCCCCGCTGACTGCCACAATGACAGAACAATTATCGCCCGCCTTTTTCTGTTCAATAATGGATGTTCCCATCAGGAAAGGCGTAATCTTGTCAATTGCGTCATCTTTCAGCTCTTCATTTGCATAGGGAAGCTTCTTTCTGTCTATATTCGGAACATACTCATGGTCCTTGCCGGCCGCCTGCTTCACACCTTTTATAATCTCTTTTTCACTGACCGTGATTACCTTATAAATCGTGTCGCCGGCATACGTACGGACGGCGCCAAGGCTGCCGAACACCATCTGCACGACTATACAGATGCCAAGCCATGCGGCCATCGTTCGTCTTAACCTGCCATCCTCTTTTATTTTCCTGAACATTCCCGCCATTTTTTCTCCTCATTTATCCGTTTTAATTCTTTAATCATCCAGAGCAGCGTCTATCAGCTTAAGCGTATTATTTTTATCATAACAAAAGAGCTGCCTCGCGAATTACCTCGCCAATAGCAGCTCCTGATTTTTTTATTCTTTTTACTGTTTTTATAACTTTTTTACCTGTTTATACCGGAATCTCATTTCCAGTCCGGAGTTTCCCCCTCCTGTGACAGTTCGGGATTCAACATTTTGACCAGGGACTCTACCGAATAACTGAGTTCCCCTTTTGCTCCTTCGGATTGCTTCCATCTGTCAAGACACCTGGTAAATGCTTTGTTGCAGTTCTCTTTCTCTGTTCCGACCAGAATAATCATATACTGGCTCTTGCTGTAGGTGGTGAACAGATCTCCTCTTCTGAACGATGACCGGATTACCTCCTTCAGGATCTCCATCTGCGTCTCCAGCTTCTCCGAATCCGTTATCTCCTTCCCCATCCGCTCGGTCAGGTTCAGAAGCATCAGGAAAATAGATCTTCCGCTTCTCTCTGCCACTCTCGCAAGCAGCTGGCAAGAGTCAAGAAAGCTGGGATACAGGCAGTAATAGGCGCCCGTATTCTTCTGCTCCCTGAAGTTTTCTTTTAAATCATCAAAATTCCCTACCGGATTCTTAATCTGACTCTCTATCCTGCGCAGACGGCTTACCATCTCAGGCCCGGGCGGCACGCCCAGCTCCTCGCAATAGAGTTTGGCCGTATTCCGATAGACGTCATATGCCTCTTTATACTCCTTCAGCAGCATCAGACAGTCAATCTCCTGAATCTGCCATTTATCAAAGGGATATAATTTGCCGGCTTTCCGGTAAAGCCGAAGCTCTTCCTGATACTCGCCGGCCTGTCGGAGATATTCCCCCAGCTCCACCACAGCCTGCTGATACATTCCCTTAAGCTGCAGATTCCGCTCAATGACCCATAGCTCCGTAGAAAATTCCGGCAGCAATTCACCCGTATACAGCCGTTCCGCCGTTCTTAAAAAACCGATGCGCCCGGCGCCTGCCGATTCCTTTGCCATGCTGATGCATTCGGTAAAACGGACGGCATCTGTTTCTACCGGAAAACTGCTGCTCCAGCGGCATATGCCGCTTTCGAGAACAACATATTCCTCTTCCGGCAGTCCGGCTAAAACAAGCTGCTTTTTCAGCCTGTAGATAACATTATTCAAATTCTTGTTGGGATTTACCCCGGCATTCCAGCCATAGAGCGTATCTATCAATTCTTTTTTGGAAATCCCCTGGTCGGCATGAAGGAACAGCAAAAGCAGAAGCTGAATAAATTTCATATTACTGCTTCTTGAAAATGCAATCTTTTTTCCTGCATAAGTCATCGAAAATCCGCTGAACATATTCACGCTCAGAATTTCCTGCATTCCCGGACTATAAATCTGCTCTTCCATTCAGCTCCCCCTTTCCGGACAGACAGTATCTTTTATAAGAGTATCTCTATTATAATACATTTTCCGAGTATTACCATCTTTTTTATCGTAAGCTTTGGTAAAGTATTGCTGTTCACAGGTCACCGCCTTCAATCAGGATGTGAAAGCCGGCGGGCAGAGCTTTGCCCTGTCCGCCGGCTTTCACATCCTGATT
>OLPX01001894.1_pt1 | contig 13501 bp, 10 predicted proteins | sample 1672491 | NCBI WGS metagenome assembly OLPX01 (sample SAMEA3136692, study PRJEB25190) | human gut metagenome | biome: human gut; feature: human-associated habitat; material: faeces | place: Austria | collected 2013 | reverse complement strand
CTTATGAGGACACAGGGTCAAAGAATCTCGATTGGCTTGAAAACCTAAAAAAAGTACAAAGATCAAAAAATAGTTGTAATTTATTCGTATGATTCAAAATATTTCTGGAAAATAGCTAAAATAATCACACTTCTTTCCAAAAAATCTTCTATGTATCGCACAAGAAAATATTTTATAATAAATAAGACAAAGCCAAACGGATTTCCCAATTCTCTCGCCTAACAGCAAGACGGAAGTTGTAACTCTTTACACCTTCTCCTCAAATTTTTTCCTTCTCTAAAACAATCGAAAAACCGCTCTATCGATGTGCTTCGGTAGAGCGGTTTTTCGTGTATGTTGATCCGGATAAAAATCTACAACACTTGATGTGCTTATATCACTCTCTGTATTTTTCTTGCGCTGTAACAATTTATTCATATTTCGATCACCTAACGATCACGTTACATTGCTAAACTGATAGTCACGTATAGGGGAACAAGCGGAATCCTTTGCAACCGGCTATCCCGATCCGGCAAATAAAATTGGATCGCTCCGGGCGGCCTTCTTTTTCCATTTGGCTTTCGTTCCCTGAATTTTAGAAATCGGAGGGACGCATATGATTGAGGTGAAAAACCTCACAAAGCAATACGGTTCGAATCTTGCTTTGAACCATATCAGCTTTTCCCTGGAGGAGGGAACCATCCTCGGGTTCCTTGGCCCAAATGGCGCGGGGAAATCTACGACCATGAATATCATCACAGGTTATATCTCCCCCACGGAGGGAAGTATTACCGTGGACGGGTTTGACACCCTGGAAAATCCGTTGGAGGCCAAGAAGCGCATCGGCTATTTGCCGGAAATCCCCCCTCTATATACGGACATGACCGTCAAAGAGTACCTGAACTTTATGTATGACCTGAAGAAGGTAAAACTTCCACGCAAGGAACACATAGAGGAGATCTGTTCGCTGGTCAAGATCGACGATGTGTATCACCGTCTGATTGCCAATCTTTCCAAGGGATACCGCCAGCGCGTCGGCATTGCACAGGCTTTGCTGGGCAATCCACCGGTACTGATTCTGGATGAACCCACAGTAGGGCTCGACCCAAAACAGATTATCGAAATTCGCAACCTCATCAAAGGGCTGGGACGAAAACACACAGTCATTTTAAGTTCCCACATTCTGTCCGAAGTACAGGCCGTATGCGAGCGCGTGATTGTCATCAATCGCGGTTCCATCGTTGCGGACGGCACCCCGGACAGTTTGGCGCACAGCCTGTCCAATGAAAACCGTCTGCTCCTGCGGTTAGAGGGCGAGGAAGAGCCGATCAAATATGCATTGCAGGCGATGAATGGCGTCAAAGAGGTGCTCTCCTACGGAGAAAAGGAGCCCGGTGTATTCGCATTTTCGGTTGAGAGCGAAGAGGGAATCGACTTGCGCCGCTCGGTCTTTGCCTTAGCAGCACGGAACGATTGGCCTATCCTCTCTATGAAGAATACCGATCTCACGTTGGAAGATGTTTTCCTGCGCCTTACCAGCGACCTCTACGCCGATCAAGGGTCGGAGCATTCCTCTGAGATTCTCGATGGAAAGGAGGGGGCGTAATGGGTGCGATCTACAAAAAAGAACTCCGATCGTATGTTACCTCCCCAGTCGGTTATGTGGTGGCGGCAGTATTGTTTGCGTTGTACGGCTTTTATTATTATTCGGTGATGTTGTCCGGTTCCACCTATTATATCTCCACATTTGTCTATAGCAATATGTTTATTTGGAGCATGATGCTTTTGCCGATTTTGACCATGCGGGTATTCAGCGAAGAGCAGAAGAACCGAACCGATCAGGCCCTTTTGACGGCTCCGGTGGGAGTCGGCTCGATTGTTGTGGGTAAGTTCCTTGCGGCTGCGACCGTTTATGCGGCGATCCTGGTGGGCAGCCTGATTCCCGCCGTGGTCATCGGTTTTTTCTCCTCGCCCAATTGGGTGTTGATTCTCGGTACGGTCATCGGTTCCTTCCTGTACGGTGTGGCGATTCTGGCGATTGGCACCTTTGTCTCTGCTCTTACGCAAAGCCAGATCGTGGCCGCGATCGGCACCTTCGGGATTTCCATTCTGTTGGTGGTAATCGATCAGTTGACAGGGATTATCAGCAACGAAGTAGTGGTCAAGATCTTGAACTGGTTGTCCTTCAACAGCCGGTATACCCCCTTTACCACGGGGACCTTTAATCTTGCCAGCATCGTTTTTTTCCTCAGCGTGGCGGCAGTCTTTCTGTTTTTGACTGCACGTAAGCTGGAGAGCAGACGCTGGAGCTAAGGGAGGGATAACAGATGGACAATGAGAATAAGAATCCTTTGCTGCCGGAGGAAAAGGCGTTTCCGGCAGAAAGGATGAGCGAAACAGAAAACCGCCGGAAGGTTCCAAGGAAGAGCAATCCTCGGGGGAAATGCCGGTTGCGCCACCGAGTCAAGAGGAACCGGAAGAAGATTTTTCTAGGGAGGAACAAGAGGCTCCAAAATCCGACCTAGAGGCAATCGAAAAGGGGACGTCTGAACAGCTTCCCCCGGAGACGATGGAGCCGCCCATCGCGGAAGACTCCATAAAAAAACAGAAGAAACCCCGCAAGGACAGTCATAAGGGCAAATATCGGGGGATTTCCCTGGCAATGACCGCCGGGTTTCTGGCGGTTATCATCCTTTTAAATGTGGTGGTCAGCCTATTGGGCGAGCGCTATCCTTCGATCAATTTGGACCTCACGGAGGGGCATGTCAACACGCTGTCGGAAAGTGCGGCGGAGATTGCTTCCAATGTGCAGAATCCAACCACAATCTACATCATGGCGAGCGAGGAAATCGCCAAGGCGGATACCCTCCTGGCGGAATATGGAATCAAATACAGTCAAGTCAGTACGCTGGCCGAGAAGATGGCGGAAAAGAACTCCAATATATCGGTGGAATATATCGATCTGGATCAGAATCCGGCCTTTGCTTCGGAGTATAAGGACGACGGCTTGATGACTGCGGATGTGCTGGTGAAAACGGATAAGCGCTATCGCGTGTTGGCGTACACGGATCTATTTGATGTACAGTATAGCCAGACAGGAATGACCGCTTACTCCATGGTGGACAGTGCGTTGGCTTCTGCGGTGAGCTCAGTCAATGCGGACACCCTTCCACTGGCGGTGTTCGATACAGGACACAATGAGATGTTGGACACGACGCTTTATAAGAACATGTTGACCAGCAGCAACTTTGAGACACAGGAGATCAACTTGTTGACAGATGAAATTCCCGAGAATGCACAACTTTTTGTCTTGGCCACCCCTGCAACGGATTATACGCAGGATGAAATTGAGAAGTTGGAGGCATTCTTAAACGACGATGGGAAAACGACCGACCGTTCCCTGTTGGTAACCTTCTATCCCGGTCAGGATAGCCTCCCGAATCTAACCTCGTTCCTAAAAGAGTGGGGCATGGATGTACAGCAGGCTACCCAGGTGATCGAAACCGATCCCAACAGCTATATCACCAGCGATCCATCCTATCTGCTGGCAAATCAGGGAAGCGACATCACCCTCAGCCGGGCAACACCGGATTATGGGTATCTTTTGATGCCGCAGAGCTGCCCGATTCAGCTGCTGTTTGACAGCCGCAATGGAATCACTACGCACGTACTTGCAACAAGCAGCAGCACAGCGTTCCCCTATGATGGAACGGAGGAAAGCATCCGCAATCCACAGACCGGCGAGCAGACTTTGGCAGCACTTGCACAAAAGACCATCACGTCTGGAGACCAAGAAGCTACCGCCAATGTAGTGGTTCTGGGAAGCACCTTTATGTTTGTGGACGGCATCATCAATTCCAACACATTTGGAGATGGCAAATACCTCACAGATCTTTCGAAATACGTAACCGGAACAGAAGGGGAGACAGCGGCGGTAGAGACCAAACAGGTACAGACCTCGGTAGCAGATATTTCGATGAGCCTTTTACAGGTGATGGTTTTCGGATTGGGCGTGTTTACGGTTCTGATCCCGTTGATTGTCGTGGTGATTGGTATAGCCGTCTATTATAGAAGGAGGAGGTTATAATGAAACCGGCGACCAGGAATCTGCTGATTCTCGGCGTGTGCATCGTTGCGCTGGGGGGAGTGCTGGCCGCTTTGATGCTGACCGGCGGCACGACCGAGGCGTCCACTACGGCCTCTTCGTCGCAGGACATTGCACTTTTAAATCGGGAAGAAGCGGAGGTTGCCTCGATTGAGGTGACCAATACAAACGGGGTATTCACGATCGTGCCTTCGGAGGAACAGCCGGAGGACAGTGCAGCGGGTACGAGCTCCGCTGTACTGTCCTCGGAATCCACGGAGAGCGCCAGCGCAGTATCTTCGGAGTCTGAGCCGGAGATCCATTTTACCATCCAGGAATTGGAAGGGCTTCCACAGGACAGCTATGCGGTTAAAACCGCGGCGCAGGGTGGCTGGCAGCTCTTTGCCACAAAGAAGATCGGCACGGTCAGCAACCTCACGGATTTTGGCCTGTCTACTCCGCAGGCGACCGTGAAAGTTACTTTTAAGAACGGAGATACCTACGGGTATGAGATTGGGAATGCCTCTGTGGAGGATAGCACGGCTTACTATGTGCGTGGACAGACCGGGGAGGACATCTATGTGGCCAGCGTTCCAATGGCATATTTGCAGGATAAAACCGGCTTTTTGTCCCGCCAGGTATTGGATTTCAGCAGTCTCAAGGCCGATGCCGCCGCGCCGTTCCGTAAGCTGGTGTTGAGCGGTACGGCGGTTGCGGAGCCAATTACCCTTCAGCAGGGGGAAGGCACCCTATATTTGATGACAGAGCCGAAAAGGATGGAGGCGGATTCGGAAACGGTGACCTCCTTGACCGATCTGCTGTCTTATTTGACGGCTGGCGGAGTAGAGGCATTACACCCCGACGCGGACGCCCTGCGGGAGTATGGCTTGGAAAACCCGGCCAATGTTGTTCAGATGACCACGGCGGATGGGACGGAATACACGCTCAAGGCGGGGGCGGAGAAGGATGGAAACCGCATGGTGATGTTGGACGGTGTAGATATCGTATATCGAATCATGGACGATAGCCTGATTCCATGGACAAGCCTGACAGAGCCGTTTGACGTGCAGAGCAAAGTCCTTTTGACAAGGAATGTGGAAGCTGTACAGACGCTTTCGATCGAACTGGATTCGAGCGAAACATATCGTTGGAATGTCACCCGCACAAAGGATGAGGAGAAACCCACGGACGATACCACATATTATAACTATACCGTAGCGGATGCTTCTGGAACCACAAAGGATTACACCGCGTTTACAAATCTCTATCAGGTGTTGACCAGTGAGACCGTTTTGGAGGACGCTGGTGACACGGAGCCTACCGGTACGCCGCTCTTCCGGGCGGTTGTCGAATACTACGATGGTGCACTGACCAATACTTTGGAATTCTATCCGGATGGAGAGCGCAATTGTGTGGTGGTTTTGGATGATGTGGTTCGAGGGAGCGTTCCGAGAGGAGACATCGATACCTTACAGGAAGCGTTGGAAGGAGCCGTACAGTAAGGCGCATTTGACCATATTGATAGAAGTTCAGGCAGAAACGGCCCCAACAGAGCATTTTGCTTTGTTGGGGCCGTTTGGCGTTTATTGGCAAAAATATGGATTGTCTCCCGTTCGCATAGGAACCGTGCGCATTGAAAACTTTTGGCCGGAACCCATGGGGATTTTACTTATTACGATCGAGAAAATTTGCAGGAGCTGCCAATCGAGAAGGAATAGCAAAGACCCCCGACTTTCTGGAAAAAACCGGTTCCCTTTTCTTTGGTATGCGATGGCACATCCGGCCTAAGGGGAGTATCTAAAGAACAGGAAGAAAAAATCAATGGCAAGGTCGAAAAGCCTCCCTTTTCAAATACATTGGAAAAGGAACAAATTTAGAAATAGGGGACTGAAACCGCATTACAGATGGACAAATGATGTTCCCTGTGTGCTGCATTAGAAAGGATCTGCCGAGGGGGAACCTTTGATAAATGGTTCGCAGGGAAGTTTCATCTCGCAGGAAAAGCCCTGACCGGGGGCTGTGTGCGCGATAAATTGTCCGCCATGGGCCTCCGTTATGCGCCGAACCAAAAACAATCCCAATCCGTGGGCACGCTTTGGCGCATAGGGGGCATTCAGAAGGTTTTCCAATTTTTGCGGATCGGCTCCAACGCCGTCATCGTACACACAAATTAGGCAGAAGCCGTCCTCCCTGCGAACGGCTATTCGGATCGCGCAACCCTGCGGATTGTGCAGAACACTGTTTTGGAGAAGGTTTGTCAAGGCGCGCAGAAGCAGCCGCTCGTCCCCCTTCAGCTGAATGGATTCGTCTATGGCTTCGAGTTCGATGCCGCAGGGATTCTCCGGCATGGCATTCATAAAATCCGTAACCGTGCGGCGAACAAGCTTGGCGGCTCGCAACAGCCGATATTCCAGAGGCTGCATGTCGTATTCCAAACGCGATACAAGATTCAGATCGCTCACCAGGTCGCGTAGGCGAATTCCCTGACGGCAAATCACAGCAGCTTGCTCCTGTTCCTGTGGAGGGAGTGCCGGATCGTCCTGCAATTCACCTGCATAACCGAGGATGACCGAAAGCGGGGTACGGATGTCGTGGGAAATACCGGCAATCCAGTTTGCGCGCGCTTCGTCTTTTTTTCGGAGGGCGGCATCCCGGCGCTGTAATTCACCCGAAGCCGCGTTGATTCCAGCGGCTACTTCGCGGAGGCTGCCGCGTTCTGCAAGTTGAACCGCTTCCCCATGGGCCAGACAGGAAAGGCCATGGAGAATGGGCCGTACTGGCCGCACCGTCCACCAACAGAGAAACGCATAGAGAAGAATGGCAACCAAACTGTTTCCGATCACAAATAACACGAGGTATTGAAAGAGGGTTCGGACATCCGATTCTGCAAAGTCGAGCGTGTAGCGCATGTAGGCCCCTTTTGGATACCCCGTCACCACGAGACCATCTGGATGCGCCCAGCAAAAGACCGGATAATCCTTTAAGTAGTATCGGGTGAAGCCAGCGATCTCCTTTGGCGTATAGGAGAGGGGAATCTCTGGAGGAAGATCCAGAGACCAGACCACTTTTCCCCGATCATCCAACAGCATGGCCCAGGCGCCATGCTCCTGCAGTTCTTTTGTCACAGATGGGGCCAACTGATATTGTCCGTCCCGCTGAACCAACCCTTCTACAGCCACTCGGACCGTTCTTGAGGGGGAAAAGTCTGTCTCCCCTTCATGTGTGTCGTACAGAACACGCAGATAAATGGATAGTCCCGCGATATTGGCAATCAAAAAAACCATGACACAGACAAAAAGCCCAATCAAAAAACGGCCTAAAAAACGCCGGATACTCTTCATGGCGGTCGCCTCCTGTGAAAAATAGCCCACCGGGGCCGCCACCGCGCCGGCCGACGCGGTGTCTGCGAACACAGTTCGCAGGAAAGACGGCGGCTTTAGGCCGCCGCTTTGCGGCCCCTGCCCCATCAGTCTGCGCGAGAAGCCACTTGCAGCTTGTATCCCAATCCACGTGCAGTCAATAGATATTGGGGATGGGAAGGGTCCTCTTCCAGTTTTTCACGCATGCGGCGGATATGAACCATCAGCGTGTTTTCATATCCATAGAGATCGTCCCCCCAGGCGGCTTGGCAGAGCGAATCGCTGGTTACGATGCGATTCCGGTTCTCATAGAGCTTCTTGAGAAGTGCAAGCTCCTTGGCGGTGAGGGTCCACTCCCGGCCATCCAAAGCTTGGACAAGTGAAGCCCCCAGGTCGATCGTGCGGTTTCCCAGGGCAAATACCGGAAGCTGTTCCTGTTGGATGGGCACATAGACGCGCCGCAGGATGGCGGTGATGCGCAAGGTCAGTTCCTTTGGAAGAAATGGTTTGACAAGGTAGTCGTCCGCGCCCATTCCCAGGCCGATCAGCCGGTCTTCATCTTCTCCGCGCGCGGTGAGAAAAATCACGGGGAGGGGCGAGACTGCACGCATCTGTTGTAATAAGGAAAAGCCATCCCCGTCCGGTAACATAACGTCCAAGACGGCCAAGTCCGGGCGGACTGCGCGCAGTTGTTCCATTGCACGGGCACAGTCCGGCGCCAAAAAAATACGCGTGAAGCCCTCTCGCCGAAGGATCTCGTCCACCATACGCAACAGCTGCGGCTGATCGTCCACTACCAAGATCTTCTTTTCTTTTAATGCATCCATTGTTGTTCCCCGCTTTCTGTCCAGCGAATCGGCCGGGAAAAGCCTGATCGGCAGGTATCCTTATGGAATTGCCAGATTTGTTTCCTTGTTTTTCACCATGGGCCCGTCCCTAGGCGGGGCCTTTCTTTAGTGGCGTGCCTTTATTATACCACATGCGCGCGGATGGTTTCATCCCAAGGGATGTATTGTAAGTTTGCTGTAAGGTTTTATGAAGCTTTCTGTAAGGCAGAGGGTATATGCTTTCATCATCCTAGAAAAAAGGAGGCGGCCCGTATGGAGCGGATGAAGAAAAGATTTGGAATTCTGGCGCTGGTTGCCGTAGTAACCCTTGCGTTTGTTTTGGTGAGTGCGTTTGCCAGCCGGATGGTATATCAGAATAGTCTTCCTGCGTATTACGCAGAGATCGCTTAGGGGGAAGTAAAGATGGAATCGATTGTACACACAGAGGGACTTTCCAAAGAATATAACGGTGTGTTCCGCGTAAAGAATGTAGATTTGCAGATCCGAGAGGGCGAAGTATACGGCTTCTTGGGGCCAAACGGTGCAGGGAAGTCCACCACAATGAAGATGCTGCTGGGGCTGGCCAAGCCGACAAAGGGAACAGTGCACCTTTTTGGCAAACAGATGAATGAGAAAAATCGGGTGGAGATTTTGCGGCAAACGGGCGCGCTGATCGAAGCGCCGGCATATTATGGGCATCTAACGGGTATGGAAAACCTGCGTGTCATGCAGAAACTGTTGGACATCCCAGAAAAGAATTTGAGAGAGGCTCTGCACATTGTGCGTTTGGAAAATCAGGCCGACAAAAAAGTAAACCATTATTCTTTGGGAATGAAACAGCGCCTTGGAATCGCCATGGCGCTGATGCGTTTTCCAAAGCTGCTGGTACTGGATGAACCGACCAATGGCCTGGACCCCGCTGGAATCGAGGAGATCCGGGAACTCATCAAAGCGTTGCCACGGCAGTATGGCATGACCGTGATGCTCTCGAGCCACTTGTTGGCCGAGGTAGACCAAATGGCAACTGCGGTCGGGATTATCGATCATGGAGAACTGATTTTCCAGAACAGCTTGGAAGTATTGCGTCAAAGAAGCGCCCATTATGTGGCGGTCCGGACGCAGGACGCAGAAGAGGCAGCGCGCTTGTTGGAACGGTATTGTCCCAAACGAGAACATGGCTGGTTGCTTTTGGAAAACGTGAGTGACGCGGCGGTGGCACAGATCAACCAGCAGTTGGTTTGCAGCGGGATACAGGTGTACCGAATTGAGGAGCGGCAGCGCAGCTTAGAGGAAATTTTCCTCGATCTGACCGGAAAGGCGGGAGCATTATGATGCGGTATCTGTCGTTGGAATTTTATAAGATTCGGCGCCGTGGTATTTTCTTAACTGCGTTATTTCTCTGTGGGGCGGAGGGGGCGTGGACCGCCTATTCCGCACAACAATATCTGGAGGAAAACGGTACCCATTTGGTTTGGAACAACCTATTTACGAATTTGGCGCTCCTGCATGGCCTTTTCCTCCCCATGGCCATCGCGGTACTTGCCAGCCGTATCTGCGATATGGAGCATAAAGGGGACACCTGGAAGCTGCTCGGCACAGCAGCAGAGCCAATGAACCGGCTGTACCTCTCCAAATTCTTATGTGCGTTTCTGATTCTAACCTTTACCCTAACGGTAGAGCTCGCCGTTCTAATTGTATTTGGTATTTGGAAGGGATTCCCTGTACCAATTCCAACGGACTTGGTACTGCCCATCTATTTTGGAACGCTTCTTGCGAGTGTGTTTGTGCTGGCTTTACAACAGTGGGTTTCGATGGCGGTCTCCAATCAGTTGGTAGCGTTGATCGTTGGCATGGCTGGCGCATTTCTGGGGTTTGTAGGGGCGCTATTTCCCGCACAAGTGCGGATCGTGTTTCCCTGGTGTGCCTATGCTGACCTCTCCTGTGTACAGACGGTTCCGTTGGGAGAACATGAATGGGCGTATATCGCGATAAGCCCCAATTTGTTTCCATCGCTATTGGTGTGTGCTGTGGGAGTGCTTGTATATTTCCTGGGGAAACGCCACCTGTGCAGAAAAGAATTTTAGGAGGGGAAGGTCATGTTAAGACATGCAGTTGTGGCCGAATGCCGTAAGCTAAAGGGATCGTGTATCTGGTTGGCATTCCTGTTTTTACCTGCATTCAGCGTCTTTGTGGGAAGCGCGAATTTTTCCATGAATCGGGATATTCTCACAAAAGAATGGCAAAGCCTTTGGACCCAGGTTAGCCTGTTTTATGGCGATCTGTTTTTGGCGGTCCTGCTATCGATCTATGCTGCCTATGCATGGCGTTTGGAGCACCTCAACCACAATTGGAACAACCTGATGACAGCTCCTGTACCCGTACGGAATATCTTTTGGAGCAAATTTCTGGTGATTGCGGGCCTAAGTTTCGTAACACAGGTATTCTTTTTTGCACTATACTTGGCGGCGGGGTTCTATTTTGGATTTCAATCGTCCATTCCGCCGGATGTGGTCCGTTGGTTTCTATGTGCTTGGTTTGGTTCCCTTCCCGTAGCGGCCATGCAGCTTTTCTTTGCCATGCATATCCGAAGCTTTGCAGTACCGGTGGGAATCGGATTCTGTTGCAGCGTAGTAGGGTTCCTATTGGCGGTTAAGGGCTGGTGGCCAATTTTCCCCAACGCCCTTTTGATTGCAGGAATGGGATCGGTCAGTCAGGAAGCATTGGGAGAGGTGGACATGGGGATTTTCTTTGTGATGTGTGCTATGTTTACGGTAATATTCTGTGGATTGTCCCTGCTGGTTTTAAAGCGGGCAGATGTCAAAAGCTGACTTGAGGTTCCTATTTCGATTGGACAAGGAGCCATCCAAAGGACGTATGTACAACCATTCCTTCTATTGCGTTCCAAGCCCCAAAAGGGATAGAAGCTCTTTTGGTCGATGCAACAGTTTGGTTTGTCTCAGAAGAACGGCCGCAAAGTGCAAATGCTGCCAGCACACCCAATGTTCAAGGATTATGGCAAAGTTTTGGCCTGTACGGGCTTGCGTACAGAAACCGCCACAACATAGGGAACGGATTCCTGTATGCTTATTCATTTGACACGGTTCCCCGTCTCATTTTTGTTATTCCAACTGTTCCAGTTCTCCGAAGGAAAGGGCAAGTGCTGAATGGAACGCACCTGCATGGGCCCGCTTTTGCCTTGCCGGATATAAAACTTGTGCTATTTTTTCATCGGAGAAATTGTCAGGAGAGCCCGAGGGCCTTTGTTGAGAAATACAAGAAAAGGCTTGACCGATCAGACGGGATAAAATGAAGCGCCCCTGGCCGCGTGGCAAAAGAAAGCTTGCTTTAGAGCCCTATCTTAAGAAAACCTGTAGGAGCGGATAACAATCTTGCCTAGGGAAGAATGGCATTCACCCCACACAGGTTTTTCCAATCTAAACGTGCCTTTTAGCGTATTGTTTTAAGAAACTAGAGAGGATGTCTGCGGGCTGTCCCTAAAGAATTTCTGATCTCACCACTCTTTTATGGTGTGCGTTTTTTATTTCAGTGAATGGATACCTGTTGGTTGTGATCTTCTATTGGAAAATGTTGTCCAGCTGTCAAGAGTATGACAGCTGGACATTTTTTCTCCGGAGCACAGGGCCCAAGCGAAAATTCCTATGGCAGTTTTTCCGCGCGAATCCGTGTAACAACCACACGTTTCGTTTGGAGGCAGGCGGTTTCTTCTTAGGCGTGTATTCCGGAAGGACCCTGCGCACATGGGAGGGAGTTCTCTCTTTTTAAATATGATGGCGGTCCCCGAATTCGGATGAAAATGATACTATGACCTCTGTAGGAAAAAGAGGAAGGGAAGCGATGATTTTCAGCAGTGGTCATAGTTTATCCAATCCATTCCCGGTTGCGTACGTTACTGAGCCAAGGGGTTCGTCGGTCGTGAAGGCCTTTAGGCAGACATTCCCAAGGGTTAAGTTGTGAATACCGCTGGAAACATACGTCGATTCCTGAAAATCTGCGAGATCCAGCCAAGTTCCATTGGACCCGCGGAGAAAACTTTGGCCAGGTGCGATAGCGGCGTCTGAAAAGATTCCATTGCAGGGACCGTTGCCCTCACACGCGATCGGATAGATGGGGCCGTTGGAATCTGTCAACCCGTTGCTCGTGGGGTTTTCCAACTTTACAACAATCGAGAAGGGTTCCCCGCTCTGGATGGAAACAGGTTGTTGTAACGCGATTGTATGGTAACCGGCATAGGGTTCCCAACCTTTTTGTTCTTTGAAAAAGGCGGGCACACCGCTATCTGGAACGTCGGACTTCTGTAGGCCGGTGTATACTTGAATGGAATACTGAGCGTCCGGCATGGTCGTATAGAAAGAGACCGCTTGAATCGACTGCTGTCCTGTTGCAGTAAATACATTGGCCATCGAAACTGGAGCGGTTGGCTTGTCTCTGATACCGACCGTAGTATTCCATCCCGTACCGTCATACTGGTATAGGTGGTCATAAGACGGATCGGCGGAGGCAATGAACTGGCAGGTCTCTGAGATGGAAGAATCTTCATAGGAGAGATAGAAACAGCCGTCCATTCCCCAATGGTTTCCCCAATTATTGCGGATGAGCCATCCGCCGTCATTGGAGGGCATATTGCCGGTAGGCTCTCCATTGGTCCAGCTGGTGCAGAATGATTCCTTTGGGATGGTGTCGTTCCAGCCGATAATCTGTACCTCATGGTTCACGGCTACACGGTTGGGACCGTTATAAGCTTGGGCGACAATTTGTTCCCCGTCCGGGAGTGTATACGTGTTGTATTGATTGGATGCATAGGCAACTACAATACAGGAGCCTTCTAAAAGAGCTTGCTTAATCGCATTGCCATTGAGATTTCCAAAGGAGTCCCTAGTGGGAAGATAGTTGCTTTCTACTAAACGGTAAGGGGCCGTAAAATGAAAGGCTTCTGAGACATTTCCGTAAAGGGCAGTATACGCGTCCTTAAGCGCAGGAGTACCAAATGAATCGATCTCTGTGCCAAAATATTGATAGGATTCCGGGTAAGGCACGACCTCTTCCGTCTGTACGCCGATTCGTGCGAGCGTAGCGGTTGCAAGGAACGTGTTTCCGCCGAATTCATACCATGGATACCAATAGAAACGGGAATCATTGGATGGATAACTCCAGGGATGGAAGGTGTCGCCGGCTGTGCCATCCTCTGGCGTGTGCGGATTGGCTGCGCCGTTATAAGCGAAATAAGCCAAGTG
>OLPX01001889.1_pt1 | contig 13526 bp, 12 predicted proteins | sample 1672491 | NCBI WGS metagenome assembly OLPX01 (sample SAMEA3136692, study PRJEB25190) | human gut metagenome | biome: human gut; feature: human-associated habitat; material: faeces | place: Austria | collected 2013 | reverse complement strand
TTGACATATCAGGGGCTATTCCATTTCATCGTCCAACAAAATGGGTGCAGTACATTCTCTGTGGAAACAGGGGCGCGCATTAGCTTCTCAACCAGAGAGTGTCACAAAGACAAATATTGCTGAAAATCGCATTCATCGTTCAGGCGTGAATGCCCGGAGACAAAAGCCGCTGTCCACACAGTCCCCCTCTGACCTGAACAAAAAGCATACACACAACAGGCTCACCTGACCCCGAAAAACCATAACTTCAGCAATACCAGTGACACCAGCACGTTACCTCAGTGCCACATCTTCAGACCGCGATCAATCTGAAATGTGACTATCGGGGCAATATCCCTGCTTTGTGGTACACGATAACCAGAAAACATCCCCTGAACCGCCAGCCAGAAAGACTGGCCACAAAAGGGGTAAGCTGAAATCGTTTATGGATTACATCGACATATGCCTGGCAGAGAATGTCCGGAATGACGAGGTTATCTTTGCGGAGATTAAGGCAATGGTATACGGGCCGACGTTCCATGCCGCGTTACTACATTCAGCCCGGACGTAAAATGCGCCCGTCAAAAAGAACGGTAGACTGGCCCCATGAATCTCCAGACAACCAATATCACTTAAATAAGTGATAGTCTTAATACTAGTTTTTAGACTAGTCATTGGAGAGCAGATGATTGATGTCTTAGGACCGGAGAAACGCAGACGGCGTACTACACAGGAAAAGATCGCTATTGTTCAGCAGAGTTTTGAACCGGGAATGAAGGTCTCCCTTGTTGCCCGGCAACACGGTGTGGCAGCCAGCCAGTTATTTCTCTGGCGCAAGCAATACCAGGAGGGAAGTCTTACTGCTGTGGCCGCAGGAGAGCAGGTCGTTCCTACCTCTGAACTTGCTGCTGCCATGAAGCAGATTAAAGAACTCCAGCGCCTGCTCGGCAAAAAAACGATGGAAAATGAACTCCTTAAAGAAGCCGTTGAATACGGGCGTGCAAAAAAGTGGATAGCGCACGCGCCCTTATTGCCCGGGGATGGGGAGTAAGCTTAGTCAGCCGTTGTCTCCGGGTGTCGCGTGCGCAGTTGCACGTAATTCTCAGACGAACCGATGACTGGAAAGATGGTCGCCGCAGCCGTCACTCAGATGATACGGATGTGCTTCTCCGTATACACCATGTTATCGGAGAGCTGCCCACGTATGGTTATCGTCGGGTATGGGCGCTGCTTCGCAGACAGGCCGAACTTGATGGTATGCCTGCGATCAATGCCAAACGTGTTTACCGGATCATGCGCCAGAATGCGCTGTTGCTTGAGCGAAAAACCGCTGTACCGCCATCGAAACGGGCACATACTGGCAAAGTGGCCGTGAAAGAAAGCAATCAACGATGGTGCTCTGACGGGTTCGAGTTCCGCTGTGATAACGGAGAAAAACTGCGAGTCACGTTCGCGCTGGACTGCTGTGACCTTGAGGCACTGCACTGGGCAGTCACTACGGGCGGCTTCGACAGTGAAACAGTACAGGACGTCATGCTGGGAGCGGTGGAACGCCGCTTCGGCAACGAGCTTCCGGCGTCTCCAGTAGAGTGGCTGACGGATAATGGTTCATGCTACCGGGCTAATGAAACACGGCAGTTTGCCCGGATATTGGGGCTTGAACCGAAGAACACGGCGGTGCGGAGTCCGGAGAGTAACGGCATAGCAGAGAGCTTCGTGAAAACGATAAAGCGTGACTACATCAGTATCATGCCTAAACCAGACGGGTTAACGGCAGCAAAGAACCTTGCAGAGGCGTTCGAGCATTATAACGAATGGCATCCGCATAGTGCACTGGGTTATCGCTCGCCACGGGAATATCTGCGGCAGCAGGCCAGTAATGGGTTAAGTGATAACAGGTGTCTGGAAATATAGGGGCAAATCCAAACGGTTCGCTTCGAAACTCAGCCAGGATACCACCTCTCCGCCACACCCGGGAAGAAGTTGATATGGTGGTTGCCGGACAACAGCGCTCCTGGATTGACTGCTGCATCACTCAACCACGCTGAATATCAAAGGAGAGCGTTACCGGTTAAAAGAGAAACGTAAAGCTGTGGTGATGACCCAAAACGCAACGCCTGTCAGTGAGGATGAAATGGTGAAAAGCGGACAGCATCAGTAACGGAAGTATCTTAGCGGGTACGAAAATGGCAGGATCGTGACATTGACAGAATATCTCCTGATCATCCTGAATGACTGCAGTTGCTGTAGAAAAGTAAGCTGTCTCCACCCACGGCACCACTTAACAGGCATTCCGTAACTTCCCCCAGACTTACTATGACGCATTATCGGTGCACTGAAAACGGGAGAGTGCGCTTAAAACCGCAGACCGCATGCGGGTGTTACTGCATGACAGTCTGGCCGTATTGTGAGATGTCGGCAGGAACCGATGTCCGCGCAGGGGGGAACTTCCTGCAGTACCTGACGCTTCAAATGGTATTAACCGTAGGGTGTTGTTGGTTCCGGATCGCGGAAATGGGAGCACAGGTCTGCTACGGGGTGTACCTCTGACAGTAAATCCGGCTCGCTCATCTGACAGCCTCTCTCCCGGAAAAGACCAAAAATGAGATCGTCTCCTCAACAGCAGAGAAGAGGTCTTGACAGACAGGCTACATTGCATACGATTTATGAAGAAAAAGACAGCAAATATGGAGGTTATAGCGGAGAATACCCTACGAAATTCCTATGAAAAACGATTGAAAAAAATATCAAATTCGATTCGTTTTTATATGCTTTTTGGGAGCGTGGCGATGACGAACTGTTGCATGTGCAGAGGAGAATGCACCCGGAAGCACCAGAATCATCCAGAAAGGCAGAACGATTACGCATCAAACCAGGAGACAGCAATATCAAGGTAATATACTGATTTAAAATGAATTTACAGCAATACGTGAAAACATTTTTTACTTAAAGGAGACAGATGCGCTGAAGAGAGTGCAGGTATTTTTATATAAAAATGAGAAGTTTACGGGATGTATATCCGGCACACTATGACCGGAGAATATCAGTCAAGCTTAAAAAGACAATAAATACAGTGAGTTAAATACACAGAGAAAACGTAGTATCAGAGGGTACATCTTACAACAGAGACTGAATTTCCGGTTTTTCATAACCGGCGCATTCCGGAAAGTGCAGGCGGCCCGGAGGTTTTCTGACGCCACTACCTGGTAGATTGTTCTGTACATCATGTACGGAGGTTTTTGTTTGCTTTTTTAAAATCTGCAAATGTGAGAAAAGCAGGTGAGGTGTATTGTGGGAAAGGAACTGGATGATATCTGCACCAGCTGTCCGTATATCGATACTGTAAAACGGCACAAACAACAGCTCGGTGCCATAGAGGAATATACACAGTGGTTAAAAAAAGAACCACGGGCATCTTATTTTTTTCTGTTCCAGCTGTATACCCGCATTCACAATACATTTTTCTCCCAAAAGCAACAACTCCCGTTCACTCCCGGTGGCACTCACTGCCCGGAACCTGATGTCACCCTTCGGGACTTAACGCTTTCCCCTGGCTACCACAGTGATTATGCCCCTCAACCCATTCCGGAGATGGACAGTTCTGCTGTTGTTCCCCCAACTAATGAAAACACCTCGCCTCCGGAAGATACTCCCGACAACACTCCGGCCGGAGGCAATACCGGACAAGCGGAAAAGACCAGAAACGCAGGACTCACACCCATTCCTGAAAAACGTTCAGGAATGCCCCCGGAACATCTGCGGTTTGCCACGGGGTTTCCATCGCAACCGAAGATTGCCGGTCCCAGAGAAAAGCCGATGCGCACCGTGCATCCGGATAAAATCTACCGTGAAATTATATGGTTCTGCTCCAGTTACCTGCTGAAATCCGGACCAGAGGCTACGAGGACGATTATCAACTCAGTATTCTCTGAATGGGCCAGCATAAACAATGATTACCCCTCCCCCTTTTCGTGGGTGGACAGCAGGGACAGTGAACAGTGTGACTGGTTATGGAACGCCATGCAGATCCGGTGTGTGGGAACCCCGCTGAATCCCCTTACCCCGGAGCAGAAATACTGGTTTGCCTGCGCCACGTTTGATAACTGGGAGGGCTGGAATGAGCAACAGGTACAGTTTTTACTGGAAAGTAATCCCAGACGGAACAGAGCGAAGTTTACGCAGGTCTCCTTCCAGGCCCCCAGGATTCAGCATAAAGCGATTCTTCTTGATGAGCTGAAAAGTGCCCGGGAGCAACAAAAAAGGCGTGATGAACGTGCTGATGGTTCCGTCCCTCTGAAACTGTCCGGAAAAATCCACAAACAGCTTGAAAGTATTGCCCGAAGTCGTGGTGTCCTCCCAAAAAAACTGCTGAATGAAATGATTGAGCAGGCGTACCATGATTTGGTGGCAACCAGGCAGAACAGCCAAATCGATTCCAGATAATTTCAGACAGATATTATTTCCGTGAATCCCCCGCCACCTTTCCGGTGCGCGGGGTTTTGTCTTTTTTCACCGGGAATACATGTATGAATCCGTCTGATGCCATTGAGGCAATTGAAAAACCGCTCTCCTCCCTGCCTTACTCACTTTCCCGTCACATCCTGGAACATCTGCGCAAACTCACCAGTCACGAACCCGTGCCTGGCATTATGGGTAAAAGCGGGGCCGGTAAATCCTCACTCTGTAATGCGCTGTTTCAGGGGGAGATCACCCCGGTCAGTGATGTTCACGCCGGCACCCGGGAAGTGCAGCGCTTCCGTCTGAATGGCCATGGTCACAGCATGGTTATCACTGACCTGCCCGGGGTGGGCGAGAGCCGGGACAGGGATGCAGAGTATGAAGCCCTGTACCGTGACATTCTGCCCGAACTGGACCTGGTACTGTGGCTGATTAAAGCCGATGACCGTGCCCTGTCTGTGGATGAGTATTTCTGGCGACACATCCTGCACCGGGGACATCAGCGGGTACTGTTTGTGGTGATGCAGGCCGATAAAACGGAGCCCTGCCATGAATGGGATATGGCCGGTATTCAGCCTTCTCCCGCACAGGCACAGAACATTCGCGAAAAAACGGAGGCGGTATTCCGTCTGTTCCGGCCCGTACATCGGGTTGTTGCCGTATCGGCCCGCACCGGCTGGGAACTGGATACGCTGGTCAGTGCGCTCATGACAGCACTTCCCGACCATGCCGCCAGTCCCCTGATGACCCGCCTGCAGGACGAGCTGCGCACGGAGTCTGTCCGGTCTCAGGCCCGTGAACAGTTTACCGGTGCGGTGGACCGGATATTTGACACGGCGGAGAGCGTCTGCATTGCCTCTGTTGCACGCACGGTTCTGCGCGCCGTCCGTGACTCGGTGGTCTCTGTTGCCCGCGCGGTATGGAACTGGATTTTCTTCTGAACCCGGTGGTGATGTACCAGGCTGTTGTTACAGATTTTTAACTCCATGAAAACACTATGCAAACGCAGCCATACCCGGGTTGTCCCCTTGCGTTGTGTTTCTCAAGTTAATAGAATGCATCGATCGTTACTATCATATCGATCGTTATAAACGATCGTTTGTAGTAAATGACCTCCTCCGTGGTTGTCATGAAAATGCGTCTTAGGAAGGTTAAATAATGCACGAAAAGAACATCGCCCTGCTTTGTGATGAAGCCGACCGACTTTTGCAACTGAACATTAATCTGCTCCGGCAAATGGTTGAGGAGCCAGATGTGTTATCTGACAGTAAGAACGAAAACAGACTGCTTTTTGATAAACAGAAAGCACTGAAAAGAATTGAGGAGCTGGAGGGCGAACAAATCAAAACCGCCCGCAGGGAGATGGTGCTGGCTGTTGTCGGCACGATGAAAGCAGGCAAATCAACCACCATCAACGCCATTGTGGGGCAGGAAATTCTGCCTAACCGTAACCGCCCCATGACCTCTGTACCGACGCTCATCCGCCACGTTCCCGGAAAAACTGAGCCGGTTCTCCATCTGGAACATATTCAGCCTGTCCGCAATTTATTAATCACACTGCAGGAAAAACTCGCCACCCCGGCAGGACAGCAGGTCGCACAGACCCTGCAGCAAACCGGGGATACCCGCGAACTGCTGGATATTCTGACGGATGATGGCTGGCTCAAAAATGAATACCACGGGGAGGAGGAAATCTTTACCGGACTGGCATCGTTAAACGATCTGGTTCGTCTTGCTGCGGCAATGGGGACTGAATTTCCTTTTGATGAATACGCAGAAGTGCAGAAACTGCCGGTGATCGACGTGGAATTCAGCCATCTGGTGGGGATGGATGCATGCCAGGGAACACTCACACTGCTGGATACCCCCGGCCCTAATGAGGCCGGACAACCGCAGATGGAAGTGATGATGCGGGATCAACTGCAGAAAGCCTCTGCGGTGCTGGCTGTGATGGATTACACCCAGATGAACTCAAAAGCAGATGAAGACGTCCGTAAAGAGCTTAATGCCATTGCTGACGTATCAGCCGGCCGCCTGTTTGTACTGGTCAATAAATTTGATGAGAAAGACCGCAATGGCGATGGGGCAGATGCCGTACGCCAGAAAGTTCCGGCAATGCTGAACAGCGATGTGCTGCCCGCCTCCCGCGTTTATCCCGGATCCTCACGCCAGGCATACCTGGCTAACCGTGCGCTTCATGAGTTACGGAAAAACGGAACCCTTCCTGTTGATGAAGCCTGGGTCGATGATTTTATCAGAGGTGCCTTCGGTTGCATGAAAAAAGAATACGTCTGTAAAGACAGTGAACTGGCAACTGAAGGGGCGACAGACCTGTGGGAAGGCTCACTTATCGATCAACTGATAACGGAAGTCATACAGAGCTCACATTCCAGAGCTGCGGCACTGGCGGTTGACTCTGCCGCCGCAAAACTGATGCAGAATGCAGAAAATATCAGTGAATACCTGTTGTTACGCCATCAGGGGCTACAGCAAAGCATTCAGTCACTGCAGTCGCATATCACCAGCCTGCTTGCGGATATCCGGGAAATCGCGGACTGTCAGGAGCAGATGACCGCTGATGTCAGAATGGCCATGGAGGAGATCGATACTAAAACCCGGGAATTACTGACGGGGGTCTGCACCTCACTGGAAGAGGAGCTGAATGACTATTTCAGAAGCGGTAAACGCAAAGAACAGCAAATGCTGGAGGAAGAAGACGCAGAACAACGAAGGTCTCAGTCCGGATTATGGGGGAAAATTTCTCAATGGTCCGGTATCAACAACCAGGGCCGGGAGGATTACAGGAAACGAGATTTTGCCCCGGACAGCCCCGAAATAAAATTCAGTGATCGCAGGGAAGCCCTTGAACTGATGACGCAAATCGAATCGACCGTGACCAGCCTGCACCGTGAGGCTGAAGCACAGTTCCGGCCTGAGCTGGAGAAAATCGTCAGCGGGATTGAAACAGGTTTTCGTGGCACGGCCCTGTACGCCACAGAAAACATTGCCGGTCGCATCAATGCCCGCCTGGAGGATGAGGGCTTTACCGTAAAAATCAGTTTTCCGGCAGTCAGCCAGTTACAGACCCGGCTCGCGGTAAAAATAAATCTGAGTGCGCTTATGGAGGAAAGAACGGAGACCGTCACCCGTCGCCGTCGGCAGAGTGGCGTATGGGGAACCGTTTGTCGATGGTTTGGCACCAGTGACCTGGGCTGGGAAAACTATGACGAGGATGTGAGTCGCAGCGTGATCAATATCAACAAGGTCAGAGAGGAAGTTATGTCACTGACCCGGGCATATTTCGGGGAGCTGCAGGCATCCATTGAGCAGGATATTAACCAGCCCGTCCGCCAGGAAATCGATGCCTTTTTCTGCGCATTCAGGGAGAAAGTTGAACAACTGCGTAACACGCTGATTCAGAGCTCTGAAGATCATAAACGCGATCAGCAGGCGCAGGAACGGCTTACCGGGCGACTTCAGGCATTAAATGAAAGGGTTCCTGAGCTCATTACTGACAGTAAGGCGCTGAGGGAAGAGCTGGAGACAATGCTGTGACTTCACCATTTATTCAACAAATTGCTGATAACCGGGTATGTCAGGTACTCACCTGTCTTCCTGAAAAATTTGTGGTTGATTTCGCAAACGGAATCGATGTTGCACAGGAGCATATCCGCACGGCCGGAGAGCGCACGTTCTTCCGGCGTTTAAAAGAGGGGCTGACCGGCGAAGGCGCTGCACGGCAGAATGCCATCAATGCGTCGCTTGCACAGGGCGTTGAGGCGTCCCTGCGCTGGCTGACGGAGATGACAACGTCACTTGCCACCACAAACTACGCGATTACCCGGGTAAACGACAGGGTCAGTTCACTGGTCAGTGATACAGCCAGGCTGGCGCATTATTCCGCAGATACGCGGGAGCAGTTAATCACCCTGGCCGATCAGGTTCACCATAAACTGAATCATCTTGAAGAAAAACTCCACCGTGTTGACCAGGTTCAGCGGGCGCAGTTACATCTTGAGCAGATATTCTCATGGTGGAGCGCCGGGCGATATGCGTCATTTTCCCCTGCCGGACGTTGTTATGTGGCACTTGAAGAGCTTCGCTGGGGCGCGTTTGGTGATGTGATACGTCAGGGCAAAACAGGCCAGGTTAACCAGCTACTGGATATTCTCAGACATAAAGCATTAACGCAGATGGCACAGGAGAGTGGCGGTAGTGCAACCGTGCGTCTGAACACTCTGGACTGGCTTGGTGGTCAGGGCCGGGAGCAGGCAGATAACGAGTGGCATGACGCGATTAACTGGCTGGGAGACTGGTGCAGTGAAGAGCAGCATCCGGTGATCTGGTCAACCACGCAGGCTGCAGAACACTTACCGGTTCGCATGCCTCGCCTCTGCTCTGCAGAACGCCTCTCTGAAAGTATGGTCGATGAAATATTTCAGAAGGGGGCTGCATGAGTACAGAAATGAAAACGGGGCTGGTGCTGTCCGGTGGCGGAGCGGTGGGCGCTTATCAGGCGGGAGTGGTTAAGGCACTGGCAGAGTGTGGTACACAGATCAGCATGGTTTCAGGGGCCAGCATTGGCGCATTCAATGGTGCCATTATCGCGGCCTCTACCGATCTGTCAGAAGCTGCCGTACGCCTGGAGGCGCTCTGGGATCATCTGGGGAATAATCAGGTGCTGTCGGTAAACAGATTGGTTTACTTTTCATTGCTGAAAAAATTGTTCCAGGCAATGAACCTCTGCCAGATCCCCGGACGTGCAGGAGCACTGCTTACGACGCTTCTTCGCCATATATCGACAATCAACGGGTTTGACAATCTGATGGCTCAGCCGTTGTTGTCAGATGAGCCCCTGACAGCGCTGATGGATCATTATCTTGATACTGATGCTCTGGCAGACGGGCTACCGCTGTATGTGTCGCTGTACCCCACAGAAGGGGGCATGCAGGATATTATTGACTGCATTCGTGCTGAACTGGGTGTCGGAACCACGAAAAACGCCGTTTTTCAGCATATCCAGAGCCTGCCCCGCGGACAGCAGAAAGAGGCTCTGCTTGCGTCAGCCGCGCTGCCCCTGCTGTTCCGTCCCCGTGAGGTTCAGGGGACAATGTTCGGTGATGGTGGTATGGGAGGATGGCGAAATATGCAGGGAAATACCCCTGTGACGCCTCTGGTCGATGCCGGATGCAATATGGTGATTGTGACGCATCTGAGTGACGGTTCTTTATGGGATCGCCAGGCTTTTCCGGACACCACAATCCTTGAGATCCGTCCCCGGAAAAGGCTGAAATATGCAGGTGATGGTGGCAACAGCGGCGGTCTGCTCAGTTTTACATCGGCACATACCGACGCCTGGCGTCAGCAGGGCTATGAAGACACGATGCTGGCGATGGAGCATATCCGGAAACCGCTGGCAGCACGTCAGGCACTGACCCGGTCAGAGGCGGTATTGCAGAAAAGCCTGGATATAACGGAAGAGGCAGATTTGGCACTGAGAAACGCGATGGCCCGGATTAAATAAAGACGCCCCAAAGAAACGCCACCGCCTGTGGTGGTGTTTTTCCTGTCTGGTGTTATTGAAAATATTTTCAGATATATATTACCTGAGAGAAAGTTTTACCCCTCACCTGTCAATTCACTCACTGGAAATTTAATTATGAAATTACCTGTAAAGTTATTAATGAGCCTTATATCTCTGGTCAGCGTTATTGCACGTGCCGGGGAATATAAAAATTACAGCCGGGATGAAATAAAATACTGGCGATATACATCATACAAGGGGGGGAAACTTCCGGAAGGTTTCACTGATGAGAAATTTTCCAGCGCCATTTACAACGGAAGAATATTTACAATGAAACGTTTACATACCCTTATGTTATTTCTGGCGGTTCTGTTCACGGGCTTTAACTTTAACGCAGAAGCGGCTACCGTAAAACAAGCACTTAGTTGTAACCCGGAAGCCTGGGCTGAACAACCTGGAGCGTGTCCATCAACGTACGAGTTGTACGAAGGTGACGCTACCTACAAAGCCGCTATCGACAAAGCATTAAAACCGGTCGGACTGAGCGGCATGTTCGGTAAAGGCGGCTATATGGATGGCCCTGGTGGAGGTATCACGCCAGTAAACATTAACGGTACAGTCTGGCTCCAGGGCGACGGTTGCAAAGCCAATACCTGCGGCTGGGACTTTATCGTAACACTCTATAACCCAAAAACCCATGAAGTTGTTGGCTACCGTTACTTTGGTTTAGATGACCCGGCCTACCTGGTTTGGTTCGGTGAAATTGGCGTGCATGAATTCGCGTATCTGGTGAAAAACTACGTAGCTGCGGTTAACTAATTTAAGGAGTCTATCATGAAAACTTTTATCAAAACTTTACTCGTTGCTGTAACTATTCTGTTCTCTGTCTTCGCTACTGCGAAACAAGTAAAACTGCCAAATAACATCAAATACGTTAATACTACAGAAGCGTTTTCCTGTACTGAGATTGACGGTATGAATTGCCAGACAAAGAATCAGTTCAACTATAAAGATAACAGCTATGTTTTCGTGCTTGAACGTGGTGGTGCCTGGTGCTACGACTACACTGTCTCGGTAGTTAACCTGAAAACCGGGAAAGCACAAATGATTGAATACGGGGACAATCAACTGTGCTCAGGTAGCAACAAACCGTTCTTCGAAATCAAAAATGGCGTACCGACGGTAGGAGTCATCGACACATCCGGAAAACCTGTCGTTGTAGCCCAGGACAAACTTAAAATCTAAGGAGTAAACCATGCGTTTCTCTGCACATTATTAATATCAAAGGTAAATACAGCCCCAGCCATTGTTACCGGAAAGCCGCTTAATGCGTGGCTCGCCAGTGAAAGGCCTCTCAGACAATAAACCTTATTCATTTCACCCGTCAGGCCGCGTCTTCTCCGGGAGACGCAGCTTTTTCATTTATACCGCTAACTCATTCATAAGGAGCAAATCATGCGATTAGCAAGTCGTTTTGGTCATGTAAACCAGATACGCCGTGACCGTCCGCTGACACACGAAGAACTGATGCACTATGTACCCAGTATTTTTGGGGAAGACCGGCATACCTCCCGCAGTGAACGGTATGCGTACATTCCCACCATTACCGTCCTGGAAAATCTGCAGCGGGAAGGCTTTCAGCCGTTCTTCGCCTGCCAGACCCGTGTGCGCGACCCGGGCCGCCGGGGATACACAAAACACATGCTGCGTCTGCGGCGGGCCGGAGAGATAAACGGAGAACATGTCCCTGAAATTATTCTGCTCAACTCTCATGACGGTACCTCCAGCTACCAGATGCTGCCGGGTTACTTCAGGTTCGTCTGCCAGAACGGGTGCGTCTGTGGCCAGTCTCTGGGGGAAGTGCGTGTTCCACACCGGGGAAATGTAGTGGAGAAAGTTATCGAAGGGGCTTACGAGGTGGTGGGCGTGTTTGACCGGATAGAGGAGAAGCGTGATGCCATGCAGTCGCTGGTCCTGCCGCCACCGGCACGCCAGGCGCTGGCACAGGCGGCACTGACTTACCGTTATGGTGACGAACATCAGCCCGTCACCACCGCCGACATTCTGACGCCGCGACGCCGGGAGGATTACGGTAAGGACCTGTGGAGCGCATATCAGACCATCCAGGAGAATATGCTGAAAGGCGGGATTTCCGGTCGCAGTGCAAAAGGAAAACGTATCCATACCCGGGCCATTCACAGCATTGATACCGACATTAAGCTCAATCGCGCATTGTGGGTGATGGCAGAAACGATGCTGGAGAGCCTGCGCTGATGCCGTTTCCCTGAGTGAGGGAATCATTCAGCTTTCGTTCCTGAAAAACACACATTTATTTGTTATTTAAGGAGTTATCTCATGAAAACCGTTTCTCAGAATACCCCCACAATTTATTCAGCTACAACACCAGAGAATAATCCGCCTCAGTTGGTTGCCAGCCTCGTCCCTGATGAACAGCGCATCAGCTTCTGGCCGCAGCATTTTGGCCTCATTCCACAGTGGGTGACCCTGGAGCCCCGTGTCTTCGGCTGGATGGACCGTCTGTGCGAAGACTACTGCGGTGGTATCTGGAATCTGTACACCCTGAACAACGGCGGGGCATTTATGGCACCCGAACAGGATGACGATGATGACGAAACATGGGTACTGTTCAATGCCATGAACGGTAACCGCGCAGAAATGAGCCCGGAAGCCGCCGGTATTGCCGCCTGTCTGATGACGTACAGTCATCATGCCTGTCGTACGGAGAATTATGCCATGACGGTCCATTATTACCGGTTGCGGGATTACGCCCTGCAGCATCCGGAATGCAGCGCCATTATGCGCATCATCGACTGAATGGAGAGAAGCACAATGCAACAACTTTCCTTTCTGCCCGGAGAGATGACGCCCGGCGAGCGCAGCCTCATTCAACGGGCCCTGAAAACCCTGGACCGCCATCTTCATGAACCCGGCGTGGCCTTCACCTCCACCCGTGCAGCACGGGAATGGCTGATTCTGAACATGGCGGGACTGGAGCGTGAAGAATTCCGGGTGCTGTATCTGAACAACCAGAATCAGCTGATTGCCGTTGAAACCCTCTTCACCGGCACCATCAACCGCACGGAAGTCCATCCCCGGGAAGTGATTAAACGCGCCCTGTACCACAATGCCGCTGCCGTGGTACTGGCACACAATCACCCGTCCGGTGAAGTCACACCCAGTAAGGCAGACCGGCTTATCACCGAACGTCTGGTACAGGCACTGGGCCTGGTGGATATCCGGGTGCCGGACCATCTGATAGTCGGTGGCAACCAGGTTTTCTCCTTTGCCGAACATGGTCTGCTTTAACCCTTCACAACCACATCACACCTGTTTTCACTTTTATCTTCTGTCTTCAGAGGTATCCCATTATGAAAATTATCACCCGTGGTGAAGCCATGCGTATTCACCAACAACATCCGACATCCCGTCTTTTTCCGTTCTGTACCGGTAAATACCGCTGGCACGGCAGTGCTGAAGCGTATACCGGTCGTGAAGTGCAGGATATTCCCGGTGTGCTGGCCGTGTTTGCTGAACGCCGTAAGGA
>OLPX01001888.1_pt1 | contig 13526 bp, 10 predicted proteins | sample 1672491 | NCBI WGS metagenome assembly OLPX01 (sample SAMEA3136692, study PRJEB25190) | human gut metagenome | biome: human gut; feature: human-associated habitat; material: faeces | place: Austria | collected 2013 | reverse complement strand
ATCCGCGCAGCGCCTCTCCGGCCGATTCCGCCCCCGACGAGGGTCTTTCCCCCCGCGCGGCCGCCGAGGCCAAGAAGGCCGCCGCCGCGAAAGCCGCCGCTGCGGCGTTCATCCAGAGTGCCGGGGACGATTACGGCAACGTCGAGGCCGCTCAGCCCCGCGACGTGAAGAAGGGCCAGCGCACGGCCGTCATCGTTGGTCTTGTCATCTGCGTGCTCGTAGCCGCCGGCGTGCTCACCTATCTGTTCACCTCCGGCTTCTTCAACAAGCAGCCGGTCGCCGAGGAGACCCAGCGGGTGCCGCTGTCCGACGCCCGCGTCATCGCCGCCTTCGACGAGGTGGCCATGGACGCGCCGGACATCTCGCAGTACGCCTACGTCTCCCAAGACGCGCTCATCGGCCCGAAGTTCAGCGACATCGTGCTGAACGAGCCCACGAACTTGGGCACGCCGGGCAACCAGATCGTCACCTGCGAGGCCACTGCCACGGCCACCTTCAAGAACAAGGGCGTCGAGATCAACGTGCCCGTGACGCTGCCCTTCGAGTACTCCGATGCCGGCGAGACGTGGGTTCCCGGCGACTTGGTGGTGGGAGAGGCGGCGGCGGTGCCTTTGGCCAGCGCCAACGCCAACGACATCTTGGCCAACCTGAACGACATTCTCGCGACCAACGACCCCACCTATGGGGAGGCCATGGTTGATGCGTCCATCGTGAAGACCACCTCCGATCTCACCATCGACGGCGGCCCTATCACCGTGGATCTTTCGAAGACCGTGGAAAGCGAGGCCGACGGCGTGAAGACGAGCGAGCTGCGCACCTCCACGGTGACGCTGAACGTGGCCTGGTCCAACACCGAGGGCTGGCTTGTCACGGTGGCCGATGCGGGGCAGATCGACACGCAGACGAACCAGATTCCCGTCGCTCCGGCCGAGGGCACGGATTCGCCGGCATCGGTCGACCCCGCCAACACCGACCCTGAGAACATCGGCAACGTCAAGTTCGGCGACTCGGTGTCGCTGTCGGGCACGCTTCAGGCGGTGGAAGACGCCGCAGGTCTTTCCTCCGGCAACAACTACACCAATAAGGGCACGACGGATAACGCCAACGGCAGCGTGCAGCTGGTGCTGAAGCTCACCCGCCCGCTGGACATGAATCTGAACGGCACCCAGTATCGGCTGACCACCATCGCCGTGGCCACCTCGGGCCTCGACGACAACGGCAAAAGCCTCATTGGGCGCAAGGCCGACGTGAAGGGTCCTCTGGAGGAGTCGTTCGCCACGTCCTGGTTCCCCGCCGGCGTGAAGGCCCTCGAGATTCACGTGGAGTAGCGGTCGGCCCCTACGGAGGGGCCGGGAGTAACGGACAGCATTTCGAAATGTGCAGACAGCGCCCCTTGGACGAAGGTTCAAGGGGCGCTGTGCTATGATTGCCGGTACTGCTTATTCGCGCCGGGCCGGTGGGTCGGCGCCTCGACACCTGAGGAGGTTGCCCGTGCCCCAAACGACAGATTGGGCTGATGTGCAGGTAGTGGGCATTCCCCGCGCGCTTTTGTTCTATCGCTTCGGCGTGCTGTGGACCACGTTCTTCGAATCCATCGGGCGCACCGTGGTGGTGAGCGATCCGACGGACAAGGCCATCGCCGATGAGGGCGACCGGCTCTCCGTGGACGAGTGCTGCCTGGCCTCGAAGGTGTTCGTCGGGCATGTGGAAAGCCTCGTGGGGCGCTGCGATGCCGTCTTCGTTCCCTGCTACCCGACGAGCGACCATCGCAGCGGGTTCTGCACGAAGTTCCAGGCGCTGCCCGACCTCGTGGCCAATACCTTCGCCGACCAGCGCATCGAAGTACTGTCGTGCCTGGTGAACGAGGTGGATGAACACAAAAGCATGAAAGACGCGCTCCCTATCGCGCAAGAACAACGCCTGCCGCGCCCTACTCTTTGTCGGGGAGGCGGAAATAGTACGATCCCGGCTCCCTGCGACTCAGATTAATGTTGAGGTATGGGTCGCCTGCGGCATAATATTCGACCCAACGATCGTTCATGTAGGCGACCTCCCTGAGAAAGCGGGTCACTTTCTCAACCGTGTCCTCCGACCCCCGCGAGAGGGATTCGTAATGGTAGAGCTCAACCTCAGGGGTGTACACGACCAGATAATCGCGCTCCCGCAGCTTAAGGCAGTAGTCAAGATCGTTGAACGCGACCGCGAGATCCTCCGTCATACCGCCCACCTGCTCGAAGGCGCTGCGCTTCGTCATCATGCATGCAGCGGTGACGGCGCTCAGGTCCTGCTGCGCGTCGTTGAGGGCGAAATACCCCGCATCGCTTCGCGGAAGCGACTGGTGCAGACAGGCGGCGACGGAGGGGGCTATGCCAATGCCCGCATGCTGGATGGTGTCATCGGGGTAGTACAGCTTCACGCCGACCGCACCCACGTCCTGCCGAGCGCACAGTCCCAGCATCGTCTCGATCCAGTCGGGAGTGATGACCTCCGTATCGTTGTTCAAGAGGATGCAATACTCCCCCTTCGCAGCTTCGACGCCCTGGTTGATGATCTTCGAGAAGTTGAAGGGACCGTCGAAGAACACGCATCGCACGCGCGAATCCTTCGCGACTTCTTCGTAATAGGCAAACGTTTCCACCTCGGTGCTGTTGTTTTCGACGATGACGATCTCGTACGCATCGTAGGTTGACTTGTCTAGAATGGAGTCGACGCACTGCCTGAGCACGGCCAGGCTGTCCTTGTTGGGAATGACGATCGACACCAGCGGTTCGTCCTCCGGAACACGGTACTTAACCCGATACGTTGCAGGTCTTCTCGCCTGATCGACCGTCGCCGAAAGGCCGAGGCGACTCAAGTGGTTCTCGACGGCTCGAATGCCGGCAAGCGTGGCGTACGGCTTGCTTCCCTCGATGCCCCCCGCCGTCGACCCCGAGCTCACGCGCCAATGGTACAGAATCTTCGGCACATGATGGATATGCCGAGCGCATTCGCTCACTCGCAAGGTCAAGTCATGATCTTGAGCTCCGTCGCATGCCGGATCAAGCAGGCCGACCTGGTCGAGCACGCTGCGTCGCACCGTGAGCATATGGCAGATATAGTTGTTGTTCCGCAGCAAGTCGAGGTTGAAATCGGGTTTGAAGAACGGGTCGAAATACCGTCCGTCCTCCCCTTTTTTGTCCTCGTCGCAATACAGGAGATCAGTGTCAGGACGTTCGAGAACGGCAAGTGCGTACTCATACAGCAAGTCGGGCTCGATGAGGTCGTCATGATCGAAGAAGCTCACGAAATCGCCCGACGCGACGGCGATGCCGGCATTCGAGTTCGCTGATATCCCTCCGTTCTCCTCAAGAGCCAAGATCTTGACTCGTTCGTCGGAGCGGCTCGCCTCTCGAACCGCCCCGGCAAGCTCCTCGTCTTCAGGGCTAGCGTTGACCAAGATCAGCTCCCACCGGGCGTACGTCTGAGCCCGAACCGACAGCACCATCTCGTCGAAGAACCTGCGCGGAGTCTTGTACAGGGGAACCACGATGCTGAAAACGGGGGCGCTCTCCAACACCGTCTCGCGCTGCACGCGAAGCACGGCCTCGTCGGCGCGATGCTTCTCGAACCACGCAGGGTAGCGGGAATCGATCTGGGCGTTTCTGGTCAATGCGCCGAAATCTTCCAACATGCAACCGAGCAGCCACGCTTCGAGGACGCTGAACCGCGTCGCGGAAGGATCTGCCACATCGCGGATCTCGAAGCAGTAGTTCTCAAGCGACTTGGGAACGCTGATAGAAACCGGGATGCAGGCGTACGAGAACCCGGATCCCTTGACGGGCTTCACGACCGACCCTCCGCAGCGCATGACCCCGACATCGACGCTCCTACCGTCGGCGCCGATGCAGGCTATCGACAGATCCTCAGGAGAGGAGGCTCCCGAAACGACCAGCGCCGCGCGCACGAGGAAGCGATCGTCATCAGGAACCGCCGCGACGAACTCCAGGTGGTTCTCGGAGAAGCGAAACGTACCGTCGTAGTTGCGGATGACGTCGACAAGCTCTCGGTCGAAGCGGTAGCGGAACCGCGATTCCCACTTCGCCCTCCGAGTCGAGAGCTTCTTTCTGAATGCGTCCCTTACGGCACCCGAAGAATCCACCTCCTCGACGACGAGCGTTTGGTCGAAGTCGACGACGGGCAGCGCCGCGATGCGCAACCCGTTCTCCTCGTACGAGTCGCAAGGCAATCGGCCGAACGCCTCGCCCTCCGAGCGAAACCGCACGAGGCAAGCATCATCGACCGAGGAAATGCGCAAGGCGACGAATATCTTCCCATGCCCGCGGCACAAGCCGCAATACGAAACCTGCATGAACACGCCTTCCTAGAATACGGCAAACCAAGACAAAACCGTCGAGCCCGAGCCGCTCAACCGGTCGCTACACCCCCACGGCAACGGAGAAGGTGCGAGCAAGGTACATCGCGTTGACAGCGATCATGATATAGACGAACCCCATGCCAAGAGGGATATCGATACTCATATGTTTACTTCGTATAATCAATGCGGCCATGGGAAGCAACGGAAGGAAGTAGCGCCCTTGCACGCCCTGCACGACGCTTTCGCTGGTGAACGTCCACCCGACCAGCATCGAAAGGATCACGCCCAAACCCCCAGCCAAGGCCAAACCTCCACACAAAACCCTGTGCGCACTGGGAATGACGGCGTTATCGCCTTCGGAGCGTTGCGCCGACAAGACCACGATGAACAGCAAGGCTACCGTGATGTAGAGCGGTGCCTTGAGATCGGCCTGGAACCAAGCAAGAGACCCGCCGACGAGGGTGTCCAGGTAGAAAGAACCCTGCACGTCGAACGTTCTGAGAAAAAGCAAGACCGTGTTCAAGGGATCCGAGACGAGCCCGGATAGGCTGTAAAACGTGCCGTATTCGTCGCCACGCGAGCCCTCGGCGGTCGACGAAGATGCGACTCCCGCCATTTGCAGCAAGCCCGCAGCCCGGAACACGAGCACGGAAAGTAGAGCACATCCGATCGCGATGGCTTTGAACCGTGCAGAAGCGGCAGTCGAGGAGAACCGCTTTCTCGGTATCAGGATGACGAGAAGCACGATGACCGTGTACACCACCTTGCACGGAGCAAGCAGAACCGCAACGACAACGATCCCCGCCTTTTCCTTTCGGCTCATAAGGCCCTCTCCGTACACGGCTCGCAAGCACATACCCGTCAATAGGAAGGCCAAACCCATGATTCCGGCATCGTACGAATAAGAAGACGCCAGATGCAGCGTCATGGGAAGAAGCCCTGCAACCATCATGGCGTTCTTGCCAACTGGGGTAATGCGAACGGCGAAATACGCCAACGCCGCAAACATCAGCAAATTGAAGAATCTTCCCAGATAGAACAGCGGAAAGCTTCCGAGATTGAGCAGCGTGGCCAACACGATGCCCAAAGCCGAGGGAAGCTTGATGTACGGAGGGTTCGCAGTCCAGTCGAACGAAGAGACGGGCTCGACAGCAACACGGGATGCGTCGTTCACGAAAAAGGCGAACTGGTCTATGACCGAGCGGTACTTGTCGTATCCGAGAGCCCATGATTGAAGCATGCCGTCCAACAGGGCCGAATCGTCTGCTCTCACCGGCAGGGAATCCACGGTGGGTCCTTGCAGCATGATGTAGTCCGCGAGCTTGTACGACGCCTCGAAATGATAGGTTTCGTCAGGAACGGTCCCCGGCGCGAAAACCACAGAATACAAGAGGCCGCAGCTTATCAAACCCACCAAGAACGCCATTTCAACCTGATGGCGCACCCTCGATTCAAGCGCCCGTATCAACAGGTATGCAAACGCAACGACGATCACGGAAACGCACGAAAAAGCAAGGGCGAGCCGCGAATCGCTGAACGAGTAACAGTACAGGGCGTGGATCGTCATGACCGCAACGACGGCGATCAGGATCATATCGACTCTGTGCCTGTGCAAAACCTCGAGAAATCCCTTTTGCATAACTTGCTTGGCGGAAGCGATCCGCACCTCTCCTGTCGATCGAACCATAACGCAGACGAGCAAAACCACTCGCATTGCAAAGTATCAAGAATGTACAAGTGTAAGGCATTCCCAACCTCGAAATGAAACTCTCCCGAAGCAAAACAGAATGCGCGCACCTGTTTCAGCTCACAACCGCTCTTACAGATTTGAAACGTTCACCCGTTACTCATCAGCACGAAACAGAAAAAGCTACGCCTTGGGTCGGCCCGCCTTCACCAAGCAAGCAATCGGCAAAACGAAGGGCAACGCCAGATTGAAGGCAAATATGTAGCGATAGTCCCCGACTGCAGGAGCCGCAACGAACAGCGTCGCAAGCAGCGCAATGAGAGGCATAACGCATACCAAGCATCTTGCCCGCTTCTTCTTCTCGAGTCCGACGCATCCGACGAAAACAAGCGCAGCCACCGCCCAAATTAGCGTGCCGGAACTGAAAGGAACAGGCAAAGCCGCGATCAGCTTTTGCGCCAAGAAACCAGGATCCCAATCGAATCCGAGGTAATCGCGCGGGGCTTGCTCGTAAAGAGTGGAGTTTGTCACAAGCCACGACGGATAGCCCGGATTCCAGTATCCTTGCGTTTCATCGATCCAGGCTTTGACGTATATTCCAAGGTTGTCGGGAAGCATCGAAGCCCAGGTGACCAAGAACTCGATCTTATGCTCCTCCAGAAAGGCATCGTCGAAAGACTCGTGGAACTTGATCGGATTGGGAGTTTGAGGATTGTAAGAGTCCCTCATGGCTTCCATAGGAAGAACCCTGTTGATGAACTCCTCTTGTTCTTCGTTGATATGTCCGCCTTTGTGCACGGTTGCTGCGATTTGCTGAAGCGGAATGCCCACGGACTCTGAAAAATGCCCCTTCTGCACTCCCATGATCGAGAGCAACGGACCCTGAACAACCAGAAAAGCGCAAAGCACTGCGGCGCCCACAGCCGCGACCTTCTTTCTCAGATCGGGCTCGATCGCGAACAAGACAAGCAAGGTAGCTCCCACGACCACGAACCCATTGCTCCTCAAAAAAGTGAGCAGCAGACAAGCGACAAGCAGGGTTCTTCCAATGTGTTTCTTCTCGCCATGGAACAAAAGCGAATACAGGCGAACAATCAGAAACAGGGCGCAACAGCTAAACAAGACATCCTTCCACATGGTCACCGAGTAGTTTGCGAGAATCGGGTTGAACAGCATGAAGGCAAAAGCCGCCAGGATGTACCTTTTTCCAAAACCAAGCCTGACAAACACCGAGATGCACCAGCTGAGCACAAGGGCGGCCACGGTCATCTGAAGGAAAAGAAAGATGCCTATCGACAGATCGACGCTGCCAAAGAATGCCGTAGCCTGAAAGACCACCCAAACAAGGAAGGTGTAGAAAATACGTCGTAACGATGCCACGTGCTCCACTCGGAAACGCCCAAGACCTGGTTGACGATGTCGTTTGAGTCCGTAGAGCAAAAGCCAGGCCAATTAGACAGCAGCACCGCAAGAAACGAAACCTCCAAAGCAGCAAAGCAGAGCAAGAACGCGATCCTCACCTGCTTCGAAGACCTACGAGCGGCGACCCGTTCTTTCCGGTTGATCTGCTTGATTTGGTCGCAAATCGCAACAAGAACGGAAGCCGAGACGATCGATAGCCCGATCGAGAAAAGAGCGACCTGCTTGAGACCGAACTTCCCCAACTCGGGAAGCAAGACGGCCCAGGCAAATAGGACGGCGAAAACAAAGCAAGCGCAAACTTCACCGCGCTTCAAATTACCCGCCCAGTCTTTCATCAGCTTCCCAATCATCAAAACTCCTCAAACGAAAAACAATACGATGGCTTTCACATGCGGCTTTACGGCAACGACCCAATCCGCTTTTGCCGCAACAAGGGTCACGGTGGCGAGCTCGGGACAAAAACCAAAAATGCCGAATCATATGATACAGGGAGCAAGGAGGATAAGCAGGAAAAAGATGCAGACGTTCGACCCAGCTTGAGAATCGACCCATCGATCCATTGCGGGACTTAATGCGGGTTTAAGAAAGCATACGCGCGAAAGAGGGTTCGAACTACGGTATACTTCGATATATGGATACCTCGAATGCATATCCCAACAACAAGCACCTGAACGTCCTCGTCGTCATCCCCGCCTACAACGAGCAGGAGAGCATCGTTTCGGTCGTCAACGACGTAGTGTCCGCAGGATACGATTACGTCGTCGTCAATGACGGATCGACAGACGAAACCCAGTCGTTATGCGAATCGCACGGGTTCAACGTTTTGAACCTGCCTCAGAACCTCGGCATCGGCGGCTGCGTGCAAGCGGGTCATAAGTACGCGCTCCTCAACGGCTACGACGTTGACATCCAGTTCGATGGCGACGGCCAACACGATGCCCGCTGCATTCCCAGTCTCGTCGAGCTGATCGAGTCGGGATCGGATCTGGCCATCGGCTCCCGCTTCGTGGAGGACACCGACGGATTCCGATCGACCGCCCTCAGAAGGCTGGGCATCGTTTGGCTGTCATTCTGGATAAAAGCATTCTCCGGCAAGCGCATCACCGATCCGACGTCCGGCTTTCGAGCTTCAAGCAAGAAAGCCATGGCGCTGTTCGCAAGGAACTACCCCACCGACTACCCGGAGCCCGAGTCCATCATGCTCGCCATCAAATCGGGTCTGTCCGTGAACGAAGCTCCGGTAACCATGCGCGAGCGCCAGGGCGGAAAATCGTCCATTGGAGGGCTTTCCAGCCTGTACTACATGATCAAAGTGTCGCTGGCCATCTTGATCGTCAGCTTTTCACACAAGCGCAAGCGAGTCTAGAAAGCGGAGGGTTTCGTGTTCGTTCTTCAAATTGTCGCAATCATCCTATGCGTCGCCTTCTTCGCGTACGTCGTCCATCTGGTCGCCCGAGAACGACTGTTGCTCAAGTACTCGCTGCTGTGGATGGCGCTCACCGTCGTCATCGTGCTATGCGCCCTGTTTCCTCAGCCCCTGTACTCCATCTCGTCCTTCCTCGGGTTCGAAACCCCTTCGAACTTCATCTTCTTCATCGGATTGTTCTTCTTGCTGGCCATATCCCTTTCGCTTAGCTCAATCGCCAGCAAGCAAGCCCTCATGATCAAGAACCTCGTGCAAGAGCAGGCTCTGCTCGCGAAAAAGCTGGAGAAAGACGATCGGAGCCCAAGCGACTCTGACCCAAGCGGGCTCTCCAATGCAGACACCGTTCAAGATCAGGTTCGGTAACACATTGACGAACAAGAACGACACCTTCTGCATATTTTCCGCCCACTACCTCCCTCACGTCGGAGGCGTTGAAAAGTACACCCAGAACCTTGCGCGCCAACTGGCCGACCAGGGTAATCGCGTCATCATCGTCACATCGAACGTCTACGATCTCGCCGAGAGGGAAGACCTGGGAGAAGGGGTCGAGATAGTTCGTCTCCCCTGCTATAAGCTTTTGGGCGACAGATACCCCGTTACGCGCCACGATAAGGCATACGAACGGATCATGGCGTACCTTCACAACCAAAATATCGACTACGTTGCCATTAACACCCGGTTCTACCGCCATACGCTGGAAGGAATCGCGCTAGCGGAGGCCAAGGGCATTCGCCCTATCATCGTCGACCACGGATCGGCTCACTTGACCATGGGAAGCAAGCTCGTCGACCCCTTCGTGGCAATAGTCGAACACGCAGTCACCGAGCTGGTGAAGCGCCACTCCGCCGATTACTACGCGGTTTCCCTCGCGGGAACCGAATGGCTCCGGCATTTCGGCATCGAAGCCCGCGGGGTGCTCAACAACTCCATCGACGCGCGAGCCTTCGCTGAAGGCTCGTCTTGCCGATCGTTCAGGAAAGAACTCAGCCTATCCGACGAAACGCTCCTCGTGGCTTTCACCGGAAGGCTGATACCTGAAAAGGGAATACCGGCCCTCATCGAAGCTATGCGCATCTTGGCCGATGAAAAATCGATTCATTTCCTCATCGCAGGAGAGGGTCCATTGGAAGACAGCCTCCTCCGGGCATCGCTTCCCAATGCAACGTTTCTCGGCCGTCTGCACTCGCCGGATGTTTCTGCCCTGCTTACAGAATCAAACGTGTTCTGCCTTCCATCGCGCTCTGAAGGATTCTCGACCTCCTTGCTGGAAGCAGCTGCATGCAAAGCAACGCCCATCGTCACAAATGTAGGAGGCGTGCAAGAGCTGGTGCCGAGCAACGAACACGGCATCATACTCCCCTCGGCGGACGGCGAAACGATAGCCAACGCCATACTCGAACTCAATAGCGATCGCACACGATGCCTCATCATGGGTCAAAACATCAATCAACTGGTTATCGATAAATTCTCTTGGAGCGAAACAGCTCGTTTGACTGCCCTCGCCTGCGCCGAGGCGCAGGAACGGCGAAACCAACCCATCTTGTAAATCGCATCAAGAAAGCCACTTGAAAACACGTGGAGGGTCCTCTGGACCCTCCACGATCCGTTCTATGACAGAATCCTTTGCGCCGTCGTCGTAGATGCTCCCTTCGAGGCGAGCGACACGTACTGGCAGCGACCGCCGAATGCCGGCTCTTCGTAAATCATTCCGCCGCCGGCATACAGCACCACGTGCTCAGGCAGCATAGGATTGTAGTTCGGCCACGCACCGTAATACATCAAGATGATATCGCCAGGTTGGGGATCGCCGAACACTCTCACGCCGCTGTACATCTGATCATACGTCTCGAAACCGATATCGATCCCTAGCTGCTTATACAGATACCACGTAAACGAAGCGCAATCCATGCCTCCGTCCTGCGGGTACACGCCAAGCCATACATAGGGCACGCCAAGAAGCGAGCGCGCCGTGCGCATGATGATATCGATGCCCGCCTGCTTGTCATGGCGTCCCGACCCGTTCATGTACCAGTAGGTGCCGTCCGACACCTTCACGCTTGCGTTGGAAACCATCGCGCCGCTGCTCTTCAGGTAATACCAATCACCGCTCTCCTGCAGCCAACCGGTCTGCATAGCCCCCGTCGAAGGATCGAGATAGTACCAAGAACCGCCCACGGAAGCCCAACCGGTGCGCATGACCCCGCTCGAGGGATCCAGGTAATACCACGTTCCGGAGGCTTTGACCCATCCCGTTTGCCTGATGCCCGAAGCGTCGGCGTAGTAACGAACTCCATCGACGTCGAACATGCCCGTACGCAACGCGCCTTCGTCCTTCGGATCGAAATAGAAGGTCTTTCCAGCGGCTGTGCGCCAGCCCGTCTTCCCATCAGCACATACGATTCTGCCCTGAGCATCGTACGAGGCGACGAGCACGGCATCCCCCGAGCCATCGATGAAGCCACAGGAGCCGTTCCCAAGCGACACCCATACGTTGTTGACCATAGCACCGCTGCCAGAGAACACGTACTCGCGTCCATCGATCGTGCACCTACCGACAGCCATGGCTCCGGTTTCCGGATCAAGCCAATAACGCGCCGATCCCTCTTGGTACCAACCGGTGCGCATGGCGCCTGATGCGCTGAGCGTATACCATGTGCCGCCCAGGTTAAGCCATCGATCGGCAAGCATCGCGCCGGATCCGTTGAAGTAGTACCACTTTCCATCAGTCGCCTTCGCCCATCCAGTAGCCATGGCGCCGCTTTCGGGATTAAGCCAGTACCAAACTCCGTGTTGCTTGAACCAGCCCGTGCGCATAGAGCCCGATGGGTTCAAATAGTACCATGTCCCAGCCTGTTTCAACCAGCGATTGGCGAGCATCGCACCTGATCCGTCAGAGTAGTACCAAGTTGACCCATCACGATACCAGCCGGTCTCCATAGCTCCCGAAGAACGATCAAGCCAGTACCAGATACCACCTTGCTTCAACCAACCGGTAGCCATCGCACCGGATGCCCTAAGGTAGTACCACGTTCCTCCCTGCTTCATCCAGCGATTGGCAAGCATCGCACCGGACCCGTCAGAATAGTACCAGGTCGATCCATCTTTATACCAACCCGTTGCCATGACTCCGGTTTCCGGGTCGAGCCAGTACCAGGTGCCGCTCAGCTTCAGCCAGCCGGTGCGCAAAGCACCCGAGGGACTCGCATAGTACCAAGCGCCATCCGTACGCACCCAACCGTTGCCGGTGACGAGCGCCCCGCTCGGACGTGCATGGTACAGCGTCGATCCCACACGGTAGGAGCCGGTCAACATGGCACCACCTCGCGAAGGATCGAGGTAGTACCAGGTCCCGCCCAGCTTCAGCCAGCCGGTTTCTATCTCGCCCGACGCAGCTGCGTAGTACCAGGCGCGATCGACCAGCAGCCATCCCGAAGAGAACAGAACCCCATCGGTATCGAGATAGTAAGACTTGCCTTCGATAGCGACGAAGCCGCGCGCCATCGCATTGCCGTTGCCAGGATCCAGGTAGTAACGCTTCCCTCCATCAATCAACCACCCGCTCTTGAGCTTTCCTTGCTCGTCGGCAAAATAGCGGTTGCCATCGACAGTGTTCCACCCAGGGACATATGCAGGCGAAGGAGAGACCCCTCCCGAACCTGCACCCTCGTCAGAAGGAGCGTCGGGATCATGTGGATTTCCGGAGCCAGAATCATCTTCATCCTGATCAGCAGCCCCGTGGGCCTCCGTCGAAGCCTGCGTGCCGCCATCGACTGCTCCAGCCTCATGCCCAACGCCCGTCTCTTCACCAAAGGCAATGCTCGGCACCATCATGCCCGATAGAAGCACCGCCGCGAACAACGTGAGCACTATCGACATGCGAACCGAAAAGAAACGAGAAGCATCCCCTGTCATATCATCAACCTTCCTTCATATTGCAGCTACTCTTTGAAGTTTAGCATAGATATCAACTTAAAAGAGAGCCCCTAGCGCAAGGGTAATTGCGGAGCCCCAGAACGCGCGGAGGCCCCGCCTCCCGAGGGGGGCGGGGCCTTCGCATGCCGAAACGCCCTCCGCGAGCGCGACGCCCTATCCTCCCACAGCCTGACGCTGCAGTACTTTCGGCGATGGCGGGCTTAACTTCCGGGTTCGGAATGGGACCGGGTGATCCCCGCCTCCATGGTCGCGCTCGCGCAGGGCGTTCCCGCGCGGGCCTGTATGGCCCCGTCAGGGCCGCGGGATCCCCCCGCGCCACCCTGGCGGCTGCACAGCGCTCGTGACTTTCGCGATCGCACAACCCGAGGGCCGTGCATGTACTGGAAGAAGAGCTCGGGCTATTAGTACCGCTCGGCTGAGGCGCTCGCACGCCTTGCACCTGCGGCCTATCGACCAGGTGTTCTGCCTGGGCCCTTACCGGAAAGAGGACTCATCTTGGAGACGGCTTCCCACTTAGATGCTTTCAGCGGTTATCCGTGCCGGACGTAGCTAGGCAGCCGTGCCGTTGGTCGACAACTGCTGCACCAGAGGTCCGTCCACCCCGGTCCTCTCGTACTAGGGGCAGACCTCCTCAATCCTCTTGCGCCTGCGGAGGATAGGGACCGAACTGTCTCACGACGTTCTGAACCCAGCTCGCGTACCGC
>OLPX01001879.1_pt1 | contig 13590 bp, 10 predicted proteins | sample 1672491 | NCBI WGS metagenome assembly OLPX01 (sample SAMEA3136692, study PRJEB25190) | human gut metagenome | biome: human gut; feature: human-associated habitat; material: faeces | place: Austria | collected 2013 | reverse complement strand
AGGACCGCTCCGCATTCGCACGCCCATCCGCGCTGCCGCGCCGGAACGCCCAGCACGAGCGCATGCGGCGGGACGTCCGAGGTGACCACGGCGCCCGAGCCGACCATCGCCCACGCGCCTATTTCGTGGCCGCAGACGATCGTCGCGTTCGCCCCGATCGACGCGCCTCGGCGGACGACCGTCCTCTTGTACCCATCGCCGCCCTTGGGGTATTTCGCCCTCGGCGTCAGATCGTTCGTGAACACGCAGGAGGGGCCGCAGAACACGTGGTCCCCCAACTCCACTCCTTCGTAAACCGAGACGTTGTTCTGGATCTTGACCCCGTCGCCGATCTTCGCGTTCGCGCCCACGTAAACGTTCTGGCCGAGAGAGCATCCTCGGCCGATGGAGGCACCCGATTGGATGTGGCAGAAGTGCCAAACCTTCGTGTCGTCACCGATTGCCACGCCCTCGTCAGCATAAGAGCTCTCGTGCACGTAAGGAGCCGTCATGGGATCATCTCCTTGCGCATGTTCTCGTTGAACATCCTCCGGGCGCCGTCGATTCCGCACTGGAAGAGCGGATCGAGCGCTGAAAGATTGGGGACGAACCCGCTCTGCCGATATTGCGGGTACTCGGGATAGGAAAACTCCTGATAGCGCACAGCGATTCCCTTTTCAGCGAACGACCGGTCGTCCATGTACGCTCGCGCACCGCGACCCGAGAGGTACACGTCGGCCCCGCAAACCCTGCAGAGGCCCAGGACCAGATCGTTGTTCTTGGCTTCGATATCGTATGGCAACGAGCTTTGCAGCACCAAGGGGGTTTCTATGCCGTAAGCGGATCGCAGCATCTCGATGCTCGCCATGTCCAGATCGAGAAGGGTGTCGCAGTCAGCTTCGAGCACCTTCGCCACAAGGGGCATCACCTCGTCGAAATAGGGGGTTTTCCTATAGTTGCAATCGATAAAGCCACGGTGCTTTTTCCTTGTCTTCGGCCAATTGGAAAGTCGCACATCCCTGGTCGGTTTTTCAAGGTAGCCCTTCTTTTCCACGCTCAAGGACAGGAGCTTCGCCTCTCCATCGACCTGGAGGAACCTGTTCCTCGACATAGGGGAGCCGTCTTCGAACTGCACCTCGTCGAGCACGACGAACTCGTCTGCTTTCGCCATCTTGTCTAGATAGCCGAGCCACGGGAAATAATGGGGCTGATGCATGGCGACGGTCTTCATCACGGCCTCCTTCCGAGAACGTAGGTGTGCTGGATCCGCTCCTCGCCCTTGATCGGAACCACGAAGTCCCCGTCACGGACGCGCTTCATGCCCAGGCGGCGGGCAACGTGCGCCGAGGCGGCGTTCTCCTCGTCGATGCGGGCGACAATCCTGCCCACGCGCACCTCGTCGAAGCAGATGTCGGCGAGCTTTCCCAGAGCTTCTCTCATGTAGCCGCAGCCCTGGAAGGCGGAGTTGAGCGCGTAAGACACCTCGCAGGAGCAGGCGGCGGCATCGAAGCGGTAGGCGCGCACGGTGCCGATGAGCTTGCGAGGCTCGCGGAGCTCTATGCCGAGCAGCAGGTCGTCCGGCTCCGGTCGGGCGAGCTTGGAGGCTATCCAATCCCGCGCCTCCCCGGGTTCGCCATGGGGTGCCCAATTCAGGAATCTGCTTATCTCGGGGTCCGACGTGTATTCGAACATGTCGGCAGCATCCTCCAGCCGCAAGGGACGCAAGACGAGCCTTTCGGTCCCAAACCGCTCATTGCGCAGGGAAGCGAGGCGGGCGGAAAGGACGTCCGCAGAGCCGAGCACGGAGTCGAGCCCGGTAAAGTTGCGATCGAGGCTGCCCAGGCGATCGGCGCCCGCCCTTTCTATAAACCGCCGTAGAGATTCCTCGAGCGAGGCCTCCGTCCCGCCGTACCAGAACGGATGGGTCAAGATATGCAGGCGCGGATACTTCCCGGACTCGATCATGTCCAAAATGGGCTTGCGCCACCGCCTCCGGCTGTCCGAAGCGTATTCGAAGCCCTGGAAGAACTCGCTCGAATAGCTGTTGACGATGCCGGGGATGCTCCACTGCGCTTCGAGCGACGCCTTGCTCGGACGGTGCATGGAAACGCATTCGATGGGCAGGCCGAGGGCGCCCCCCAGCGTGTCCGCCTCGCGTTGGATCGCGGCGATCGCGTCGTCGCCGTCCTCGTACTGCGTTTCGTCGTAATGGAGCCCGATGTCGTGGCCGAGCCTCGCGATCTCTCGAAGCCTCTCGACGTTTCCGCGCTCTAGGGGGTTGTAGAAATCCGTTCGCAAGAGCACGAAATACGTCGATCGGACGCCCTCGCTCGATTCGAGCTCGGCCATCGCGAGCGCTGCGATCGGATCGAAGTCGATGTCGTGCCGCAAAATGACAGGCTTCCCAACACCTCCCCAATCGCCGTACCCGCAGAACCCGTACCCCCGTTCTTTCAGGATCTGAAGCATGTTCCTGTAAGCGCTGTGAGTGAAAGGCATCTGAGCACATGAAGGCATGCCTAGAACTCCCCTTCCATGTCCGTGCTCGCGAAATCTTCCAGCGGCAGCTCCACGGGAAGACCCGTCCTCTGACTCTTGTAGATGGCGAGCACCACCTCCAGAGCGTCGCGGCCGGCCCTCGCGTCCACGTAGGGCGCGCGGTCGTTCTCGATCGCGTCGGCCACGTCGGCGTAGAGCAGGGCGTGGCCGTTGCCGTAGACGTTGGAGGTGGGCTCTTTGAGCCCCGCCATCCCATCGTCGCCCTCGCGCTCGTCGGCAAAATCCCAAACGTCGATCTCGTTGGTCGAGGTCCCGCCGAGCTTGGCCGTGCCGGACTCGCCGAACAGGTACAGCGTCTCCTCGAGGTTTCTCGGGAACACGTTGGAGGTGCCCTCCACGGTGGCCACCGACCCGTCCGCGAACGTGAGCACCGCCACGCCCACGTCCTCGGCCTCCAGGTAGTCGTGGAAGCGCTGCCGGGTCTGGGCGTAGACCGAGACCACCTCGCCGCCCATCATCCAGCGCAGCAGGTCGACGCCGTGGATGCACTGGTTCATGAGGCAGCCGCCGTCCTGGGCCCAGGTGCCCCTCCAGGGGGCCTGGCCGTAGTAGCCCCTGTCCCGGTTCCACCTCACGTGGACCGATCCGTGGGACATGCGCCCGAAGCGACCCTCCTCCACGGCTCGGCGGACGTGGCGCACGGCGACGTTGAAGCGGTTCTGGTGGCAGGCCGATACCTTCACGCCGCGCTCCTCGGCGCGCCGCACGATCTCGTCGGCGTCGGCCATCGACATCGCGACGGGCTTCTCGATTATCGCGTTGACGCCCGCGTCGATGCAGTCCAGCGCGATGCGCGCGTGCTCGCCGCTCTCGGTGGCGACGGCCGCGATGTCCAGGTCCGGCTCCGCCGCGAGCATCTCGCCGTGGCCGCCGTAGATCCTCGGTGCCGGGCCGTCCCACTCCGCCCGCTCGAGCAGGCCCTCGGCCTTGCCGGAGGCGGTGTCGCAGAGCGCCGCGAGCTCGAATCCGTTCGCGCGGACGGCCTTGACGTGGTTGAGCGCTATGCGCCCGCAGCCTATTATTGCGCACTTCATGTTACAGCACCTCTTTCGAACGACCGGCAAGAATATCGACGATTCGCTTGGCCGCATTGCCGTCGCCGAACGGCAAATAGTCCTCATTTACCGTTTGCGCTCTATCCAACGCACGCTCTATCTCGCTTCTCTCCGGAAAGACGAGAACGCAACGCCCGTCCACCATAATCTCAGGCCACGCAAGAAGCGTCATAGGCACTGTACAGGGCGTTTTCGCAAAAAAGGCTTCTCTTTGCACCCCTCCTGAGTCGGTGATCACGTGCATTGCGTGTTTGGTAAGAAAAATGCTCTCAAGATAACCGACCGGCTCGACGAGCATGATCGAATCTAGCCTATAACGAATGACGATGTCTCTGGCGAGTTCAAGAGCGCGGGGGTGCACAGGGTAAATAACGGGACAAGACAGAGTAGACGCAGCGATCAATATCTCGGACATGGCCCCCTTTTCCATGTTTTCTGCCCGATGACATGTTAGATAGCAATAACGCGACGGAACATCAATCGAACCTCCACTGATTGAAACCAATTCCGGACGAAGCGCTTCGGAGTCCGCGATTTCGCCGTAATGCAGAAACGCATCGTACATCGGATCACCTACGAGAAAGGTCCTATCCTCGAGGCCTTCTTTTTTAAGGTTTCGAAACCCCGATTCTGTTGCCGCAAGCAGTATCGAGCTAAGATGATCGACGCATACGCGGTTTGACTCTTCGGCGTTTCTGAGCGAATGAGAGCGAGGACCCGCTTCGACGTGCGCGATTGGGATCTGCATTTTTACGGCAGTGAGCGCTGCGGCAAGGGTTGAATTGGTGTCTCCGTAAACAAGAACGGCGTCTGGGCGCTCTTCTTCCATAACCGCCTCAAGGCCGAGCATCATTCTCGCCGTCATAGATGTATGGCTACCCCCTGAAATGCCCAAGTTATGCTTAGGCCGAGGAATGGACATCTGCTCAAAAAATAGCTCGGACATGTTCCGATCAAAGTGCTGTCCCGTATGAACCAACACTTCGTCTATGCCGTGTCGCTTCTCGATTTCATGTGAAACCATGGCTGCTTTTATGAACTGGGGCCTTGCCCCCACAACGGTAAGCACTTTCACGTCACAGCACCTCGATGTTCTCTCGCGGGGACACGCCCTTCATGGCGTTCTTGGCGTCGAGCACGGCCCTCGCGTGCCTCTGCACGAGGGCGTAGTCGACGTTGGTGTGCGCGCAGGCGACCAGAACAATATCGGCCGAGGCGATCGCCTCGGCCGACAGGTCCGGGATGGATTCCTTTACCTCTTCTTTGTGCTGGCAGCGCGGCACCCAGGGGTCGTAGTAGGAGACCTCGGCGCCCCGCGCCTCCAGGCGCTCAATCACGCGCAGGGCCGGCGACTCCCGATAGTCGTCGATGTCCTGCTTGTAGGCGACGCCCAGCACGAGCGCCTTCGACCCCCTCATCGCCTTGCCCTCCCGGTTGAGGATGCGGGCCGCGCGCGAGGCCACCCACTCGGGCATAGAGTCGTTCACGGTCATGGACGCCTCGATCATGGAGGTGTGGAAGCCGTACTCGCGCGCCTTCCACGACAGGTAGTAGGGGTCGAGCGGTATGCAGTGGCCGCCGAGACCGGGGCCGGGGTAGAAGGCCGTGAAGCCGTAGGGCTTCGTCTTGGCGGCGTCTATTACCTCCCACACGTCGATGCCCATGCGGTCGCAGAGCATGCAGAGCTCGTTGACGAGGCCGATGTTGACGTTTCGGTAGGTGTTCTCGAGGATCTTCTCCATCTCGGCCACGGCCGGGCTCGACACGCGCGTCACGCCCCCCTCGAGCACCGCCTCGTAGACCGCGCTGATGAGCTCGAGCGCCTCCTCGCCGACGGCGCCCACCACCTTGGGCGTGTTCTTGGTCTTGTAGACGAGGTTGCCAGGATCCACGCGCTCGGGAGAGAAGCCCAGGTAGAAGCCCTCGCCGCACTTGAGGCCCGACCCCTCCTCCAGGATGGGCAGGATCAGCTCCTCGGTGGTGCCGGGGTAGGTGGTGGACTCGAGCACCACCATGCAGCCCTCGCGGATGTAGGGCGCTATCTCGCGGGCGGACGCCTCCATGTAGGAGGTGTCGGGCATCTGGTGGGCGTCGAGCGGGGTGGGCACGCAGATGGCGACGAAGCCGCACTCCGCGACGCGCGAGAAGTCGCAGGTCGCCTCGAGCGTGCCGGCCTCCACGAGCGCGGCGAGGTCCTCCTGCACGACGTCGCCGATGTAGTTCTCGCCACGGTTGACCATGTCGACCTTGTCGGCCTGCACGTCGAAGCCAATCGTCTTGAAGCCCGCCTTGGCCTTCTCCACGGCCAGCGGCAGCCCGACGTAGCCGAGGCCGACCGTGCCGCAGACGAGGGTGCGAGACAGGATGCTCACCCATCCCTCTTGAAAACCCATCATAACGTATTCTCCTTGCTTCTTGAAAGGGTGCACAATATTCCAGCCACCTGATTGGCAATCACCGGATAACTGAACTTCGAAACATAGCTCGAATCGACTCTGCAGGAAGTCAAACCTCGATTCTTCCATTGGGTATATGATTCACGAACGAAATCGATTAATCTGGGATAATCCATCAAATCCGAAGCCTCTTCGTAGCAAAATCCAGCACCGGATTTCTCGATAATTTTCTTCGCTTCCGAATTGGGAGAATCGCCAGAGCTTACACCGACAATGGGAACGCCACTAGTTAGATATTCGAAAAGCTTGCCTGTTATCCCTCCCTTTTGCAAAGAGGTATTCCAGTTACTGAAAATCAGTAATGAGGCCGTTGATTGCATTTCCATAGCCCGATCACGCGAAACCAAGCCAACGGATTCTACAGGTATGTCGGGAAAGCAGCTAGCTTGCCTGAAAAAGATGCCCTCGGTACCTCCCGCATATCTAACAACGATATCATCGCAACAAACTACACCCCCATCAACAAGGTCCACGAGAGCTCGAAATAGCGGAGTCAGATCCCTTCGAGCATCGCCTTCATCGTGCAAGGTTCCCGTATAAGTGATTTCGAATTTATTTGATCGATGTCTCTTTTTGCGAAAAAGCACATCATCTGGATCAAATCCATTCGTTACTATCTCTCTACGCTGCAAGGGGTCAAGAAACAAAAGGTCGGAAACCCCTTTAGAAACGGATATGACACAATCCGCGTTATGCGTGGTTTTTTTGGCAAAGGAACGGTTGTCCTCAGTGTCGGTCGCATCGGAATACACTAAAGAATCCCTGTAATCGGCAACCCATATGATCGATGGGTTTTTCTTCTTTATTTCCGCCGCCACTCTATGGGTCCATCGCGGTCCATAGGACGAAATAACGACATCGTACTGAGAGCAATCGCCTATTGCATGGCATGCTCTTCCGTAGATCGATTCATCAACCGCTTGATTTAAACTTCTTCTAATACATGACAATATGCCGCGTGTATCGCGAGATCCATTCTTTGGTGAGACGAATTCACTATTCTTTCGATTCTTCCTATCTTTCTCCCATTTATTTGAAGATATGTTCTTTGCATATCTTAGAAAATTATGGATTCCATGAAAGATTTTTAATTTAGCCCCATCACGAACCAGGTAAGCCTTTTGAAAATTAGACACATCTTGCATAAGCGTTGGATCTACCGAATAGTTTTCAGACAATAGTTTTTTCCCTGAAAAGTTTTTCTCGTTCGTAAGGAGATCGATCGAAGCTTGATGATGCAGTACTAGATACTTCGAAATTTTTGTCCATCGAATCGAAGCAATTGCGTTAACCGGCGCAATATACTCCGCGATAAGAAGCACTTTCATTTTCCAGAACCCCTAAGCTTTCGAGAAGCATTTCCAACCAATATTCGTTCCTGCGATGCGAACGAAGATCTGCTGCCACAAAAACGCGCTTTCGGCTCCATGGTCGTTGTCAGAAGATAACCCGCAATGAAAAAGGCTAGTAACGCATCCGCACCCCTGAATTGAAATAATGAACCTACTACCCAGCAAAGGATGTATGCAGCGAAGGGGTTCGAGAACCTCTCCTTCCGAAAAATAGCCATAACATTTAAGATTAACGCAATAAAAAAGACGAATCCTATGAAGCCAAAATCCAAAAGAACCTGAAGAGGATAATTATGTATGTTGCCCTCAGAGAAAGGCGTTCCACTGACCATTTTCAAGTGAACAACGGCGTTTCCTGCACCATTTCCGAACAAAGGAGCGTCGATAAAGGCACTTAATGCGTATTGCCACATGTCCATTCTCCCAGTCGACCCCTTGTCCTCTCCTATTGCAAGAAACCGATCCATAATTGGGAGTCCTGCGATTTGAGCAACCGCAATCAGACCCGCAATCAACACGGCAATGCCAACAAGCTTCGATACTCCAATTCGATCCTTTGATTTCACGAACAGAACGTAGGCGATGGACAACAATGAAAGAATGATCCCCACACGAGAGGCATAAAGAGCCGAAATGGACAAACTTCCAATTAGGTATAGCAGACCAACTCTATCCCTATTAAAGAAGACTCCAAACAATGCTAGCCATGATGCCTCCAAATTAACGCTGTCGCTAAAAAAGGACGGGATGGAAGGATGCCCATTACCCCCATAAGAAACAAACCCCATAACAGCATCTCCGTAGAGCACAATCTTAATAGCTACCACAGCTATAACAAATAACGCCGACGATCTAACAATCACGCCCCATCTATCCATGGGGAGGCCTCTTCCGTAATTCATCACAGAAGCTATCATGACGAAGAAAAACGCATAATTGAATAAAACGACATTTATCCCAAAACGCATGGAGTCAATCAGCGATATTCCAATCACGTATAAAACGGAAATCAGAAACCACCTGTTGAATAGAGACCAGGAAGCCCTAAGTGCCACAATGGACAAAACCAGCAAGATCAAGGCAATGACATGAAACGGCTTGATAGCCGCCCCACCCAGAGAGAAGATAACGACGTTCTGGAAACACGCAGAAATCAACAGAGCTGACAAGGCCGTCTCTCTCGCAGTCATACAAAATGAGATTTTTCTCAAAACCCTCATCTGAGAAGACCGGCTTTTCTACACGCATGGCAAAAAAGAGCAAACGGAGCTTCGCCGATCAAGGCAATGGCTGCAGCAAGTCGTTCCCTCTTCCGAGCCGAAGAATCACTCAGAACGATCTTTCTTCTCTCCTTGAGTTCGCCCCACAAAGCTCGACGATCATTCTCGAACTTACTGGAAAGCTCGTATTCTACCGGTATCTGTGCATAAACCATCCGGCAAAGAGAAAAACAGCGCGATGCGGATGCAACGGCTAGATCCGGATACCATTCCTGCATATCCGAGCTAAGTCGTCGTGAAACCTCAATGGCAGATAAGGCTTTTATCGGACTGTACGCCTGACTGATGATCCCGGATTTCCGCAGACGATACGCATACAAGGCCCTGCAATCAACCAACGCAACACGATCTACATCATGAATGAACTTGTAAACGCTTGCCAGGTCCTCGTAATACAACCCCACAGCAAAAGGAGCATCGCCGAGTATACGTCTAGCATAAAGCCTCCATGGAACTCCCGTATCGAGCCTTTGATAGAGCATCAACTTCTGAACCGTATATGAATCCATAACCCTTGCGTCGGGAATAAAGGCCGCCTTCGCAACAAGCTCGCATGAAGAGCCGTCCTCGAATGCCGTACCACAAGGTATCGCCGCTATCTCACAGTCGCACACTTCGATAGCATGCATAAGCGTCTCAATGAAAACAGGGGACACGAAATCATCGCCGTCAACGAAGGCCACGAAATCACCCCGACAAACGGCTATTCCAGCGTTTCGGGCAGCACTCAGCCCTTCGTTCTCTTTGTGCACCACAACCACACGGGAATCGCTACAAGCGTATTGATCGCAAGAAAACCCCGATCCATCTGTCGATCCGTCGTTTACTACAACGATCTCGATATTGCTATAAGTTTGAGCGATCACGCTCTCTATGCATTCCGACACGTACGACTCAACGTTATAAACAGGGATGATAACACTGACAAGCGGGTTCATTTTCCCGCCCTTTCGCCATCGAGAGCGATGTATAACGCTGCAAGTTTCTGCGCCGCTGCATCAATGTCGTAGTACGAGAAACGCTCCGGACGCACAGGGACCCTGTCGCCGGCCCTCAAGGCGCATAGCGCGTCCGCCCAGGCCGAAGGATCATCGATCGGCAGGAAGCGCACCGCTCCCGTCACGTCCACCTCGCGGGTGATCGCGTCGGACAGCAGGCACGGCAAGCCGGCCCTCTGCGCCTCAAGCGCCGCCATGCCAAACCCCTCGTACGTACTGGGGAAGGCAAATGCATCGAATCCTTGATACGCCAACGAAGAGTCCATTTGGCCGGGCATAACCATATACTCCGAAAGACCTAGGCAGGCCGCACGATTCTGAATGGCGATGCGATCCTTTCCTTCTCCAACCAAGACCAATCGAGCATCCACGCCGCTCTTTCTTAGGCAACTCAAAACCTCTATCAGGAATGATTGGTTCTTCACAGGGGCAAGCCTCCCTACATGCCCGATCACCACCTGGCCATCCTCGATGTTCCACATTTGGCGAGCTTTCGACCTCCAACGCTCGTCGAAGGCGAATGCATTCATGTCGATCGCGTTCGGAACAACTTCGAGCTCGACCTCCTTGCCGAACAGCCATTCACCGGCATAGCGTGAGCACGCGAGGCGGTGCGTCGGGTAGCGGTTCGCCTGGGTGCGCAGCAGGCGCTTGAGCGCGTTCTTGACGGGCTCGCCCTTGCCCGCCGTCGAATGCGAGTGGGCGATGCGCACGGGCACGCCCGCCCGGGCGGCCGCGCGCAGCGGGAAGACCGAGAGCGCGTTGACGTGGGAGTGGACGATGGACCACCCCTCGTCCGAGAACAGACCCTCCAGGCGCCCCATGTAAGCGAGGAGGCGCTGGTAAGGAGGAACCACGAACACCCGGCCGCCGAGCGACCCGATCTCCTCGCGCGGCACGAGCGCGGAGTCCTCGTCCACGAGGAAGTCGAACTGCACGCGGCTCCTGTCGATATGCCGGTAGTAGTTCATGACCACGGCCTCGACGCCGCCGCCGCACATCTTGCCCACAACATGCGCTACGCGGATAGGCTCACTCATCTTCCCGTCCTGCCTTTTCCGAACATGATCGAGAACGTCCTCAGGAACACCTTCGCATCTATAGCAAGAGAGGCGTTCCTGACGTAATAAAGCTCCAGTTCCTGGCGGCTGCCGTCGCCGTAGGTCGCATCGTTTCTCGCCTGCACCTGCCACCAGCCGGTGATGCCGGGCTTGACGGAAAGGAGCTCGCCCGCCGCGTCGCCGTAAGCCGCCAGCTCCTCCTCAACGATGGGACGCGGGCCGACAACGCTCATCTGGCCAGCCAGCACGTTCAGGAACTGAGGCAGCTCGTCGAGGGAGGTCCTGCGCAGGAAGCGCCCCACCTTGGTGACGCGAGGATCGTCATCCACCTTGCGCTCGCGCCTCCACCGCTCGAGCTGTTTGGGATCCAAATGCTTCTCAACATCGTCGGAGTCGGCCACCATGGTACGCAGCTTGAAGATGCGTAGCGGCCTTCCTTGATACCCGACGCGCTTTTGGAGGTAGATGGGGGATCCGGGGGACTCCAGGCCGATAGCGACGCAAAGGAGCGCGATCGGAACCAGGCCGACTATCGTCGCGCACAGGCTGAAGGCGATGTCGAACACCCGCTTGACGAAGCGGTACCCCAGCCGCCCTTCCGCCGGAGCCGGGACGGGCACCGGGCCCTCGGCCTCCGACACCAGTTCGGGCGCCAGGAACGCCACGTCGGAGGCGGCCATCGACTCGGAGGCGCATCTGGCTCCTGCCGCCGCGCGGGATCCTTCGACTCGCTTCGCTCGCTCGGGATGACAACCCGAGGAGTCGCTCCGCTCAGGATGACAAACCCCGATGCTCCCGCTTAGGTTTCCATAACCGCGCTTATCGAGCAATGTTGCCGACAACACCTTGATCGGGCGGTTAGCTAACCTCTTGATTCTTACGGGGTCACCATGACCCCGTAAACAACGTACAGGCTTCTTCGCGACGGCGCACAACGCTTGCAGCATGTACCACTATCAGTACAGCGTTACCCCGCACTACTCCCCCGCGCGCTCCACCAGGTCGATCAACTCCTGCTGGGAATGCACATCCAACTTCGCGTAGATATGTTTGACATGGCTCTTCACCGTGTTGCGCGACACCACGTAGTGTTCCATGACGAACTGCCCGTTGCGCCCGCGGGCCAACATGGCGAAGATCTCCGTCTCGCGCTCGGTCAAGCCGTGCTGCGCACCCAGCTCAGCGCACCGCTCCTCGATGCTGAGCTGCCGCACCGTCTCACCAGCGCCGCCAAACCTCACCTCGCCGACTGCCTCGGCAGCAGCAGCCCCAGCCGACCCAGCCTCGCGCTCGCCCACGTTCACCACGCCTCGGATCGTGTCGGCGAAACTGAACTTCCTGAATCCCAACCACAGAAACGCGACGAACGCGAACAGCACGACCTCGGCGATGAGCATGGCTGCATCGTCATTCGTGCCCACGATATCGTTCGTGGTATGCCCGGCAATCGCGCCCACGTCGGTTCCAACCGCGCTCATGAAACGCACAAGCGCGAACGTCGGCAACAAAGCCAACAGGTTTTGCCGCCCCACCGCCAACACCACAAGCCACACCAGCATGTCGAAGCTGCGCACGCCGATGCGCAAAAGCGCATTCGCCGAGGGCAGATCCGTCAAAAACGTGAACGGCGCGATGATGAAGCCGGCCACCACCAACAGCATCGCGAACGAGAACAACATGTCCTCCTTGCTCTCGCTGCGCGACAGCAGCATCCATGCGGCCACCCCCACCAGCACGACCGCCGAAACATCGACGCTGATAGGAGCATGGGACACTTCGTTGAGCGTGAGTCCGTAACCCGTCGCAACGCTGAACAATCCTACGCATAAAAACAGCGCATGAGCAGGCCGCAAGAACGATTCCGGATTGGACAGTTCGAGGCTGGCCGGGGACGCTTCGCGCGCGATCGCGTCCAGCTGCCGCCCGCCTCGGCGATACAGCATTACGATGACCAGCGCGTACGAGCATGTCGCCTCGACGATGCCCAGCTCGTACGAGACCGGAGGATGCGCCACGCGCACCACTTCGCCCAACGCCATGCCGCACACCACCCCCGCAAGCACCGCCTTCGACGAACGCAACGACGAGAACGCGGAAACCATCATGATCGACGCCCACGCGGAGGCCGTGTTGTAGAACAGGAAGCCCGCCACCGTCAGCGGACCGTTCGCCATCTGCAGAGCGAACTCCAGCACGAACGCCGCCGTGATCGCACAGCCCAGCGCCACCACGGTTAATAAGCGCCGATCGAGCAGCGAAGGCTTGCGCGTGGCGATCAGAAACAAGATCAAGAACAGAAAGCCCGACGTCATCGTGGAAATCTCCCGAGCGATGCCGTAGTATTCGGCCACGCGAGAATACACGCTCGCGTTCAGAATGCCGCCGACACAGCCCATGATCGCAAAGGCGATCACGCACACCACTATAGCCGCGCTTTCGCCGTGCTTCGAATCGCGCATACGTTCCACCATCGCTTGCAAGGCTCCCTCCCCCTCATCGCTTGCTCCCATTGTAAGCGAAACCTGCGCCATCCGATCACGGCACCCCGCATCCACCACGTTCATCAGCCTTATCGCCCTCAAATCACCCTCGCAGGGGGAGCGCGCCAACTCGCCTTTCGCCAGCCGAAACACCCCCGACGGGGTGGTTTCAAGCCTCGCCGAACGCCGTAGAGTGCACGTCGAGGGAAGCGGCTCCTCATCCGGAGCCGCAAAACAAATCGCACCATTAGGAGGATCATCATGGGAACGAACGTAACGAACGAAGGCGGCATCTCCCGCCGCAGCTTCCTGGGCGGCGTCGCAGGCGTCGGCGCGCTTGCCGCCATGGGCCTGGCCGGCTGCTCGCCCA
>OLPX01001875.1_pt1 | contig 13605 bp, 16 predicted proteins | sample 1672491 | NCBI WGS metagenome assembly OLPX01 (sample SAMEA3136692, study PRJEB25190) | human gut metagenome | biome: human gut; feature: human-associated habitat; material: faeces | place: Austria | collected 2013 | reverse complement strand
GCTCCATTCAAAATCCCCAGCCAAATGGCTGGGGATTTCTCATACCGCTTCGTCATTCCTCCTTTCCGCAAAAAGTCACGCTTGCTGCGGCTATGCCCTTGTAAACGCGGGCATGACGCCTCCGCTTCGCTACCAACTTTTTGCGGCTTAGTACTACGGTCCCTTACTGGCATCTTTTTTGTAGCGTAAATCCAGTTTGAATGTTCATAACGCAGATGAACATTCCTATGTAAAGGAGTAGTCTGAAAAGACTGCTCCTTTTCTCGTTTATCCGGCTTTTCCAACCAGATATTCTATTTTTACGCCCTGCCTGCTGTTTAGAACGGCATTTCCCGGCAAAACAGGGCTGTGCGGCAAATCCAGCACGCCGGCAATTGTGCGGCTTATGGCCGCGGCCGGCGCAGTACAGAAGCCCTGCAAACATATTTTTTCGCTGTTTTTAGGCTGCCTGTACTTTGCGCCCGCACGCCTTTTTCCGCAGACAGGACTTCGGTATAAAAGCCCAATTCCAAATAATCACGCCCAAGCCGCGGCCTATCTTTGACAACTCGTTTCCGTTCCTTTCCCGTCCTTTTCAAAGATACAAGCATAGGAAAGGGGGGGCTTTCCGTAAAATGCGCTGAATTTTAGTTTGTCGGGAAGTGCCCCAAACCCTCTATTTCCTGCGGCGGAGAAACAGGGCGTTTTGCCAGCCTGCGGGTGCGTTCATTTTCAAAAGTCACTTTTTGTGAAAAAAAGACCGCTTTCGGTTGACAAACACACGGCATTTAACTATAATGTATTATTAAAGATATGTATTTTTTTCATATTTTTTACGGGTATTGAAAAGATCGCGGGATAATTTACAAATAGGGGCTTGATTTCCATGGAGAAGCAGGGCATAATTTTGTCAATCAATCAATCAATCAATCAATCAATCAATCAATCAATCAATCAATCAATCAAGGGATAAGTCTACCTTTTTTTCCTGTCAAGGGGCAAATTACATAGGTTTTATAGGCGCATTTCGTCCGTGTAAAGATTATCACGGGCGAGATGCGCCTTTTTGTATTGCAAAGTTCATGTAAAAAAAATTAAAAAAGGACGGTTCAAAATGCTAAAAAAGCTATCAGCGGTTGCATTAACGGTACTGCTAGGTGTTTCATCTATCAGTTATCCTGTTTATGCAAGAGAAACAAAAGCAGGCGCACTTCCAGAAAAAGGACAGTTTGCGACGGCCGATGATTTAAAAACCTTTAATACAGATGATTCGGACGGAGCGGTAAATCCGGCAAAAGTGTATTTTGGAAAAGACAATCAGCAGTGGTGGATTGCAGGAAGCCAGAGCGCGGACAGCATGACGCTGTTCGCGGCAAGTCCGTTAGCGAAAGGCGTTGAGTTTCACCCAAAATACTCCGGTACGAGTATGCAAGGCTATAGCGGGGATTGGGGCTGTACGTATACAGGTATAGGCGGTCTGGACGGCCCAGGGGACGTCGGCATGGGGCATTATGGCGGAAGCACAGTAAGGAATACGAACTTAAAAGAGTTGGAAGCTTCCTACTTTTCAGATACAGAACGAAGCCTGATGAATGACTCAACCATTTATACCGATGATATAACATGTCAAGATCAGATGGAGCAGGGCGGTGTCGGTAGCGCATTTGTGCACAATAGATATTTCACACAGGATAAGCTGTACCTTGCTTATGGAAAGAAATATCAGGGCCCCGGATCGGGAGGCGACTATATCACCGTAGGCGAAAACAGCGCGGAGGATCTAAACGGCGGCCTTCGTGTTGATCTCAATTATTGCAAAAGCGTCGGTACGGAGTTTTGGCTGCGTACGCAGGACGATACCCCAGCGGCTGCGCTGGTCATGCAGCCAGATCCGGGAAATCCGGATGATTGGTATAATTGGCCAAGAGAGAACAGATATCCACTTGCGGTGGTGCCCGCTTTTGAGTTCAATCTGTCATCGGTTCTCTTCGCGTCTGCCGCGCCGGCAGCAACATCTGACGGGGCATTGACACTTGCGGATACCGCCGGCGATGGGGCATTTACCTTACGATACAGCGCAGATGATCTTGGTTATGCCCTCTATACGGATGATGAGAGCACGATTAACTTAAGAAACGTTCCGGAAGGCACTTATTTAGTTGCCCAGAACAGTGAGGGCGCCTATGCAAAACGAATCACAGATGAAGAAGAAGTTACCGCAGCCGAGATGCAGTTAGATAGTTTTGAAAACTGCGAGGTATGGCTGGAACGGACGGATGAAGAAGAGAGAATTACGTATGCGGCAAAGGCGCAATATGGTGTACTTATTGAAGTTGCCATGAATAAATCAGTAGAGATTACCTCAGACAACGGCATTCAGCTAATCCCTTCTGGTACGCCGATAGAACCCATTACCCTAGAAGGACGCGACTTCGAGCAACTCGGATATTACATTCCCAAGGGTTACGCCGACAAGCTTAATGCTATGCCTGCGATGAAGGGATTGACTGCAACCGAAGAAGAAACAGATAACGGTATTGTTGTTACACTTTTGGGAACGCCAACGGGCAACGTCAAGCTTGACCTGCCGACCGGAGAACCAAAAGGCTTTCAATCGCCGCCAAATGTAACGGGCGGTGTCGGCAAAATAATCAACGGCACCACAACGGCGATGGAATATTCAATGATTAGTACAGGTGGCCCATATTATTCATGTAAGGATGGAAGCACAGATGCAATCACTTACGGCACGTGTCATGTTCGGTTCAAAAAGACACCAACGCTGAACGCAAGCGGTTGGACAGCAGTTGAACTAATTGCACCGACGTATACAATTTCCGCGGATGAAAGTTATTTGGAATTTGATACAAAAAATGAGGGATACAGCACGGACGGTCTTTCAAAGACAGTCACAATAACCAACACAGGAAACAGTGCTGTTACCCTGCAGTCCCCTGCAAGTCAAAACTACGATGTTTCTTTATCCAATACAGAGCTTGCGCCAAGTGAAACCGCAGTTTTAACCGTTACGCCAAAGGCTGACTTAACGAACGGAACATACAAAGAAACAATCAAAGTTGAGACAGGAAATCGTACGTCGGCAAGCATAGAGGTGTCCTTCACAGTCAACGGCGCATTGAGCGTATCCCTTACGTCAAGCGCAACAGAGATTATCGACGGACAGTCTGCAACGCTTACGGCTTATGCTCAAGGCGGAAGTGGTCAGTACACTTATGTATGGTATGCAGGTGATGTAGAAGACTCAACACTTCAGGGAAGTGAAGTGTCTGTATCTCCAAGCGTGACGACGACCTACAAGGTAGTCATTACAGATACGATTGAAGATAAATCTGCCGCAGCAACCATTACGGTTATTCCAAGGAACTATGATTTAGATGTTCCGGGCGATTTTACATTCGACCAAAAGCATGTTGGATATGAAGATGCTTCTGCCAATCCTTTCACCATCGAGAATATAGGAAATGTTGATATTACAAATATCACGGTAGCTTTAACGGGAGCAAATGCAGACGCATTTACTTTAGACACAGCAGGAATGCAAGATACACTTGCCCCAGCCGGCACCACTTCATTTACAGTAAAACCAAATGCCGGCTTAGACGGGGGAACATATACTGCTCAGGTGCAAATCACAGGAGATACCGGCGTTTCAAAGACATTTGAAATCAGCTTTACCGTAGAAGACCATGATTATGAAGAATGGAAATCCGATGAAACAGGCCATTGGCATGAGTGCAGCATCTGCAGCGAGAAAACCGAAGTAACAGCGCACACCTACAGCGATTGGGAAACGGTAACAGCGCCTGACTGTGAAAACAAAGGCAGCGAGAAGCGCGTTTGCGAAGCCTGCGAATTTACCGAAACGAGAGAGGCTGCCCCCCTCGGGCATGACTGGGAAGCCGATTACACCGTAGATAAAGAAGCCACCTGCACCACAGAGGGCAGCAAGTCCATTCATTGCAGCAGGTGCGACGCAGTAAAGGACAGCGGGGTTATTCCGGCAGCAGGCCATACCGCAGGAGACGATTGGAAGAATGACGAAAACAATCACTGGAAAGAATGCACCGTCTGCGAAACAAAATTGGAAGAAGCCGCGCATACCTTTGCGTGGGTGACGGACAAGGAAGCGACTGCCACGGAAGCAGGTTCCAAGCATGAGGAATGCACCGCATGCGGCTATGAAAAAGCAGCGGTGGAAATTCCGGCAACAGGCGGCACCACAGAACCATCTGAACCTTCGAACCCGGAGGAAAAGCCCTCAGAACCGTCTGAGCCGTCGAATCCGGAGGGAAAGCCCACAGAGCCGCCGAAAGACAGTCCTCAAACCGGCGATAACAGCAATACCCTGTTGTGGGTACTGCTGACGGGCGTAAGCGCAGCAAGTCTCAGCGGCGTTCTTCTTTTGCAGAAGAGCCGGAGAAGAAAAGCAAAATAATGAAATATACCGCCGCATTTGCCGTATATAGGAAATGCGGAAGGTAAAGATTTCACAGGTAAGGACATGGCGGTATCGTTGAGGTATCGCCATGTCGCTTTTTTTCTATAAAAAACCGTCCCCGATTTCCGGGACATTTCGATTACGGGTGTGAAGCCGCAGGGCAGTTAATTCCTTTATACAGTCCTTTTGTTCGTTTACGACGAATACGGCAGCACCTATTATGAGATTGACGGGGATACGCGGGAACGGTTACAAGACGACCTTGCGCCGACAAGCAGATTCAATCTTTTCTATCAGCCTAACACCACTTTTGAGAGCATTTTCAACCGCACTTTGTGCCTCTGCGGGTGACATCATAAAAACACCGATTCCTGCCATTGGCATTTTTACTCCATTATTAAGAGATACATATTCCATAACTGATTTCTCCTTATTTTATATTTTTATAATCTTCATTGCTGACAGGCTCACACCATTCGGTATGTGCGTTTTCCCCCGGTACTTCTACCGCAAGATGAGAGAACCAGCTATCCGGGGCTGCACCGTGCCAATGCTTCACGCCTGCCGGGATATTGATAACATCGCCTGCTGTCATACAAATCGGTTTTTTACCCCATTCCTGGTAAAATCCCCTGCCGGCAACGCAGACCAAAATCTGACCGCCGCCTTTTTCGGCGTGATGGATATGCCAGTTATTCCGACACCCCGGCTCAAAGGTCACATTGAAAATGCCCACCTGTTCTTTTGACACAGGGGCGAGATAACTTTGTCCCACAAAATACTGTGCAAAGGTATCGTTTGGCTTTCCGATTGGAAAGAGCATAGATTTTTCATAAACGGTCTTTTCGTCCGCTTCGTTTGCGTCCTCTTTCCAAATATCTTTTGCCAAGCGGAAAGCCGCCCACGCTTTGGGCCAGCCTGCATAAAAGGCTGCGTGCGTAATGACTTCGGCAATTTCGCTTTTTGTAATGCCGTTTGCCTTTGCCGATTCCAGATGATGAACGAATGATGTATCGGTAAGCCCCTGTGAGAGAAGCGCTGCCACGGTAATCAAAGATCGTTCTTTTAGAGAGAGTTTGTCCTCTCTGCTCCACACCTGACCGAAAAGCACATCGTCATTGAGCTCTGCAAATTTAGGCGCAAATTCTCCGAGGGCGGTTCTTCCCGCCGTTTGCTTCACTGCCATACGGCTGTCCTCCTAACACATTGATCTATCGTTTTCAAATGTTTTTTGATAATTTAGCCGCTTCGGAACGATTGGTTGCCGTACCTGCAAACTTCATTCCGTAAAGTGCCGCAAAACGTTTCATTGTATATTCTCCGGCGTCCAGCATCCATTTTTCCGGCGCCGCACCTTGAAAGAGGAAATAAAGCGTCCTACCCGACAATGAGCCATTTTCCACCAAGCCGTAGAAACGATCCAGCATATTTCGCACTGAGCCGCAGATATTGTGCCAGTACAGGGGAGAGCCAATAACGATTATCTCTGCCTGTTCTATTTTTGCAATGACCTGACCCAGCCCGTCATCCTCAAGGTTCTGTCCATAACTGCCGATCCTGTAATCTGTCAGATTCAGCGTTTCATATTCTTTCCCTTTCAGAAGCTCGCTTGCAAGTGCAGCCGTATTTCCGTTTTGATTCGGGTTTCCGTTGATAAATAAAATGTTCATTTGCTGTTCCTCCTGTTTTATTAGCTATACTTTTTTACCCATTGCATAGGCTTCGTTCATAGCAGGCGTATTCAGTACCTTGCCTTTTTCATAAACGCCTGTGCCGTAGAGAACTCCCATTTCCTTTGCACCGTTTACACAGTCGGCATAACCACGGAAGCAGGCAAGGGTGGTTTCCATAGACGATTTATCTTCATCGGCGGCAGTCATAATGTAGTAGAATTCTTTATCCTTAACCTCTAACCAGCGTGCAACCGTTCGGTCGATCACCGCTTTTAATTGTGCGTTGATGGAATAGAAATAAACGGGACTTGCCAGCACCAGCACATCGGCGTCGATCATCGCTTGCAAAATTTCTGCCATATCGTCTTTATAAACGCACTCACCGCTGTGCTCACGGCAGAAGTAGCAGGCATGGCAGGGGGCAACCTTTTTGCTTGCAACGTTGATTTTGGTCACATTGTTTCCGGCTTCTTTCGCTCCGCGCATAAATTCATCACAAAGCAAATCAGAATTGCCGCCCTTGCGGGGACTGCCGGATAAGATAAGTACATTCTTCATCGTTCAAATTCTCCTTGTTTAGTTTTTGTAGCCGAGCTCGGTCAGCCATTCGTCAACATCGCTTTCGGCTTCGTCCACATTGTTTCCCGAATAGGTAAAGTAGTCATCGATCAGTACGGTGGAATCCGGGCAAAGTTCAGCTACCGTAGAGACGCTGCTTGCGCCTGATGAGCTGCCGTTATGCGTAAAGAATGGAATGATTGTTTTGCCGGACAGGTCATATTCCTCAAGGAAAGACCAAACGGGCATTGGCAGATCGTACCACCAAATCGGGAAACCAATGAAGATAACATCGTATTCAGCCATAGTTTCGCTGTCTATATGAGAGGAAAGAGGCGGGCGGGTGCCGCTGTTTAGTTCTTCCTGCGCCCGATCAAATACATCATCTTCTGTATATTCCACTTCGGGGGTGATTCTGAATAATTCGCCGCCTGTTTTATCGGAAATCCAGTTTGCAACCTGCTGTGTGTTGCCCGACCACGAGAAATAGGCTACCAAGATATTAGAATCTCCGGCTGTGCTTTTTTCGGGGGTGCTGTCGGCGGAATCATCTGTATTGCTGTCTGCGACGGTATTATGGCTTACGGTTGGTTCGGCGCTATCCGCAGTGGTGTTGTTCTGCTGACCGCAGGCGGCCAGAGAAGATACACAACTGATGCATAAAACAAGTGAAAGAATAGATTTCAATAATTTATTCATAGTGCCTCCTTGATTTTTCATTTTTATTTTTCTTCATTTGCAGAAGTATTCTCCCATAATAAGCGATAAAAGCAAAGGGAAAGGACATTGCAGCCGTTTCAAAAAAGTATAAAACTGCCGGTTTATCGGTATCAAAAAACTTAAACTCGGTGAGATAAAACAGTTCCTCGTAAAAGGCTCTGCCGATAAACACATAAACGCCGTATGCCGCCAGAAAAACGGCAAGGATTTGACCTGCCCGCAGGAGTTTGTTATTCTTTTTGAGTTTGTTTGTCAAAGGGGTTAAATGCAGTCCCAAGTGCAGGCTCAATATGCTTTACATAACTTCAAAAGCTATCGTTTGCTTTGTATCTGCTGTTCCCAAAAATCGACGGCCTCATTAATCCAGCCCTCGGCAACCGTCCTTGTTCCGAGACCGAAGCCGTGGCTGAGTCCCGCATAATGGTGAAATTCGGTCGGGATTCCCAGTTCGTTTAAGCGATTCAGCCGAGCCTCCATTGTGCGCCAGTTTGCAATACCGTCATTTTCACCCACACAAGCATAGGTCGGCGGGTCGCTTTCGCTGTATTCGCTGTGACCAACTGTTTTGCTTGCAGGCGTCGCCGGAATTGCCCTCAACGGTGTAAACTGAGCCGCTTTTCACACGCTCAATAATTCCCACATGGTTGTTTTCTCCGTTGCCCTCCCAATCAAAGAAAATAATGTGTCCCGCAGAGGGCGTAAAGCTGCCGTCCTGACAAAGTCCCCTTTCCCTGAACCAGTTGAGCCTTGAATACAACCTGCGAATTTGGGAATAATACCATTTTCGATTTACCAGCACTCGTTTGCACACCACGAAACGAAACACGCGCACCATTCGACACGCCCGGAAAAACCATACCACGACCAATAAGGCTCGCCGCCGAACCGGAAATAACCTGCACTTCGAGGTCTGGCAGAGTGGGGAGCATACCGATGCCCTCGGTTTCTTTAAGGTTAAGGAATAACGAAAACAGCAGCCTGTAAAAAACAGACTGCTGGATTTTCTATTGCAATTCCAAACTGTAGCCGACTTCACGAATACAGTGCAGATAAATCCCGGAATCCTTTCCCAAATTCAATTTGTGCCGGATTGCCTGCACATGGTGACCGACCAGCTTCCGAGCTTGTCCATAGTCGGGTTCTTCCCATATCCTTTCATAGATTTGGGTATATGCTAAAACACGGTTAGGGCTTTGGAGCAGATACAGGAAGATATTGTACTCGGTTTCGGTAAGGGGGCTCTCCTGCTGATCCCGAAATAATTTCTGCGGGCTTACGCAGACTTCGATGTCCGGAAGGGATATCACCGATTTTGTCCCTGTTTGCACCACTCTATTTCTGGATGCTGTTTTATATTCCTTTTCCCGCAACTCCAAAATGAACTTGTCCGACACCATTGTTTCCTTCATTCTACGACCACCTGCAGAGAACCGAAAAAGTTATCTCCTTCTAATGTAAGATAGTTATCTCCCGTATTCAGTGCAACAGAGTATGTATCTGCACCACTGTTCTCGGCAATGACTTTCTCCTCGTTTTTATCTCTCCAGCACAGCTTAGCGGAGCCGGAGTCGATTGTTAATTTATAAGTTATGGTAAGATCGTTTCCCTTATCGCGATCTAATCCTGTACCGCCAAAGATGTATTCTACATCACTGAAATTTTTATATTCAGCGGAATAAGAGCCGGCATAGGTATCTTCACCTTTCGTTTTGTCTCCCTGCAAATCTTTTTCCTCTGTAAGAGCGTATTGACTGAAATGGTGTAAAAGATCGTTAAATCCATTCAACACATCGTCTTTGATATGATCGCCGCTGCATCCCGTCATGCCCAAAGCTAAGCATAGCGAAAGCAGAACAGCGGTCAAAAGTTTCAAGGTTTTCATAGTTTCACCCCTGAATAAGTCCCGGTATGGACATAGCGACGATCGCAATGGCGCCGACAGCGTAAATGCTGTTGATTGCAACACATACCTGCATAAGCTTCGATTTTACCTTGCCTTTGGTATAAACAAGAATGGAAAAGATGCCTGAAAAAATCATAAAGGCGGCGTAACTGAGAATCATAATTTCCGCTGCTGGTGACTTCAATGCCCAATCGAAGCAGCGCAAAGGCAAAATTGTCCACGGAATGAACAGCATAATGGTAGAAACAGCAGTTAAAATTTTGTTTTTCATAGGTTTTATCTCCTTTCAGATGCGCCGTATCGAATGCAGGACACAGCAAGTGCAAGTATTGTAATACCGATTGCCACCGGAAGCCACGGAAGCCACGCAATCTGTGTTTCATAGATGCCATCGGCGGCTTTTCCGTACTCGATCATCAGTAAATAGAATGGGTAGCTCATCGGATAAGCAAACCAGATTTTTGTGTTTATCATCAGTACGGAAGGCACGATAGACGCTAATCCGATACCAACTGAGAAAATAGGTGTTTTGATCAAGGCGGAAACTGCCCAATACACTGCCGCCATCGGAATTGCAGCGATATAAATGCAAAGGACATTTTTGCATACATACAGCGGATCAAGGACAAAGTTATAATCCTGCATGCCTGTGACAATCGCAGCGCTGACGTAATACGCCCCAATTGCCATAACCATCTGCACAGCCGCCAGCATAATCAAAACAGTAAACTTTGCAAGGCACATCTTTACGGTGCTGATCGGCAGGGACAGCATTTTCAAAATTCCTTTGTTTGTTCGCTCTGTTTGATTGAGCAGGACGGTGCAGATGACAAGCGACGCCGGAATCATAAACCATACCATACCCATAAAGCCTTGAATGAAAAAGTTGTTTTCAGGTGTGATCGGGACGCCCCTCACATCGAAAATCATATCGGAATTGATCACGCTCGGAAGCCACATCATAAGAACAGGGGCAAGCAGAATCAAAAATATTTTTGAGCGGCGGATCTTTGTAAGTTCCACACCTATCAAAGATGAAAAATTCATTCAAAGCACCTCCTCACTTTCAGATAAATCATTTCTGCAATGCCCAAAAGGACGGTTTCCACTCCGCAAACAGACAAAAACAATGTTGCACGGCTATTCTCTGTTGCAGCGGCAAGCGTCTGATACGGGGAACTGAAGGGGAACAAACTCAGCACGGTATTGTCCTGTGGCAGAATTGAGAGTGTAAACACAAGAATCACACCGATGCCAAGGGACACCCACATATTTTTACAAGCTGACGCAATCACCAGCATACCCATAACGGTGGGCAGCGTAACGATAATTTGAAAGCCTGTGGTTTTAAGTATCTCCGCCAAATCAAAGGCGTAGCTCGGGAACCAATAGTTTGCACAGCCGATTAACGCGGCTATTTCTATCACTGCCATAACGGACAGCAGCAATGCCGAAATGCAAAATTTCCCTAAGAACATATTTCCCTGACGGATCGGAAGCACCGACATTTTCTGAATCGCGTTGTCGGCATACTCCGTGTGGTACATTATACAAGCTCCGCAGATCGCAATGAGAATATTCAGCATAGCCATCATCTGCCAGTTCGCAGACATCAATAAATCTATTGGATTTCCGGTGAGCAAGGTAAGCTCCTCTGTCTTTACAAGCATATAGACAACCGGGAATGCCGCCGCAAGGAGCCCGCCAACAAAGAATGCAGGAAGATAGCCAGTGCGTTTGAGTTTTTTAAATTCAATGAAAAGGCTCATACTGCACCACCTTTTCTTCGGTTATCTTCATCAATCATAGCGAGGAAAGTATCCTCCAAGTTATCTGTCGGGAACCCTGCGGCACGAGCGCCTGTTTTCAGATCTTCCATCGTACCCTCAAATAAAAGATGACCGTGGTTTAAAATGCCAATATCATCAGCCATCAATTCGACTTCGGGAAGTAAATGAGAAGAAACCAGCACGGTGCAGTCATATTTTTGCGGCAGGGAGCGAATCAGGGTGCGGATCTCATGAATTCCAACCGGATCAAGACCATTCGTCGGCTCGTCAAGAATCAGAATCGGCGGCCGGCCAATCAATGCACCGGCCAGCCCCAAGCGCTGTTTCATACCGAGAGAATACTTTTTTGCAAGCCTTTTTCGGAATTCAGTTAATCCTACCAGTTCCAATGCGCCGTCAACACTGCTTTTCGGGAGTCCGAGAATTTTACGGATTATATCGAGGTTTTCTTCTCCCGTCAAATTCCCGTAAAAAGCGGGCGCTTCAATGAATGAGCCGATTTCTTTCAAAATTGAAACACGGTCTGCCGGATGTTTTTTTCCGTCAATCTGAAAGCTCCCGCTTGTCGGCTTTGTAAGACCGAGAAACATTTTCATCGTGGTGGATTTTCCTGCCCCATTCGGACCGAGAAAGCCATAAACGCTGCCCTTGCGAATATGGAGATTTAAGTTAGACACAGCAGTAAAATCCCCATAGGTTTTCGTTAAATTTTGAGTTTCTATGATATTCATCTTGAGGAATCTCCTTTCCTTTACTGCCCTTAGTGTACGATGGCGACCTTGTGCCAACCTTCTCTCTACCTTACATTTACTTTACATTTGGAGTGTATTGTCGAAAATCCAAAAGGATATGGTATAATACAAAAAAGGAGAGATTTTGTTGTGGACTATAACTACTTAAAATACAAAAAAATCCTCATCGTAGACGATGAGGTCGGATTGCTTGAAATGGTAACTTCTATTTTAGAGCAAGACGGCTTCAAAGAAATCAAAACTGCCGGAACAGTATCGGAAGCGCTATCTGTATGTAAGGCATGGAATCCGGAGATTGCCGTCCTAGATGTCATGCTGCCTGACGGGAACGGGTTTTCTCTGTTTGAGCAGATGAGAGCCTTTACCGAAATTCCGGTGCTTTTCTTAACCGCTCGCGGCGAAGATGAGGATAAGTTAAAAGGCTTGGGGCTTGGTGCGGACGATTATATGACAAAGCCGTTTTTGCCGAAAGAACTGCTGCTGCGCATTGGGATCATCTTAAAGCGTTACTACAAAGGCGAAACGCCTGTCGTACAGCTTTCAGGCAGTCAAATTGATTTTGACCGTGCCGAAGTCATAAAGGGTGGGGAACATTTTCCTCTTACTGCAAAAGAACACGATATCTTAGGAGCGCTTTACCGCAACGCAGGCAGGATTGTGACAATCGACCAGCTTTGCGAGGCGGCTTGGGGCGATAATCCATTCGGATATGAAAACTCGCTTATGGCGCATATCCGCAGGATTCGTGAAAAGATAGAAGTCAGCCCTTCAAAGCCGGTATCCCTTATCACCGTTAAAGGACTGGGCTATAAGTTGGTGTTAGGGGGAAAATGATATGAGGGATATTACGAGACTTCTTCGGCGGTTTATAGGAATCCTTCTTTTGAGTACCGTCCTGCTGATCGCATTGAACATCGCCATTATAGTTATTGTTTCTGCCCATCAAACGGCGAATGGCAGACCGTGGACGATGGCAAAAGAAACTGCTGCTGCATTACAGAAAACGGAGACAGGGTATCTTCTGCCGAATGAAATTTCAGACGAGTTAATTCAGGAGAATGCCTGGGCAATTTACATTGATAATGAAACAATGGAAGTCAAATGGCATACCGAGAATCTGCCCGATACCATTCCGTCCAGCTATACGATTTCTGATATTTCCAGTCTGACACGGGGATATATTGACGGATACCCTACTTATACAGGAGAAGCAAAAGATGGATTAGTGGTCGTCGGATATCCCAAAGATCGGTTTTGGAAACATATGTCGCCGAGCTGGGATTACTATTTTATCAAAAATGCTCCTTCCATTGTGCTTATCGTCATTGCCGTCAATGTCTTTTTGATTTTCCTGATTTATATGATTGCAAACTCTAAGCTGCTCAAATCAGTTAGGCCAATCACGAACGGCATACAGGCGCTCCCGTCAGGCGAACCTGTGTCGGTAAAGGAACAGGGGATTCTGTCTGAGCTTGCAAAAAAAATCAACCGGACCTCCGGGATTCTTCAGGAGCAAAAGAGGGATTTGCAAAAGAAAGAAACGGCAAGAGCAAATTGGATTTCCGGCGTTTCTCACGATATCCGTACACCGCTTTCTATGGTGATGGGGTATGCCGGACAAATTGAAGAAAATGAAGCTTTACCGGAAGCAGACCGAAAAAAAGCAAGAATTATTCGCCAGCAAAGCATTAAGATGAAGAATCTGATTAACGATTTAAATCTGGCTTCAAAATTAGAATATAATATGCAGCCGATCAATCCGGTTCCTGTG
>OLPX01001866.1_pt1 | contig 13671 bp, 10 predicted proteins | sample 1672491 | NCBI WGS metagenome assembly OLPX01 (sample SAMEA3136692, study PRJEB25190) | human gut metagenome | biome: human gut; feature: human-associated habitat; material: faeces | place: Austria | collected 2013 | reverse complement strand
CGCCTGCCTTGACACAAAAGCTTCCTTTCTTTATATGAGCGATCATACTATATTCATGTTTTGAGTGCCGGATGATCACATAATTCCCTCTCAGATCAGAAGCGCTGCATACAGCTTCTATTTTCTCCGGAATAGGTGTATCATCAAACGCATCTTTGATTTCCACAACGGTTCCGCTTTCTGCTGCCAAAACAGGCTTGCCATAGCAAAAATAATCCGTCACATTTTTCCCACTATTGCAAAAAGTTTTCCCATTCTCTTGAATATAAAAGTCATACGCATATCTTTGATTGCAAATATTCCATGAATGTGAATCGTCTTTTGTGATCCCTCCGTTGGCAACGATCCACCGTCCCTCAAACGGTAAACCGTATCGCACTTCCAGTTTATAATTTTTGATATCAGGCAAGTGAAATAAATTCCGTAAATAGATAATCGGGATTCCCAATAACATGCCCAAATTCTGAAACAGGAACTTTAAATCATTGATCGTTGCATCTTCTGACTTCGTTCGCAGAACAATAAAAAACGATAAAATAAAATCCACGATTCCCAATAGAAAAAATAACGCAAACCCCTTTAGCGATGAAAGATCAAAAAGAATCCCTATGATCCCTATCCCGCCTAACCAGTATAACTTTTTTGTGATTTTAATAAACGTTTCCATCGCACCTCCCGGATCATCCGCCGCGTAATTTTCCTTGTACTCTGACTCTTCCTCCCTTGCAACAAAAGGGGGACTATCGCCCCCTCTGCTCTGCATGGTTTATTTCTGCAAATATTTCACCGCCGCAAGCGCCGCCACAGCTCCATCTGCCGCCGCGGTCGTCAGCTGACGCACTTCTTTTGTCCGGCAGTCTCCGGCCGCGAATACGCCCGGTGTTTTTGTCAGACAGTCTTCCCCTGCCTTAATAAATCCGGCTTCATCCAATTCCACCAGCTCCGCAAACAATTCATTTTTCGGCGCATGACCGATCGCCACAAAAATACCGTTCACATCAAGCTGAAAATCTTCTTTTGTCTTCTGATTTGTCAGGATCAGTCCGGTCACCATATGTTCTCCGACGATCGCTTTCGGGACTGCACTCAGAACAAACTCTACATTTTCACGTTTTCTGAGCATTTCCACCAGCCCTGCTTCCCCGCGGAATTCATCCCGCCGATGCACAAGATATACTTTATTACAATAATTTGCCAGAAATGCCGCATCCTGAAGCGCAGTATTTCCGCCGCCGATCACTGCCACATCTCTTCCGCGGAAAAACATTCCGTCACAAGTCGCACAATAAGAAATCCCGGAACCGACAAGCTGTTCTTCACGTTCCAGTCCGAGATGCCGGTGCGTCACACCTGCCGCAAGGATCAGCGACTTGCATGCATAGTCCGTTCCCGCCGTCTCGATGACTTTCATCCCGTTTGAATCACGCACGCCGGTCACCTGCTCCATCACCGTCTCCGCTCCGAGATTTACCGCCTGCTCCATCAATTTCATCGAAAATTCCGCGCCGCTGATTTTCGCGATGACCGGATAATTTTCCACTTCCGGAGAGGATGCGATCTGACCGCCGAAATTCGTCCCCTCAAATACGATCGTCTTCTTTCCTGCCCGCTGCCCGTAAATTGCCGCGGTCAGTCCGGCTGTTCCGCCGCCGATAATCCCAATATCATACATCGTAAAAACCTCCTTCCTTGTTCTGCTCTTCACTGATTTTACATATTTCTAGAAACTTCCGCACAGGCTTTCATTGCTTCGATCAGTGCGCTTCGGAACCCTTTTGCTTCCAGCACACGAACCGCCTCGATCGTCGTTCCGCCCGGAGAGCATACCATATCTTTCAATTCGCCCGGATGCCTGCCGGTTTCCAGAACCATTTTCGCACTTCCGAGTACTGCCTGCGCCGCAAATTTATAAGCCTGCGGACGTGCCATTCCGTCGGCAACCGCTGCGTCTGCCATCGCTTCGATCATCATAAATACATACGCCGGAGAACTTCCGCTTGTGGATACGACTACGTCGATCAAATGCTCCGGCACCACCTCTGTTTTTCCGAATGCATTCAACATTGTAAGAACCTCTCCCAGTTCTTCTTCCGTCACTCGCTCATTTGCGCAGACGGCAGTCATCCCCTCTCCGACCATCGCCGGCGTATTCGGCATTGTGCGGACGATCTTTAACGGTCTGCCAAATTGCTCTTCCAGCCACTTTAATGTTTTTCCCGGCGCGATCGTGATGATGATCTGGTCTTCCCGGACAACGTCCTTGATCTCTTCGATCACAGATGCATAAAACTGCGGTTTCACCGATAAAATGAATTTATCCGCTTTTTCCACTACTTCCTTATTGTTCTCGGTCACATGGATTCCATACTGATCTTTTACTTTTTCTCTTCCCGCTGCAAAAACATCCGATCCGATGATCTCCGATGCCGGGATAAGTCCCTGTCCGATGATGCCTCCCATGATCGCTCCCGCCATATTTCCTGTTCCGATAAATCCTAATTTCATTTGTGCTTGTCCTCCTGTTTGTTCTTATCTCTTATGTTCTTATATTTTAAAATCCATTTCGGATTTTTTATCCTCTTACTTTAAAACCATGCTCTTCCTTGAGCGGGATTTCTTTCGTATCCATCCATTCGATCGTGATGAACTGCCCGTGGTTCAGTCCCACCAACAGCTTGTTGATCAGCGCTTCGCGCCCTTGGATCTCCATGGAAACCGTACCGTCCCACTCATTTGCCACCCAGCCGGTCAGCCCAAGCGACTGCGCCAGATATTTTGCAGTGTAACGGAATCCCACGCCCTGCACACGCCCATGAAATATAATATGTTTTCGTACTTCCGACATAATCTTTCTCCTTTTTCCGATATATGCTATAAAAAGAAACACACGGCAATTCCCCAGATCGCCAACAGATGAAGTGGATAAAATAAATAGAAAAACCATTTTGAAAATGTTTTCCCACGCACAGCACGCTTTCCGTTGTAAAAACACATCAGCACGACCGCCGCCGGAACCGCTCCGAGCACGCTTCCCGCTGTGACAAGAACTGTCATCCCCGGAGAGTAGTACAGCATATTTCCGGTAAACATCATAAATGCAAACAATGCCCAACTGATCAGAAAGGCGCGCCACATTTTCTTTTCGGAACCGTATGCATACGCAAACAATAACGTGTAAGCTGCCGCCATCGTCGGCCAGTCACAAAATCCGGTCAGAAAGATCAGGATCAGATAACCTGTCCATCGAAAGAACGGACTTTGAATCCACGTCTTTACCTCCAGAAGCAGGAAACAGAAAAACAACGTAAACAACATATTTAGAACCATCGTCTGAAATACCAATGTATACGGAACCTGCGCCAGAACGGCAAACAAAAGCAGTCTGCCCGCATAACGTATCCTGGAATGTGTGTGATAATATCCCTCCACAAGAAAATAACACATCACCGGCGCGGTGAAATAGCCGATGTCAATCATCAGTTCCCGAAAGAATGTCCCCGGCGTAAGAAACACGATCCCGATATGATTTAGGACCATTGTAAAAGTTGCGATATATTTGATCACGTCACGATTTAAAACGCGTAAATTTTTTTCATTCAAGCTGTTCATCCTCTTCTCCTGTATCTATTTCCGGATTATTTTATTATATAAGAAAAAGGAAGCAATGTCACTTCCTTTTTCCTACATCTCACGATTCTCGCGCCATTCATTATTTCTTTTTTTCTTCCTGCTGCGGTTCGATCACAATCGTACTCAACGTATACGCCGGAATCCGGATTCGGATTACATTTCCCTCCAGACGGATCGCATACTGACAGTCTGTTCTCGTCTTATTTAAGATCACCGCCACAATAGATCCATCCTCATTTTTCGCCGCTGTCATCTCAATTTCTGTATCACACTTAGAAAATCCGATTCTCTTCGCCCTCGGCAAAATATACCGTGAAAAATGCGCGATAAAATCGAACGTAAGGTTTTTCCGATAGGTACCATCGTCATTTGCGATCATCGGTGCTGCAAATCCGCTCGGCACATGTCTCGGACCTCCGTTTTTATCTACGATCAGATTCCAGTCGATCCAGCGGTTCATTCCCGCATTCAGATTACCGATCAAATCATGTGCATAGGCAAATGCATCTTCTGTCTCCACAGTCTCCGGCAGTTTCGGATCTCCAAACAGTCCTGTAATTCCTGCTTTTCCGGGTTCATGCAGCGCACAACATTCGCTGGACATCAGAATCTTATCCGGATAACATTTCTTCGTCAGATCCACCGCTTCAAAATGATCACCGGAATACCAGTGAAATGCGATTCCCTCGACCATCGACATCGTTTCCTCATCAAGGATCTCCTGTGCATATTCCAAAACCCGCTCTTTATTATGGTCCCAGATATAAATGCCTACTTGTTTCGTCAAGCCCGCTTTCTCAAATTCCGGGTATAAATAGTCGCGTAAAAATGTCTTCTGCTCTCCTGCGGTCCACACACAGCTGTCCCAGTTCGTTGCCGCGATCGATTCGTTCTGGATCGACATCATTGTCACCGGGATCCCCTCATCCAAATACGCCTGCACAAATTTCACAAGATATTTTGCCCATGCGCCATAATACTCCGGTTTCAGACTGCCACCGTTGCACCTTGATGGTTTTGTGTAATCGACCGGTTCCACTTCAAATCCGAACAATGCTCCGTAAACGGCAAGATCATTTTGCTGCTTTTTCGGCGGAGTTTTCCATGCTGCCGGAGGAGACCAAGGACTCAAAAGCACCTCCAGCGGCTCCTTAGAAATTGCCATTGCCTCTTTCAGCATCGGAATGATATACTTCTGATCCCGTTTGATTGAAAATGTCGCAAGCTCCGGATCCGCGATCGGGTCTTCCACCGCGGCATATTCTTCCAAAGAGAAATCACAGCTGTCCATATGTACGCGGACAAAACGCGTGTGATTTCCGTTTTTCCCGAAATATTCTTCGAGAGCCGCCTTTCTCACCGCCTCATCCATTTTCAAAAATAAATATGCCGAGGACTCCGTCATCGCTCCGCCAAATCCCTCGATCTCCTGAAATGTGGTCTGCGGATACAGATTCAATACCCCCGATTCCAAATGTCTTGGCTCATCCGCCTCTTTTGTGACCGGGATCTTGCACGTCTTCGGATAAGCATTCCCATTTACTGTAAAAGTTGTGATCTGTCTACAATTCATAATTGGCTCCTTTCCACTCTCATGATACAATTAAAATTATCATAGAATCCGATTTTCTTCTTATAACATCGGAAATATTTTTTCCAATATTCGATCAAAACAACATTGTTTTTAACTCGGAGGAATTGAAAATGAAATCCAAAGGCTATTATGAAATCAAGAAAATGAACAGGCTCATCCCGGATCTGAACGTAGAAGCTTTTGCCGGAAACGTAAGATTTAACCGTCTGCATTGGCACGAGCATTTGGAGATTCTCTGCTGCATCGCCGGAAGTTTCCAGATCCGGATCGACGGCACACTTCTGACACTGCAGGCAGGTGATCTTATAACGATCAACAGCGGACTGGATCACGAGATCTCAAACGGCACTCCCGATGGACTGCAGCTCATCATTTCTGTCGATCCGCAATATTTACGTAATCTTTCCACAGAAGTTTATTCCTGTTCGACCGTCGGAGAATGCGCACTTCCGCCAACCGATCCGGATATCCAAAGTCTCCGGCACAGCCTCGGAAAAATGACCTGGCTTCTGACACCGGATTTTCAGGATCTTCCGACGCTTCCCCCTTATGAGCATACTTCCCGCCCATCCTGTACGCCGCCTGTCCTGCAGACCGAGGAAGAATGGAATGCATTCCATATGGAGCTTTACAATATTCTCCGCATCCTGTCCCGTCATAAGCAAATAAAAAAAGAAGAAAGTACACGTTCTGTATCCAGAGAATTATTTTCCAAATGTATTCAGATCGTCCATGAGGAATATAACCGCCCCCTCAACGCAGAGATCCTGGCAAAACGCGTCCATGTCAGCGAACCGACGATATACCGGATGTTCCACCAGTGGCTCGGTATCAGCCTTATCAATTATCTGAACACCCTCCGTGTCAACATCGCCTGCGGTTATCTGGAAAACACCACGCTCCCGGTCACAGAGATCGCAGAACGGTGCGGTTTTACAAGTTTGAGTAATTTTTACCATGTATTTCATCTCATCAATGGGATCGCCCCAAACAAGTACCGCAAAAAAACCGCCGGAACACTTCCCCGCAAAGAATTACTCCATCAGGATATTATGGACTTCAACCAATTCCAACATTTCTGGGAATTGCCGTATAAAAAAGGGGATTTGCTGATCTGAAATAAATTTTTCTTTACCAAAATCCGCTTCCTTTTTTGCGCTCCGCATGCTAAAATCGAATTAAATCGTTCTGACTGCAAAGGGCAGTTCTTTTCCGAACCATACGAACCGTACCTGCGCAGAAAGGCGCGCATATTTTCAAACCATACAAGGGGGCAGCGCCCTCTTACTTCTGATACCCGCGCCTTGATTTCGGAATGGCGCGGGTATTTTTTATGCACCGTGAACCTCCATCCCGAAACCGGAGCCTTGAACCTTGCCGGATCTCCGGCTCAAAAAGCAAACATCACTTTGATCCTCAGCATAAGAAAGGAGATTTTCCATGGACACACGGATCGCTTTGATCGGAATCGTACTTTCAAGCAATGATTCCGTCGACGAACTCAACCACCTGTTAAGTCAGTACCGGGAATACATCATCGGACGGATGGGACTGCCATACCGGGAAAAAGGCATTTCCATTATCAGCGTCGCCATCGACGCACCGGGTAATATCATCAGTGCGCTTTCCGGAAAACTCGGCATGCTGCCCGGCGTCAGCACAAAAACCATTTACGCAAAGACTACGGAGCCGGCTGCGGATAAGACGCTGACAAAAGCTTCCGAAAAAACACAGGCAAAGGAGGACACGTCACGTTTATGAAAGATATGAAACAGCTCATCGACCGCCTTGAAAATGAACAGGCGCTTCCCCGCGAAGACTGGATCCGGCTTCTCGAAGATTTTACACCCGAAGACGCCGCGTATCTCAGTGAACGTGCGCGTCATGTCCGGCAAATGCATTATCAAAACCGCATCTTTATCCGCGGACTGATCGAATTTACAAACTACTGTAAAAACGACTGCTTCTATTGTGGGATCCGCAGAAGCAATTCCAACGCCCACCGCTACCGTCTGTCAAAACCGGTCATCCTGGACTGCTGCCGCAGCGGATATGAACTCGGCTTCCGTACATTTGTCCTCCAGGGCGGAGAAGACGGACATTTTACCGATGCTGTTCTTACCGATATCGTTCATGCGATCCGCACGGAATTTCCGGACTGTGCGATCACGCTTTCCATCGGAGAACGTTCCCGCGACAGCTATCAGCAACTGTTTGACGCCGGAGCCAACCGTTTTCTTCTCCGACATGAGACATTTGACAGCACCCATTACGCGTCGCTCCATCCCGCCGGACTGACCGCCGCTTCCCGGCAGAAATGTCTTTGGGATCTAAAGGAGATCGGCTATCAGGTCGGAAGCGGATTTATGGTCGGTTCTCCCGGGCAGACAACGGAAAACCTTGCCGACGACCTGCTTTTTCTCAAAAAATTGAATCCGCAGATGGTCGGGATCGGACCGTTTATTCCGCATCATGACACGCCGTTCGCCAAAGAACGGGCTGGAAGTCCGGAGCTGACTTTATTCCTGCTCAGCGCCATCCGGCTGATGCTTCCGAAAGTTCTGCTCCCGGCTACGACCGCTCTCGGAACGATCGCGCCGAACGGAAGAGAACAGGGGGTTCTCGCCGGGGCAAATGTCGTCATGCCCAATCTGTCCCCGAAAGATGTCCGCGGCGATTATCTGCTCTACGACAATAAAATCTGTACCGGCGACGAAGCCGCCGAATCCGTAGCCAGGCTGAAACGCTCCATGCAGGCGATCGGCTATGACGTCGTTGTGGATCGGGGCGATTCACTGAACATGTAGCGTATTGAAAAAACAGGTAACATATAAAAAACAGTATCAACAGGCGCCGACCGGCAAATTGCTTTGTGCTTCGCACCCCCGCAATTTCGGCGTTTCAAAAATATAATCTCAGGAGGGAAACTACAATGTATGACGTAACTTCAAAATGTGCCGATGATTTTATCAACCACGAGGAAATTCTGGAAACACTCGCCTACGCCGACGAAAACAAAGACAATCTCGCATTGATCGATTCTCTGATCGAAAAAGCAAAAAAACGGAAAGGACTGTCTCACCGTGAAGCTTCCGTTCTCCTCGCCTGTTCCGACGAGGAAAAGAATCAGGAAATCTTCAAACTTGCGGAACAGATCAAAAAAGATTTCTATGGAAATCGGATCGTGATGTTCGCGCCGCTTTACCTGTCCAACTACTGCATCAACGGCTGCACTTACTGTCCGTACCATCTGAAAAATAAACATATTGCAAGAAAGAAACTGACACAGGAAGAAATCCGCAGAGAAGTCATTGCCTTGCAGGATATGGGACACAAACGTCTTGCACTGGAAGCCGGCGAAGATCCGGTGCACAATACGATGGATTATTATCTGGATTCGATCAACACCATTTACAGCATCAAGCATAAAAACGGCGCGATCCGCCGCGTCAACATCAATATCGCCGCAACGACCGTGGACGATTACCGCCTGCTCAAGGAAGCCGGCATCGGAACCTACATTTTGTTTCAGGAGACTTACCACAAAGAAAGCTATCTCGAACTTCATCCGACCGGACCAAAGCACGACTACAACTACCATACGGAGGCAATGGACCGCGCCATGGAGGGCGGGATCGATGACGTCGGACTGGGTGTTTTATTCGGACTGGACAAATACCGTTATGAGTTTGCCGGACTTCTGATGCATGCCGAACATCTGGAGGCGGCGTTCGGCGTCGGACCGCACACGATCAGCGTTCCGCGTCTGAAACATGCCGACGACATCGACCCGGATCAGTTCGACAACGGAATCGACGATGACATTTTCGCCAAGATCGTTGCCTGCATCCGCATCGCCGTGCCGTACACCGGCATGATCATTTCCACCCGGGAAAATCAGAAGACAAGAGAACGCGTCCTGCACCTCGGCATTTCCCAGATCAGTGGCGGCTCCCGCACAAGCGTGGGCGGTTACTACGAACCGGAACCGGAGGATGCGCGCTCCGAGCAATTCGATGTCAGCGACACACGTTCTCTCGACGAAGTCGTGCGCTGGCTCATGGAAATGGACTATATCCCGAGTTTCTGTACCGCCTGCTACCGGGAGGGACGTACCGGCGACCGTTTCATGTCCCTCTGTAAGAGCGGACAGATCCAGAACTGCTGCCATCCGAATGCACTGATGACATTGAAAGAATATTTGATGGACTATGCTTCCCCTGCAACAAAAGCGATCGGCGACAAACTGATCGAACGGGAAGTCTTAAATGTCCCGAACGAAAAAGCCCGCGCCGTTGTCCTGGAAAATCTGCGCCTGATCGAGCAGAACAACCGGAGAGATTTCCGTTTCTGATCCGCTTCTGACAACGCATTTCAAGAAAGGATGCATTTTATGAGTTTAAATTCCACACCATCTGCCGACCGGATCCACATCGGGATCTTCGGTCGGCGCAACGCCGGTAAATCAAGCATCATCAATGCGATCACCGGACAAGATCTTGCGATCGTTTCCGACGTAAAGGGAACGACTACCGATCCGGTCTTAAAAGCAATGGAACTGCTTCCGTTAGGTCCAGTCGTCCTGATCGATACCCCCGGATTGGACGACGAGGGCGCACTCGGACAACTGCGGATCCAAAAAGCAAAGCAGATGTTGAACAAAACGGACATTGCACTGCTTGTGATCGATAACACGCTCGGACTGACCGACGTGGATTGGGAAATCCTCGCGCTGATACAAAAGAAAGAAATCCCCTATCTTCTTATCCGCAACAAGTGCGACCTGAAGATGGAGTCGCATGATTTTCCGCAAATGCCGCGCTCTCCGGAAGAAACTCCCGACGCCAGCCGCGCTTCCGACTTTATGGCAGTTTCAGAGGAACATCAGATCACAGTCAGCGCGAAGACCGGATTTCATATCGAGAAATTAAAAGAACGGATTGCGGCGATCGTTCCAAAAGAATCCCACTCCCGGCGCATCATCGGCGATCTGGTCGCACCGGGAAGTCTCGTCCTGCTCGTCGTTCCGATCGATTCCGCCGCCCCGAAAGGCAGACTGATCCTGCCCCAACAGCAGACGATCCGGGATCTTCTCGACGCCGGAGTCGCCGCCGTTGTCGTCCGGGACACCGAGCTTTCCGATACACTTTGGCGGCTTGGCTCCCAGATTTCCCTCGTCGTGACCGACAGCCAGATCTTCCCGAAAGTGGCAGCGATCGTTCCGCCGGAAATTCCGCTGACCTCTTTCTCGATCCTGTTTGCGCGGTACAAAGGAAATCTGGAAACGGTCGTCCGCGGCGCACAGGCGCTTGACGATCTGCAGGACGGAGACACGATCCTGATCTCGGAGGGCTGCACCCACCATCGCCAATGCGAAGACATCGGGACGGTAAAGCTTCCCCGTTGGATTCAGGAACACGCGAAGAAAAGTTCCGAAACGAATTCCGAAAAATCACCGGAAGTACCAAAAGGCACATTCCGGGATTGTAAGCAGTCGCCAAGGTCTCAGGCAAGCCCGGACTTTGGCTCGTCGCCTATACAAAAAGAGCTCCGTTTCGAATTCACGAGCGGAGCTGAATTCCCAGCCGATCTGTCGCCTTACCGGATGATCATCCACTGCGGCGGCTGTATGTTAAACGAGCGGGAAATGAAATATCGTTTGAGCTGTGCGAATGATGCGGGTATTCCGATCACCAACTACGGAACTGCGATTGCCCATATGAAAGGGATCCTGAAGCGCAGTACCGAAATATTCCGTCACAACGAAAGTATCGGCGGCGAAACGAACATTCCGTAGATCATTATGACAAGACCGGACAGAAACAGGATTCCCGACACGGCGATGAGCGTGATCACAATATCCGCTCTTTTGCTCGGGAAAAGTTTCTTCCGGTAGCCGGCAGCCTTACTGTGCATCAAATAATTGCCAATATAAATACATGCCGGCGCCGCCGCGCTCAAAAGCACATAAAGCCCAACGGTCGCGAAAGGCATCTGCGTACTTTCCAGCAATTCCGTTCCCTGATTCAGTTCCGGCGGAAGCTGTGAAAAAATCTGCTGTACAAAATAAACCGACAGCACTGAAAACAGATTGTTTACAAAATGAAACAAACAGTTATAGAACAGATTCCCGGTCTCCAAAAGCAGGTAACTCATGACGATTCCCGCGATTGCGGTCGGGATCATCCGGATCCAGTCCCCATGGAACATCCCGAACACCAACCCGCAGATGACAACGGAAATCCAACGGTTCTTCCACCATCCGCCGCGCTCCAGGCTATTTAAAAATACGCCGCGGAACAACACTTCCTCACAGATTGCCGGTGTGACCGCAACGGCCAGAACCAACATCCCCAGCGGTATGCCCATAAACTGATCCTGCATTCCGCTCTGCACACCAAAAAACTGTTCCGGAAAAAAGACAGCGATCACACAGAGCAACGCCATTTCCAGAAGCATCACGCCGATCCACATCATTACAACACCGATGGAATTGACAACCCGGGGCGTTTTCAGCGGAAATATGTCGCGCACATCCGCCTTTGCGAACCGGATCACCGCGATACAGACTACAACAAGCAGCCATTCTCCCAACAGGCTTCCCCAGATTCCAAGCGGAGCGAATATATAAGGCGCTGCAATAAATATAAGAACAGCACTTACGATCAACGCCACAATCCCATGCCACAGTTTCAAACTTCTCTTCACCTCTGTATCCATCTCTGTCACATCCTTTCCTGCCGGACTCATTTTCAACAGATTCTTCTCTGCCCGATCCTATAAAAAGCCGGTGTCAATACATCGCGGCACTACCCAAAACGAACACTTTCAATACAAAGTGTTCGCTTTGGGTATCACCATCTTATCACATTTCCATTCAAAAGAAAAACCTTACCGACATTCTGCACGTGAAATTCCACTTGTGAAATTTCGCTTGTAACATGCCGATAAGGTCTCTGTTTTCATCATTCTCTTATAGTTTCTTTCATCCTTTCGCTCACTTTGCAGTCTCCGTTCTCTTCGGGAAATCAATCTCCACCTTGAACAGATCCGCGTCTGTCGAAACTTTCAATGTTCCGTATTGTAACTCTGTAAAGCTCTGGGCGATCGCCAGTCCCAGCCCGGACCCCTCCGTATTTCTGGAAGAATCTCCGCGCACAAACCGTGCCGTGATCTCGTCCGGATTAAAGTTCAGCTCCGCCGCGGACACATTTTTCATGGTGACCGTCACACCATTCTCCTGCTCGATAAGATCGATATAGACGCGCGTATGCGGCATACCGTATTTCGTGATGTTCACAATCAGGTTTTCAAAGACACGATAGGTTTTCTGGCTGTCCAGTAAGAGTACCACTTTCTCTTCCGGAAGATTCCACCGGAAATCCAGATCCGCCTCTTTGATCTTCCGATCGCATTCCAGTCCGACCTGTTTTAAGAGTCCCACAATGTCCACTTTCATAAAATTCATCGTCACATTTTTGCTTGTGGCTTTGCTGATCTCAAACAGATCTTCGATCAACACTTTCAACCGCAGTGATTTCCGTTCCAGAACTTCCAGATATTCCTTACGTTTCTCCGGATCTTCCTCGGATTTCAAAAGATCCACATATGTGATGATCGCGGTCAGCGGCGTCTTCAGATCGTGGGAAACATTGGTGATCAGTTCCGTCTTCATCCGCTCGCTTTTCACTTCTTCCTCGACCGCTTTCTTAAATCCTTTCTGGATCTTCTGGATCTCTTCTTTCATCGGATTAAAGATTCCGAGATCGCCGTCGATCGGCGCGTCTAAATTCCCGTCCGCCAACAGATTGGTCGATTCCAGAAGCAGCTGATATTTGTTCTGGATATCCCGAAAATATTTCCGCAGGAACAAAAACAGCAATACAGAATAGATGATCAAAGCAAAAATTCCGAAAAACCAGAAACAGGTGATGATCACAAGTACGATAAAATTGAGGATCACGATACGCAAGATATTTTTATTTGTCTTCTCCTGAATATCCATATGGAGCAGACCGTCATAAATCCGGTGGATCCACCCTCTGAACGTCTGCCAGCAATGTTTTACAAAGCCGGTGATCCCATTCATTCCCTTGCGGATCTTATCATCCGAGTCCTCTCCGCTTTGTTTATACCATGTATACACGAAACCGCAGATCGTCCGTTTTCTCCAATATTCTTTCTTCATAAACAGGATCGCGGACAGACAGGTCACGCCCCAGTACACACCTGCAAATACAAGAAACCACATTCCCACATTGAGCAGCTGCTCTGTCATCGCCGCAAAGTCACGCTGGATCCCGCCGAGCGAAGAATCCGATGCGAAACGTCCGCTGATCGCACTCCATGCAGCCTGCGCGCGGCTCAGCCGGTTTCCGGCAAAATATGCCCACACAAGCAGCACCAGACCAAGCGGCGCCCGGAAGATCTTCCAATCCCAGATCCGC
>OLPX01001845.1_pt1 | contig 13787 bp, 13 predicted proteins | sample 1672491 | NCBI WGS metagenome assembly OLPX01 (sample SAMEA3136692, study PRJEB25190) | human gut metagenome | biome: human gut; feature: human-associated habitat; material: faeces | place: Austria | collected 2013 | reverse complement strand
ACAAACGTATCATGATACAGCGTACGAAAGAGAACGAATATACCTCACGCAAGTTTATGGGTTCCAATCAGACGCAATCCATCGCATGGAAACTTTCTGTCCGCAATACGCGTCCCGAGCCTGTCACCCTTACGCTTTACGACCAGCTACCCGTATCACGCAACAATAACATTACCGTAACAGCAGAAGAAATCAGTGGCGGCAGTCTGGATGAAGCGAAAGGTATCATCACCTGGCAAATTACCTTACAACCCGGCGAACAACGTGATTTAGCTTTACGCTATAAAGTGAAGTATCCTAAAGGACGAAACTTAATAATAGAATAACGCTTTTCTTATGACTTTAAGAGAGTCTGGCATTGATCATTGGGGGGGAGACCTCCCAAATGATGTTTCATCATAAAACGCATTTAGGAAAGGAATAACATAACAGCGTATTACTTATAATAAATATTAATTCATATAATAATAATACGGGTCACATGCATCCTTTTCATTGTCTGATTGTTTATTCTAACAAAAAGAATAGAATAAGTTATGAAAAAGATTATCGCATTTTTAAAAATGAGTAACCGTTACAAGCATCTTATCGGTGGTTTGATGGTAGGTCTATTGGGATTTACTCCTTGGACGGCCTTTTATGCTGCGTTCATTGCAGCTTCCTGTCTGGAACTGAAAGATACTCTTCGGGGAAGTCCTTGGGACTGGATTGATTGGGGGCTCACCGTCGCGGGTGGCAGTATATCCGTTTTATTTTGGATGATAGTGTAATTCGTTTATCTGTTTTGCCTGTTAAATCAGTAACTTTGCAAGCGGTAGAGTTCCCCAATAGTCCGTGTGGTCTATCGCGGGTACAACAATGCGAATGCGAATGGCGGTGTGTCGAATGCGAATGCGAATAACGATGCTTCGAATACGAATGCGAATGTCGGCTCGCGTCTGGAAATCTAACAAATCGGCGTACAGCAGCGGGGACGTGTCCCCGAAGCGGTGCCGAGGGGAGCAAGCCACAGCAACAGCACCAGAAAAGGTGGAAAGCTGAAAAATCACGCGTCGGGTGGAGTTTGGTAGGCTGTTATCAGTTCGAAGAAGTCAGACCCGGGGAAAGGAAGGCCCTCATCTTCCATGTTTATTAACCAATAGCTTATGCGCAGGGAAGGATATATTATCGAGGAAATCATCGAATACTCCAATATGTCGGAGGCATTCGATTCGGTACTTCGCGGAACCGATCGTAAGAGGTCAAGGCAGGGACGGTTCCTGCTTGCCCATAGGGAGAAGATTATCGCCGAACTGACGGCTTCCATTGCGGACGGCTCATTCCGGCTGGGCGGCTACCATGAGAGGGAAATTGAAGAATACGGTAAAAAACGTATTTTGCAGATCCTGTCCATGAAAGACCGTATCGCTGTGTTTGCCATCATGAATGTGGTGGACCGCCACCTGCAAAAACGTTATATCCGGACAACCGGTGCAAGCATCAAAAGGCGCGGTACTCATGACCTGATGAACTGCATACGTACCGATTTGCAAAAAGATCCGGAAGGCACGCTTTACGCATACAAATTTGACATCCGGAGGTTTTACGACAATGCGCGGCAGGACTTTGTTATGTGGTGCTTCCGGAGGGTGTTCAAGGACAAAAAGCTGTTGGTCTTGTTGGAGCGGTTTGTTAAGCTGCTGCCGGAAGGTATCAGTTTCGGACTGCGCAGTTCACAAGGGGCAGGAAATCTGCTTCTGTCTGTATTTTTAGACCACTATCTGAAGGATAAGTACGGGGTTCGTTATTACTATCGCTATTGCGATGACGGACTGGTACTCGGTAAAACGAAAGCGGAATTGTGGAAGATTCGTGATGCTGTTCACGGGCAAATGGGAAAAATAGACTTGGAAATAAAGCCGAATGAACGGGTGTTCCCTGTAGAAGAAGGCATTGATTTCCTTGGCTATGTTATCCGTCCCGACTATGTAAGATTGCGGAAACGCATCAAGCAGAAGTTTGCCCGGAAGATGCACGAGGTAAAATCGAGAAAAAGACGGCGGGAACTGATTGCCAGTTTCTACGGCATGACGAAGCACGCCGACTGTAATAAGTTGTTTAAAAAATTAACAGGCAAAGAAATGAGAAGTTTTAAAGACTTGAATGTCGCTTACAAGCCGGAGGACGGCAAGAAGCGATTTCCCGGTGTGGTGGTAAGCATCCGGGAACTGGTAAACTTACCGATTGTAGTGAAGGACTTTGAGACCGGTATCAAGACCGAGCAGGGAGAAGACCGCTGTATTGTGGCCATCGAAGTGAACGGCGAGGCAAAGAAGTTCTTCACCAACAGCGAGGAAATGAAGAATATTCTCGCACAAGTAAAGGAAATGCCGGATGGTTTCCCGTTTGAAACGACCATCAAGACAGAAACATTCGGCAAAGGTAGAACCAAATACGTGTTTACATGAGAAGAGTTGAAGGAAATTCCGGGGTTTCGCTGATGGAATGCACGAACCCGGTTAAAGACAAATGGCGCATCCGATGGGATGTGCAGGAAAAAGAGAACGGCTCTGCCTCCTACATGGAAGAGGAGTTCGGGCATAAGCCTACTGATGAGGAAATCCGCACATTGGTTATGTCCTGGTATAACAGCCAGACTGATGCAGCTATCCTATCCGGATTCGCCTATAATGGTGCCCCTGTATGGCTTTCCACGGAGAACCAGTACAACTATAAGGCAGCATACGATCTGGCTGTTCAGACGGGCGGAGAAACCCTACCGGTCACATTCAAGTTTGGTTCGGATGAACAGCCCGAATACCATACTTTTAGTCGGTTAGATGAGTTGAAAGACTTCTATACGAAAGCGGTAAGGTATATTCAGAAGGTTCTGGCTGAAGGCTGGGAAAAGAAAGATAAGTTCAATTTGGATTTATACCGGATTAAATGATTGATAATCCCTTCGGGGGAGGGATAAAAAAAGCCCCCGGCCTGTTAATATAGACGCCAATCATTTATTAACACAAAACGCCACGAGAGTGCGCGACCGGGGGCAATGCCCTCTGCCGCACTCTCGTGGCGTTTTTACGCATTAAATAAATGATTGGCATTGCAAAAGTACAAAAATGATTGGATATGACATTGTTTGAAGCACTTAAATTTAACAGAGAACCGCTTGAAATGCTTATAAGTTTGGGCGGCAAGCAGGATGACCTTCGATTCATAGACTTATATACGGAGTATGAGGTCATGAAAAAACAAGGTGAAAAGACCACTTATGCAGTGGCGTTTTTGGCAAATAAATATTCGGTAAGCGAACGCAAGGTGTATGATATTATCAAACGGTTTGGAAAGCACTGCACGCTCGGTGCAGTGTGATTGATGTGCCGGGGATGCCTTGTGTTGTCCGGTAGAGCTACCTTTGTACAACCAAAAATAAAGCTCATGAATAAGTATTACCAGACATTAGACAAGATACTCCAAACGGGCAAAATCCAGACCAATAGGAAAGGCCGTATCAAGTATCTATTAAACGAAAGGCTCATGCTGACCCCCGCTGATTTACTTGACATATTTGAAAGCCACGGGATAGCCAGGAAAAAGCTGAAAGAGGAATTGAAACTGTTTATGCAAGGAGTCCGGGATGTGGAAAAATACAAAGAGGCAGGGATTACCTGGTGGGATTATTGCGGCCATACCCTTGTAAACAGCTATCCAACTTACTTTGAAAAGCTTCCACCCCTCATAACCAGGATTAACCGGGAAAAGCGCAACAGCAAGAATTATGTCCTGTTTCTTGGAGAAACCGGGGTGGAAAGCAACCAGGCACCCTGCCTGAGTCTTGTGCAGTTCCAAATTGATGAGGGAGAACTGGTGCTATCTGCATATCAGCGTAGTTCTGATGCGAACCTTGGGCTTCCGGCTGATATTTATCATCTTTATCTGATGGCAAGGCAGGTGGAGCTTCCCCTGAAGTCCATAACCCTTGACCTTGGAAATGTGCATATATATGAAAATAACATTGACCGGACTCTGGAACTGTTATCCGGAGTTGAAAACATTAAATTTGACTTGAACGTATGAAGAATATGAATTTATCTGCACCACTGCCATTTGTAGGCCAAAAAAGAATGTTTGCTAAAGAGTTTATTAAAGTTTTGGAACAGTTCCCTGAAGATACCGTGTTTGTGGACTTGTTTGGCGGTTCCGGACTTCTTTCGCATATAGCCAAAAGAAGCAAGCCCGATGCTACTGTTGTCTACAATGACTTCGACAACTACCGGTTCAGACTGAAAAATATCCCACAGACAAATAAACTGCTTGCCGATATTAGGGAGCTGGTGGGTAATTCGATACCCAAACATAAACCAATTAAAGGGGAACTTAGAGAACGCATTTTTAAACGTATCGAGGAAGAAGAACTAAATGTTGGGTACGTGGATTTTATAACCTTATCATCCTCACTAATGTTCTCCATGAAGTATAAATTGTCTGTAGCCGAAATGCGCAAGGAAGTCCTTTATAACAACATTCGCAAGACCGGTTATCCGGAGTCTTCTGACTACTTAAAAGGGCTTGAAATTGTATCATGCGACTACAAAGCAGTATTCAACCAATATAAGGATGTTCCCGGAGTCGTCTTTTTAATTGATCCGCCTTATCTTTCCACTGATGTTGGTACGTACAATATGTATTGGCGCTTGTCTGATTATTTGGATGTTTTAAAGATACTCGAAAAGCATTCCTTCGTTTATTTCACATCCAATAAATCCTCCATACTTGAACTGTGTGAATGGATTGGAGCAAACAGAACCATTGGCAATCCTTTTGAGGGTTGTACAAAAAAGAAATTCAATGCCCACATGAATTATTCTGCCGAATATACAGACATGATGCTGTATAAGAAACAGGAAAAATTAGTTCATAAAACAGCTGCTTAGCACTGAACAAAGATACAATTTTTCAAGCAGAAGGCCAAACTTTTGAGCCTTATTTTAATGCCGTTATAAAGCCATTTTTTATGAAATTATAAAGCCGAAACAGAGGTCATTACAAAACTTTTGTTTCGGCTTTTTGAGTGTTGCGCGCTTTCCTTTTTTGAACGCTTCGTTTTGTCCCTTTTCCTAAAAATCGAACGCTTCGTTTCGGATTCTGCGGAAATTTGGATTTGCGGATTATAGATGGCAAGTCCTGCCAGATTGCCTGCTCCCTTCTTCGAGTCAGTAGAGCCGAGCACCACTAATACAAAAATGAAAGTAAATACTGCTTCCGCAATGAATGCCTGCAACATTTCTCCATCGCCAAAACCATTGGAACCTGTAGCCGTAGGTCCGTCATGAGCACCGGTGGAAACTAAGGCAAAAAGAATAGCCGAGCCGATAATAGCTCCGATTACCTGGAAAATCATATACATACCTGCATCTTTTCCATTCATACGCCCAGTTAAGAACACTCCTAATGTAATAGCAGGATTAATGTGACATCCTGAAATACCTCCGATAGCATACGCCATCGCTTCTACTGAAAGACCAAATGCTAAAGCTACACCGACTGTTCCCACGCCAGCACCTACCGTACCGGTTACACTACCGGCAAAAACGGCACTTCCGCATCCCATAAGAACGAGCACCATCGTTCCAATCATTTCTGCAATGTACTTTTTCATAACTATAAATAATGGTTGATGCATCAAATATAGAGAATTAACCCAAGAAAACAAAGCCTACGTGCCTAAATTATTATTGCCTTCGCAACATTTTTGAATAAAAGACAAGCAAATAAAATGAAAAAAGGACTTTTGCACGCCATATTAGCCTCTACCTTATGGGCTACCGTAAACTCTTTTATCAAGCAAGAATTGAGCTATGACTTCACTCCAATGAATTTCTCCGGAATCCACTTTGCCACTGTTGAAATTATTCTTTTCGCTTATACCCGATACAAGGGTATATGACAGGAATCATCTCAACCTCTATTATTATAGCAAACACTGTATGGACTGCAAAGTAAGCATTTCTTTTGGGACTGCAGCTTTTATTTCCTCTTTCAGAACACATAGCAGGCTATGACGAATAAAATCTCTATTTGTCGCCAACACCACTTGCCGCGTCGGTCGGGGGATAGCAAACGGACGTACTAATTGTCGCTGTTCTTCCGTCAATTGAGCCACTGCCAGTTCGGGAATAAAAGTGATTCCTTTTCCGCTTTCTACCATTCTCATAAAGGTTTCCATGCTTCCCAAACGATAAGCCATCTGACTAACCTTCACCGCTTCCATCTGACAGAAACGGACAAGTTGGTCACGAAAGCAATGTCCTTCGTCCAAAAGCCAAAGATGTTCACCGGTTATATCGGAAGTGCGGATTATGTCATGTTTGAACGAGGGTTCTTTCCGTGATACATAAGCATAGAATTGCTCATAGAAGAGAGTTTCTTCCGTCAAGAATGTGTCTTCTAATTTACTGGCAATAATCCCTGCATCCAAATCACCGGCATGCAGAGCTTGCTGAATATCCTGGGTTTTCATTTCCGTGACACGAATATCCAGTTCGGGATATTTCTCCATCAGTTGAGGGAAAAAGCGGGGTAGCAAATAAGGAGCGATAGTGGGTAATACTCCCAAACGGAACACGCCTGATAATGATTGCTTATCTTCACTGATGATTTCTTTTACTTGAGCTGCCTGCGCCAGAATCACACGAGCCTGGTCTATCACTTTCTGCCCGATGGGTGTCGGACAAACGGGTTGCACTGTCCTATCGAATAACTTTACTCCCAATTCATCTTCCAGCTTCTGAATCATGGCACTCAAAGTGGGTTGCGTCACACGGCAATATTCGGCTGCCCGTGCGAAATGCCTGAACTGGTCTACGGCTAATATATATTCTAATTGTTGTATCGTCATCTATCAAATCATGTTAAGTTATAGATTTCATCTATGCAAAGATAGAAATTTTCAGTTTGACAACAAGCATTTTCCGCCTTATCTTTGCAGTACAGAAAAAAAGAAAACGAGTATAAATCATTAAAAATAAAAAGAATATGAAAACTTTAGAATTTATCAAATTGAACGAATCGGGAGCAAACAACGTAGTAGCATCTTTGCAACAACTATTAGCAGACTTCCAAGTGTATTACACCAATCTCCGCGGTTTCCACTGGAATATCAAAGGACATGATTTCTTTGTTCTCCACAGCCAATTCGAAAAGATGTATGATGACACAGCCGAAAAGGTAGACGAAATTGCAGAACGTATCTTGATGTTGGGCGGTACTCCTGCCAATAAATTCAGCGATTATTTGAAAGTAGCAAATATCAGTGAAGTAGATAAGGTGAGCAACGGCGAACAGGCACTGAACAATATCCTTCAGAGTATCAGTTATCTGATTGGTGAAGAACGTAAAATCTTGTCTATCGCTTCTCAAGCCGGAGATGAAGTAACCGTTTCGATGATGAGCGATTATCTGAAAGAACAGGAAAAACTAGTTTGGATGTTGACGGCTTATAATAGCAAATAATTAAGATAAAAGGTTTAGGTTTTTAAGTGAGAAAGAGAGGATATTTCCGTAAAAGGAATATTCTCTCTTTATTATTTCCAGTGTACTAGTACTATCTAAATACGTTCATTCGCTGATATTATTAAAAAAATTAGTTTTGTTCTTTATTTATCAAGATTTATAAAAGTAAGCAACAACTTTCAAAAGATGAAACTTATTCTACTGAAATAAAATGTCTTACCCTGAATTTTGTTGACTCTAATAAGTCTCAACTAAAACTAGGGTAAGACAATTAGAGGCCCCTGAAACGTTGATGAATAAAGGATTTCAATCAAGGTGTGAGAGTGTGAGTGTAAAACGTCGTCAACATTTGTTTGGCTAAAATACGACACTTCGCACGATTAACCTTGCCGTTTTCTGTTTGCGGAATACAATCTGTCGTCCATATGTACTTGGGACGATAATAAGGTTCCAATATTTCCTGTAGTTTGTTTCCGATTTCTTTAGTGTCCGGCTGACCTTCCAATAATTCTGGCTGACCTTCCAATAGTAAGGTTACAGCCTGCCCTAAACGCTGGTCCGGAACTGAAGTAATAACAAATGGCACAGGAATAAAAGAACGAAGCAATTTCTCCATTTCCTCCGCCTGAATCTTAATTCCTCCACTATTTATCACATTGTCTTTCCGACCCAAAATCATAAAACTTCCATCGGGATAGATGCGTGCAATGTCATTGGTTTGCAATATTTCATCACATACCAAAGGGGCATCAATAATTAACGTATTCTCTACAGATAAAGACAGTTTTACTGAAGAAAACGGATAATAATGTTCCGAAGCCAATGTTCCGTTCAGCCGACGAAGAGCAATATGAGATAAAGTTTCAGTCATGCCATAGGTAGAATAGACGGCAGTCGGAAGATGTTTGATCTCCGCCTCTAAAGCCTCATCAATAGCTCCACCACCTATAATCAAAATATCCGTCTGTTTCAATCGTTCTTTCTCTTCGGGAACTTGCAACGTATTATAAACTTGCAGGGGAACCATTGCCACAAATCTCAAAGGCTCTTTTATATCCGCTAAAGGATGACCGGAAGCAGGACGTACAATCAAATTCAAGCCTGCAACCAACGAACGCACGACCACCATCATTGCACCAATATAACGAAGATTCATACAAAGTAATGCCGTCTCTCCTTTCTTCAAATCCAGAAACTCACAAGTCAGACGCGCACTTTGCATCATCTGGTCTTTACGTACAATCAACTCTTTAGGTGTACCCGTAGAGCCTGATGTATGAACAATGATGACAGGAGAATCGTTAAACCATTCGTTCAGGAAAAGATATAAATCCCAACTAGCAGGAGAATGAGCCTCCGCTCCTCCTGCTATTAATCGGCTTATATCCTCAAAAGTATATTCTTTTCCTTCCAGTAACAAGCGTTGTTGTTTTCGATCGAATATCATCGGAATATCCTTTAAATACTATCATTTACAAAACCATAAACAATCTTTTCTTATTTCAAGAGGCACTTCCACGTTGTCTGTAAAGAGCGCCCCTGTTCCCAGTCCCTGTGGCAACGGATTGCTGAATGTTGCACACCACTGGGCAATGGCGTTTAGCCCAATGTTTGATTCCAGAGCGGAAGTTATCCACCAGCCGATCTGTTGTTTTTCAGCTTCGGTAATCCATTCGTCTCCTCCGCATATTCCTCCATGAAGAGAAGGTTTAATAACGATATATTGCGGACGAATTGTTGAAAGCAGCTCCTGTTTCCTTTCCAGCGTATTGCATCCTATCAGTTCTTCATCCAAAGCAATCGCTAATGGAGATTCGGCAGCAAGCCGAGCCATTTCCTCCCATTGTCCGGCACAGATTGGCTGTTCGATAGAATGTAAATCAAACTCGGACAGACGTTTCAGTTTTTCCATTGCGTCCACGGGTGAGAAAGCACCATTTGCATCTACACGCAACTCTATTTCTTTAGAAGAGAAATGCGTACGAATATGGCGCAACAATGTCAGTTCTTCTTCGAAATTGATGGCACCTATCTTTAACTTGATACAACGAAATCCGGCTTCCATCTTTTTCTCAATCTGGGATAACATGTTCTGAAAATCTCCCATCCAAATAAGGCCGTTAATCGGAATACCAACTTCTCCACGTGAGAAAGCCGTATCACATAAAGCCCAGTTTCCTGCAAAGAAATGCCGGATGGCCGTTTCCAGACCAAATAAAATTGAAGGATAGTCACACAAGCCATCCATATCCAATCTGCCTTGTTCCCTCTCTACTTTCCGGCAGACTTTCACTAATATATCTTCGTAATCAGGAAGATCGTCACAACTTAAAGCGGGCAAAGGTGCACACTCCCCTATTCCCACTCTGCCAGGGAAGTCAGGAGAGGTAAAATGAAGATACCAAACTTTACGCGTAGTATATGTTCCTCTGGAAGTCCCGGCAGGTTGCTTGAAATGGAGCAATCGGGGAATAATTTCTATTTTACAATTCATCGTGAATAATTTTTCAATTCACCACAGAATAACACAGAGCCTCACGAAGTTTTAATAAGTTATATCTCTTGCAGTTCTCCTACCATTCTCTCCTCCACAGTCTTGCTTTGCAGAAAATCGGGCTTAAACGCAGGAAAAGCAAACTCTGTGGTACTCTGTGGCAAAGCCGATTTTAAGGGAATTTCGGATATTGTTTGAAGTTCGGTTTACGTTTCTCCAGAAACGCATTCTTTCCTTCCTGTGCTTCATCAGTCAGGTAATAGAGCAACGTTGCGTCACCTGCCAATTCCTGAATACCTGCTTGACCATCCAGTTCGGCATTCAATCCTGCTTTAATCATGCGCAAAGCCAACGGACTAAGCAGCATCATTTCTTCTGCCCACTGCACATATTCATCTTCCAACTGCTCCAAGGGAACTACTTTATTCACTAATCCCATATCCAATGCTTCTTGTGCATTATACTTCCGGCAGAGGAACCAGATTTCGCGTGCTTTCTTCTGACCGACCACACGTGCCAGATAAGACGCACCGAATCCAGCATCAAAGCTACCTACACGAGGACCCGTCTGACCGAAAATAGCATTTTCCGACGCAATGGACAAATCACATACCACATGAAGCACATGTCCGCCACCAATAGCAAAACCGTTCACGGCAGCAATCACCGGTTTCGGGATGCTGCGAATCTGCTTTTGCACATCCAATACGCTAAGACGAGGCACACCGTCTTTTCCGATATATCCGCCACGTCCTTTCACATTCTGGTCGCCGCCCGAACAAAATGCCTTATCACCGGCTCCGGTAATCACAATCACATCAATATCCGCTTCTTCACGGCAGATGCGCAATGCGTCACTCATTTCAGCAGTAGTTGTCGGAGTAAACGCATTCCGATAGCGTTCACGGTTGATCGTGATACGGGCAATTCCATTATAATAATCAAAAAGAATATCGTCGTATTCTCTGATGGTTGTCCACTCTCTTTGTGTTGACATAATCTATTTTTGTTTTAATTGATGATAATAATTCTTCAACATGCGCGCGTCCTTGTTTTTGTTGGTAAACACCTCCAAGAGCACAGGCTGTTCCATAGCTTCCGGTTGAGTGAAAGTTTTCATCGCTTCAGCCAGTTCTTCGTCATTTTGTGCTTGCAGATAGAGGAATCCACGTTCCTCCGCCCAACCTTTGGCCGACGTTTTATGGACTGCCGCAATAAATTTATGTGAGGTACCCGACATATCCAATCCCGGCAAGGTATGGAAAATCTCTCCTCCTCCATTATTTAACAGAAGAACACGCAGATTGGAGCGAACATTGACATTCCACAATGCATTCATATCATAGAAAAAGCTCAAATCTCCGATAGCTATAAAGTTCAGTTTGTCGGAAGCTGCCGCATAACCGACAGCCGTAGACAGTGAGCCTTCAATGCCGTTTGTCCCCCGGTTGCAACAAACTTCAATCGTAGAAGGAATGGAGTATAATTGCGCATAACGCACCACCGAACTGTTTGCCAGATGCAACGCACATGACTCCGGCAAGGCTTTCAATAACGTACCGACGGCAGACATTTCCGAATAAGCAAACTCCGGTTCGGGAATGATCTTGCAATAGTTTTCCCACACACGGGGATATTCAGGAGTCCGATTGTCCAGCAAACTGGCTATCTTCTCCAGAAACTCGAACGGGTCCATTTCGATCACCGTAGTTAATGAGCCGTACAAATCGACCACCTCACCATCCGGCGATACGTGCCAATGTTCTTTAGGCGGATGCTGGCGAAGGAACTTCTTCAACCGTTTGGAAACCACGTGTCCACCATAAGTAATCAGCAGTTCGGGAACCATCTGGCCTACCTTCTCTTCGGGCATGGCATAAAGCGCCGCATCAAAATTCTTCACCGGAATACCGGGAACTGTCTGGTTGCCGATATGTTCTGTCAACCAGGCAAAATGTTTATATAATAACTTGATATATCTTTTTTCAAACAGGTAGATAAGATTCATCTGACCGATGATAATCATTCGCTTCTGGTATTTATTCATCCGATCGACCAAATCATTATAATCACGATCGTAGACGTTCAACCCCTGATAACGGGTAATGACACGCACTTCAGGAAGCGAATCAACCGTAAACTGGAACAACGGTTCAGAAATAGGGACATTAATATGTACCGGTCCTTTTCCATGATGGTTCGTTTCCAGCAAAGCTTCATTCACCAGACGATTGCAATACCATTCATCTTCTTCCGTATGAATCTCCGGAAGGTTTACTGACTTCTTAACCAATGTCTGAAATACGCCTGGTTGTGGTACTGTCTGTCCATCCATCTGCCCGATCCAGGCAGCGGGACGATCCGCAGAAATAATGACCAGAGGAACATTTTGATAAAATGCTTCTGCCACAGCCGGATGAAGGTTTAATAATGCAGTACCGGAAGTGCAACAGACAGCTGCGGGCTTACCACCATTCAACGCAAGACCGATGGCAAAATAGCCGGCACTCCGTTCATCCGTCACCGGATAGCAGGTAAAATTCGGATGGTTAGACAAAGTATGTACTATGGGCGTATTACGACTACCCGGACACAATACAACCTTAGTAATCCCATGCGCCTCGAGCAACGCAACCAACTGGAGTATGTTCTTCTTGTCTGTATACATGATGATAATTATTAGTAGTTTATGATTTTAAAGGAGGCACTGCAATCAGCCGTTTGATGGTTTGCAACTTCTTCTCCGTTTCCAGCCATTCGTCATTCAATTCCGAAGAGGCCAATAATCCACCGCCGGCATAAAGAGTAAGTTGTTTATCTTCGATATGCATACAGCGTAAGTTTACATAGATGTCTGTTCGTCCTTCCGGATCGAGCCATCCGATAAAGCCGGAGTAATAGCGGCGGTCGTAACCTTCATTCTGCAAAATAAACTGATAGGCTTCTTCCTTCGGCAAGCCGCATACGGCAGGTGTCGGATGCAAAACTTTCAGAAGGTCTCCCAAACCTTTATTATCTTTCAAAGAAAAACGGAAATCAGTTTTTAAATGTGACAAAGCACCGGCATAAGCAGGATATGGCCCGTTTTCCGTAGAATGAATATCCAGTGAAAGAAGCTGCCGACGGATATAAGAAGCAACATAATCTTGTTCTTTCCGGTTCTTTTCATCCCATACTTGCGGCAATCTGCCATCTTGCAAAGGCTGTGTTCCGGCTAGTGCAACCGTATGCCATTCGTCTTTCTCACCTGATAAAATGATTTCGGGAGTACTTCCCAGCCAGATGCCCGTCTGCGGAGTATAACATAAGTAAATATACGAATGAATATAACGTTTACAAGCCGCCCGAAAGATGGACAAAGGAGAAAAATCCGCAACTTTATCAACTGTAAGATGACGGGAAAGCACTAGTTTATCAAACGTCCTGTCACGTAACGCATTTATAAAGGTATGAAAGCATGCCGCATATTCTTCCGTAGAAGAAGTCAGAAATGATTCTTGTCCTTGCAGGCGCAAGGCTATCTCCCGATCTTCTTCCGTATCATCATCCACGGGTAAAGGCTGCCCCCACTGATCGGGTTGAATCAACACAACCGGACATGACTCACTCACCTGAAACGGAGCAATTACAAATCCTCTCTGTCCATTCAGTTCTTTCAAATCGTATATCAAACGGACCGCTCCTTCCGCCTGCGTCAACAGACGGGGAACTTTCTCTCCGGGAATACGGTAAACAGCAAACGGCTGCTTCCGCTGAATAAATGCATCAATAGTTGTCAAGTTACTTATTTCTTCGT
>OLPX01001843.1_pt1 | contig 13794 bp, 8 predicted proteins | sample 1672491 | NCBI WGS metagenome assembly OLPX01 (sample SAMEA3136692, study PRJEB25190) | human gut metagenome | biome: human gut; feature: human-associated habitat; material: faeces | place: Austria | collected 2013 | reverse complement strand
GATGTAAAAAAGTATTTTTACAGGCTGGGGCGGCTGTACTTGGTTATACGTCCAAACATTTTAGTCAGAAATTTTTCGCATATTTACGTTCTGGTCGTAACATCTATTCTTTAGTAGATGGTAGACATTTTCGTAATATCAAAAAAGAAACGAAAGTGATACAGAACCCTTTACAGGATAACAGACCGTCACAGGAAGTATTAAGTAAACAGGAACTCGCTTATGAGGATGGTTTACAGGAGTTTAAGCGTGTTTTAAAAGTACAGGGTGCTTATGATTACGTGATTACCAAGTATTATTCCGAGACTAAATGTGAGATGAATAATGGTGTCTTAGAAGAAGTGATAGTTCCGAATGAAAATGTACCATCGTATAGTAGTTTTTACAGATATGTATCATCGCATCTTGGTGGTCGTACCGTTACGCAGTATATCAAGGGTGAACGTGAGACACGGAATAATGACCGTTTCTTAACTGGAAATCAGCGTAGTGGAATGATTACGATTGGACAGTATATGCAGGTGGATGAGTGTGAGGTTGCTGTAAATCTGATATCAGATGATGGCACGCAGATTATTGGAAAGCCAATTATGTACTGTGCATTTGAGCCTGTGGCACAGATTATTATCGGGGCATATATCGGGCTGATAAACAACAGTATGGGTGGCTTTAACAATTTATTGTTATCTATGTTGGAACCACATAATAATCAGACGGAGCCGTACGGCGTGACCTGTACAGATGAGAATTTTCCGTCAATGGTCATTCCAAAGAATTTCTATTCTGACCAAGGTTCTGAATACATGTCAGGACATATGGAACAGGCAATGTTGGAACTTGGCATTGCTCAGTCAATTGTTCCGGCAGCAGCTGGTTCTTACAAAGGTGGCGTAGAGAACTGTTTTCATCGTTTACAGGCAAGGCTTAAGACTTTATTAATCAACGATGGCTATATCTTAGAGACACATGATGGTGCGAAGAATGCACGAAGCAATGCATGTCTGACCATGCACGATTTTAAGACCATCGTGTATCGTCTAATTATCGAAATTAATACGACTTCTCTTGGAAAGAACTATTCACCGGATGCAGACATGATTGAAAATCATGTTCCGGCTGTACCGTCTGAAATCTGGAAACATAAGATGAAAACATGTTATGACCCGATTTCTGTAACGGATTCCAATAAGATGCAGATTATGTTTGCTTTGTTATGGCGTGATAAGCGTTTTGACGTGGGACGGGACGGACTTACGTATCACAGTCATAATTTACGGTATTTCGTGGATGAGCCATGGTTTATCGAACTGTTAAAGGAAAAGACACCTGTCTTTGATGTTCGCTATGACGATACGGATGTAAGTTGTATCTATGTAAGATACAAAAAGCAGATTCATAAAGTACCGCTTGCAATCAGTAGAGATGAACTGCGGTCATATGTAGGTCTGACATGGGGTGCGTATGATGAGCTGTTCAAACAGCACAAGGCTTTGATGAAAGAGCAGAAAAGAAAAGATACACAAGTTCGGCTCACAACTGCACACCAGAATAAAAAGACCAGAGATGCCGCAAAAGTGCTGCATGATGGTATTGTAAACGATAAGAAAGAAATTAAAGAGAATCGAGCAACACAGCGTGCCATGTTGGAGAACGATGGGAATGAACTTCGCAATCGTTTACTGGAAAAGGGCACATTATCAAGCGTTTCAGAAGACGCTGTGTCATCTGAACCAGAAAAGAAAAGTCATACACCACATATTATGACAATGGATGAAATGGTGGCTCTGTTCGAAGACCCAGACTAAATTATAATTATACAGAAAGTGAAGTATTATGACTGATGAAATCAACAGATAGGAGAGATAAAACATATGGATTTACTTACAAACCTTAATTTAAAATTTGAAGACATCAGTCCAGATGACGAAATGTACCCTGACAGACATTTACACTCTATCGTAGAAGCACGCTATATTAAGCGTCAAGGTGCAACTGATAATCCAGATATTGCGGCTTTACCATATCCTGCAACTATACAAAAAGTCATGGATGCATCTACGATTCCGATTTTGGGGTATGATTTTGATGATGTAAAAAATGAACCGAAATACCGAAAAAAAGAGGGTGTGCTGTTATTACAGCAGGCGTATGCTCCGCTTGGTCATATCATTGATATGGCTCAAGCGGTTGATACTGCACTCTTTACATCGTATACGGCAAGAGAAGTTCGGACAACTACATGGAAAGGTGATAAATCACTGGTCGATAATGGAGTTCCTGCTAATGTGTATTCTGTTCGAAGTGGATTGGTTGGACGGGCAAGTTCATTTGTTATTTCAGGAGCCAGCGGATGCGGAAAGACCGTTGCCATGAATATTATTCGAAATATGTACCCACAAGCTATTCATCATGTAGTTGGTGACTATGAGTATTTACAGATACCTATTATTATGGTGACTTCTCTGGTCGGCAATATGTCGGAACTTATGATAAGTATTGCATCTGCGATAGATGATATTATAGGCATCGGTCCGATATGGCGTAAACGAGCAATGGGGCGCAATGTCGGTCTGTCTGCGAACGTGATAAAAGAAGCGATTCGGACGTTGCATGTAGGTCTTATCGTTATTGATGAGAGCCAGTTTTTGAAATTCGATGCTTCTAATTCATCATTGGAAAATCTGGTTGGTATCGCAGAGGACACAGGCTGTGCATTAGGTTTTATTGGAAATACTGAACTGATAAGCAAGATGAACCGTTATCCAAGATTAGTCGGCAGGACAATGTTAAACCGTATCGAAGTAGGGTTTAAGGAGCAGACGAATCAGATGCTGTTTAGACAAGCTGTATCGTTGTTATGGCAGTATCAGTGGACGAAAGAGTTTACACCATTGACGGATGATATTTTGGATGAGCTTGTCAGAGATTCGATGTATAATGTGGCGATTCTCAAGGCACTTTTAATGCGTATTCAGTTTCAGGCAATTTCCAGATTTCCGAAAGATGGGATTACGCCGGAATACATTCATGAGATTTCAGAATCTCGTTTTGCTGAGGTGCGTACATTGGTGCTTTCGGACTCGACAGAGACAGAGCATGATTTAATGCTTCTTTTACAGAAAAATACAGATGAGATTACGGATGATGCAAAGAAACTGGCATTACGGGCAAGAAAGAATTTAATCGAGAAACAGGAAGCAGAAGCACGGATATGGGATGCGTGCAAATTAAAAGACGTAAAGACCATGCTTAAGTATTTCGGTATTGATGAGTCACAGACGAAACGTGCGTTGACACGGCTTGTAAAGCAGGATGCAAATCTTCCGAATATGGACAGCCCGTATATCGTGGATGCCGTGCGGAAGTTGATTGGCGATGCATCCGTAGACCCTGTGTTTAAATCTAAAGCACGAAAGCAGCGACGAAAGGAGCTGGACGAAGCCGGAGAAGCATTGATAAAAGAAGTAATTGCACAGGAATTGACGACAGGGGGTGCAAAGGCATGATGTTGGGTGTATGTAGACGACCATATCCTGATGAATTGTTTTACGGATATGTGCGTGATGTTTTTAGAGTCAACGGGTTTACATCTATGCAAGCGATTGATGATTTTATCGAGTGTGGTCATATCCGTGTAAATTCATCGACAGGATTAACGGTTATATGTGATAGGATGAATAATCCGACATTTCCAGATGTTGAGCGTGCGGTGGCAATGATACCGTATTTCGCTATTATTGATACAATGACTGAGGGCGAACAGGCAAAAGAAGCGGAGCGGATGCTTTTTGCAGAGAGTCCTGCTATACCTGACCATTCGGGGAAAATCAAAAACAAAGTACGGATTTGTAAAAAATGCTGGGAAGAGGATAAGAAAAAATATGGGACAGGCTATTCGCACCTGTCCCATCATTTGCCGGGGGTACAAGTATGTGTAAATCATGCCTGTGCTTTGCATGAAGTCCATCTGAAAGGCAAACGGGGGTTGATTTATCCATTGGAATCCTATGATTGGGAAGAAATTGCTGTGCCTGATTTACGGCAGGGATTGATTCATGCATTGGATGCATTGGATGCATATGACAGGAATAAATATGTGTTAAGACGTGTAGTTTGTGACACATGTGGAAAATTATATTTAGAGCATCCATACAGTCATGATACGCTTGCCGGATGTCCGTTTTGTAATCAAAAAATGTTGGCTCATGAAATTTTACAGCGCAGAGTGGACACACGATTTCCAGATGAATATGAAGTGGAAGAAAATGTCACATCATTTTCGGGTGCGTATGTTACGCATAAAGCCTGTGGTACGACAAAGCAAAAAATAGATAGCATTATTTACGGCAATGCTACGTATTGTCAGGAGTGCCAGCTGTTGACACCGAAGCGATTGCAGCAACGCTTTGACCCTATGAAACAGCATTGGGAATTTCATGAGAATAGCGATGCTAATAAGAAACGTAAACGGATTTCCGTGACACATTTGGATTGCGGTCATACATCAAAGCTGTTTATGCCAGCTTTTAAGAAGAAAGAAGATGGCTATTGTCCGTATTGTGATAGTAAGATAACAAGTATTGATATTAGTGAGATAGACCCTGAATATGAAATAATTGGCGAGTATAAGAATAATCGTGAGCCTGTAAAATTCAGGCATAAAACATGTGGTGTGGTCTTTGAGACAAGTAAGACGTCGTTTTTAGCTGGCAGGAAATGTCCGGTGTGTACGCCACGATTGGACTTTAATGCAATCCAAAGTGCTGTGGCAGAATGTACGGACTCTGGATATGTAATTACAAAGTCAAAGCGACGTGGATTTGTAAATATTAAAAGACCTGACGGCATTATTTTGAATCAGATTTCTTATCAGATGGTGATAGAGGACTTGAAGTCTAATCGTCCGACATTCTTTCCAGATAGGGTACAACCGTATGAAAGTAAAACCAGTGTACGGAAAATGATTTTTGATTCTGTAAAAGAAGAGTGCGTACGAAAAGGTTATTGGTGTTTTGCTGATGGTATCAATCAAGAGCCTGTGAGCCGGACGATGCGAAATCTGGTTCAGGACATGGCAAGGCTTGGATTTATCAAGCGTATCGGCACGGGCAGATATATTGTAGAGATAGAAGGTGATGCAGATGCTTCCAGCAATGCGAAAGATAGCTGATGATGAGCTGTTTACAACATGGTTGCAAGATATTATGGAAATGAACCATATGACAAGCAATGAATTATACGAAGTAATTCTTCAGAGTCGGAAAAGCAAACTGCATCCGTTTTATCCGAGTGGAATTGAAGAATTCTGTAAAAAATTATCGGATATGGTTTTTACACCGGGCTTGCATGAGATTTTAGAGAAACACACGGATTTGTATGCTTCGTTGTCTTTTATGGGGGCAGGAATGGCAACACGGTATTTTGAATACGCTTTGCGTTCGTCTGATACGACGTATGGAACAGGATTTCATTTATTTCCAAAAATAGATGGGGAATATCATTATTGCCCGGAATGTATGCAGGACGACATCAAGCAGTATGGCAAACCTCTCACACATGTTTGTCATAATCTTTCAGGCGTAAAGACGTGCTGGAAACACGGCTGTGTGCTTTGTAATGAGATGGGAAACCCATTATGGGAGAATGTTAGGCTGGACATCGAAAAGCGTGTTACAGCCTATTATAAGGCACTGTATGATACGCCAGTTATCAGTTACTTGGAGCAGACGAAAGTCGTGATAATGCAGGAATTAAAGATGCGTGAGATAACTTTCACACAGGCTGTAAAGTTGGCAGAGCGTGACGGCTATTTGGATGCGTCCATGCGTGTAAGACAGGAATATACAAATGATGTACGTCTGAGGAATCGGAACCTCGGACGGTTGCTTTGTTATCTGATACCTGATGTAAATGATTTCAGGAATCGGTTGGAGCCGTATGAATGCGGTGATATCAGTTCGAATGATTTTACGGTGATGGAGCATGGAAACGTGATTGAACGATATAAATGCAAGCACTGCGGTTATGAGTTTTACAGGCATCCAGAGGGTGTGAGGATAGGCTTGCCGTGTCCGAAGTGCAATTCCAATCGAAGTATGGATGAGCAGATGGAAATTTATTTACAGCAATATAGCGATTATGAGTTTGCAGACGGGGAACGGTACAGCAAAATACGGCATCGTCCGTGCGGATGTGAAAAACATCTGCCGAAAACATTTATGTTCTATGGCATTTCACCATGTAGCACTTGCGTAAGCCGTGACGTTACGAAGTGGCAGCAGGTCTTTGAAGATACAGATTATACGGTAAAGAATGTAGTGCATAAGCGTGACGATGTGATACCAGAGGTGCTGTTAAAGCATAAGACTTGTGGCTGTGAATTTACGATTCGTGGTTATGATTACTATTTCAAGAAAAATCTGGACTTGGTGCATTGTCCGAACTGCGAGCCGATGTACGTAAAATCTATCGAAGCCAGACAGCGGAACGGCTTGTATAAAGTTGGTGCGTATGGTGTTGGAATGAAAATTATCGAGTACAGGGGTTCACGAAAAGTCTTAGTTCGGTTTGACAACGGATTGGAACGTTGGATGCACTGGGAAACGTTTGATAAGGGCTGTGAAAAAATAAAAGAAGCCCACATCGGAGAAGTGATAAAAAATCGTTGGGGCGATATCTGTAAAGTGATAGATTATAAGAATAACACGAATGTGACCGTGGAATGCAACGGGCGAAAGATACAGTGTACGTATAGGTGTTTGCTACGAGGAAATGTGCGATAAAAATGGCTACTGCAGAAATGCAACAGCCATTTTTATATCACGAAATATCCCTTATTTCACTTCAAAAACGCTGTACGTAATTTTTACGGTCATGTCAGACTCAGCGATGATTGCATCGAAGATGAGCTGTGTTTTATAGCTCGATACCTGTTCCACACGGGGTGTTAAGTGGTATGTCGTTTCAATGGCAGCAGTATCAGATTTCATCATGCAGTTCATGGCTGTGTATGCTGCCGTTTCGGTAGGAAACGGATGTGCTGTGTAGCCGGATTCGTTGCTGGCTTCACGGATTAAGATATACGTAGGTTTTGTCATAATAGATACGTCCTTTCTGAAATATAAAATATGGTTTTACACAGACATGCACTCGGACGAGGTGCCGTATTGGGTGTAAAAATCTATATTGAAATATGTTGAAGTTTCAACATAGATGTGATACAATATAAGTATAATATTGCGAACAAAGGGGTGACAGAGAATGCCTAGAAATAAATCAGAATATGAGGTAGAAGACCTTTTTATAGATAGATTGGAGAGCATCGGTTATAAATTCGTAGAATTGAGAAACTATGATGATGTGCTTGCCAATTTTAGAACACAGCTTGCAGCATTCAATAAAGATAAGTTGATTTCCCAAAAGGGTAGTGCTGATTTTTCGGATGCCGAATTTAATCGTGTGATGATTCACATGGATAACCATACTGTGTATGAGTCTGCAAAGATTTTAAGAGATAAATATATTTTGCAGTTGGATAACGGAGAAACTGTCTATATTGATTTCTTCTCATCTGATACAGATAGAAATATCTATCAGGTCACACATCAGGTGACAATGGACAAGGCACATAAAGATGATGTGGTTTACAAGAACCGTTATGACGTGACGGTGCTTATTAATGGTCTGCCGTTAATTCAGATAGAGTTAAAGCGTCCGGGTGTAGAGATTAACGAAGCTATCAATCAGATTAACAGATATCGTAAATTCAGTTTTCGAGGTCTGTTTCATTTCTTGCAGTTATTTGTTGTGAGCAATTCTGTACAGACAAAGTATTTCTGCAATGAAAATGAAATGCTGGATGGACAGTATAATCCAATCTTGAAATCTTTGGTATTCTTCTGGACAGATGAAAAGAATACACGAATCAATGACCTGAATGTATTTACAGGAGAGTTCTTCCGTAAATCGGCAATTACAGAGATGCTGGATAAGTATATGGTCATTAAGACCACAGAGCCTGTTCTGATGGTTATGCGTCCTTATCAGATTTACGCCGTAAAAGCTGCAAAGAAGCGTGTGCTGGAAGTCAATCGTGATGGCTATGTGTTTGCATGTACAGGTTCAGGAAAGACATTGACTTCATTTAAGTTGGCACAGCTTTTACGTGATGAGCCGAAAGTGGATTTGGTCGTATTCTTAATCGACCGTAAGGATTTGGATGACCAGACAGTTGATGAGTATAACTCATTCGAGAAAGACTGCGTAGACAATACAGACAGCACAAAAGTGCTGATTGATATGCTCAAAACATCTGAGAAAAAGATGATTGTAACGACGATTCAGAAAATGGCAAATGCGGTAAAGAATCCAAGATATGAGAAAGTGATGGATGCTTATAAGAACAAGAAAGTAGTCTTTATCATAGATGAATGTCATCGTTCTCAGTTTGGAAAGATGCACGGTCAGATTCAGAAGCATTTCCAGAATGCGAATTATATTGGATTTACAGGCACACCGATTTTCGAGAAGAACAAAGGTACAGACGGACGTACAACAGCAGATGTGTTCTATGCTGGTGATAAGCTGGATTCTTGTTTACATAGCTATATGATTAAGGATGCGATTGCAGACGGTAACGTGCTGCGATTCTCCGTAGAATATCAGCGTACCATTTTTGCAAGGGATATTGCTGTAAAGGGTATTGACCCGGAGCAGTTGGATGACCCTGAGTATTGTAAGCGGCATAAGATTGATATGGATAAGCTGTATCACGATGGTGACCGTATTAAAAATATTGCCAAGCATATTTTTGAACATCATGAGCAGCATGTGCATCCGCAGGGTAAGGATATTTACACGGCATTATTTGCTGTAGATAGAGTTCCGATACTCAGTAAGTATTATGATGCATTTAAAGAGTTAAATGATAATGCACCTGATAATAAGAAGTTAAAAGTAGCAGCAATTTTTACTTATCAGGCAAATCAGGATATGGATGATGGAGCAGACGAGCATTCACAGGAGCTGTTGGAACGCTGCATGAAAGACTATAATAATTTGTTTGGCACAGCGTTTACGCTTGATACTTTTGATGCGTACAGAAAAGATATTGCCAAGCGATTAAAGCAAAAGGATTTACCGCAGGTAGATATTCTTTTGGTTGTAAATATGTTCTTAACCGGATTTGATGCAAAGCCATTAAATACGTTGTATCTGGATAAAAATCTGGTATGGCATACACTGGTGCAGGCGTATAGCCGTACCAATCGTGTGGACAAAGTGACAAAGCAGTTCGGACAGATTGTTTCGTATCGAAATATCAAGCAGTGGCAGGATGATGCGCTGACATTATTCTCAGGAGACGGAGACCCGAATGATTATCTGCTTGAGAGTTATGAGTATTATCTGAATCAGTGGATAAATCAGGAACCAATCGTGCGTAAAGTGGCAGAGACTGTAGACGATGCCGGACAGTTACAGTCCGAAGATGATATTCGTAAATTTATCATTGCATTCCGTTTCATGGCAAAGACACTGGCAACGTTAAAGACATTCTCAAAATTTGACTGGGCTGACCTTGCGGTTGTTATGGATGAGGATGAATACGAGGGTTATAAGAGCTGGTATTTATATTACAAAGATGAGACGAAGAATCCAAATCCGAAAGTGCCTGTTCCTGTTGATGTGGACTTTGATATTGAACTGGTCAGAACAGACCGTATCAATGTCGTGTATATTTTAAATCTGTTGAAAAATGCAAAAGCAGATAAGAACGAAGAAGAAAAACAGCAGGATTTAGACTTGATTTTACGTGAAATCGAGCGTTCTGATAATGAGTCGTTAAGACTTAAGAAAGATGTCATGAAAGAGTTTATCCTGACCAGATTTTATGATTTGCCGGAAGATGCAGACGTGATGGAAGCATTTACGCAGTTTATGAAAGAGCAGATGCGAGCCGACATGGAAGAATTTGCGTATGCAAATGAGCTGGATTATGAAACAATTTCTGATTTGTTCTCTACATATATGTTTAGTGGTACGATTTCAGCGGATGATATTCGTGAGAAATTATCAGGTCGTAAACTTGGATTATTAAAGCTGACAATGCTTACTGATGATATCAAAGTGTTCGTAGAAGACATTTACAAGAAATACAAAGCTGAAGGAGAATAAAAGATTATGAGTGATGCAAATAAATATCAGGCACAGGCGAATGAACTGTCACAGAAATTATGGGCTATTGCCAACGATTTACGTGGACAGATGGATGCCAGCGAATTCAAGAATTATATTCTTGGTATTATTTTCTATCGTTATTTGTCTGAGCGTACAGAAATGTACATGGAAAATCTGTTAAAAGATGATGGCATGACATATGAAGAAGCATTTACAAACGATAAGTTCAGACCGATTGTAGAAAGGTGGTCTTATGATGGTTTGGGATATGTGATTGAGCCGAAAAATCTGTTCCGTAATTTAGTACATAAGATTACGAAGTTTACGGATGATGCTGATAAATTCAGTGTTGAGGACTTGGAAAAGGCAATCAATGACCTTGTGGGTTCTACATTAGGTCATGAGTCTAACAGGGCATTTGATGGCTTATTTAACGATATGCGTTTACAGGATTCTCGTCTCGGTGAGACGGTATCAGACCGTACAGACATGATTGGTCGTGTCATGGTGCGTGTTGCAGACATTGATTTTGATTTACAGGATTCTCAGTTTGATGTGTTGGGAACAGCATATATGATTTTGATTGGTCTGTTCGCATCAGATGCCGGAAAGAAAGGTGGAGAGTTCTTTACACCTACGGGACCGAGTAAGCTGTGTGCAACTCTTGCGGCTCTGGGACTGGATGAAGCAAAGAGCGTTGGTGACTGTACCTGTGGTTCTGCATCTATGTTATTGGAAGTACAGAAGCACTTAACGACAGGTCGTGTCGGACATTTCTACGGTCAGGAGCAGAATGCAACGACATATAACTTGAGCCGTATGAACATGATTATGCACGGTGTAAACTGGAAGAACTTTGACATTTACAAAGGTGATACCTTAAAGGATGACAAGTATGGCGATGACTTAAAGCTGACGGTTCAGGTGTGTAATCCGCCGTATAGCTTGAAATGGAGTGCTGATAAGAAATTTGAGGATGACCCACGTTATAGCGGTGTCGGTAAATTAGCACCGAAATCAGCAGCAGACCTTGCGTTCGTAGAGCATATGGTTTATCACATGGACGAGACTGACGGTCGTGTTGCGGTGCTGTTACCGCACGGTGTATTATTCCGTGGTGGTGCCGAAGAAGCTATCCGTAAATATATTATTGATGATTTGAACCGTCTGGATGCTGTCATCGGATTGCCTGCAAATTTGTTCCACGGAACAGGAATTCCGGTATGTATTTTGGTGTTAAAGAGCCATCGTAACGGCAATTCAGGAAATATTCTGTTTATTGATGCAAGCAAAGAGTTTAAAGCTGGCAAGAACCAGAACGTGTTGGAGCAGGAACATATTGATAAAATTGTAGAAGCATATGAGAAGCGTGTAGACGTAGATAAGTTTGCTCATGTGGCTGATATGAGCGAGATTATCGAGAACGGATATAACTTAAACATTCCGAGATATGTTGATACATTCGAGGAAGAAGAACCAGTGGATTTGAACGAAGTGCGAAATAAGATTAAGAAGCTGGATGTTGAGACGAAATCTGCGGTTGATAAGGCTGAAAGTTTTATGAGACAGCTTGGACTGTAAAGGTAGGTGAATGTATGTGTCTGATGAAAAGAAATCATTAGAGAGAAATGCATTGGATGCCTTTCTTCAAAGCAATCATAAACTGAAAGGATATACGATTGATGATGGAGAACGACCAGATTTTGTTTTGACAAGGAATGGTCATAAGATTGGAATTGAACATTTTCGGGCAGATACCATCTTGAATGAACATACAGATTCTGAAAGTATGAAGTTTGATGGTCAACGAAAAAAGATGTACGAAAAGCATCATGCAAAGTTGTTGAATGATGAATTTGATGCGGATGCATCTGCAAAGGATATTGAAACTTCTATCAATAAAAGTTTAGATGCTGCATCAAAATTTGATTATAAAGCGTTTATTAATAATCTGAAAGACGTTTTTGAACAGCACGCAGGTAAGGTGTCCGAATACAAAAAGAAATGTGATGAAGTTTGGTTTTTAATAGATATAGGCATTGAAAATGACCATTTCACAGCGGAATTTGATAATGGTGGAGAAACAAAAATGAATATGTTGCCTGTTACAGGTGATATGTTTGACATTTTTGATAAATATAAAGAGATAAGTCGTGTGATTATTTGTTCTCGATGCTTAGGAAGATATAAAATTGTTTATGATTCCGGCAGTGGAAAGTATAGCTATAAGATTCGGTCATTTACCTATACAGAAGCATTGATTACGGGCAGTAGACAAATCAAACTTGATGTGAAAAATACTGGAAAGGAAGTGGAATCATAATGATTGAACCTAAATTGAGATTCAAAGCTGATGATGGAAGTCAGTTTCCAGATTGGGAAGAAAAAACTTTGGGTGATATAGGCACAGCGAAAATGTGTAAGCGTGTATTGAAGGAACAAACCAGTGAAAAGGGAGATGTGCCTTTTTATAAAATTGGGACGTTTGGCGGTACACCTGATGCATTTATAAGCAGAGAATTGTATGAAGAACTTAAAACAAAATATTCTTTTCCAAGAAAAGGAAATATTTTACTTTCGGCAGCTGGAACGATTGGAAGAACTGTGGTTTATGATGGGCAAGATGCATTTTTTCAGGATTCAAATATTGTGTGGTTAGACAATGATGATTCTGTTTTAGACGGTTTTTTGCTTCAGTTTTATAATAAAACATCATGGGATAATCTTGAAGGTGGAACAATTAAAAGATTATACAATGGACTGTTTTTATCAAAGGTAATTCATGTACCATCACCCTCAGAACAGCAGAAAATTGCAGAGTTCTTATCAACGATTGATACAGTGATTGCGAAGCAAAAAGAAACTGTATCGGCATGGGAAGAACGTAAAAAAGGTGTGATGCAGAAGCTGTTCAGTCAGGAAGTAAGATTTAAAGCAGATGGTGGAAGTGATTTCCCTGATTGGGAAGAAAAGAAGTTATCAGAAATTGCATCAATTCATGCTCGCATTGGATGGCAAAATTTAAGAAAAGATGAGTTCCTTACAGATGGAAATTATTTGTTAATCACTGGAACAGATTTTTGTAATGGTCGAGTGAATTTTTCAACATGTTATTATGTTGATAAAGAAAGATATGAGCAAGACAAAAATATTCAGGTTGAAAATGGAACAATTTTAGTAACAAAAGACGGTACATTGGGAAAGGTAGCATTGGTTGAAAATTTGAATAAACCTGCGACTTTAAATGCTGGTGTTTTTGCTATTAAAGTGATACATGCAGATACTATTTCAAAGTTTCTTTATCATTGGCTTGCAGCACCTATGTTATTGGAGTATGCATCAAAAAAGTCAACTGGTGGAACAATAAAACATTTGAATCAGGGAATCCTTGTTGATTTTCCTGTTGGTGTTCCTTGCCTTGCAGAACAGAAAAAAATTGCTGATTGTCTTTCATCATTGGATGAAGTAATCGAGAAGCAGAAAGCAACATTAGCTGCGTGGGAAGAATTGAAAAAAGGTCTGTTACAGCAGATGTTTGTGTAGAAAGGAGATGCATGTATGCCGAGACAGAAGAAAGATGGAAAATACATCAATATTTACATGCAGCGTTCTTTGGTT
>OLPX01001796.1_pt1 | contig 14157 bp, 10 predicted proteins | sample 1672491 | NCBI WGS metagenome assembly OLPX01 (sample SAMEA3136692, study PRJEB25190) | human gut metagenome | biome: human gut; feature: human-associated habitat; material: faeces | place: Austria | collected 2013 | reverse complement strand
GGGCGGCGTTTCTGTTGTTTTTGTTATGGCGCCAGCCTGAAGCCGGAGGCTTTCGACGCCGTTTTTCGGGCCGGAGAAAAAGGCCGGAGAAAAATGACAAAACCTGTTGCTGAAATCTCCACGTTTCAGTATAATAAGGGAAACTGCCAGGGAGATGGCGGCCGCCCGGACCGGAAGGTCCGCGGCCGGTTCAAAACCCCTGCGGACAACGGAAAGACGGAGTGAAGGAAAATGCCGAGAAAAATCACCATGGCCGATATTGCCGACATGGCGGGAGTGACCAAGAGCACGGTGTCCCGCTATTTTAACGGAGGATATGTGAAGGAGTCCACCAGGGAGCGGATTCAGGAGATCACGCGGGAGTACAACTACGAACCCAATGCGTTTGCGCGCCTGAAGGCCAGGGAGAGCAATGTGATCGGGGTGGTGGTGCCCACTCTGAACTCCAAGGTGACCAGCCGGGTCGTCACCAGCATCGGCCGGTATCTGCGGGGGCAGGGGTACGAGACGCTGATCAAGGATTCGGACCACAGCCCGGAGCTGGAGCTGAAAAATATGCAGCGGCTGATGACGCTGAACGTGGACGGCATCCTGGTCAGCGCCATCACCATCACGCCGGAGCTGCGGGAAGCCATTGAGAGCTGCCCGGTGCCGGTGGTGGTCCTGGCTCAGGAATACCCCCAGGGAACGGTGGTGGTGGCCGACGACTACGGCGCCGGCAGGGCTATGGGCGCTTACGTGGGGCGGACCGGCCCAAGGCGGGTGGGCTATCTGGGAGTGGAGGAGTCTGACCTGGCGGTGGGAATCAGCCGCCGGCAGGGAGTTTTGGACGGATTGCGGGAGCAGGGCGATCCGGAGGTAGTCGCGCTTCAGGGGGATTACAGCTATGAGAGCGGACAGCGCATGGCCGAGGCGATCCTGGCGGAAGGCCCGGTGGACGCCATGATCTGCGCAACGGACCGCCTGGCGTTCGGCGCATATCTTGTGCTGGAGCGGCACGGCCTGCGGGTGCCGGAGGACGTGTCGGTGGCGGGGTTCGGAGGCTACGACGAGAGCGCGCTGTTAAAGCCTCCGCTGACCACGCTGAAATTTGACTCCTACGCCATGGGTTATCTGGGAGCAGAGACCGTATTGAAGATGATCCGTGGGGAACCGGTGCCAAAAAAGCAGATTGTGGATTACGCGTTTATTGAGGGTAAAAGTGTGAGGGAGAGGTAGGATTTCGGAGCGGAATGGGGCGCTATCGGGGAACCAACCGGTAGGAAAACGGTCAAACCGTATGCCTGCCGGAGACGAAACAGATGGAAACGGAATAATCAGCGCTGGTTTTGGATAGAATGCACAAAAAACAGCGCTGATTTTTTACACCTAAATATGGCACCGGTGCCATAAACAATATTGACAAAATGCCGCTAAAGTTATAATATTTAAGTATGGAACCGATACCGGAAATGTTCGAAAGGGGAAGGGAAAAATTATGGATTATGCAAAAATTGCCAGCCAGGTGATCGAGCTCTCGGGCGGGAAGAGCAATATCCGCTCCGTGGCGCACTGTGCCACACGACTGCGCCTGCAGCTGAGGAACAACGATCTGCGGAATGAGGAGGCCATCAGCGATGTGGAGGGGGTCAAGGGCGTGTTTCTGACACAGTCCCAGTTCCAGATCATTTTTGGAGCGGGCCTTGTGAATCTGATCTGCGACGAGGTGCAAAAGCAGCTGGGAACCGTGCAGGAGAGCAGAGAGGAAGAACCGGAGGAGAAGGGGAACGCGGTGCAGCGGTTTATCAAGATGCTCAGCGATATTTTTGTCCCCATTATCCCGGCCATTGTGGCGGGCGGTCTGCTGATGGGATTGAACAACCTGCTGACCTCCCCGCTGATCGGCGGGCAGTCCCTGATCGAGCTTTACCCGCAGTGGCAGGGGCTGGCCGCGGCTATCAATACCTTTGCCAACGCGCCCTTTACGTTCCTGCCCGTGCTGATTGGCTTCAGCGCCACGAAGAAGTTCGGCGGGAACCCGTTTCTGGGCGCGGCAATGGGGATGATCATGGTCCATCCCGATCTGCTGAACGCTTACCAGATCGGAGTGGCACAGGCGCCGGTCTGGAATATCTTCGGGTTTGAGATCGCGGCCATCGGCTACCAGGGAACCGTGCTGCCGGTGTTGGCGGTGGCCTGGATTCTGGCTTCCATTGAGAAGCGGCTGCACAAGGTGACGCCTACCTGGCTGGACAATCTGACCACGCCGCTGCTGTCCATTTTGATCACTTCCTTTATGACGTTTATCTTCGTAGGCCCCATCCTGCGACAAGCCGGAAATCTGCTGGCGGCAGGGATCACCTGGACCTACAACACGCTGGGGCCGGTGGGCGGCGCGCTGTTCGGTTTCGTCTATGCGCCCATCACTATGACCGGCATGCACCACAGCTTTATCGCCATTGAAACCCAGCTTCTGGCCAACAGCGCCCAGACCGGCGGCAGCTTTATCTTCTCCACTGCCAGCATGAACAACGTGGCCCAGGGCGCGGCGGTGCTGGCCGTACTGCTGATGACGAAGAATGAAAAGATCAAATCCATCTGCTCCGCCTCCGGTATTTCCGCCCTGCTGGGAATTACGGAGCCCGCCATGTTCGGCGTGACGCTGAAATTAAAGTATCCCTTCTACGCGGCTATGACCGGTTCCGCGGTGGGCAGCGCCTACCTGGCGGGAACCAGGACCCTGGCCCAGGCCCTGGGAGCGGCCGGACTGCCCGGCTTTATCTCCATGAAGCCGGACCACTATCTGAATTTTGCCATCGGCCTGGCGCTGTCCATAGCGGTATCCTTTGGGCTGACCATCGTGTTCTGGAAAAAATTCGGGCTGGAGCGGCAGGACGGGAACGGAAATGGAAAACAGCCCGGGAGAAAGAGCGGCGTGCAAGGCACGGCTGCGCGGGGAACGGTTGAGGGCGAAGGCACTGTAGAGTGTGCGGTTAAGGCAGAGTCGCCGTCGGAACCGGAGCGGGCCTCGGCGTTGTTCTACTCCCCCATGAGCGGGCGCATTCTGCCGGTATCCCAGTCCGCGGACGAGATGTTCGCCTCCCGGGCTCTGGGCGACGGCATGGCGGTGGACCCGGCGGACGGACTGGTGTGCGCGCCCTGCGACGGCACCGTGACCATGATTTTTCCCACCGGGCATGCCATGGGAATCGCCTCAGACTCCGGGTTCGAAGTGCTGATTCACGCCGGAATCGATACGGTCAAGCTGAACGGCGAGGGATTTGAGGTATTTGTGGAGCAGGGGCAGCACGTGAAGAAGGGCGACAGACTGCTGCGCATGGATCTGGATTTTATCCGAAGTAAGGGATTAAACCCTCAGACCATGATGATTTTCACAGAGGGAGCGGCACTTGAGGTGGAAGTATTCCCCGCAGCGAACGGAGGAGCGGACCACGAGGCAGTAATTGTCAGACGAAAATAGCGGTGGGAGGAATGGTTGTGAAGAAATATCAGAAGGTATACCGGGAAATGTATGAGCAGTGGTACCGGGAGAATCAGGCGTACCGGGAGCAGGTGGCGGCGGATGAGAACCGTCTGGCCTATCACCTGATGCCGGAAACCGGGTGGCTCAACGACCCCAACGGGCTGTGCCAGGTGAACGGCGTTTACCACATCTATTACCAGTACACGCCCTTTGAACCCACCGGAGAATTGAAGCTGTGGGGGCATTGCACCACACAGGATTTTGTCCACTACCGGCAGTGCGAACCTGCGGTGTATCCGGACCAGGACTTTGACGCCCACGGCGTGTACTCCGGCTCCGCATTTGTGGAAAACGGCCTGATCCATTATTTTTACACCGGAAATGTAAAATATTTCGACCGGGATGACTACGACTATATTCTCACCGGCCGCGGCAGCAACACGATCCATATGACGAGCCGGGATGGTTTCCATTTTTCGGAAAAAGAATTGCTGCTGACGAACGGGGACTATCCGGCGGATATGAGCGGACATGTGCGGGATCCCAAGGTGATCCGCCGCGCAGACGGGTATTACATGGTGCTGGGCGCCCGGGACACGGCGGGGAAAGGGCTGGTGCTGGTATACCGGTCCGGGGATTTGACCGGCTGGGAGTATCATGGCCGGATCACCACCCGGGAGGCCTTCGGCTATATGTGGGAATGTCCGGACCTGTTCGTCCTGGACGGCAGGCTCTGCCTGATCTGCTGTCCCCAGGGCGTGCCGCAGAGGGGGGTGGATTTTGCCAATGTGCATCAGTGCACGGCGGTTATGCTGGATTACGATTTCGCGCCGGGCGAGTATGTTCTGGAGGATATGGCGAAGGTTCGAATGGTGGACCGGGGCTGTGATTTCTACGCGCCCCAGACCTTTGAGGACGAAGAAGGGCGGCGCATCCTGATCGGCTGGATGGGAATTCCGGACCCGGACTATACCAACCCCACCGTGGAGGCCGGATGGCAGCATGCGCTGACGCTGCCGAGGGAGCTGCACATAGCGGACGGCCGGTTGGTCCAGACGCCCCTAAAGGAGCTTCAGGCGCTGAGGCGAAACCCGCGGGTGTGGGAAGTGGGGAGCCTGAACCGGGCCGGCGAGCGGGGGCTGGTTTACGAGCTGGAAGCGGATTTTGAACACTGCCGGTCCATGACCATGACGCTGCGCAGTGGGGTGACGCTGAGCTGGAAAGAAGGGCTGCTGACCCTGGATTTAGGACCCTGCGGCAGCGGACGGACCAGCCGCAGCGTAGAGCTCGACCGTCTGGAGCATCTGCAGATTTTCTCCGATACTTCGTCTCTGGAAGTGTTTGTGAACGGAGGCAGGGAAGTATTCACCACGCGGGTTTACGGCCGCGAGGGAGGCATCCGTCTGGAAGGCTGCGACGCCCGGGTGACGCTGTACGATCTGGAAGGATTTTGCTTAAGCTGAGGCCGGAAGCAGGGCGGCGGGCGGGGAAACCGGCGTGCCGCCCTGCCTTTGCGTCCGGCTTCTAAAAAATCCTGTGATTGACACCTTTTTGCCCGGATGCTATACTCAGATTCAGAACAAAACATGACAAAGGGACATGGAGAGAGGTGGATCAGGAATGTTCCAGTTGGAAGATTGTATTGCCTATATTACGAGCAGAGGGGCCAAGACCCTGGCGGAGCGCCTGGAGGACCGGTTTACCGGCAGCGGGGTCAGCCGGGTGCAGTGGATCGCCATGTATTATGTGGACCGGTGCCCGTCCATTACCCAGAAGCAGCTGGCGGAGCGGATGAACTCCAAGGAATCCACGGTGGTGCGCCTTCTGGACCGGATGGAGAAGGAGAACATGGTGCGCAGGGTCTGCTGCCAGGACGACCGGCGGGTCCAGTATCTGGAGATGACGCCGGAGGGCAGGAAGCTCTACGAAAAGCTGTCCCAGCGTGCGGAACAGTTCAAGGACGACGCCATCCGGGGGATCGGTGAGGAGAAGCTGGAGGTATTCAAAGAAGTTCTGAATCAGATGCTTGCCAACACGGAAGAGGGTTGACAGACCGCGTTTTCCGTGTTATATTATTATCATAATACTTGTATTGCTAATTATTAGTGTTACAAGAAAAAGCAAAATTCGATTTGGAGGGCTAAAACATGAAAGATGTAAGAACAATGCTGAATGATTTTGTCGGCGGTCTGGGGAAACTGGGCGAAACCAATGAGGCGCATGTCCAGGCGTTTATGAATCTGCTGGGGACCAACTACGCGGAGGGCGCTCTCTCGGTTAAGACAAAAGAGCTGATCAGCGTGGCCATCGGCGCGTACAACCGTTGCGAGTATTGCATCGTTTACCATGTGTACAAAGCGTACGAGGCCGGCGCTACCAGGGAAGAGATCATCGAGGCTGCCATGATCGCGGTTGCATTCGGCGGCGGACCCAGCATGGCGTATTCCGTTACCACTCTGATGGATGCGGTAAATGAATTTGAGCACGATTTTGATTGAATGTAAGCGGGGAATTTGAGGGCAGAGGACGGCTGTGCGGGAGGGACTTTCGCGGCCGTCCTTTTTCCCTGTCACGGGGAACAAAACGGCGCCGGTATTATACCAGTTCAGATATCCGGCATTGTACGCAAACACAATATTTGGAGGGAAGAAGATGGATTTACAATTTAAGGCCGCAGACGGCAGTAAGCGCTATAAGATTACGAAAATTTACGTGCCGGAGGGCGGAAGCTTTCAGGCCGGGGCTCCTCTCTTGAAAGCGGAGAGCGGGAAAATGAACACGGTGATCAAGGCGGAACAGGCGGGAACGCTGAAAAAGCTTCTGGTGAAGGAAGGACAGGAGATCGGCAGCGGGGAGATCTTCGCCCAGGCGGAGTACGCGGCCGGGACTTCCGCGGCGGGCGGACAGCGTGGTACGGTCGGGAGTTCTTCGGCCGCCAGCCAGCGTGACGCGGCAAAGGCCGCCCCGAACCCCGCCCTCTCCCTGTTCGGCAAAAAAGAGGAACTGTCCTGCGAGATCGCCGTGGTGGGCGCGGGCCCGGGCGGTTACGAGGCGGCCATCTACGCGGCCAAGCAGGGCAAGGACGTGATTCTCATCGAGAAAAGCAAGGTTGGGGGAACCTGTCTGAACGTGGGCTGCATTCCCACCAAGGCCATTGTCAACAGCGCGGAAAAGTATCACATGCTTTGCGGCCTGGAGGACATCGGCGTGAGCTGCGGTCAGGCCTCCTTTGACATGCACCGGGTGATCGGCCACAAAAACCAGGTGGTGGAACAGCTGCGGGGCGGAATTGAGTCGCTGCTGGAAGCGAACGGCGTGCGCCTGGTCCGGGGGACGGCGGCATTTCAGGGGCCCAAGGAACTGTTGGTGTCCCAGGGATTAAACCGCACCACGGTCAAGGCCGGTCATGTGATCATTGCCGCCGGATCGCGGATCGCGGACCTTCCCATCCCGGGGATTCACGGTTCCAATGTGCTTAATTCCACCACGGCGCTGGATCTGGAGGAGGATTTCGACTCCATCGCGATTGTGGGAGGCGGCGTGATCGGTATGGAGTTTGCCGGAATTTACGCGTCTCTGGGCAAGCGGGTTTATGTGCTGGAGTATGAGAAGCAGATTCTGCCCACCACGGACCCGGATCTGGTGGAGGTGCTGACGGAGGATCTGAAGGGACAGGTGGACATCCGTACCGGAGTCCGGGTGCAGGAGATCCGCGAGAGCGAGAATGGGCAGTGCATCGTGGCGTTTGAGTCCGGCGGCCGCACGAAATATCTGGTTGCAGACAAGGTGCTGGTGGCGGTTGGGCGTTCTGCCAACCTGGACGGCCTGAAGCTGGAGAAGGCCGGGGTGGAGCTGACGGAAAACAAACGCTCCATCGCGGTGGGCGGTTCCATGGAGACAAATGTTCCCGGTATTTACGCCATCGGAGACGTCACCGGGAAAATCCAGCTGGCCCATGCGGCTTCCCACCAGGGGCTGGTTGCGGTGGACTGCATTTTGGGAAAAGACAGGTCCATGGAGTATGATTTCATCCCCTCGGTGATCTTCTCCAGAGTGGAGATCGCCACGGTGGGGCGGACGGAGCGGGAGTTAAAACAGGTGGGCATCGCATACAGAGTGAGCCGCTTCCCCTTCGCAGCCAACGGCAAAGCCCTAACCATGGACGAGGGCAGAGGATTTGTCAAGCTGATCGCCCGGGAGGAGGACGGAAAGCTGGTGGGAGCCGCCGTGGCCGGGCCGGATGCCAGCAATCTGATCTCCGTTCTGACGCTGGCGCTCACAAACGGCCTGTCCCCGGAGGCGATTATTTCCACCGTATTCCCCCATCCCACGCTGGGCGAGGTGATCCACGAGGCGGCGCTGGGGCTTACGGTGGGAGCCATCCATTACCATGAATAGGCTGGTGATCTCCGGCACCGGCCAGGTGTACAAAAACCTGGCGCTGGAGGAGGCGCTGCTGCGGGAGCTGGAGGAAGGGCAGTGCGGTCTCTATCTGTGGGTGAACGATCCCTCGGTGATCCTGGGAAATAACCAGTGCGCCTACCTGGAGTGCAACCCCGGAATCTGCCGCAGCCGCGGGATTGCGGTAGCCAGACGGCGTTCGGGAGGCGGAGCGGTCTACCATGACCGGGGAAATCTGAATTTTACCTTCTTTTACTGGCCGGGACGGGCGGAGGAGGAAGAATTCCGGGAGCTGGCCCGCAGCGCCATTGAAGAGCTGGCGGGGCGGCCTGTGATATCCTTGAGCAACGATTTTCTCATTGAGGGAAAAAAGATCAGCGGTATGGCCGGTTACGAGGAGGACGGCAGAAGGCTTTTGCACGGCACGGTTCTGGTGGATGCGGACATGGAGGCCATGAGTCAGGCCCTCACCGTAAGCGCCGGGAAGCTGCGCTCCAACGGGGTGGACTCGGTGAGAAAACGGGTGGTCAACCTGAACGAATTTGTTCCCGGAATATCGGTGAACCAGGTCCTGGAAAAACTGGCAGAGCGATTTTCCGGCGCCTTGGGGCCGGTGGAAACCATAGAATTTGGGGAGGCGGACATGCCGGGGGATTCCTCTGCTTACGCTGCCGCGGACTGGATTTACGGTGAGAGCCCGGACTGTGAGATGGCGATGGAAGCCGCCTCGGGAGCGGGGATTTACCAGCTGGTATTCCGTGTGGAGGGGGAGCGCATAAGCGAGGCCAGGCTGTACTCCGACGCGGAGGCCCGCGAGGACCACAGCAATTTTGAGCGGGAACTGGCCGGAGCGGTTTACGAGGAGACACAGTTGAGAGAACGGCTGGAGCGGTATGTGAATACGCTTGCCGCAGAGGGATCGGAACCTGGAAATCCACCGGGCGGCCGCAGCGCTTGAGCATGACGGAACGGCCAGCAGATCACGCAAAATGGTCTGTCACGACCATAAAACCATAGAAAATGGAACTGGCATCGGAGAAATCCGGTGCCATTTGCGTTGGGGGAAATGGGCCATAGGCGGTTACTGTTCACAGGCAATATCCCGCGAGGCGTTTTTTGTGAGTGGAGCGCAGCGGAAGTCACAGAAAACCCGAGGATAGCGGCGCGAAACGGCGTTTTTTGCCGTTTCTGTGCATCGCGAAGCGTGTTACTGGGAACGGAGTGTACAGTAACCGTCGGCGCAGCCTTCAAGCGGCTGTTTGCCTGGTCCTTGACATAAGTACGAAATCGGACTATAATAACGAGTACGAAATCGGATTAAGCCCGAAAGGGCCGCAGGGAGGGAACGGATTTGGAGGAGAGACAGCAAAATGACGTCAATGAGTTCAACCGGCTATACAAGGAGATGGACGACCTTTACCACGATATCGCGCTGAAGCTGGGGCTGTCGGACAGCGCCCTCACGATTTTTTACGCGATCTGTGAGCTGGGGGACGGCTGCCTGCAGAAGGATATCTGCGGCCAGTCCTTCTGCAGTAAGCAGACCATCAACTCGTCGATCCGCAAGCTGGAGCGGGAGGGAACCGTGTACCTAAGGCGCGGAAAGGGCAAAAACATGCACATCTATCTGACGGAGCAGGGCCGGGAATTTGTGGAGAACAGGATTCGCCCTGCTATGGGGATGGAGGTCCAGGCATTTCTGGAGCTGACGCCCGGGGAACGGAGCGAGCTTCTGCGCCTGACCGGGAAGTACCTGGAACATTTCCGGGAGCGGGAGCGGCGGATGTGAGCCCGCCCGGCCGGAGAAAAGCGGAATTTGACTGACATTGGAGGACTTTTTATGAAAACCGTACTGCGGTTCCTGAAACCGTATAAACGACTGTGCGTTCTGACCTTATTAACCATGCTGGTGGACGCCGCGGGGGCGCTTCTGATCCCAACGCTGACGGCGGATATGATCAATATCGGCGTAAGCGGAGGAAATCTGAACTTTATTGTCCAGCGGGGGCTGGCTATGGTGGCGGTCACCGTGCTGGCCGGAGCCGCCACCTTGCTTGGCAGCTGGCTGTGCGCAGATCTATCCGCCAAAGTGGGAAAGGACATGCGAAACGCTGTCTACGATAAATCCCTGGCCTTCTCCGCCCATGACTTTGAGCAGTTTGGGACCGGGTCCATGATTGCCAGGACGTTGAACGACGTCAACATTATCCAGCAATCCATTGTCTGGTGCATCCAGATGGTGATCCCGGTGCCCGCGCTGTGCACCATGGGAATCGTCATGGCCTTTGCCATCGACGCCATCATGGGATATCTGCTGATCGCCGTGACGGCCTTGATCATTGTTCTGGCGGTTCTGGTGACGCGAAAGGCTTCCGTGATTTTTGAGAGCCTTCAGCGTTTTCTGGACCGGATGAACGTGGTGCTGCGGGAAAATATCACAGGCGTGCGGGTGATCCGGGCGTTCAACAAGGAGCGCAGGGAGGAGGCGCGCATCCGCAGAACCTTCGAGCAGTACGCGGAGTCGTCCATCCAGGCCAACCGGCTGTTTGTGGGGCTGGACAGCACGGCGTTTTTTATGATCAATCTGTGTATTGTGGCCATACTCTGGATCGGCGGCAACCGCATCGGGGCCGGTTATATGGAGATCGGAGATATCACCGCCCTGATCGAATATGCGATTCTCATTCTCTACTATATTATTATGGCGCAGATGGTTATTATCCTGCTGCCCAGGGCGCGGGTCTGCCTGCGCAGGATGGAGGAGGTTCTGTCCAGGAAGCCGGAGATCCGCGACGGGGAGGCGCCCCAGCTGCCGGACTCCAAACGGGAGGAGGCGGTGGTGGCATTTGATAATGTGTCTTTCCGGTTTGCGGACGCGGACGAGGATACCCTGGGCGGCCTGACCTTCACCTGCCGGCGGGGGCAGACCACCGCCATCATCGGGGGAACCGGAAGCGGAAAATCCACCATCGCCAAGCTGATTCTGCGGTTCCACGACGTGACCTCCGGCCAGCTGCGGTTTGACGGGCAGGACGTGCGCGGTATGACTCAGAATGAGCTGCGCGGGCGCATCGCCTACATCCCGCAGAAGGCGTGGCTGTTTTCCGGGACGATTGCGGATAACCTGCGCGATGGCCGGGAGGGAGCGCGGGAGCCCGAGATGTTTCACGCTCTTAAGGTGGCTCAGGCCGGTTTTGTGGAGGAGCTGCCGGAGGGGCTGAACGCCCATGTGGCCCAGGGCGGCACAAACTTTTCGGGAGGCCAGAAGCAGCGCCTTTCCATCGCCAGAGCGCTGATGAAACAGGCGGATTTGTACATTTTCGACGACAGCTTTTCCGCTCTGGATTTTAAAACGGACGCGGCGCTGAGAAAGGCTCTTGCCGCGGAGACCGGGGACGCCGCGGTGCTGATTATCGCCCAGCGGATCAGCACGATTTTGAATGCGGATAAAATCATTGTGCTGGACAACGGGCGCATGGTTGGGATGGGCAGCCATGCCGGGCTGATGGAGAACTGCCCGGTCTACCGGGATATTGCCAGGTCGCAGATGAAAGGAGATGAGCGGGATGCAGGATGAGCAGAACATACCTTACGAGGACGACTACGCCTACGAGCTGCCGGATCACGCCGGTAAAACAATCAGACGGCTTTGGCGCTCTGTGAGCGATCAGCACGGCCGGCTTGCGGTGGTGCTGATGTCGGTTGCATGTTACACCCTGCTCTCCATCTATGCGCCTTATTACAGTGTCCGCATCGTGGACTTTCTGTGGAATGGCATCCGGAGCGCCCATACCCAGGGAACGGTGTTCCGGGTGAGCTGGGAGCAGGGCGGGAGGGAGATTGCGGTTCTGTTGGCCGTCTACACGGCGACGGCCGGGCTTTATACCCTGCAGAGTTTTCTCATGTCCAGCTTTGCGGAGCGGTTGAGCCTGAGGCTTCGGACTGAGATCAGTGAGAAAATAAACCGCTTGCCTCTGGTGTATTTCGACAATCACAGGACGGGCGAGGTGATGAGCCGGGCGGTCAACGATCTGGATAAGATGTCGGAGGCGCTGCAGACCGGCCTGTTAAGGCTGTTCACCGCGGCGGGCATGGTGGCCGGTTCCCTGGTGGTAATGTTTCAGATGCAGGTGTGGCTGACGCTTATTTTCCTGTTTTTCATGGGTCTGGCGCTGCTGTCCACCAAGCTGTTTGCGGCCAAAACCCTGCAGCTGGCAGCCCGGCGGCAGCAGTGCGTGAGCAATGTGACGGCACGGGTGGAGGAAGCGTACAGCGGCCGCGTGATCATCAAGGCGTTTGGCCGGGAGCAGAACAGCTCCCGGGAGATTCACCGGGCCACGGAGGAGCTGGCCGAAGTCTCCCGCAAAGCGGATTTTCTGGTAAACGCCATCAACCCGGCCATACGCCTGGTGAACCGGCTGGGCCAGGTGCTGATCGCGGTGACGGCGGGAAAGCTCCTGATCGACGGGGCGCTCAGCGTGGGCACATTCCAGGCGTTTTTCCAGTACGTGAACCAGTCCGCGGAGCCGCTGACCGAGGGAGCCTACATGGTCAACTCCATGCAGTCGGCCCTGGCTTCGGTGGAGCGCATTTACGCGCTGTTAGACGAGCCGGAGATCGGGGCGGAGCCGGAGACGGCGGCGCTTACCGGGCGCACGGAAGGGAGAGTCGAGTTTCGGAACGTGCGGTTCGGCTACACGCCGGAGCGGGTGCTGATGGAGGATATCAGCTTTACCGCTCACCCGGGCCAGAAGATTGCGGTGGTGGGCAGCACCGGAGCGGGAAAGACCACGTTAATCAACCTGCTCATGCGGTTTTATGAGGTGGACGGCGGGGCGATCCTGCTGGACGGCGTGGACACGAAAACCATGTCCCGGTCCTGGCTGCGCAGCCATTTCGGCATGGTCTTGCAGGATACCTGGCTTTTTGAGGGAACCATTGCCGAGAATATCGCTTACGGCAAACCGGATGCCACCCGGGAGGAGATTGTGGCCGCGGCCAAGGCGGCCCGGGTGGATTTTTTCGTGCGGACTATGCCAAAGGGGTACGATACGGTTCTGGGCAATGATACGGAGAATATTTCCGTAGGTCAGCGGCAGCTTCTGACCATCGCCCGGGTGGTGCTCAGCAACCCGGCGCTGTTGATTCTGGATGAGGCTACCTCCAGCGTGGATACCAGGACGGAGATGGAGATCAACCGGGCCATGAACGCCCTGATGGAGAACCGGACCAGCTTTGTGATCGCCCACCGGCTTTCCACCATCGTGGACGCGGACCTGATCCTGGTGATGGAGAACGGCAATATCATCGAGCAGGGAAAACACCGGGAGTTGGTAAAAGCCAACGGACCGTATGCACAGCTTTACTACAGCCAGTTTGCTTAAGACAATTTGATAGAAGCCGCCCGAAACGGGCGGCTGGGGCAGGGGAATCGTGCGGAGGCGGGAATCCCCTGTTTTTTTGCGGGAGTTATTGATCAGGCGGATGCTTTGACCGCTCGCTGCCGCCTTTTTACCACAGTGGAGAAGAGCAGAATAAGGATACCGGCTGCCAGCGCGCACCGCGCGGCCAGAATCGCACTTAAGGGGCGGAAGGACAGGGCGTGAATGTAGTATTCCGGCAGGAATCCGGCCAGGACCCGCAGGTGGCCGGAGTAGCAGAACACATCCACCAGAATGTCTTCCGTCATAAGGCAGAAAATACCGAGGATTGTGGCGGCGGCCCGGTTTTTGACCGGAACGGCCAGGGCGCAGAACAGGGCCGCATAGGAACTGTGAAGCAGGATCTGCAATACCAGGCGGCACAACAGGTCCAGGGGGGAGAGTATGCCGGGGCCGAACAGCAGGGAAAAGCCAACGCCGCAGAGCAGCACATAGAGAGTGATCATGGCGGCGGTATGTATGCACACCAGCCGGAATGCGCTCCAGGGCCGCGCACGTCCGGCGCCGGAGGATGCAGAGCGAACCGCCAGGAGGCAGGTGAACAGGGAGAGCAGATGGGGCGGCGCCCCCACCGCACGGACCGCGTCGGCGCCGGAAGGGGTGAAGCCGAACATGAGTTCCGGGCTGACTCCGATCCCGTGGATCACCGGGCCTTTCGCCAGGTGGAAGAAAACGTGCACGGTGGCCAGCGCGTAGATCAGTACCGCGGCGTAGGGGAGAAGGGGAAGGCCGCGGGGTCGCCTGGGAGCGCCGGTCCGGCAGAGGGCGGCCCGGGCCTCCTGCTCCCTGCGCATGTCACATCCGGCCGCTGCGGTCAGGATTCCCGCCGCCACGGCTGCGGGCAGGCTGTGG
>OLPX01001782.1_pt1 | contig 14218 bp, 9 predicted proteins | sample 1672491 | NCBI WGS metagenome assembly OLPX01 (sample SAMEA3136692, study PRJEB25190) | human gut metagenome | biome: human gut; feature: human-associated habitat; material: faeces | place: Austria | collected 2013 | reverse complement strand
TTCTTTTTCCGGGCACTCGACTCCGTCAATGGTAATCCGAACCCCTTTATTCTTGCACATAAAAATTCTATCAAGGACATGGGTCCCGAAATGAATTATGAATTATTATTGGGACTGAAACCGGATGTTGTCCTGCTATACGGTATCGGAGATGCGCAAACTGCCGTAACAGACAAACTGAAAGAACTGTCTATACCTTATATGTATGTAGGAGAATATTTGGAGGAATCACCGCTTGGTAAAGCCGAATGGCTGGTAGCTCTTGCCGAATTAACAGACAGCAGGGAAAAAGGCATCGAAATATTCCGTGAAATCCCTAAACGTTATCAAGTTTTGAAAGCGCTCACCGAATCGGTAGAGCAACGTCCTACCGTTATGTTCAATACCCCGTGGAACGACAGTTGGGTGATGCCTTCCACACAAAGTTACATGGCACAATTGGTAACTGATGCAGGTGCGGATTACATCTACAAAGAAAACACTTCTAACAGTTCCACTCCCATCGGACTGGAAACGGCTTACAAACTGATACAAAAGGCCGACTACTGGATTAATGTAGGCATGGCTTCTACGTTGGATGAACTAAAGACGGTCAATCCTAAATTCGCAGATGCCAAGGCAGTACGCGAAAAAACTGTTTACAACAACAATTTACGAACAACGCCGACAGGAGGCAATGACTACTGGGAATCTGCAGTGGTACGTCCCGACATCGTATTGCGTGACCTGATTCATATCTTTCACCCCGAACTCGTATCCGATTCACTTTACTATTACAGACATCTGGAATGAAACAACCTGATAAACGTACTCCCTTTTTATTCATTACACTGGGTATAGTTGCCATACTGTTATTACTGATAGATATGGCAACGGGAGATACATATATTCCAATCACCAAGGTATGGACTGTACTCACAGGAGGCGAATGTGATGAAATGACACGTAATATTCTCCTTTCTATCCGCTTCATACGGGTAGTGGTAGCGGCTTTGATAGGAATAGCACTCTCCGTTAGTGGTTTACAGATGCAAACAGTATTCCAGAATCCGTTGGCAGACCCTTACCTGCTGGGAGTAAGTTCCGGTGCAGGACTGGGCGTAGCTCTGTTCATACTAGGTGCTCCATTACTTGGATGGGCGGAGTTTCCAATTCTTCAGTCACTAGGTATCGTTGGTTCGGGCTGGATAGGAACTGCTGTAATCTTATTGGGAGTAGCCATTATCAGCCGGAAAGTAAAAAACATTCTCGGTGTACTGATTATGGGAGTTATGATAGGTTATGTGGCAGGCGCCATTATCCAGATTCTGCAATACCTAAGTTCTGCCGAACAACTGAAAATGTTCACACTCTGGTCAATGGGATCTCTTAGCCATATCACAGCCACCCAACTGGGAATTATGCTACCTATGCTATGTATCGGCTTACTGATTTCCGTAGCCTGTATCAAATCGCTGAACCTGCTACTGCTCGGTGAAAACTATGCACGAACGATGGGAATGAACATAAAACGTTCACGCACGTTCATCTTTGTTTCTACCGCACTGCTGACAGGAACGGTCACCGCTTTCTGTGGTCCGGTAGGATTTATCGGTCTGGCAGTACCGCACGTCACACGACTGCTATTCAACAATGCCGACCACCGGATACTTGTCCCCGGCACCATGCTGACAGGACTTATCAGTATGCTTCTCTGCGACATCATCGCCAAGAAATTCCTGCTTCCGGTTAACTGCATCACCGCCTTGCTAGGTGTTCCGGTTATTTTATGGGTAATCACCAAAAACTTGCGTAAATTCAAATGATAGAGCTTAAAGAACTGACATTAGGATATGGACAGCGCACGCTGTTGGAAACCGTAAATACCCGAATCACGGGCGGACAACTCGTCGCCCTGCTGGGACGTAACGGGACGGGAAAAAGTACCCTGCTCCGTGCTATGATGGGATTGGAAAAGCCTCAATCAGGAGAAATTACTCTGCAAGGAAAAAACATAGCTTCATTGAAACCGGAAAAATTAGCCCGGAATATCAGCTTTGTCACCACCGATAAAGTACGCATCGCCAATCTCCGCTGTAAAGATGTAGTAGCTTTAGGACGTGCTCCCTACACCAACTGGATCAGTCAACTGCAACCGGAAGACCAAAAGCGAGTGGACGACGCTATGCAGCTAGTCGGTATGTCCGGTTATGCAGAAAAGACAATGGACAAAATGTCCGATGGCGAATGTCAGCGAATCATGATTGCCCGTGCCCTTGCACAGGATACTCCCGTCATCCTGCTTGATGAGCCGACCGCCTTCCTGGACTTACCCAACCGCTACGAGCTCTGTTTACTTTTAAAGAAACTGGCACAGGACGAGGGCAAATGCATCTTGTTCTCCACTCATGACCTCGACATCGCCTTATCGCTCTGCGACTCCATCATGCTCATAGATAATCCGCAGATGTACACACTACCTACTCAGGAAATGGTGACCAGCGGACATATAGAAAGACTTTTCCGCAATGAATCAGTCACGTTCGATGCGCAGGAGATGAGAGTACGCATCAAATAAACAAACAGATATCCGACAAGAATCAGACTGTGTATAAAATAAATAGGTAGCATTCATTTGGGTTCTATATAAATTCGCTATCTTTGCCCCCGAATTGGTTTCAGATAGCCATATCAACTATCTGAATTAAAAGGGAATCGGGTGTAAATCCCGGACAGTCCCGCTGCTGTGAAACTCTATTCAACTTCTTGATATTTACTTTTACCACTGACCGGGTATGATAGATAATCAAGGTCGGGAAGGAATCAGGAAGGGAGTCAGTCAGAAGACCTGCCATTCATACCTTAATAGCTGTTTTTACTCGTGGGATAGGAAAACGGCAGACTGTAAAAAAAATAATCGGGTAGTCATGATATCGGAAATGATTGAAGGAGGATAAATTCTCTCTAGCTAAAATATCAAAAGGACGGCATTAAACCGTCATGCTCAATGTGTGCGTATCCCCGCAGAAGTGATTTCTCCGGGGGTACTTTTAGCCAAACTAAATATCATCATATAATAATCACAATGGAAGTTCTAAGAAATTTATTTGAAGGTTACCCCAATCTTTGGGGCGGCGGAGTGGCACACTCCGTACTGATTCTGTCACTAACCATAGCGTTTGGAATCATCCTTGCAAAAATCAAAGTGCGGGGAGTATCTCTGGGAGTTACCTGGATACTCTTTGTCGGAATCGTATTCGGTCATTTCAACATGAATCTGGACGAACACCTGCTCCACTTTCTGAAAGAATTCGGATTGATTCTGTTTGTTTACTCAATTGGCCTGCAAGTGGGGCCCGGCTTTTTTTCGGCATTCAAAAAGGGTGGCTTCACCTTGAATATGCTGGCCATGCTGGTAGTAGTATTAGGAGTAACCATTACTATCATCCTGCACTTCACCACCGGAACTCCGATTACCACAATGGTAGGTATTCTGTCCGGAGCCGTCACCAACACTCCGGGACTGGGAGCCGCACAACAGGCCAACAGTGATTTGAATGGTATAGACGCTCCCGAAATTGCTTTAGGATATGCTGTCAGTTATCCGCTGGGTGTAGTAGGTATCATCCTCTCACTGCTTGCTTTGAAATATCTCCTGCGCATCAATACTGCTCAAGAAGAAAAAGAAGCGGAAGTCGGTCTGGGACATCTTCAGGAACTTACTGTACGCCCTATCTCCATCGAGGTAAGAAACGAATCGGTAGACGGTATCAAGATTAAAGAACTCCGCCCGTTACTGAACCGTAAATTTGTCATTTCCCGCATCAAACACCGCGAAGGTGGAGAAACCGAATTGGTTAATTCCGAGACAACCCTACATGTAGGGGATATCATATTAGTGATCTCTACCCCGATTGACGTGGAAGCAATCACTGTATTCTTCGGAAAGGAAATCAAAATGGAATGGGAACAACTGAACAAAGAACTCATTTCACGCCGTATCCTGATTACTAAACCGGAATTGAACGGGAAAACACTCTCACAACTCAAAATCAGAAATAACTTCGGAGCAAACATCACCCGCGTCAATCGTTCGGGAGTAGACTTGGTAGCTTCTCCACAATTACAGTTACAAATGGGAGACCGTGTCACCATTGTAGGTTCCGAACTGGCTGTTGCTCATGCAGAGAAAGTACTTGGCAACTCCATGAAACGCTTGAATCACCCGAACCTGATTCCTATCTTTATAGGTATCGCTTTAGGATGTATCCTGGGAAGTCTTCCTTTCGCATTTCCCGGAATCCCGCAACCTGTGAAACTAGGACTGGCAGGCGGTCCGCTCATCGTTTCTATCCTGATTAGCCGTTTCGGTCCGAAATACAAGCTGATTACTTATACCACCATGAGTGCCAACCTGATGCTTCGTGAAATCGGTATTTCCATCTTCCTCGCCTGCGTAGGTTTGGGAGCAGGCGAAGGCTTTGTAGACACAGTCATTCATGGCGGAGGATATGTATGGGTAGGCTACGGAGTCATTATAACCATCCTGCCACTTCTGATTACAGGATTGATAGGACGATATTATTGCAAGCTGAATTATTTCACGCTTATCGGTGTTCTGGCAGGTTCTACCACCAATCCGCCGGCATTGGCTTACTCCAATGACCTGACCTCTTGTGATGCTCCTGCCGTTGGTTACGCTACAGTCTATCCGCTCACCATGTTCCTGCGAGTATTGACGGCACAAATATTGATTCTGTCGTTGGGATAACATATTAATATATCCTTTTTCCATCCAATTGATTATTAACAAATGGGGAAAACAGAATCAGATGCCGGAATATTTGTTATTGGTCAGCGGAATATTTTTTTAGAATAAAACAAACTAATTAATAAAAACTTTCTAACTTTGTGCCGTTAAGGTTTCCTTAAACAACTTTTGCGTTGTTAAGGAATTAAAAGGGAATGCCGTGTAAACCGGCAACAGAACCTGCTGCTGTAAATCTCCGCTCCTTGTAATCAGAGAGCAAAATTGCAACACGAAAGTCACTGGATAGTTTATCTGGGAAGGCGTTGCAAAATGGGATGAGTCAGAAGACCTGCCTTGATGCTCAGATTTACACCTGCGGGATTTCGGGTAGTAGTCAAATAGAAAATAAGCAATTATCTTTTATTTGGTATAATAGCTATATGTCCGTTTGTGTAGATTGAATTCAGATCTGAACAAACGGATTTTTTATACCTATAAAATAAAAGACATGCTTTCTATTCAAGTCCATTCATACAATAAGCATTGTATCCATTTACGGTGGATATTATGTTTGATTCTATCTCTATTTACCACATTACCGGCCATTTCCCAGTCCAGGGTCCGGCATCAGACTTCTCTGTCTGATACACTTCTCAAACTCAAAGAAGTTACTATCTACAGCAACCGGATGCAAAAAAAGATGTCTCCTGTGCAGATTCTGTCCGGCAAAGAACTTGAGAAGCTCAATGTTTACTCCGTTGCTGATGCTTTGCGCTACTTTTCCGGAGTACAGATAAAAGATTACGGAGGTATTGGAGGACTAAAAACCGTCAATATACGAAGTATGGGCAGTCATCATGTCGGAGTATTTTATGATGGTATTGAATTAGGAAATGCGCAAAATGGAGTCGTCGATCTAGGCCGGTTTTCATTAGATAATATGGAAGTCATTTCACTGTATAATGGTCAAAAAAGTGCCATCTTCCAACCTGCCAAAGATTATAGTTCCGCAAGTGCCATATATATGCAGACACGAAAACCCATATTCAACGGGGAAAAGAAAAACAATCTGAACATCGGGGTGAAAGGCGGTTCATTCTCCACCATCAATCCGTCACTACTTTGGGAACACCGTTTCAACGAACGAATAAGCAGCTCCATCAGTACGGAGTATATGTATACATCAGGACGATATAAATTCACATACGCCAAGAAAGATGGCTACGACACAACAGCTGTTCGTCAAAATGGAGACGTAAGAATGTTACGTTTGGAGAATGCATTCTTCGGAAAAGTCCCCAAAGGAGAATGGAAAGCCAAAGCATACCTATACAATTCGGAACGGGGATACCCCGGAGCTGCGGTAAGAGAAGAACCGGGTAAGTTTCGCCATCAGGACCGGCAGTGGGATACCAATCTGTTTGTGCAAGGCTCTTTTCAAAACTATTTTAAGCCTTGGTACAGTCTGCTAGCCAACGGAAAATATGCTTATGACTATCTCCACTATTTATCCGATCCCAGACTGGATGTCACCACCATGTATGTAGACAATCACTACCGACAGCAAGAAATCTATGCTTCGGCCGCCCATTTATTCACCATCTATCCCTGGTGGAGTATGTCATTATCCAACGATTTTCAATGGAATACATTACGGGCCGATCTCATCGATTTTGTCTATCCAACCCGTAATACAATCCTGACTTCTGCTGCCACGTCCTTTGACTTCAACCGCCTCATGTTGCAGGCGAGCCTGTTATATACTCATGTCGACGACAATACACGTACCAAAGGAGCCAATGCAGGCACCAAAAACAAATACACTCCGTCTGTCATAGCCACCTGGCAACCATTGCCCAAGCTCCCTCTGAATGTACGGGCCTTTTATAAGAAAGTCTTTCGCATGCCGACTCTCAATGATTTGTATTATACTTTTATCGGCAATAAGGACTTAAAACCAGAATATACCACCCAATACGATGTGGGTATCACTTTCTCTCACACCTGGAATAACCATTGGCTGAAAAGCCTGGACTTACAAATAGATGGTTACTATAATGAAGTAGATGATAAAATCATTGCCATGCCTACCTCCAACCAGTTCCGTTGGACTATGATTAATCTCGGACATGTGGAAATTCGGGGATTAGACGCAGCCATACGAGGAGAATGGGGCTTCGGAAAGGTGGAACTTAGCACTCTCTTCAATTACACCTATCAAAAGGCACAGGATTTTACCGATCCTACCAGTGAATGGTATGGAGGCCAGATTCCTTATATACCTTGGCATGGAGGTTCCATCATCCTCAATGGAAGTTACCAAACATGGTCCTGTAACTATAGTTTCATTTATACAGGTGAACGTTATGAAGCAGTCGCCAATATCCCGGAGAACTACGCACAGCCCTGGTATACCCACGATTTTTCCCTATCCAAAACTTTTCAATGGGGGAAAACGGGAATACGTGTAACGGCAGAAATTAATAATATCTTCAATCAGCAATATGAAGTAGTGCAATGCTATCCTATGCCCGGTACAAGTTTTAAAATCAAATTAAACGTCATGTTATGAGAATATCTGTTCTATCCATCCTTATCTGTTTTGTTCTTCTGTCGACTTCTTGTCGCGAAGATGAACGCATTATTCCGTCAACTCCCAACCAAGTTACCCCCGGAGTAAGCGGTACCTCTGTCAAAGGTTTCTTTCTACTCAATGAAGGAAATATGGGAAGCAACAAGGCTACCCTTGATTATTTTGATTACGAAACCGGTATCTATCATAAGAATATCTATGCGGAACGGAACCCGGGAGTCGTACAAGAATTGGGGGATGTGGGAAATGATATCCAAATCTATGGAAATAAGTTATATGCCATCATCAACTGTTCTCATTTCGTAGAAGTGATGAATGTAGAAACAGCAAAACACATCACGCAAATTTAATTACCATACCTAATTGCCGTTATATCGTCTTTAAAGATAAATATGCATACGTCAGTTCGTATGCAGGCCCTGTCAAAATAGATCCCAACGCCAGACTGGGGTATGTAGCACGTGTTGACACTACCACACTGACTGTCAAGGATACCTGTGTGGTCGGTTACCAGCCGGAAGAAATGGTGATTGTGGGCAACAAACTCTATGTAGCCAACTCCGGCGGGTATCGCGTACCTAATTATGACCGCACGGTATCCGTCATCGACTTGAACACATTCAAAGTTATCAAAACCATTGATGTGGGAATCAATTTGCATAGAATGGAATTAGACCAATACGGAAATATTTATGTCTCATCCCGGGGAGATTATTATGACACTTACTCCGAAACATTTGTAATAGATTCCAATACCGATAAAGTAATTGAAGAATTACCGCTTCTTCCCAATACAGAAATGGCTATTTGCAGAGATTCACTGTATGTATACAGTACAGAATGGAGTTATTACACCAACAGTTGGACAGTCTCTTACGCTATTTATAATACAAAAACAAAGAAAACTGATACCCGCAATTTTATTACAGATGGTACGGAAAAATCTATCAAGATACCTTATGGAATAGCAATCAATCCGGAAACAGGTGAATTCTTCGTCACCGATGCCAAAGACTATGTGACTCCCGGCACATTATATTGTTTCTCCCGGGATGGAAAAAAGAAATGGTCAGTCATCACGGGGGACATTCCGGCACATATTGCCTTTACAGATAAGAAACTAAAAGAGATTCAATAATTCATATCACTATTACTAATTAAAAACAAAAGCAATGAAGAAAATTCTATTTTTACTGCTCACTGTCGTTACGGTATGCAGTTGCTACAATGACGATGATCTCTGGGATAAAGTCAATGATCTCGACGGACGAGTAGAAACACTAGAAACAACAGTCAAGAAAATGAACTCTGAAATTACAACTTTACAGAGTTTGGTAGACGCATTAAATCAAGGGAAAGTAATCACCAACACGGAACAGACATCTGATGGCTACACACTGACCTTCAATGACGGAAGCAAAGTATCTATCAAAAATGGAACAAATGGTACAGATGCTCCTGTGATTGGAGTGAAAGCTGACGAAGACGGAATATATTACTGGACCATTACTACCAACGGTACTACAGAATGGCTACCGGATGCAGAACACAAATTGAGAGTAACAGGTGTAACTCCTGTCATGGGAGTTGACAGCGACGGTTATTGGACGATTGATACAGGTGAAGGAGCCAAACGCATGAATGGAGCAGATGGCAAACCGGTAAAAGCAACAGGAAAGGACGGAGATTCTTTCTTCAAGTCGGTAGTAGATGACACGGAGAATGACGTTGTTATCATTACTTTGGCAGATGAAAAAAACACTTCGTTCATGCTGCCTAAAACAACTAATTCGGTTATGAAAGTCACTGATATGGGAAGCGTTGAATATTTCACATTTAACCAAACCAAATCATTTGAATTACAACTCACCAACGTCGCAGACTTCATCGTCCATGCACCGGAAGGATGGATAGTAAAAATGAGCTATACCAAACTTTCCATTACCGCCCCTGCTTCCGTATCAGAAAATGAAGCTGTCATTAAAATCCAGTTATTTAATAAACAAGGACTAACAAAAATTCAGCGATTATTCGTTTATGCTTCTGCATATACTTTAAAAGGGTTATCTTTTGAAGACTCTGATTATAAAGGTACAGGCAATTATATAGGCAAAAGCGACTGGTCTTCATTAATTGACAATCCTCAATATGGCGGTCCGTTACTTTATGGACAATCAGGAATGGGTCCTTCAGACTATAATTGGTATGATGAAAACAATACATTACTCCAGCATGAATTCCCAACGAATTGGGGCACTACCTGTTATTGGGGAGGTGGACACGCTATATCCAACTATGTAGATATGGATTTGACTCATGGAGGTTTTCAATACCAGTTGTCGGTTTATTACAAAGATCCAGCAACAGGAAATGGAGGTCATAACGGTTCTAAGAATTTCTGTGTACATTATGGCTATACAGATAACTCCGGTTATGCTTCCGAAAACTTACCCTACATTTACTTTGGAGATGGAGTGGCTCGTGTAGTAGATCATATGTACGTGACAATGACAACTTATCTCGCCAATTGTGTAGCCAATGGCAACGGACTGACTGCACCTGCCGGGGAAGATGACTGGGTAAAACTGGTCGCTATCGGTTATGATGAAGACGGTAACGAAGTTAAAACTAAACCTGAATTTTATCTGGTAGGAAAAGCCGGTAACATTCTGGAATGGAGCAAATGGGATTTATCAGCTCTGGGCAAGGTAGTAAAGATTGATTTCAATGTCACAGGGAGCAATGATAATGGTTACGGTTTTAGCCAACCGGCTTATTTCTGTTATGATGACGTAGCAGTGAGATTCTAATGAAACATATTATACTTCTTTTATTTGTTCTGTTAGCATTAGTATCATGCGTGAAAGAAGAGGAGGACTCTCCTCTTCTTTCCGCTCCTGTCATTACCCTGAAAGAAGAATCCCCCATCTATAAAACAAAAATTGGTCGGGAGATAACCATCGCTCCTGTTTATGAAAATACCGATTCGGAAACGACCTTTAGCTGGACAATAGATGGAAAGAGTATCTGTACCGCTTCCACCCTGACATTTTCAGCCGATGAAGCAGGCAGGTATTTCATTCTGATTTCTGCCACCAATGCCGGAGGGACAACTGAAAAAGAGATACGTATCGATGTCTTTCAACTTGATGTACCGACTATCTCTATTGCGGATGCCGACAAAGGTTTCAAAGTGCTTCAAGGGTCTGAACTAACCATTACACCCATAGTAGATTCTTTTCTGGAAACCAGTTACTCTTGGCAAATAAACGATGAAGATATTTCGAGCGAATTAACCTGTACTCTCCCCACAACCGAACTTGGCGAATATCAGGTTCGTTTTGCTACTCACAATGAAGATGGCGATGACGAAGTAACTTTCAAAGTAGAAGTTTGTTCACCGGATCAAGTAGATTTCAGCTGGACATTCCTGCAAACGGAATATAACATGTCAGTCGGCAGAACTATCCGTATCAGACCGGTTGACGTGAATAATGCACTGGATGCAGTCTATACATGGACTGTGGACAATGAACAAGTGCAATCCGGAGAAAATGATACTTATCTATTTACATCCGAACAGCAGGGAGAACACACGGTAAAGGTAGAAATGAGGAACTCATATATACTCGCTACGCAAACATTAAAAATCAATGTTTGCCCTCCGGCAGGAACATACCAGCGCAAGATTAGCGCCACAAGTTCTGCGTCAATGAACAAAGTATATGAATATTTACCGGCTCCTGGTCAATTCATCAATGAGAACCATACCACAACAACTATGGCAGAAGCCTGTACCTATGCAGAAGAACGAATCAATCAGACGGCTTATGTTTCCCTAGGCGGATTCGGTGGATACATCATCGTTGGATTCGATCATAGCATCGTGAATGATGGAGATTACAACATCGCTATTACAGGAAATGCTTTTGATGGTTCGTCAGAACCGGGAATTGTATGGGTAATGCAGGACGAAAATGGTGATGGGTTACCTAATGACACTTGGTATGAATTGCGCGGATCCGAATATGGGAAAGCCGAAACCTGGCAGGATTATGCCGTCACCTATCATAAACCAACCGGTATTCAGCTTCCCACCCCATGGACAGACAATCATGGTCAAAGTGGGTCTATTGATTATCTGGGCGCTTTTCACCGGCAAGATTATTATTATCCCGCCTGGGTAAAGGAGAAACAATATACTTTGCGAGGTACTCGCCTGAAAGAGCGTAATTACGATCAATCCGGTAATGGTACTTATTGGGTAAATGATAGTTATGAATGGGGATATGCTGATAATTTCAGCGCCATTGATCGTCTGACAGATGATGACAACTATAATGCCGGACCGTCTGACAATCATTTCAAGATATCCCATGCTGTAACTTTCGACGGTAAGGATGCAAACCTGAAGTACGTTGATTTTATCAAAGTACAAGTGGGTGTTAATAGTAAAAGCGGTTGGTTGGGTGAAATATCCACTGAAGTTTTTGGAATAAAGGATTTCAACATGCTCAAATAATTGATAGAATATACATAAGAGATTCTTTTCCCTATTAAATATAGAGATAAAAATTACCAAATGGTAATTTTTATCTCCTCTCATAACCCTACCTTTGTCGCCATTTTCAACAACAAAGGTAGAAAATTATGAAAGATAGTATTGATTTCGGCAGTATGAACATCTCCACGTTGTTCCGTAAGTTACTAATTCCTACAGTACTTGGGATGGTATTCTCGGCTCTGTTCGTTATTACGGACGGTATATTTGTAGGAAAAGGAATTGGCAGTGACGCACTGGCAGCAGTAAATATCACTGCACCGCTTTTTATGATTGCAGCAGGGATTGGACTGATGTTCGGAGTGGGAGCTTCGGTGGTGGCTTCCATTCATTTATCTCAGGGAAAACGCAAAGTGGCAAGTATTAATATCACTCAGGCAATTGCTTTTTCCGCATTGCTCATACTTATCCTGTCTGCTCTGTGTCTTTATTTTATAGAGCCATTAGCCAGATTATTGGGTAGTTCGGACCGGTTATTACCGTTAGCCATAGAATATATGGCATGGTACATCCCTTTTCTCGTATTCTACGAAGTATTAAATATAGGAATGTTCTGCATCCGCCTGGATGGTTCGCCCACCTATGCCATGATGTGTAATGCGGTTGCAGCCATACTCAATATCATACTGGATTATATATTTATCTTCGAATTTGGTTGGGGAATGATGGGAGCAGCTTTTGCCACCAGTCTGGGGACTGTTGTAGGAGGGCTGATGACACTGATTTACCTCCTCCGTTTCTCTCGTACCCTCCATCTATGCCGGATAAAATTAAGTATCAAAAGTCTGTTACTGACTCTTCGCAACATCGGCTATATGATTAAACTGGGAAGTTCTGCTTTTATCAGTGAAGCCTCCATTGCCTGTATGATGTTTCTGGGGAACTACGTTTTCATCCACCATCTCGGTGAAGACGGAGTGGCAGCATTCAGTATTGCCTGTTACTTCTTCCCTATCATCTTCATGGTCTATAATGCCATTGCACAATCCGCACAACCGATTATCAGTTATAACTTCGGAGCCGGACAGCCCGAACGTGTACGAAAGACACTGCATCTCGCCATTCGGACCGCTTTAATCTGCGGTATCAGCTTTTTCATTCTTACCGTACTATGCTGCCAAGACATCGTTTCATTATTTATTGACCGCAGTTACGCTGCATTCGACATAGCAGTAAACGGGCTTCCTTATTTTGGAGCAGGATTCATCTTCTTTGCCGTCAACATGATTGGCATTGGTTATTACCAGAGTGTCGAAAGAGGTCAGCGGGCAACAATTATCACTCTTCTCCGGGGAGTAGTGTTTATGTTGATCGGATTCTTTGCGCTCCCTCCGGTATTAGGTACACCGGGTATCTGGCTAGCCGTACCATTGGCAGAGTTATTAACCACTTTCTATATTTTCGGAATTTATTTGAAAGATCGTTTCATTGTCTGCCGACGATAAGTATCTTTGCAATATGAGAACATTCATTGAAAAACTTTGCGATAGATACAAGGTATCAAAAACCGATGTACAGTCTCTACTGAACTGTATGGAAGAGGTACATTTCAAAAAGAGAGATTTAATAGTACGCGAGGGGACAAAAAACTGTAATCTTTATTTTATCAAGACAGGAATATGGCGAGCCTATTATCATAAAGACGGAGTGGACACTACCATCTGGTTTGCTTCAGACGGAGAAGCTGCTTTCTCCGTCTGGGGTTATGTAGATAATGCCTACTCATTAATAAATATTGAGGTCATGTGTGACAGTGTGGCCTATTGTATTTCCCGAACAGCTCTGAATCAGCTATTCGCCTCATCCATCGGACTCGCTAATTTGGGGCTCCGCCTCATGGATCATCAGTTTCTTCAACAGGAGAACTGGCTTATCAGTTCGGGAAGCCCGCGGGCTAAAGAACGCTATCTCAACCTTATCAAAGAGACTCCGGAATTATTGCAATATGTACCTTTAAAACATATTGCGTCTTACTTGTGGATAACTCCGCAGTCGCTAAGTAGGATTCGGGCGAAGATAGCATCTTCTCCGCAATAATACTATGCTTTCGCGGTCTTCACCCCAAAAGCACAATAAGTCAAATAACCCACACAAGCTAAAGTGACAAAAACGCCTCCAATAATACCTACTGTTCCAATCGCAAATCCAATCACTGGAGTAACCACTCCACCTCCGGCAACAGCAGTAATCATCAGCCCTGAAATCTGGTTTGCTTTTTCCGGCCTTGCCTGTAAAGCCATCGAATAAATGATAGAGAATACCGATGAAGCAAAAAAACCGACAGCACCGATACAAATCAGATTTATCATATCATCTTTCACAAAGGCCAGAATAA